>ENA-OXNV01000017-OXNV01000017.1-human-gut-metagenome-genome-assembly--contig:-NODE-17-length-111466-cov-15.661_pt1 | contig 111466 bp, 97 predicted proteins | sample MGYA00249745_ERZ652499 | MGnify/ENA primary metagenome ERZ652499 (study PRJEB26925, sample SAMN05826946) | human gut metagenome | biome: ENVO:2100002; feature: ENVO:00000062; material: ENVO:00002003...
CTGAAGCACCTCGGCTTCCCCTTCAAGGAGAACTGATATGGCAAAAACCGCTCTTAAGAACAAGGCGGCCGGCAAGCCGAAGTTCAAGGTTCGCGCTTACACGCGCTGCCAGGTCTGCGGTCGTCCCCACTCCGTCTACCGCAAGTTCGGCCTGTGCCGCATCTGCCTTCGTGAGAAGGCTCACCGCGGTGAACTGCCCGGCGTTACGAAGTCCAGTTGGTAAACATCGACGCTGAAGGTCCGCGGCCCGAACGCTTCTAAAAGAAGCGTGAGGGCGGCGGAAACCATAGCGAGAAAGGGCAACAAGCCCAAATGACAATGACAGATCCGATCGCAGACATGCTTACGCGTCTGCGTAATGCGAGCGCGGCAAAGCACGAGACCGTGGATATGCCGTACTCCAAGTTCAAGGCGAACATCGCCGAGATCCTGAAGCGCGAAGGCTACATCAAGGACTTCACCGCTAAGGAAGCCAAGGTCGGCCAGACTCTTGAGGTCACCCTCAAGTACGGTCCGAACGGTGAGCGTTCCATTCAGGGCATCAAGCGCATCTCCAAGCCGGGCCTTCGTCGTTACGCGAAGTCCGACTCCCTGCCGATGCCGCTCGGTGGCCTGGGTATCGCCATCATCTCGACTTCTTCGGGACTGCTGACTCAGAAGGAATGCCTCGACCGAGGCATTGGCGGCGAAATTGTCGCCTTCGTGTGGTGAGAAAGGAGAGCTGAAACATGGCATCGCATATTGGTAAGCTCCCCATCGCCATCCCTGCTGGCGTTGAAGTCAAGATTGAAGGCCAGAACTTCTCCGCCAAGGGCGCTAAGGGTTCTGACTCCTACGTGGTTCCGGAAGGCATCACCGCTGCCGTTGAAGGCAACGAGATCGTCCTGACCGCCGCTGATGACCTGCGTCCGACCCGTGCCAAGCACGGTCTGGCCCGCTCCATCATGGCCGGCATGGTCAAGGGTGTTCACGATGGCTACTCCAAGACTCTTGAGATCGTCGGCACCGGTTACCGCGCCGTCGCCAAGGGCAAGGGCATCGAGTTCTTCCTCGGCTACTCCCACACCATCACCGTCAACCCGCCCGAAGGCATCACCCTGAAGGTGACCGACGCCAACCACGTGGTCGTCGAAGGCACCGACAAGCAGGTCGTGGGCCAGGTTGCCGCCAACATCCGCAAGCTGCGCGCTCCGGAACCCTACAAGGGCAAGGGCATCAAGTATGCCGATGAACGCATCCTGCGCAAGGCTGGAAAGGCTGGTAAGTGATATGAGCGTTGCTATTCTCGGAAAAGGCAAGAAGGTAGCTCTCAAGCGCCGTCACGTGCGTATCCGCAAGCGCATCTCCGGTACCCCCGAGCGTCCGCGCCTGGTGGTCACCCGCTCCAACCGTCACATGGTTGCTCAGGTGGTCGACGATACCAAGGGTATTACCTTGGTGTCCGCCTCCACTCTTCAGGCCGACTTCGCCGGTTTCGAAGGCACCAAGACTGAGGCCGCCAAGAAGGTCGGCGAGCTGATCGCCGAGAAGGCCAAGGCTGCCGGCATCACCGCAGTCGTGTTCGACCGCGGTGGCAACAAGTACACCGGTCGCGTCGCAGCCGTTGCTGATGGCGCCCGCGAGGGAGGTCTTGCACTGTGAGCGACAACGAAACGAAGGAAACCCAAGTGGCTGAAGAAACTCAGAACACTGTGGCGACCGAATCCAACAACGAGGACCGCAAGGGTCGTCGTGGCCAGCGCGGTGAAGGCCGTCGCGGCGAGCGTCGTAACCGTCGTGAAGAAAACCACGGCGACGAGCTGCTCGATCGCGTGGTGACCATCAACCGTGTGTCCAAGACCCACAAGGGTGGCCGTACCTTCAGCTTCGCTGCACTGGTTGTGGTCGGCGACGGCAACGGCACCGTGGGTGTCGGCTACGGCAAGTCCCGTGAAGTCCCGGCCGCCATCGCCAAGGGCCAGCTGGACGCCAAGAAGCACATGTTCTCTGTGCCTCGCGTCCGCGGCACCATCACCCACCCGGTTCAGGGTCACGACGCTGCTGGCACCGTCCTGCTGCGTCCGGCTGCCCCGGGTACCGGTGTAATCGCCGGTGGCTCCGTGCGCGCCGTCATGGAATGCGCAGGCATCACCGACGTCCTGACCAAGTCGATGGGCTCCGCCACCGCCGTTAATGTGGTGCGCGCTACCGTCGACGCCCTCAAGCAGCTCGAAGAGCCCGAGGAGATCGCCGCCCGTCGTGGCCTGGCGCTCGACGAGGTTGCTCCCGATGCTCTGCTGCGCGCCCGTGCCGCCGGCATTGCCGAGGCTCGCAAGGCTCGCGAAGAGGCTGCTGCCGCTAAGGCCGCCGAAGAGAAGGATGGTGAGTGATACTCATGGCTAAGAACCTGAAGATTACCCTGCACCACGGCATCGTGAACCGTACCCCGGCTCAGCGCGCCACCGTCAAGACCCTCGGCCTCAACAAGATCGGTAAGACCGTTGTCCGCGAGGACACCCCGGCCAACCGTGGTCTGGTGAACGCCGTGCGTCACCTGGTCACCGTTGAGGAGGTTGACTGATTATGGCAGATAACGAAATCCTGCAGATGCACGACCTGAAGCCCGCCCCGGGCGCCAAGAAGGACCGCACCCGTGTGGGCCGCGGTGAAGGCTCCAAGGGTAAGACCTCCGGTCGTGGCGCCAAGGGCCAGACGAAGCGTAACCACGTGCGTCCGGGCTTTGAAGGCGGCCAGCTGCCGCTGTACATGCGCCTGCCGAAGCTTCGTGGCTTCAAGAACCCGTTCAAGGTCGAGTTCCAGGTCATCAACATCGCTCGTCTCGTGGAGCTCTTCCCCGAGGGTGGCGAGGTTGCTGTGGCCGACCTGATCGCCAAGGGCGCTGTTCGTGACAACGCTCCGGTGAAGGTTCTGGGCGACGGCGAGACCACCGTGGCTTTCACCCTCAAGGGTGTTAAGGCTTCGGCTTCCGCCAAGTCCAAGATCGAGGCCGCCGGCGGTTCCGTTTCCGAGGACTGATTAGTTCTACGGGGAGCGCAATAGGCTGTACAACCCCCGCCCGCCAATAGGTGGACGGGGGTTCCCTTTTCTAAAAAATTGTTGTTTTGAGCGCAGAGAAGCAGTCTCAACACAATGATCGTTTTGAGTATGCTTCCCCCCGTTCAGTACGACGGAGCATAATTCAGGTAACATTCGCGAGACATGAAGTGGCCGAAGTAGGCACTTTAGACTATGCTCATTCGTTAGTTTGTGTATTTCGCGTGATTGGCGCGCTATTGGGAGGAAATCTAGGTGAGGACACTAATCCAGGCCCTGAAGACCAAAGAGTTGAGGAAGAAGATTCTCTTCGTCCTGTTCATCATCATCGTCTACCGCATCGGTTCGTTCATTCCGACCCCTGGCGTGGACTACAACGTGGTGAACAAGTGCATGGCCACTATCGGCAGCGCCTCCCAGGAGAACTTCATCGGACTGGTGAACCTCTTCTCCGGTGGCGCTATGCTCCAGCTGTCTATCTTCGCGCTGGGCGTCATGCCGTACATCACCGCGTCCATCGTGGTGCAGCTGCTGCGCGTGGTCATCCCGCGCTTCGAGGCCCTGCATAAGGAGGGCCAGTCCGGAGAGGCCAAGCTCACCCAGTACACGCGTTACCTGACCATCGGCCTGGCCGTGCTGCAGTCCACCACCATCCTGGTCACCGCCCGCTCCGGTGCCCTGTTCAACTACCGCTGCGACCAGGTCATCCCGGACGGCTCCGTGTGGAACCTCGTGGTCATGGTCCTCATCATGACCGGCGGCACCGGCCTGATCATGTGGATGGCCGAGCTCGTGACCGACAAGGGCATCGGCCAGGGCATGTCCATCTTGATCTTCATGTCCATCTGCTCCGGCTTCCTGCCGCAGCTGTGGGAGATCGGCTACGGCACCAACGGCAAGAACGGCGACTGGACCAAGTTCGGCATCGTCGTGGGCGTGCTCGTGGTCATCCTCATCTTCGTCGACTTCGTCGAACTGTGCCAGCGCCGCGTCCCGGTGCAGTACACGCGCCGCATGATCGGCCGTAAGATGTACGGCGGCTCCTCCACCTACTTGCCGCTGAAGATCAACATGTCCGGCGTCATCCCGCCGATCTTCGCCTCCTCGATCCTCGCCATCCCGACCCTGATCGCCCAGTTCGGCAAGTCCGACCAGTCCTGGGTCAAGTGGATCAACGCCAACCTGGCGAACACCACATCCGTGTGGTACATCGCCCTGTACGCGCTGATGATCGTGTTCTTCTGCTTCTTCTACACCTCGATCACGTTCAACCCGGACGAGACCGCGGACAACATGAAGCAGTACGGCGGCTTCATTCCCGGCATCCGCGCCGGCAACGCCACCAGCCGTTACCTGACCTACGTGATGAACCGACTCAACACCGTGGGTGCCGTCTACCTGTTGTTCGTGGCCCTGATCCCGACCGTGCTGATCATGGCTCTCGGACTCAACGCCAAGCTGCCGTTCGGTGGCACCACGATCCTGATTATCGCGGGCGTGGGCCTCGACACCCTGCGTCAGGCCAAGGCCCAGACCGAACAGTTCCAGTACACCGGCTTCCTGTTCGAAAACGTGGACCACAAAGAAGGCTGACGCCCGCTTGGCAGCGGTCGCCCGCAATGGGCAGGCGGCCGCGCGAGGAGTGGAACAGTCCAGTGGACTGTTCCACGACGGAGCAATCTTTCTTCCACATATAACTCAATGGCTCCCCTAACCAAGGGAGCCAAAACCGTATTAATAACCGACACAAAAGGAGACCACCATGCGTCTGCTCATCATGGGCCCCCAGGGCGTGGGCAAGGGCACCCAGGCTGCTCTGCTCGCCGAGCACTTCAACATCCCCACCATCTCCACCGGCGACATCTTCCGCTACAACATCAAGAACAAGACCGAACTCGGTCTTGAGGCGATGAGCTACACCGACAAGGGCGAGCTGGTTCCTGACTCCCTGACCAACAAGATCGTCAAGGATCGTCTGGCCAAGGAAGACTGCAATAACGGCTGGATCCTCGATGGCTACCCGCGTAACGCCGCCCAGGTCACCGCTCTCGACGAGATGCTCGCCGACCTCGACACTCCGCTCGACCACGTGGTGGCCCTCGAAGCCGCCCGTGACGTGCTGCTGGAGCGTATGAAGAAGCGCGCCGCCGAGCAGGGCCGCGCTGACGACACTCCGGAGGCCATCGCCAAGCGCCTGGAGACCTACGAGAAGGAAACCGCTCCGCTGCTCGACATCTACGAATCCCGTGGCCTGCTCGTCGTGGTCAACGGCGTCGGCGACATCGACGAGATCAGCGGCCGTATCATCAGCCACCTCGAGTAGTAGGTTCGGCAGCCCGGCCAACAAGCCGGAGTGATGCCGAAATACCACATCAACGTTTCCATACCCCTGTGCGACACGCCGAGTGTTCGTACAGGGGTATGTGCGTATATAGTTGACAGTTGGTGTGTCTTCGGATATGCCATAGTAATCGTCCAACGGAATAGGACTAGAGGCACATGGCAAAAGACGGTGTGATTGAAGTCGAAGGACAGGTAGTGGAAGCACTGCCTAACGCGATGTTCCGCGTTGAACTCGAGAACAAGCACATCGTGCTCGCCACGATTTCCGGCAAAATGCGTAAGAACTACATTCGTATTCTGCCGCAGGATCGTGTCGTGCTCGAAATGAGCCCTTACGACCTGAACCGCGGACGCATTACGTACCGTTACAAGTAAAGGTACACAAGAAAAGGATAACCATGAAGGTCAGCCCTAGCGTGAAGAGGATCTGCGAAAACTGCCGCGTGATCCGCCGTCACGGCCGCGTCATGGTGATCTGCGTCAACCCGCGCCACAAGCAGCGTCAGGGCTGAGAGCAGATTCTCCAGCGGCACTAAGTAAATAAGGCACTCTCTCACAGTGCTTCCCGCAAGGGAACGACACTGAACCACGGGTACGTAGGCCCGTGCCGGGTAACCGGGCGAGCGGGTGCAAGACCTACGGCAACAAGAAGGAATCGCAATGGCACGTCTTGCCGGAGTCGACATCCCCAATGAGAAGCGCATCGAGATCGCCCTCACCTACATTTTCGGTGTGGGTCGCACTCGTGCCAAGGAAACGCTTGCCGCGACCGGTATCAGCCCGGACATCCGCGTCAAGGATCTCACCGACGAGCAGCTGATTACGCTGCGTGACTACCTCGAAGCCAACTACAAGATCGAGGGTGACCTGCGTCGTGAAGTCGATGCAGATATTCGTCGCAAGATTCAGATCAACTGCTACCAAGGCCAGCGTCACCGTAAGGGACTTCCTGTGCGCGGTCAGCGCACCAAGACCAATGCTCGTACCCGCAAGGGCCCGAAGCGCACGGTCGCCGGAAAGAAGAAGGCCACCAAGTAGTCGGTGGCATGATTCGGGCCACGGGATGATTTCATCCCATCGCCCGAACGTCAACAACAAAGTTCGTTACTAGGAAACGAGGGTCAATGGCAGCGCCTAAGCAAGCCGCTCGTAAGCCCCGTCGTCGCGACCGCAAGTCGGTCCCGGTCGGCCAGGCTCACATCAAGTCCACTTTCAACAACACGATCATTTCGATCACCGATCCGTCCGGCGCCGTGGTGTCCTGGGCGTCCGGTGGTGATGTCGGCTTCAAGGGCTCCCGTAAGTCCACGCCGTACGCCGCTGGTATGGCTGCCGAGTCCGCCGCCCGCAAGGCGATGGAACACGGCGTCAAGAAGGTCGACGTGTTCGTCAAGGGCCCGGGTTCCGGTCGTGAGACCGCCATCCGTTCCCTGCAGTCTGCGGGCCTCGAGGTTGGTTCCATCACCGACGTCACCCCGCAAGCCCACAACGGCGTTCGTCCTCCGAAGCGTCGTCGCGTCTGAGCACTCAGCAATACCAAATCCATCCAAAACCGCCTGACCGGTGAGTGCACCACCGAGTTCAAGCTGAAAGGATAACCACAGTGCTTATTGCACAGCGTCCGACTCTTACCGAGGAATCTCTGAATCCGCAGCGCTCCCGCTTCACCATCGAGCCGCTCGAGCCTGGCTTCGGCTACACGCTCGGCAACTCGCTGCGTCGCACGCTGCTGAGCTCCATCCCGGGTGCTGCCGTGACCTCCGTGCGTATTTCCGGTGCCCTGCATGAGTTCACCACTCTGCCGGGCGTCCAGGAAGACGTCACCGAGATCCTGCTGAACATCAAGGGCATCGTGCTCACCAGCGAATATGACGAGCCTGTGGTCATGTATCTGCGCAAGAGCGGCAAGGGCGAAGCCGTGGCTGGGGACATCACCCCGCCTGCCGGCGTCACTATTGCCAACCCGGAGCAGCACATCGCTACCCTCGCCGACGATGGCGAACTCGAGATCGAGTTCACTGTCGAGCGTGGCCGTGGCTATGTTCCTGCCCAGATGAACAAGCAGGACAACGATGAGATCGGCCGTATTCCGGTTGATTCCATCTACTCCCCGGTACTCAAGGTGAGCTACAAGGTCGAGGCCACCCGTGTGGAACAGCGCACGGACTTCGACAAGCTCATTCTGGACGTGGAGACCAAGCCCGCCATCTCCCCGCGTGACGCGGTGGCTTCCGCCGGTTCCACCTTGGTGGAGCTCTTCGGCCTGTGCCGTGAGCTCAACGCCCAGGCTGAAGGCGTCGAGGTCGGTCCGGCCCCGGTGGCCGAGGAGACCAACCCCGAGATGGCCGTTCCGATCGAGGACCTCAACCTGACGCAGCGTTCTTACAACTGCCTCAAGCGCGAGGGCATCCACACCATCGGTGAGCTTGTCTCCCACACCGAGCAGGACCTGCTCGACATCCGCAATTTCGGTATGAAGTCAATCGATGAGGTCAAGGAGAAGCTGCAGACCCTGGGCCTGAGCCTCAAGTCCTCGCCGATGGCCTTCGATACCAATAATCTCGAAGGTGGTACGTTCTTCTCGCCGGAAGACGAGTGATCTGCCTCTTTGACCAATCGTTCGTTCACTAGGCAAGCGGATGTTCGGGCATATGCCCACCTGCTTGCCTGAAGAACGGACATATAAGGAGTAAACCCAATGCCTACACCTAAGAAGGGCCCGCGTCTGGCTTCCAGCCCCGCACACGAGCGCCTCATGCTGGCAAACATGGCGACCAGCCTGTTCCAGAACGGCCGCATCACCACCACGCTGCCGAAGGCCAAGCGCCTTCGTCCGCTGGCCGAGCGCCTGATCACCTTCGCCAAGCGCGGTGATCTGCACTCCCGTCGTCGCGTGATGCGCGTCATCCGCAACAAGTCCGTGGTGCACATTCTGTTCACCCAGATTGCCGAGCAGATGGAGCAGCGTGAAGGTGGCTACACCCGTATCGTCAAGATCGCCCCGCGCGTTGGCGATGCCGCTCCGGCCGCTGTGATCGAGCTCGTCACCGAGCCGGTTGCCAAGAAGGCTGTTGTGAAGGAAGCTGAAGCCGCCGCCAAGGTTGCCGAAGAAGAGGCTCCGGCCGTTGAGGCTGAGGCCGCTGAGGCTGAGGCCGCTGAGGCTCCGGTCGAGGAGACCGCCGCCGCTGAGGCTGAGGCTCCCGCTGAGGAAGCCGCTGACGCCGAGAAGGCCGAGTGAGCTGAATAGCGTTTCGCCAAGCTAGCTGAAAGGGCTGGAATCCGTTTGGGTTCCAGCCCTTTTGCGTTCTTTCATAGAAACTACAACGTACGTACGGCTCGAATGGCCTCGGCTCTTGCGGCCAGCTGATCATCGACGGGGTATGCGATATGCTCCAAAGTCAGGCCCTGCGGCGCAATCGGCCCGCTTGAGCCTTCACGCACTGGCTCGGCCATTTTGCCGGCAAACCATTCCAGAGATTTGCGTCCCGAACCAACTTTGATGCATGAGCCGACCAAGGAGCGCACCATATTGCGGGCAAAGGCGTCCGCCACAATCGTGAACACCGCCAGTCCGGACTCCAGCGACGGAGTCCGATATGCTTCATGCGATGCCATCGCATCCGGCACCAGGGGAGTGATCGGCACCCGCCGCCAATAGGCGGTCTTGACTTCGCGGATCGTAGTGCCTCCCGGATTCGGAGTGGCGAAGGAACCAAAATCGTGCAGGCCGATGGTCAATGAGGCTGCGCGGTTCATAAGCTCCAGATCCAGCGATTCATCCACGGTAAGCACGCATCCACGCAGGCGCGGGTCGATCTCGGACGAACGATCGGCGACCCGATACACATAAGTGCGCTCCAATGCGGAGAACCTGGCATCGAAACCGGCCGGTGCCACGGCAATGCCATGAATGACGATGTCCGAAGGCAGCACAGCCTTGAGTCTGCGAGTCAGCGCCTCGGTGACCGGAATGGTCATGTGACCTACGCAGCGATTCAGTACCTCATCGGATACATCCAAATGCGCCACTTGGTGGGAGGCGTGCACACCGGTGTCGGTGCGCCCAGCCACCGTCAGACGCAACGGTTCGGCCGCATCATCGGCCGGCACCCGCAGCACCTTGTGCAGCGCATCTTCAATGGTGCCTTGCACCGTACGCAGATTGGGCTGTTTGGCCCAGCCATAGAATCCGCCGCCGTCGTAGGCCAAGTCAATGCGCAGTCGTGTCATAGCCATTCATTGTAACGAGTGCGGTCGGCGAGATGCGCGCGGTCGGCGAGACGAGTGCGGTCGGCGAAGTGACCTGCCTGTAACATTCTCGCGCGTTTGCTGAAACGGGGCCGCCTTAGGTTGTAACCATCAAACCCGGTTACGGCTTGCGGCGTCAGCGTGCGTTCGAAACGCCTAACCGCTTGAGGCCACAGAAGCCGCCACAGCAAGGAGCAGGCACGATGATCGAATCCGCAGCACGCAGACTGGCCCATGAACTGGTAAACCGTCGCGAGGCGATCAACCGCGAGCTGTCCCGCAACGGCGTACGCTTCGGCATCTACAAGAACGGCGAATACCATGACCGGCTCTTCCCGTACGATCCCGTGCCGCGCATTATCGAATCCGACGAATACGACGAATTGGAGAAGGGCCTGAAGCAGCGCGTCAACGCCCTGAACGCCTATCTGAAGGACATCTACTCCGACAAGGCCATCATCCATGATGGCGTCGTGCCGGAGGAATACGTATACACCTCGGCCGGCTACTTCCCGCAGGTCAACGGCGTGACCCCTCCCGGCGGCATCTTCGCGCACATCGCCGGCGAAGACCTGGTCCAGGGTGAAGATGGCCGCTGGTGGGTGCTGGAAGACAACCTGCGCATCCCCTCGGGCGCCAGCTACCCGCTGTTCGTGCGCGACATCGAGCGCCGCATCTCCCCGCGCCTGTTCCGCGACGTGCACATCCGCGACAATCGCGAATACCCGCGCCTACTGCGCAAGGCCATGGACTTTGTGTCCACTGAGGGCATCGCCGTGGTACTGACCCCCGGCCGCTACAATTCCGCGTTCTTCGAGCACGCCTATCTGGCGGAGAAAACCGGAGCCGCACTGGCCTTCCCCGAAGACCTCGAAGTGGTGGACAACAAGGTCTACTTCCTCGACTACGCCGGCAAACGCCACCGTGTGGGCGTGGTCTACCGCCGTCTGTCCGACGAATTCCTCGATCCGTTTGCCTTCAATCCTGATTCGGTGATCGGTGTGCCCGGTATCCTGTCCGCCTACCGCGCGGGCAACGTGGCCATCGTCAACGCGCCGGGCAACGGCGCGGCCGATGATAAGGCCATCTACTACTTCGTGCCGCAGATGATCAAGTACTATCTCGGCGAGGAACCGATTCTCAACAACGCGCCCACGTATATGCCGATGTTCGAGGCCGACCGTAAGGAAGTCCTGAATCGTATGGGCGAGCTGGTCATCAAGGATGTGGCCGAAGCCGGTGGTTACGGCGTGGTGTTCGGTTCGTCGCTGGATGCTGCCGCACGTGAGGAGCTTGCCAACCGGATCAAGGAGGAGCCTCGTCGATTCATTGCCCAAGAGGTGATTCAGTTCCGCGATATCGATGTGGTGGACCCGAAGACCGGTGAGATGTCGCCGCGCAAATGCGATTTGCGTGCCTTTGTGGTCACCGGCAAAAACACGCACGTGTGGTATTCGGGCTTGACTCGATACTCGTCGGTGCCCGGCCAGATGATCGTCAACTCGTCGCAGGGTGGCGGATTCAAGGATACGTGGGTGTTGGCACCCGAATCCGGCGTGGAGCATGAATACGGTGCTGAAGTGCAGGTGGCGAACCTGCTGAGCCAGTCCCGCCGCCACTCGTTGTCTCTGGTCACCGCTTCCAAGGCAGACAACCTGTATTGGCTGGGTCGGTACACCGAGCGCGCCTTCACCACGCTGAACCAGTTCTTCCCGTTCTACGATCGTGTGATGGACACCGATGTGGACGCCTTCCGTCCGTTCGCTCACGCACTCGACCTGCCCGAAGATTTCGAGGACTTCGACGGGTTCGTGAACAGCTTCCTGTACGACGGGTCCAACCCTGATTCGGTGCGGTCGGCCGTAACCTCCGCATTCAACAACGCCGTGATTCTGCGCCCGGAATTGAGCTCGCGTCTGTTGCAGTACGTGGAGTTGGCGATGACCAATATCACCGATGCCGCCAAATACGCGGCCGACGCCGAGGACATCTACAAGCAGCGCGATATTACCGATGACATGCTCGCCTTCTGGGGCGGCATCGAGAATTCGCCGGTCGACCCCACGCTGAAGGCGTTCATCTTCATCGGCAAGTATCTTGAGCGCATCGACCTGTACACGCGCTTCGGCCTGACGATGGAGGAGATGGAAGCCCCGCTTAGGAAGCTCGCCTCCTACTCGATGATCCTCGACGGCATGCCGTTGCCTAGTTGCTTCGCCGATGGGCTGAGCTGGCTGGTCGGTCAGCTGCCGTCTCGCGGGTATCAGGAAGTCGCCGACCTGCTGAAGAAGTACCTTGACGATTATTCCGGCCGTGTCAGCGCCCTGGCCATCAAAGACATGGGCTCACTGAGCTCCATGAACATGGATGCCAAGCGCCCCTAACCCGACGTTCGCCCTGACGGGTTCAAATGCTATGGTGGTATGGCGAAAAACCGTGCGCCCGAGTGCCGGCCGATGCGTATCGGCGAATTGCCGGAATATATGCGCGGACTGTGAGCGCGCGGACCATACCTCAGCCATGGCTGTAGTGTCGTTATCCCGAGAATGTGCCGGTTGCCGGCTCGTGTGTAAGTGCAGGAGACGTTGTGAAAAAACTCGTGTTCGACTATGAGATGAAGCTGTCCTTCAGCGCACCGGTCACCGATCACAGGTTCCAGCTTCGCTGTATTCCCGCCACTGGCCCTCGCCAACAGGTGATTGACGTGGAAGTGAAGATTCAGCCCGAAACCGAACTCGAAACCACCATCGACTCCTTTGGCTCCGTGGTGATGACCGGATTCATCCCCGAGCCGCACGACATATTCAGCTATTCGGTGACCGGCATCGCCTTCGTGGACAATGCGCATATCCATAAGGAAGCCTATAAACCGCTGTACCGATTCAATTCAGCGCTCACCATTCCCGGCCCGAACGTGGAGGCGATGATCGACGTATGCCGCGAACGCTTGGCTGCGTTGCCTGCCGACGCCACTCCGGTGCAGCAGGCCGCCGAAGTGATGGATGAGGTCTACAAGGCGTTTGTGTATACGCCCGGTTCCACCACGATTCGCACCACCGCCGAACAGGCCTTGGCCCAGCGCAAGGGCGTATGCCAGGATTATGCCCATGTAATGCTGTCCGTGTGCCGGCATGTGGGATTGACCGCGCGCTACATTGCCGGTTTGCTTGGGGGAGAGGGCGCGACCCACGCTTGGGTCGAGGTGTATCAGGATGGCCGATGGGTCGGACTGGATCCCACGCATAACCGATTGGTGGACGACAGCTACATCACCATCGCCCACGGCCGCGATTACCGCGACTGCATGCTCGACATCGGCATCTTCTCCGGCTACAACGTCCAGCAGACCCAATGGGTCAATGCCTCCGTCCACGAACAGGTGGCGTAAACAAAATTCCAAGCCCCCTCTGATGAGCTGAGCCGTGAAGAAAACGCCGGAGGCGTTTTTAGGCGAAGGCGAATGACAGTGAGCAAATAAAATGGCAGCTGGAAAGCTGTCCTTAAATTGCGTTCGAGCTGTCGAGCGTAGCGAGACTGAGAGAGACCGCTCAATGCAGAGTGGCCCCGTCACCGCTTCTACCACCACCAATATTCGGATTTTCGTCGTTGCAACATTCGGATTTTGGTAGTTGAGAAATTCGGATTATTGCGATGGCGGACGTGAAACAACGGGAGGTGCGCGGAATGGCCGATTCTCTGGCGAGCGACATCAAGCCGAAAGCCTATCGCCCTCGTATCGTGGATGAGTGGCAACTCGCTCCAGCTATATGGGATGAAGTCCGTCATCGCGTCGACGATGATTCCGCGAATAAAGGTCAGTGGATTCTGACCGGTTCATCCACTCCTCTCAATGAGAATCGGCCGAACCATAGTGGTGCGGGACGAATCGGACGTATCCGTATGAATCCTCTGACTTTATATGAGTCCGGACTCTCGACAGGTGCGGTAAGTCTCAGTGGACTGTTTGAACATAAGTTCGCCGCTGCAAAATCAGAGATAAGTACACAAATGTTGTTGGATGCCGTATGCCGAGGTGGATGGCCGGAGGCGGTGGCTCTGCCTGTATCTGACGCACAGATTCTGATTCGGGAATACATGCGACTCACGCTGACTGAGAGTGTGCCCAGGCAAGGCAAGGATCCTGATGTGGCTCGTCGTCTGCTGGATTCGCTTGCGCGCAATATCAGTCAAGCTGTGACATTCAAAACCTTACGTAAGGATATGTACGGTACTGAAGAAAACCTTGACGATTTCATTTCGGAGAGAACGGTATCCGGGTATACGGCCATGTTCGAGAACATGTTCGTCATCGATCCGATAAAGGGCTGGGTCCCGCCGGCACGGGATCCAAAGCGACTCCAGACCAAGGCGCGTCGGCATTTTGCCGATCCTTCCATTGCGGCCGCAATGTTGGGCATGAGTCCTGCTGCTCTTATCGGCGATTGGCGGACTTTTGGGTTTCTGTTTGAGAATCTATGCATCCGTGATCTGTTGGTGTATGCGAGATCTCTCCTCGATATTGGGATAGAACCGGTTCGGTATTATCGTGACGATTCCGGTCTGGAGTGTGATGCCATTATTGAATTGTCCGATGGACGGTGGGGCGGCATCGAAATTAAGTCCAGTGAGGATAAAGTCCCTGAGGCATCGGCAAATCTATGCAGACTGAAAGATAAGCTGCTGAGAAATCCGAGTGCGCGAACCCGTGAACCGGAGTTCTTGGCGGTGTTGGTGGGGGTCGGCGAGTTCGCGTATCAACGCGATGATGGAGTGTATGTAATTCCTGTCGGAGTGCTTGGCGCGTAAACGCAATGCCAGCGCTTCGGGCGAATTCCGGGATTGTGATCTGACATGTCTCAAGCGGCATACACTCGAGACTTGCTCAGCGAAACTCCGATTTGCCAGGTCGGCAGAATGTGGCATAATGAACAAGTTGCCATTTTGGCAGCATGGATAAGTGTCCGAGCGGTCTAAGGAGCACGCCTCGAAAGCGTGTGAGGTGAAAGCCTCCGCGAGTTCGAATCTCGCCTTATCCGCCTTTAGGGTTCCGGGGTTTGTCCCGGACCCTTTTTGTTTTTGATGCGAACGTCCGTATTCGGGGTTATAGGCCAAAATGTATGTCCGGCGGTCTAGTCGTTCGACTGCCATTCGACCCTGGTCATGAACGGTTGGCCCTCCCGGATGCGCCTGCGGATCATGCGCCGCGCCTTGACGAGCCTTTGGTGCATGTCGTTCACGCTGCCGCAATCAACGACATGGTTTGCGTGTACCTGACGATGTACAAGTGGTCGGCTTCGATAACGTGCCGGAAGCCGAGTACTCGGCGCCGGCGCTGACCACCATTGATCCACATATCGACGATTATGCCAAGCATGCCGTTGACATGCTTATCGACCGCATCGAAGGATACTCAGGCCCGGCCCGTACGTACACCACCGATTTCACATTGGTGGAACGTGCCTCAACTCGACTTGCCCACTAGCATCCAACAAGTTCGCATCGGCTTCGTGAGGAGTGTGTGTCTACTCGAACAATGTGGCGTCAGTCGCTGGGTAGCCAAGTTGGAACGCGGTGTAGGCGTGCTTGGCGGCCAGTGCGGCGAGGATGAGCAGCGTATCGCTCTCGGTGGAAGATTTCGATTCGGTCACGGCCTTGATCTGCGCGCGGGCGCAGTCCATTTCGATGGCGGCGGCGGTCGGTACGGTCTGGCCGCTTGCCTTGTCGGCGATGGTGGTGGGGTTGGCCAGTAGTTGGTCGATGGCATAGACCTTTTGGCGGGGGTCGCTCTGGCCGGAAGAACTGGACTGTGCGCCGGAATCATCAAAATTGCCGTTCGCCAGCGACACCAGCTGCTGCCCGGCGGTCTTATGCATATCGCTCAACGCCAACGTAGCCCCAGCGGTCTGTCCTCGTGCGGCCAAGACCTCGATAGCGAATCCGGCGCGATCCTCGGCCACGGCCATCGCATCCAATACCGGTCGGTCAACGTTGGCGGACGTGACGCCATCAAGACGCGCCGGCGTCACCTCAGGCGCGGACTGCCCGAATTTATCGGCCAGAAAAGCCAGCCATTGCTTGGTCTGCGCGTCACGTAACGTTCCCTCGGCAAAACGACCCGAACAATACCCGGCAACGTCAATCCAAGTCAGGGGAGCGGCCAGGCCGGTGGCATACTGCTCTAATAACGGCGTGCCTTCAGCCGGATGGGTGGCGTAGTCCGCCAACGTCATCGCTTTCTCGCAAGGGCTCATTTGAGCTTCCGCCTCGGCCCGTCCGGCCAGTCGCGGCATCGAACACGCCGAAAGCGAACACAGCATCGCGCTCGCGCATAGTGCGGATGCCAAGCGCCGGGTAAACCGTCCTGAAGAGAAGCGTGTCTGCATGGAAACCTACACTAATAGCTAACTGTGACCACTCATAGGCCATGCGCCACATAACTTCATAGGAGGTACGGATCGATGGAACTGGACCTGACAGGAATACACAAGCTCGCCGCCGAGCAAGGAATCGACCCCGGAACCCTGGATGATGCGCTGGCAGAGGCCCTGCGCCTCGCCTACCTCAAGACCCCGCACGCCGCCAGGCACGCGCGTGTGGAGCTTGACGAACGTTCCGGCAACTTCACCGTCTGGGCCGCCGACGAAATCCCGGTCGAGCCCACCGAGGACGACCCGCACCCCGCTCCCAAGCTGGGCGAGGAATACGACGACACCCCGCGTGACTTCGGCCGTCTCGCCGCCGCCACTGCACGCCAGGTCATCACCCAGCTGTTCCGCCGCGCCGAAGATGAGAAGGTGTTCGGCGCGTTCTCCGGTCAGAAGGGCAAGCTCATCACCGGCATCATCCAACAGGATGCTTCCGACCCCTCCAACGTGCATGTCGCGATGGGCGATGTCGAAGCCATTCTGCCTCGCCGTGAGCAGGTGCCCGGCGAACGTTACCGCCACGGCGAACGCATCCGCGTGTACGTGGTGAACGTGGCCCGTGGCATCAAGGGCCCGGAAATCGTGGTGTCCCGCTCCCACCCGGAGCTGGTCCGCAAGCTGTTCGAGCGTGAAGTGCCGGAACTGGTCTCCGGTGCCGTGTCCATCATGGCCATCGCTCGTGAGGCCGGCGCCCGCACCAAGATCGCGGTCAAGGCCAACACCGATGGCGTGAACCCGAAGGGTGCGCTGATCGGCCCCGGCGGCGCTCGCGTGCGTGCCGTTATGGAGAACCTTGGCCCGGAGAAGATCGACATCGTCGACTACTCCGACGATCCGGCCAAGTTCGTGGCAGCCGCGCTGTCCCCGGCTGTGGCCACCGGCGTACAGGTGATCAGCGAGAAGAACAAGACCGCCATCGCCTTCATCCACGATGACCAGCTATCCCTGGCCATCGGCAAGGAAGGCCAGAACGCACGACTGGCAGCCAAGCTGACCGGCTGGAAGATCGGCATCGAATCCGCCGAGGCCCATGCCAAGAAGGTCGCCGCTGAAAAGGCCGCCCAGGCTGCGGCCGAGGCTGCTGCTCCGGAAGCCGAATAGGCCGCCGGGCTCGAAGGCGAATGATCTTCAGGGCGCATTATTTCCTGATACGAGCCGCGTCAGCAATGGCGCGGCTCGCTGCGTCTACGCTATCCAGCGCTATGAGTATGCTTGATTGGCGTATGTGGGCTGGTGCAGTGTGCGCGAAATCGCCCACACCAGAGACGAGGTAACACGATCATGGTCGCACGATGAGACAGGGTAGGCTTGCCGTCATCACCAACTGACCACGCCCATGCACGCGCGTGGTCACAGAATAGGAGTAATTAGTGGCGAAACCACGCGTATACGAACTGGCTAAGGTTTTGAATGTCGATAGCAAAACCGTGCTTGAGAAGCTTAAGGACATGGGAGAATTCGTCAAGTCCGCTTCTTCTACGATTGAACCGCCGGTAGCCCGGCGTCTGAAGGCAGAGTTCGCCAAGGACAACGCCAAGGGCGATTCCAAGCCCGCATCTTCCGTACAAAAGCCTGCTGCCAAGCCCGTGCAGCAGCGCCGCCCGGCCGCACCTTCGGCCCCGGCTTCCACTTCATCTTCCGCACCGACTCCGGCCGCTCCCGCACGTCAGGCATCGCCCGCCTCGGCACATCAGCAGGCTCCGACTCCGGACGCACCGACACCGCGTCCGCAGGGCGGCGCACGCCCCGGCATGCCGACCCCCGGCCGCCACGGTCAGCACGACAACCGTGAGAATGGTCGCGATAATCGCGAAGGCCGCGAGAACGGTCGTCAGAGTCGCCCGAACGATCGCCGTAACAACGATCGTCGTAACAACCAGGGCCGTCCGAACAATGGCCAGCCGGGGCAGCATCAGAACAACCGCGACAATGCTTCGGCTCCGCGCCCGCACGCTCAGGGCGGCACCGGTGCCAATGGCGGCAATGCCGCTTCAAACGCGATTCCGCGCCCGCACGCTCAGGGCCCGCGCCCGGGCAACAACCCGTTCTCCCGCAAGCAGGGTATGCACACCCCGACGCCGGGTGATATTCCGCGTCCGCATCCGATGGCTCGTCCGACTGCTGATAGCGGTCGTGGCGGTCGTCCGGGCCGTCCCGGCCAAGGCCAGGGGCAGGGCCGCGGCTTCCGTGGCGGTCGTCCGGGCCAAGGTGGTCAGGGCGGTCCTCGTCCCGGCCAGTGGGGCCACAACCGTCCGGGTCAGGGCGGCGGCTCCCAGGGTGCCGGTCAGGGCGGCGCACGCGGCGGCTTCCGTGGGGGCCAAGGCGGCGGCAATAACTTCCAGGGCGGCGGCGCACCGAGCAACGGTCCCGCACGTGGCGGCGGTCGCGGCGGTCGCGGCGGTGCCGCAGGTGCATTCGGACGTCAGGGCGGTAAGTCCTCGAAGGCCCGTAAGAACCGCCTGGCAAAGCGCCATGAGTATGAGGAGCTGAAGGCACCGACCATCGGCGGCGTTCGCATCCCCAACGGCAACGGTCAGACCATCCGTCTGCGTCAGGGCGCTTCTCTGGCCGATCTGGCGGAGAAGATCAACGTCAACCAGGCCGCGCTGGTCACCGTGCTCTTCCACCTGGGTCAGATGGCTACCGCCACCCAGTCCTTGGATGAGGAGACCTTCCAGATTCTGGGCGAAGAGATCGGCTGGAACATCCAGCTCGTCTCCGCAGAAGAGGAAGACAAGGAACTGCTCCAGCAGTTCGACATCAACCTTGACGAGGAAGAACTGCAGGATGACGAGGATCTCAAGCCTCGCCCGCCGGTCGTCACCGTCATGGGCCACGTCGACCACGGTAAGACACGACTGCTGGATACCATCCGCAAGACCAACGTCATCGCACGTGAGGCCGGCGGCATTACCCAGCGCATCGGTGCCTACCAGGTCACCGTGAACCTTGAAGGCGAACCGCGCAAGATCACCTTCCTCGATACCCCTGGCCACGAGGCGTTCACCGCCATGCGTGCCCGTGGTGCCGAGCTCACCGACGTCGCGATCCTCGTGGTCGCCGCCGACGATGGTGTGATGCCCCAGACCGTTGAGGCCATCAACCACGCTCAGGCCGCCAAGGTGCCGATCGTCGTGGCCGTCAACAAGATCGATGTGCCCGGTGCCAACCCGGAGAAGGTCCGCGGCCAGCTCACCGAGTTCGGCCTGGTCCCTGAAGAGTATGGTGGCGACACCATGTTCGTCGACATCTCCGCCAAGCAGAACCTGCACGTCGACAAGCTGCTCGAAGCCGTGCTGCTCACGGCTGACGCTGAGCTGGACCTCCGCGCCAACCCCGACATGGACGCCCGTGGTGCCACCGTCGAAGCCCGACTTGACAAGGGTCGTGGTGCCGTGGCCACCGTGCTGGTTCAGCAGGGTACGCTCCACGTGGGCGATGCCATCGTGGCCGGCACTTCGTACGGCCGCGTGCGTGCCATGCTCGACGAGAACGGTCAGCCGATGGAAGCGGCCGGTCCGTCCACACCTGTTCAGGTGCTGGGCTTGACCTCCGTGCCGACCGCCGGTGACCTCTTCCTGGTCGCCTCCGATGATCGTGCCGCTCGCCAGATCGCCGAGAAGCGTCAGGCCACCGAGCGTGCCGCCCAGCTGGCCAAGCGTCGCAAGGTCGTCTCCCTCGAGGACTTCAAGAAGAAGTTCGCCGAGTCCGAGATCGACATGCTCAATATTGTCATCAAGGGCGATTCGTCCGGTTCGGTCGAGGCGCTCGAGGAATCCTTGATGAAGATCGAGGTATCCGACGAGGTCGGCATCCAGGTCATCCACCGCGGCGTCGGTGCAATCACCCAGAATGATGTCAACCTGGCCACGGTCGACAAGGCCGTTATCATCGGCTTCAACGTGCGCCCGAACCGTCAGGTGGCGGACCTCGCCGAGCGCGAGGGCGTGGAGATCAAGTACTACTCGGTCATCTACCGTGCGATCGAAGACATCGAGGCATCCCTCAAGGGCATGCTCAAGCCGGAATACGAAGAGGTCGTCACCTCTCACTCCGAGATCCGCGAGATCTTCCGCTCCTCCAAGTTCGGCAACATCGCCGGCGTCATGGTACAGGACGGCGAGGTCAAGCGTGGTACGAAGTGCCGTATCCTGCGCAACGGCGTGGCCACGGTCAACGACCTCGAGATCTCCTCGCTGCGTCGCTTCAAGGACGACGTTCAGTCCGTCAAGGAAGGCTACGAGGCTGGTATCAACCTCGGTACCTTCAACGACATTGAACTCGGCGACATCATCGAGACCTTCGAGATGCAGGAAGTCGAGCGCAAGTAGTCATTGTTAAGCCCTCTCTGACGAGTGGGCTGTCAGCCGCAGGCTGACTGGGGGAGAGACATGGTAGTTCCATGATTTTCTCTCCCCCAGCCTCACTGCGTTCGGCAGCCCCTCGTCAGAGGGGGCTCAAGTCTAGAAAAGGAAATTCCTATGGCAGGAACCAACCCGCGCGCCGCACGTATTGCGGCCTTGATTCAGCGTGTCGTCGCCTCCTCCATTGAGCGCGAACTGCATGACAAGCGACTCGCCAGCATCACCGTCACCGAAGTTCGTGTGACCAACGATCTGCAGATCGCCAAGGTCTACTGGACCCAGCTCGGCCACGAAGGCCACGAGGAAGGCGAACGCAAGCGCGCCCAGCAGGCGCTCGATCAGGCCAAGGGTCACCTGCGTTCTCTGGTGGGCCACAAGGCTGGCCTGCGCCTGACTCCGCAGCTCCAATTCGTGTTCGATGAAGTGCCCGGCGAGGCTCACGAGATCGAAGACATTCTCGCCGTGGCCAAGAAGCGTGACGAAGAACTCGCCCGCGCCCGCGCCACCGCCCAGTACGCCGGCGACGCCGATCCGTACAAGCACGACGACGAGGCTGAAGCCGAGGGCGATGAGTTCGAGTCCGACGAGGAGTAGTGTGCTTCATACAACACCCAGCGGCCTACTCATCATCGACAAGCCGCAAGGCGTGACCAGTTTCGACGCCGTCGCCGCCGTGCGCGGCGCGTTGCACATCAAGAAGGTCGGTCACGCCGGCACCCTTGACCCCATGGCCACTGGCACGCTGGTCATCGCCTTCGGCCACGCCACGCGACTGCTCAACGCCATCGTGGCGCATGACAAAACCTACGAGGCCACCATACGCCTCGGCCTGCGCACCACTACCGACGATGCCGAAGGCGAGGCGCTTGTCGATGATGAAGCCCGCTCCCGCTGGCAAACGCTGTCAGCGCAGCTGACTGAGGGCGGCCAGAGCGGCGAACCAACGGCGTCACCAACTGCCTCATGGCAAAACCTGCTCACTCGCACCATCGCCACCAATTTCACCGGCGATATCGAACAAGTACCCAATACGTTCTCCGCCATCAAAATCAACGGCCAGCGTGCCTACGACTTGGCTCGCGAAGGCAAGGATGTGGAACTCAAACCCCGCCTGGTGACCATCAGCGAATTCACCGTGCTGGATATCCGCAGCGGATTCGTAGCAGGGGAGCAGGCCGCTGAACCATTGCGGGAAGACGCGAACACGGGAACGATTCCCGCACTTGATATTGACGTGCGGGTCAGCTGTTCATCGGGCACCTATATCCGCGCGCTCGCCCGCGACCTCGGCAATGAACTTGGCGTCGGCGGATACCTGACCCGTTTGCGCCGTACGCGAGTCGGCCGATTCGCGTTGCCGGACGATACCAGCGGACTTATCGCCTCTGAGGCGATGCTTGACACGCGAACCCATACCGTCACCGCACATACCGATCAGAAGACGTTCACTAATCGGGAAGGGCAAACCGTCACGCGCAACAAGTGCGTATTGAACACTCCTGAAGGTCTTGCCGGTGACGAGCGCCGCAACTGGCTGCTTGACCATGCCCTCACCATGGAACAGGCCGCTCGAGGCGCGATGCCGGCGCTTGACATCACACCTGAGGAAGCCAGCGAATTGCGCTTCGGCCGCCGTATCGAGCGTACAATCAGCGAGCCCACTGCCGCCATTGTGCCGCAAACGCATGATGTGGCGGCGATTATCGAGCGTGCCAACGCTCATCAGGCCAAGCCGGTCACCGTATTCCCCCTCGCGTAAAGTAGACGCGGTGAAAAGTGCAGCTTGATACAGGCCGCGCACAACAACGCCTATATTGCATGAATAACATCGCACGGATAAAAGGAACAGCACACTGATGGATATCACGCACCTGACCCCTGACGCCGAAGGTTCGATTGAATGGCCCTCGTTCAGTAACGACAAGAAGGCCGTGGTGACATTGGGCGCATTTGATGGCATGCACTTGGGACATCAGGCGGTGATCAAGCGTGTGGTGGAACTCGCGCACCAGCATGATGCTTTTTCCGTGGTGATTCTGTTTGACCCGCGCCCCGCATTCGTGCACGGCTGGGCCGCCTCGCACCATGGCGAGGAACCCGCGGTGCAGAACGTGGATGCCGAAGCCTTGACCAGTGTGGATGATCGACTGCACCGCATGGAACAGTTCGGCGTGGACCATGTGTTGGTGGTGCACTACACGCTGGCCTTCGCAGCCATGTCATACATTTTCTTCCTTGGCAGACTCACCGGCAAGCTGGGCATGCGTACGCTGGTCCTCGGGCAGGATGCCGCCATGGGCAAGGGGCGAGAAGGTGATGTGAAGCATATCGCCAATCTTGCCGCCGCCACCGGTGTATTCGAACTTGATGTGGTCGATGACCGTGGCCCGGGTGAAGTGCGCATTCCGCGCGATTTCAAGCCGGAAGCCCCGAGCGAATGGGGAGAGCCCGTCGACCCGCTGGCCAATGCCACCAAGGCCGAGCGCCGCGCATGGAGCAAGAAGAACCAGGCCAAGGCAATGCGCGCCTGGAGCTCCACCAATGTGCGCTACCTGCTGGCTCACGGCCGAATCCAGGATGCCAACGCCATTCTGGGTGCTCCGCACGCCATCGAAGGCGAAGTGGTACACGGTGAGGAGCGCGGCCGCACCATCGGATTCCCCACCGCCAATCTTGGCTCCGACATTGCAGGCTACATTCCGGTCGACGGCGTCTATGCCGGTTGGCTGGTAGATGGTGAGAACCGCTGGCCTGCCGCCATCTCCATTGGCACCAAACCCACCTTCAGCGAGAAAACAGGACTCAACGAACGCGTGGTGGAGGCCTATTGCATCACCGATGAGTGGATTGATCTGTACGACCATAAGGTTCGCGTTGAATTCGTCGGTTTCCTGCGCCCGCAGGTCAAGTTTGATGGTCCCGACCAACTCGTTGACGAACTCAAGCGCAACGTCGAAGAGACCAAGCGTCTTACCGCCTGAGGCATATCTCAGGGCTATTTCCGCACTCCCAAGGCATCTAAGGCGTCGGACAATGTGTTGGACTCCACCAGCCGAAGTCCCTCGACATGCACCGGCTTGCGCAGCGGAGGAATGACTGCCGTCGTAAAGCCAAGGCGCGCGGCCTCGCGAAGGCGATATTCCATACGCGGTACCGGGCGCACCTGACCGGTCAGGGAAATCTCGCCAATGGCGCACGTGGCTCGCGCAATGGGTTTTGACGTGGCGGCGCTCGCCAGTGCCGCCACTATCGCCAAATCGGAACCGGGCTCCTTGGCCTGGCCCCCGGCAATAGTGGAGATATACAGGTCGTTGGACAGCAGGTTGAGCTTGCTGTGACGGTAGAGCACCGCGACCAGCATGGCGATACGGCTGGGGTCCACGCCATTGACCGCACGTCGAGGTGTGGGCAGCACCGACGTGGTGACCAGAGCCTGTACTTCGATAGGCAGACTGCGATGCCCATCCAATGTGAACGTCACACAGGTGCCTTCCATGGGTGCCGCGTTGGCCGCATCAGGGCCGTCTCCAGACAGGAACAATCCGGCGGGATCGGTGACCTCTTCGATGCCCTCACCGCTCATGTCGAAACAGCCGACTTCATCGGTCGGACCAAAACGATTCTTCACCGCTCGCAACATTCTCAGCGCGGTCTCGCTGTCGCCTTCGAATTGGCAGACCACATCGACCAGATGCTCCAATGTGCGCGGGCCTGCAATCGAACCGTCCTTGGTCACATGACCAACCAGAAATACCGGAATGTCAAGCGCCTTAGCGGTATCTATCAGCGCGCTTGCCACTTCGCGCACCTGAGTCGAACCGCCGGAAATGCCATCGACCTCCTGCGAGACGATGGTTTGCGCCGAATCCACAATGGCCAAGGCCGGCTTGTTCTGTTCGATCAGCCCCAATACTGTGGACAGATCGGTGGTGGAGGCCAGTAACAAGTTCGGCTCCACCGCGTTGATGCGGGAAGCGCGCAAACGAACCTGCGCCTGTGATTCCTCGCCGGAAATGTACAGCACGGTATTGGCATGTACCGACGGTGCGTTGCCCTGTACCGACACCGTGTTTGATGTGCCGCCCCGCGCCCGGCCCGACTGTTGGGCAGACCGCTGACCGGCTCCTCGGAATGTACTGTCTCCCGCCACAACGCGCGCGATATTGCCGGCCGTCTGCAACAGCAATGTCGACTTGCCGATACCCGGTTCGCCCGCTATCAGCGTCACTGAACCCGGCACCACGCCACCGCCGAGCACACGGTCGAATTCGGAAAACCCGGTACCGAGCCGCTCGACGCTTTCCGTGCCCACTTCGGTAATCGGACGGGCTGCAGATCTGGCGTTGTCGGCAACCGTAACCGACTGCGTGCGTGATGTTCGGCCGGGAGCGGCCGTGCGAGAGCCTGCCGCCGGCCGAGCCTCGTGAAATTCCTCGACCGTGCCCCACTGACCACACTCGGGGCAACGGCCGTACCACTTCGGCCCGTTCCAACCGCATTCGGAACATACATACTGCACACTTGATTTCGCCATGGTCTCACCCTAACCCAAACACCAGCGGACGGTAAATTTTTACCGTTCACAAGAGTTTCACGCGGCTTGCGCACAACGACTAAGATTACGGCCGTCTAGCGTCACGCGGCTGTGAGAGAATCGGGGCATGACTAATAGTGAGAACTCCTCGACCACACAATCCCATGGCAAGTTGATTGCAGTGGTGGTTGCCGCAGCTGTTGTGATTATCCTGGCAGTGCTTTCGGCCTTTGTATGGCCGGGTTGGGCCATCCAGAAGAATGATGGCACCTCCACTACCACCCAAAACAGCCAGCAGAAAACCGAATCATCCGAGCCGATCAAGCCGACCATCGACGCCACAGCTTTGCCGGATGATGCCAGTGAGCTGTTGAAGGCCATGCCGGACAGCGTGCTGAATTACGCGCGTACCAAGGCGGATGCCTCCACGACGTGGAATTCCGCGTCGCCGCTCGAGGAGTACACTCTGACCTACTCCACTGGTGATGCCGCCAAGGATGTCACGCTGGTCGCCGCGCAGTGGTCGTCGGCGGACAATGCCAAGACCCAGTACGATGCGTTGGTCGCTGCGCAGACCGGCGATGAGTCGGCATCCGGCAACGTCAAGGTTTCCGGCAACGTCACGGGCGCGTACGTGGTGAAGGCCGATGCCTCCAACAGCAAGAACGCCGCTGCCATCTGGCAGAACGATACCGTGGTCTTCCAAGCTACCGGCACCAAGGAAGCGGTCGATCGCTTCTACCAGAAGTTCCCGATGTAGTATCTAGTATCGGCTGTCAGCTGCTGCACAAACTTATGAACGTTGGGGCATCCACATTGCTGATGTGGATGCCCCAACTGCGTTCAGGGCATATGCGGACTATCGACAACATACTGGTTTCCTCTGTCTGGCAACACGTGTATTATGGTGCAAGTTGCAACTTTTACGATTAATCGAAATGGAGGCTTCAGATGGGTTCTGTCATCAAGAAGCGCCGCAAGCGGATGAGCAAGAAGAAGCACCGCAAACTGCTGCGTAAGACCCGCCACCAGCGTAAGTAGTCTTACCTGCAATCAAGGCATTAGAAACCCCGTGATCGTTATGGTCGCGGGGTTTCTCTTTTTGGCTCCTTTGCCTTGTTCGGGCAACAGTAAAGCCCGCACCTGCGATGTACAGATGCGGGCTTGGAAAAGTTCAGTGATGTGAGACGATCACTTGTTGGCGTTGATCAACACGCGCGGGCCGTTCGGGTCGCCGACGATGACCTTGTCGACCATGTTGAGGAACAGGCCGTGCTCCACCACGCCGACCGTGTTGATGAGGTCTTCGGCCAGCTCCTGCGGGTGATCGATGCGCTCCAGGTGCAGGTCCACCACGAAGTTGTTCTCGTCGGTGCGCACTTCCTTGCCATCGGCGTCAAGACGAAGCACCGGCTTGTAGCCGCGGTCCTCGAACTTCTTGATGACGTGGCCAGCGCCGAACGGAATGACCTCGACCGGCAGCGGGAACTTGCCGATGGTGTCCACAACCTTGGACTCGTCCACAATCCACACGATCTGGTTGGAGTTGGTGGCCACGATCTTCTCCCACAGCAGAGCAGCGCCACCGCCCTTGATACCGTTGAAGTTCTTGTCGACTTCGTCGGCGCCGTCAATGGTCACGTCGATGTGGTCCACGTCGTCGATGTCCACGATCTTGATGCCGTAGCTTTCAGCCTGGACCTGCGTGCGGCGAGACGTGGTTACGCCAGTGAACTCAAGACCTTCCTCCTGATGACGGCGGCCGAGCTCGTCCACCAGGAACTTCACGGTCGAACCAGTGCCGAGGCCTGCGATCATGCCGTTTTCAACGAGCTTGGCGGCTTCGATGCCGGCCGCCTTCTTCAGCGCATCCTGCTGTGCCTTATCCATGGTTTCTCCTTTGCCATCCTTGCCTCCGCCGCATGGATCAACGGCGTGAAGCCTTATCTCCTATCCTAACGCGAATGAGCGATTTTGTGTCATCGTGTCCGATTGCGGTACATATTCGTGTGTTTGGGTGTTAGTGTCGTACGAATGGTGCGTTGGCGATGGTCAGGTTGCCGTCGCCGTCCACATAGCCTTCGATTTCGATGCTGCCTTTGATCGGCATCGGCTGCCCGTTGAAATACGGGCTCGTTTTCGGCGCGGGGGAGAAGGTCAGCGTACCGGATACCGTCAGTCCGCTTGGCTTTGCGGGGTGTACAGGGTGCGCTGATTGTACAGGTTGCGCTGATTGTGTCGCTAAGGGTGACGAAGACTTGGTCTCTGGCCTTGTGGCATCCGTCGAATCCGTCGCCGCAGCCGGCTTGCGCAAACTTGCCGCATCCGCCTTGCCATCCAGCACCAACTGCACGTCTGGAGGCACATCGGTGCCATGTGCGTATTCGGAGCCCAGTAGCGACTGCCAGCCTTCAATCGGCAGATAGCCGTCGCGCGCACCCGAACGGCAATCGCCCGCATAGGTGCGTGCCAGTTCATCGACCAACTCATTGCCCTCGTTGCCGGCGTGACCTTTGACCCATCGGAAATCCACCGGGCCAGGGCGTTGTGAGATCTCACGGTCGATCGCCTGAATAAGCTCTTTGTTCTTCACAGGCTTTTTCTGCGAATTTTTCCAGCCGTTCTTCTTCCAGCCTTTGACCCACTTGGTCGAGCAATTGATGGCGTACTGCGAATCCGATTCGATGAGCAATGGCTCAGGGCCCGGGTGCGCTCGCAAAGCTTCCAGCACTGCGCACAGTTCACCAATCTGATTGGTGCCGTTGGTCGCGCCGCCCGCATCATAACCATGGTCGTCGTGCTTATGGCCGGGCTTGCCGCCGGCGTTCTGCTCATGATCGGCCCAGGCCCAGCCCATTGGCCCGTTTGGATTCCCTAATGCGGACCCATCTGTGGATACTGTGATAGTCATGTTCTCCACCCTAACGCAAGCTGTGCAATCTCTTGCTGAAGTGGGGTTGCCCAGTGCGAGGCAAAACAACGTAGTGAAGAGTGTGAATAACATCACACCTATTGACTTTGCTTGAAAAACATGCCATCGCGCGTGAATAGGTGAGCGCTCACAAGAAAAACAAGACATTTCCTCTCTGCGGGTGAGGCCGGCAACAATGGCGCATCCGGTATCTGGAATGAGAATAAGGGACTGTACAAAACCAGTGACGGCAACATCGAAATCCTCAAACCAGAGGCGGACAGCGATGGTTCGACCTCCACGGCCGCATCCAAGGGCACCATGCTTATCGCAGGCAACTCCAAAACCGTGGCACTCGGTCCAGGCGGCATGGCCTTGGCTCCCGGCCTGCCGCTCGGTCTTGGCTGGTTCATCCGACGCCGCTTAGGATTGGATGCCTCCGACATTCTGGACCGTAAGCTCGGCTTGAAGTAACGGCTGGTTCGGACGTGATTGCTGTCACGTACGGATCATGACGACAGCGCGAAGGTCCTCATCGGTTTACGTCGATGAGGACCTTCGCGCGCATTAGGGGAGTCTGTTGCGGGCTGCGCTACGCGGGTCATGCTGCGCGGGCGTGCTATGCGAACAAACTACGCGAACAAGTCGTTCAGTGTCTCGGCAATCGTCGGATGCGTGAACACCATATCGCGCAACGTGCTGGCCGGCGCGTCAAGATCCATCGCCAACTTGACGATATTGATCACCTCGTGCGACTCGACGGAAAGCAGCATCGCACCCAGAATGCGGCCAGTATTGCGTTCCACAATCGCCTTCATCAGACCATCCGGTCGCCGCATTACCTGGGCCTTCGGCACAGCGGCCACCGGCAATCGCTTGACCACATAATCCAATCCAGCCGCCTTCGCCTCGCGCTCATTCAATCCCACGCGCGAGTAAGGCGTGGCGAGGAATGTGCTCGACGGCACATGCTTGCGGTCCTTCACCGTGTACGGACGGTCGGAACCATTGAGCTGCGACCACACCACGCGATAGTCATCCAGCGAAATGTACGTGTGCTGCGGGCCGCCGTTCACATCGCCCAGAGCCCAAATGTCGGCTGCTGTGGTGCGCAGAAGCTCGTCGACTTTCACGGCACCGCGTTCGGTGAGCTCCACGCCAGCTGCCTCAAGATGCAGTCCCTCGACGTTCGGCGTACGTCCGGTGGCCACCAGTACCGCGTCGGTGGTCAGGCAGAATCGGGCTTCAGCCGGCTCGGCGAACCGCGGCTCGCCATCGTCTGATGGTTTCGTTTGAACGTGTGGCATCGTGGCGTGATCGGTCGGGTTGCTAGTGGGGCTGGTGGTTGTTGTAGTGTCGGTGGCGTCGGTGGCGTCGGTGATATCGGTATGAGCGTTCCCGGTGCCGGCGGGGGTGGAATCGCAAGCTTGCGATGCGCCGCGAGTCATACCCTTCACCGCAACGGACAACCTGACGCCGCCGTCAGCAGCAGGCGCGATGGCCTTGGTATCCGCGTTGAACAGGAACTTGACGCCCTGCGCTTCCAACTGTGCGCGAATCGCGGCCGCCACATCCGCATCCTCGCGCGGCAGGAACTCGGCATTGTGCTGCAGCACGGTAACCGCCGTGCCGAAATCGGCAAACATCGAGGCAAACTCAAGTCCAATGAATCCTGAACCGATAATCACCAGTCGCTGCGGCATATCGTCGAGATCCATCAGTCCAGTGCTGGTGTAGACGCCGGGCGTAGTGTGGATACCGGGAATATCCGGAATGCGCGGCGTGGCACCGGTATTGATGAAGATCTTGCTGGCGGTCACGGCGACCGGGCCCTCAGCGGTGGCGATTTCCACGCTATGGGGGCCGGTGAAGTGAGCGCGGCCGGTGATTACGGTGATGTTGTCTTGGTCGGCGAGCTTGTGATAGTTCTTGTCGCGCAGCATCGAAGTGACGCGGCGCTTCTCCTTGATAGCAGCCTCGAACGCTGCTTCGCGGGTTTCGGGAGTACTGTTCGCGCCATCCCGCCGCGCCTGTTCGGCGGACAAAATCAGTGACTTGGACGGCAAGCATCCGATATTGATGCAGGTGCCGCCGTACATGTCGGCGCTTGCCTCGGCGACGACGACCTTGCGGCCGGCTGCACTGAGCTTGGCGGCCAAGGTTTTGCCGCCCTTGCCGAATCCAATGATCAGGGCGTCGGTGGTGATAGTGGGGGAGGTGCTGGGTGTGCTGATGGCATTGGGTGTGCTGGTTGTGTTGGGTGTGCTGATGGCATTGGGTGTGCTGATGGACATGGTTACTTCCTTACGTATTCGAGTGATAAGAGTGCGTTGTGCTGATGTGTTGTGTGCCGTGCGGCGTCTGTTTTCTTCTTTGACTGCCGAAGCGTTATCGACTGATGCTGGCTGGGGGAAACGCGCGGGATTATTAGCCTTTGCGCTCGCTGAATATCTGTTCGGTGATGTCGTGGATGGTGGTGTGTTCGAGTTGTTCGAGGCAAGTGCGGTTGAGCCCGGCATAGATGTCGTTCATCACTGCGCCCATTGAAGATGACACCAGACAGTCCTCGTGTACGTCGCCCGGTGTCCAGTTCACTTTCACAAAAGTGGTGCCGGTGGCTTCCGCTACCGCGCGCAAAGTGATTTCGGCGGCGGGCCGGGCCAGAGCGTACCCGCCTTCAGCACCCTCTTTAGTGGCGATGAGTCCGGCTGAGGCGAGCGGTCGCATTACTTTGCGCACGCGCGCCGCATTGGTGCATATGTTCTCGGCCAGGATCTGACTGGGCAGGTGTGTGGCGCGATGGTCAAGGTAGACCAATGCGTGCACTGCCAGTGAATGGTCGCCGTTCATGAAACGACCTCCTTGCCGAGTCGATACTGTAACTATGATGTGTACAGTTATGATACTGTAATCATATCAGATACAGTTAGTGTATCAAATCGGGGTTGAAGAGGTGGATGACTATGTGTATAAGTGAGGTGTCCACATGGTTATCCACAATGAATGTGCGTAAGTGAAGCTAGGACCACATACCTCGGATCGGCTTCCGTTTCCGCACCCACTACCCATATGGTGGTGTCATGAACAGGATGACCGACGGCATCACCAACTATGGAGCTCTGCCAGGCTCTATATACGATCAGCCTCCGGAAGAATCGGAGGCAGTTTTTGTTCCGCCCGAATTTGCGGGGTCATTTTCTACTGACTCGAAATACCCGACTTCTCGCGACTCGTCATCGCCGAACAGTGGTGCACATGATTCTGCAGCGACACCGACCATGAGCGAAAGCCTCGCCCAGCGCAGACGCGACATGGTCGCACGCTGCACTGAGGAAGCGAAACGGGCGGGCAAGAAGCTGCTTTTCGGCATGACCACTTCCCTCGCTCTGCAATCCGTACCGATTCCCGCCGATTGCGACCTCGACTCGGCCAAGCTGCACACTGTATCCAGCGTTAAGAGCAAGCGGTTTCGTACACGCCATGCACCACTGCAAACGCATATTTGGAATATTTGTACGACCTGTTGTTGTGGTGTGTGCTTGATATTGCATGCCGTTCGATTGCGATGCCTCGTAGTGATGGATTTCGTGAATGACTAGTGTTCGATTGTGGAGGGAAATGTGTCATAGTGGTCGATTGGGGGGAATGTAAAACGATTGACTTAGCTGTTGTCCCACGCTTTTGTGGGATGGCAACTCTGGAACGGGCAAATTCGTCGTGGCGTCCCACAACGATGTTAAAACTCGACCATGATGCAAGCCGACCGAACGCTTCGGCGGTCATCTGGCCGCTGTGACCCCACAATGATGATGGTAGGCAGGCGAACGTTTCGCGGTCATCTGGCCGTCCTGCCCTGCAGTGATGTTGAGAAAATGCAGTCACGGTGCATGAGGAGAACCGTTGACCTGCGTGTTTCAGTGGTCGCGAACTGCATATGCGCTAAAAAAGCTCTGCAGTGGATTGCATGAATCCAATGCAGAGCCTTATTGGTTGCGGTGAACGCGACTAACGCAGCGATTTCACTCGCTCAGGGCCTTGTCGACCACGACGGTGGCCTCGTCGAGTACCTTGTCCAGAGCCTCGGGGGAGACGAAGGACTCGGCGTACACCTTGTAGATGTTCTCGGTGCCGGAGGGGCGGGCGGCGAACCAGTTGTCCTTGGTGGTGACCTTCAGACCGCCGATCTTGGCGTGGTTGCCCGGTGCCTCGGTCAGCTTGGCGGTGATGTCTTCGCCAGCCAGCTGCGTGGCGGCCACATCATCACCGGTCAGCTTGGCGAACTTGGCCTTCTGCTCCAGTGTGGTCGGGGTGTCGACGCGCTTGTACCAAGACTCGCCGAAGCGCTCGACCTGCTCCTGGTGAAGCTGGGCCGGGTTCTTGCCGGTCTTGGCAGTGATCTCGGCGGCCAGCAGGTCGGGGATCAGACCATCCTTATCGGTGGTCCACACGCGGCCATCCTTGCGCAGGAAGCTCATGCCGGAGCTCTCCTCGCCGCCGAAGGCGACTTCGCCGCTGAACAGCGGGTCCACGAACCACTTGAAGCCCACCGGCACTTCGATGACCTTCGCGTTGATCGATGCGGCCACGCGGTCGATCAGGGAAGAGGAGACCAGCGTCTTGCCCACGGCTGCGCCCTCAGGCCAGCCCGGACGGTTGCCGCCGAACAGGTACTCCACGCACACGGCGATGTAGTGGTTCGGGTTCATCACGCCCCAGTTCGGGCAGACGATGCCGTGACGGTCGGCGTCCGGGTCGGTGCCGCCGACCAGATCGTACTTGTCCCAAGCGCCGGCGTTGAGCTCGTCGACCAGGCCCTTCATGGCGTACGGGGAAGACGGGTCCATGCGAATCTTGCCGTCGTGGTCGATGGTCATGAAGCGCCAGGTCGGGTCGACCTCAGGACGCACCACGCCGATGTCCAGGCCGTACTTCTCGTTGATGAGCGGCCAGTAGTTCACGGAAGCGCCGCCGAGCGGATCGATGCCCAGACGCACGCCGGAGTTGCGGATCACGTCGAAGTCGATGACGTTCTCCAGGTCGTCCACGTAGTGCTCGCGGAAGTCGAAGCCCTCGACGTACTCGGACTTGATGGCCTCCTCGTAGGGCACACGCTTGATGGACTTGAAGTCGCCGAGCAGCTCGTTGGCGCGAGCGGCGATGGCGTTGGTGGTCTCGGCCGGGGCCGGGCCGCCGGTGACGGGGTCGTACTTAAAGCCACCGTCGGTGGGCGGGTTGTGGGACGGCGTGACGACGATGCCGTCGGCGAGGCCCTCGCCCTCGAAGCGCTGGGTGCCGTCGACCGCACGGTTGTGGGTCAGGATGGCCTGGGAGACCACCGGGGTGGGCACGAAGTCGTCACGGGAGTCGACGCGCACGTGCACGCCGTTGGCGACGAGCACCTCGATGGCGGTCTTCTTGGCCGGGCCGGACAGCGCGTGGGTGTCGGAGCCGAGGTACAGCGGGCCGGTGACGCCGGCCTTCTTGCGGTATTCGGCGATGGCCTGGGAGATGGCGATGATGTGGGCCTCGTTGAACGAGGTCTTCAGGGATGATCCGCGGTGACCGGAGGTGCCGAAGATGACACGCTGCTCGGGGACTTCGGGATCGGGGACGAGGTCATAGTACTTGCCGATAACCTCATCGACATTAATCAGATCTGCTGGGGTGGCGGGCTGACCCGCATTGTTTGCTACCATGTTCCCTATTCTGCCACGTTTTTCGCCACTTTGGGTACTCTTATGTTAAGAGTTGTCAACTTTTGTGCGAATCGTGTGCCGGTTGTCTAGCGCTTGGTCATTTCCTTCTCGATTTCCTCCAGCGACTTGCCCTTGGTCTCGGGCACCAAGCGCAGCACGAACGGGATGGACAGGGCCGAGAACACGCCGAAAATCGCGAACGGGCCGCCCACATTGTTGCCGAACGCATCGAGCAGCACGAGGAAGAACTGGGAGACGATGAAGTTGCCCAGCCAGTTCGCCGCCGAGCCGAAGGATGAGCCGATGCCGCGCACGCTCAGCGGGAAGATCTCGCCGATAAGCACCCAGGCGATCGGGCCCCACGAGACCGCAAAGCCGAGGATATAGAAAGCGATGAGAATCATCGTCGGCACTGCCAGCACGGCCACGTCGCCCACGAAGTTCATCACGGCGAGCACCGCGAGCGAAACGGTCATCACGATGGAACCGAAGATCAGCATGCCCTTGCGCGGGAAACGATCCATGATAAGCGTGGCCACGATGGTGCTCACGAAGTTCACCACGCCGATGCCCACCGACACCCAGATCGCGTCGCCTTCAGGGAAGCCGAAGCCCTTGATGAACACCTGCGGCAGGAAGTAGATCACCGAGTTGATGCCCACGAGCTGCTGGAACAGCATGATACCGATGGCGGCCACCAGCGCCGGACGAGCGATACGGAACAGTTCGCGCACACCACCCTTGGTGTCCTGTGCGGCCACGGCCTTGATTTCGTCCAGCTCAATCTGCACCTGGGTCTGATCCACGTCCTTGCGAATCAGCGTAAGCACTTTGAAGGCGTTGCGGGTGTCGCCCTTGTTCACCAGATAACGCGGGGATTCGGGCAGCAACAGGCCGCCGAGCAGCAACAAGGCGGCCGGCACCAGCGCCGAACCGAGCATCCAGCGCCAGTCGCGGATGCCGAAGAGGTTGTGGTTCAGGAATCCGAGGTTGGAGGCGTAGGCCAGCAGAATGCCGAAGGTGACCATGAGCTGGAACAGCGTGGACAGTGAGCCGCGACGCTCCTTCGGCGCCAGTTCGGCCAAGTACGCCGGGGTCAGGGCGGAGGCCGCGCCGACGGCGAGACCCAGGATGATGCGGGCGCACACCATCATCGCGAATCCGGTGGAGGAGGCGCACAGGCCTGAGCCGAGCAGGAACAGCAGCGCGGAGACGATGAGCAGCTTCTTGCGGCCGAACCGGTCAGACAGTGCGCCGATCGACAGCGCGCCTGCGCACGAGCCGATCAGCACCGAGGAGGTGATGAAGCCGGTCTGAGAGACGCTCAGGTCGAAGTCCGATTCGATAAGCGGGGAGGCGCCGGAGATGATGCCGGTGTCGAAACCGAACAGCATGCCGCCGAGCGCGCCGAAGGTGAAGATGAATGCGCTGCTGAGCGGGAAGCGCGTGGAGAAGCCGTGCGATTCGGCGGCTTCGAGGTCCTCGATTGCGTTGGCTGCCGCGTTTGTGGCCGCGCCCGCCACTCCGGCCACGCCGGTTTCGATGGTTTCGATTGCGGTGGCCGCCGCACCGGTTGCGCTGGTTTCCTGCGCCGCGGATGCCGTCTGTTTCGATACGGGTGATGCCGTTGTCGTCGTCATTGCCTTGTCCTTTTGCCGTTGACGGACCGCGCCTGTTGCGTGGCCCCTCTGCCGCGTGCAAGGTCAGGCTTCGATTGTCTGAAGTCGCCCGAAAACAAAAAAAAGACCTGGAACAACGTGGAATTCGCATATTACGATACGCAAATTCCACGTCGCTCCAGGTCTTGCCTCGTTTTGAGTAACAACCCTGCTACGCAACGTGTGTGAAAGATAGAATACGACTTCCGCAGTCGCGACACTCCGAATAGGCAGCAAAAAACGATGATTTTTGACAACGATTGCAGGATTCTGCATGGTGGAATGATGTCGGAATGGGCGCTGCGGCAAATACGGAGAACGGGTGTGGCGAAGCATCATCGCGGAACATTATGGCGGGACACCATCGCGGAGCACCGTAGCGCATAGTTGCCGTTTCGCGATGCTTTGCCGGCATTGCCGTGCTTTTGGGGCACCCAGCGCCGATAATGGAACACAGTGGCATACGGCAGCAAGGAGGAACCGTGGCGAACGCATCGAACGCAACGCCTGCAGTGATTGCGGCGCGCATCGTCGATGCCGTCGGCGGCCCCGCGAACATTACCAGCCTGACCCATTGCGCCACGCGACTGCACTTCGAACTGGCCGATGCCGGCCATGTCAACCAGCACGGTCTTGAATCCATCCCCGGAGTCCTCGGTGCATTCCCGCGAGCCGGCAATCGTTATCAGGTCATCATCGGCGGAGCGGTCGCCTCGGTGTACGAGCAGATCGTTCGGCTGCGGACGGCGCGATTGATGCCGGCAGCGCAATTGCCATCGGCAGTGATGCAGTCAGCGTCGCAGTCAACGCAACCCACTCAGTCAATGCAGCCCACTCAGCCAGCGCAGCCCGCGCAGTCAGCGCAATCCACACAGCCCACGCAACCCGCGCAGTCCGCGCCGTACCTTTCCGACGATGCCGCACCATCGCGCGATACTGCCACCGACGCCGAACAAAGTTGCGGCCCATCCAATACATTCCGTCACTTCACGCCTCGTACCGTCCGCGAGTGGGGCAGTGCCGCCCGCGCTTGGGCTGCCGCGTTTTTCGACTACCTGTCTGACTCGTTCCGCCCGATTCTGGGTGTACTGCTCGGTGCCTCGCTGGTCATCGCCATCGTCAACGTGATCGTTGCACTCGGCATCGTGCCTGACGGCGAGACCTCCGCCGGCTGGATACTACTCAAGGCGATTTGGGAGGGTGTGTTCACCGTTCTGCCGATTATGATCGCCTACAATGCGGCCAAGAAACTGGACGTCGACCCCTGGCTCGGCGGCGCGATTATGGCCGCGCTGATGACCCCGCAGTTTACTGGCGTGATGTCCGGAATGTCCGGGACGTCCGTATCCAGCGCCCTCTCCGGGGCGATTCAATGCTCGGCCAACGCCGTATTCGGCGCCGAAACCTGCACCGTGTCGGCGTTCGGCATACCGATTCAACTCAACGACTACGGCGGCAACGTCTTCGTGCCGTTGCTCATGGCTGCCGTGCTCGCCGTGGTCTACCACGGGTTGAAGCGCGTCATTCCCGACAGCGTACAGCTGGTGTTCGTGCCATTCCTCTCACTGGTCGTCGTTTTTGCGCTCACCATACTGGTCATCGGGCCTCTGGGAATATGGCTCGGCGGTGGGCTGGGAGCGGCCACAGCATGGCTTAACGCGCACGTGCCGTTCCTATTCACGCTCATCATCCCGATGCTCTACCCGTTTCTCGTGCCGCTCGGTCTGCACTGGCCGTTGAATGCCCTGATGCTGATGAACATTCAGGCGCTCGGCTACGATTTCGTCCAAGGTCCGATGGGTGTATGGAACTTTGCCTGCTTCGGTGCCACCGCTGGCGTGCTCGTGCTGGCCGTACGCGGCAAGGATTCGGCCATGCGGCAGACCGCGGTGGGGGCGTTGCTCGCGGGATTGCTGGGTGGCGTTTCGGAACTGAGCCTGTACGGCATCCATCTGCATCACCGCCGCGTCTACCGCTGGCTGCTCGCCGGCTGCGCGGCCGGCGGCGTGACCAGCGCGGTGCTTGGCTGGCTGTTCCCGTCCGTGCTGCCATCCGGTCAGATGGTCCGGGGCGTCACGACTACGGCGTTCGCCTTCTCCTCGTTGCTGACGATTCCGGTGTTTGACAGAATGTGGGTGTACGCGCTGTCCATCGCCGTTGCGTTTGTAATGGCGATGGTGCTGACGGTGCTGTTCGGGTACCGTACGCCGCCGCGCGCCACGGAGGCGCAGATGGTCTCGGCGGGCGAGAACGTACGCTCGCAGGATGCGGTGAGAGGGATTGGCGCGACATCGTCGGATGCGGAGTCTGCGGAAGATTCCCCATCGCGGCCTGCCTCCGATCGGACTCCTGACTCCAACGCCATCCTGTCGCCGGTCGCCGGCCGGTTGATGAATCTGGAAGCGACTGGCGATCCGGTGTTCGCCTCCCGCGCGCTGGGGGAGGGTGTAGGCGTCGTGCCGGAGACGGCCGGCGAGACGGCCGTGCTAGCACCGGTCAGTGGCACGCTGAAAACCGTGGCCCGGACCGGCCATGCCTTCGGCATTAAAACCGATGACGGCATCGAAGTGCTGGTTCATGTCGGCATTGACACCGTCAATATGGATGGCGAGGGATTCGTCGTGGCCGTGGGCAAAGGCGAGCGGATCGCGGCGGGAGAGCCACTGGCCACCGTGGATTTCGGCAAAGTCGCGGCGGCCGGGCACAGCGTTGTGGTGGTGACGGTGGTCAACGCCGCTGAACTGACCGTGGTCACGCCGTTGATCGGCGACGGTAGCAGCGACGACAACGGCGGCGACTGCAAAACCGTATCAGCCGGCAGCCCGATCATCGATGTGGAACAATGACGTTGCGAAAGGATGCCATGGAAATACTGCGAGTGTTCAACAACAACGTCGTGCTCGCCAAAGGCGGCGACGGCGGTGAGGTGATTCTCACCGGCCGCGGACTGGGGTTCCAGGCCAAGCCGGGGCAGACGGTCGACGAGTCGAAAGTTGTGCGCACCTTCGTGCCATCGGACGGGCGCGACCCTGACCATCTGGCGCAGATGCTGGCGGACATTCCGCCCGAAATCATCCGCGTGGTCGTCGAATCCATGCAGGAGACCGGACTGGGGGAGCGCGAGACCGGCAGCACCACGCTGGTCATGGCCCTGTCGGACCACGTGGCGAATGCGGTGGAGCGGGTGCGGCGCGGCATCGACATCACCTACCCGCTGCTCGGCGAGGTGAGCAACCTGTACCCGCAGGAATACGCGCAGGGGCGTGCGATGCTCGCATCGCTCAATGTACGGCTCGACGTCACGCTGCCGGACGGCGAGGCCACCGCGCTTGCCATGCATCTGGTCAACGCCGGCTTCGCCACCGGCGACCTGTCCTATACGTACACGATGACGGGCGTGATCCAGCAACTGCTTGACATCATCGACCACAGCTACGGCATCACGTTGGACCGCAGTTCCGTGAACGTGGGCCGGTTCATCACCCACCTGCGCTACCTGTTCGTACGCATCCACCAGCACCAGCAACTGACGGACGAGCCGGCACCGGTGATGAAGGTGATTCGTGAGTCCTACCCCGCTGCGCTGCGATGCGCGCGAACCATCGCCTCCCTGCTCGAACTGCGCCTCGACACGGATATCAGCGACGACGAAATCGCTTATTTGGCGATGCATGTCGCCCGAGTCACCGGCCACGCATCGTAGTAACGGATTAGCGGATTGGCGAATCAGCGAATCGGCTCGAGTGTACCGGTCATTTCGGCGAAATTCGAGGTGGCATTTGAAGCAGCGGCCTGCGCGGTCTTTTCCAGCGCGGAGGCGTCGGGCACGCGCACGATCAGCGCGCGTTGATCCACCGAGAAACGGATGTGGCGGGTTTCCGGCAGCATGTCACCGTCCACCTGCGCTTTGGCCGGCTTTTCCAATGTGATTTCGGCACTGACACCCTGGACCTGTTCGATGGTCGAGTTCGTGGACAGCGGGTTCTGTTCGGGCTTGCCGATGATCGTCTGGTGCACCACGTCGCCGAACAGGTTGGCCCAGCCGAGGATGCCGCCGGTGGTGTCGATGATTTCGAAGTCCAGCAGACCATCGTCATAGGATGCCGCCGGCATCAGCGAGAACATGGGAATCTGGCCGCAGTTGCCGGCCATCACCGTGCGGAAATCGAGATTCTTGATGGTGTGGGTCGAGCCGTCGGCGCTGGTGACTGTCAGCGTGCCGCGGAACTTCGGCGCGAACAGGTTCTTCACGCCGCCCACGAAGTAGGCGAGCCAGCTGATGTTCGCCTTGAGCTCGGGGTTGGTGTCGTCAATCATGGCCGCATCGAAGCCGATGCCGGCGATGATGAGGAAGGCGTGGCCGTGGTCGTCCTTCGGGTGGTCGAGCAGGGTGAGACGGCCCATGTCCACCAGGCGGGAGCCGTGGGAGGTGGCCACGGTCAGCGCGGCGTCGATATCGTCCACGGGAACGCCCATATTGCGGGCAAACAGGTTGCCGGTGCCGATGGGGATGATGCCCAGCGCATGGCCGGTGCCGGAGACGGCGCTCGCCACCGTGCGCACCGTGCCGTCGCCGCCGACCGCGATCACCACGTCGGCGCCGTCCTCCAGCGCCTCAAGCGCGCAGACCCTGCCGTTCTTGTCAAGCTGGGTGTCGTAGAAGCGGATGCGATTGAGCCCCTTGGCCTCGCAGAACCTCTGGATATGCAGCCGGCGGGCTTCGGCCTGCGGTTTGGACGGATTCACGATGAAGGCGTACTGCACCTCGTCGTCCCGGCGCTTCTCCAGCGTCTGAGCCAGCTTGCGGCGGCGCTGCGCGCGCAGGGCGATGACGATGACGGCGATGAGCACCACCACAATGGCGATTGCGGCGATGATCAGAAACACGGTGAGGACAGGCTGAGGCATGGCTCCTATTGTTATCGGTGGGGAGGTCGTTTGCGGCCATGGTGCGCCGTACGTGAACATTTCCTGCACGCAACAGCCCCGTGGGGCGCGATTATGGTTCAATCGCGTCTCATCTGACGAAATTGGCCGGGTGGACCCGTCCACGGACTTTCCCGGGCTTCCCTGTGATTTCCGCGTGACTCCCGCGCATTCGGCCATTGTCGGTGTCTGCTTACGCGGCTAGTCTGGTGCCCATGCTTGATATTCAATTCATCCGTGAACACACCGATATCGTCAAGGAATCCCAGCGCAAGCGCGGCGAGTCCGTGGAACTCGTCGACGAAGTGCTCTCCTCCGACACCGCACGTCGTGAGGCGCTGAAGGCCTTCGAAGAGGCTCGCGCCCAGCAGAAGGAAATCGGCAAGAAGGTCGCCTCCGCCCCGGCGGACGAGAAGGCCAAGCTCATCGCCGAGACCAAGGAACTGTCCCAGAAGGTCTCCGAATACAAGTCCAAGGCCGATTCCGCCGCCGAGGAATACACCACCGCCATGTGGAAGCTCTCCAACATCGTGGAGCCCGAAGCTCCCGAAGGCGGCGAGGACGACTACGTGGTCGTCAAGAAGGTTGGCCAGATTCGCGACTTCGCGGCCGAAGGCTTCGAGCCCAAGGACCACCTGACCCTCGGCACCGGCGTGGCCGGCATCGACATGCGCCGCGGCGTCAAGGTCGGCGGCTCCCGCTTCTACTTCCTGCGTGGCCAGGTGGCCCGTATGCAGATCGCCATGCTCACCATGGCCGTGGACCAGGCCGAGGAGCACGGCTTCACGCTGGCCATCACCCCGACGCTGGTGCGCCCCGAGGTCATGCGCGGCACCGGCTTCCTGAACTCCCACGCCGACGAGATCTACCGTCTGCGCGAGCCCGACGACCAGTACCTGGTCGGCACTTCCGAAGTGGCGCTCGCCGGCATGCACGAGAACGAGATCCTCGACCTCGGCAACGGCCCGCTGCGCTACTGCGGTTGGTCCTCCTGCTACCGCCGCGAGGCCGGCGCCGCAGGCAAGGACACTTCCGGCATCATCCGCGTCCACCAGTTCGACAAGGTGGAGATGTTCGTCTACGCCAAGCAGGAGGACTCCTACAAGGAGCACGAGCACCTGCTGGCCATGGAGCAGGAGATGCTCGCCAAGGTCGAAGTGCCCTACCGCATCATCGACACCGCAGCCGGCGACCTCGGCTCCTCCGCCGCCCGCAAGTTCGACTGCGAGGCCTGGGTCCCGACCCAGGGCCGCTACCGCGAGCTCACCTCCACCTCGAACTGCACCGAGTACCAGGCTCGCCGTCTGAACATCCGCGAGCGTATGGAAGATGGCGGCACCCGTCCGGTCTCCACGCTCAACGGCACGCTGGCCACCACCCGTTGGCTGGTCGCCATCATGGAGAACCACCAGCAGAAGGACGGCTCCATCGAGATTCCGCAGGCCATGCGCGCCTACATGGGCGGCAAGGAAGTCATCGAGCCCACTAAGTGGGAGGCCTGAGTCTCATCGTGCTTTAGCTCCCTTTAATGGGGGAGCTGTCAGCGTAGCTGACTGAGGGAGAGATCGCTAATAGCCAGCAGGCGAATCCAAGACCGACCGCACTGCCGAATATCAACATCCCTCCCTTCTGTATAATGAATACTTGCGCGTGTGAACGCGCATCAGGACAGGTGTCTGAGCGGCCTAAAGAGACGGTCTTGAAAACCGTTGAGGGGCAACCCTCCGCGAGTTCGAATCTCGCCCTGTCCGCGAACCGAGGCCTGGGCAACATGCCCAGGCCCTTTTTCTTTTTCTGGAACCTGTCTTCTTGATCGCCACCGGGGTGCTGATATATTGGTTTGTGATGCCGTAACATGCGGTGTCCCCGTTGATATGACGGGCCAATCGGCGTGATCCGATAAGAAAAGGCCCGACGTTTGCAGCATCGGGCCTTTGCGTTGATTACCGGCTTGCGCCTTTAATCAACAAGGTTGCAAGATGAATCATATCACGATGCACGGTAGTCTGACCGTGAACGGGCGCACCGTGATCGTCCATGTGGGCGATGGCGAGGCGAACGCCACGGTTGACGGCACGCACTTCAACGTGCGTAGCCTGTGGCAGCTCTACCAGTTGCTGAGACTGCTCGTGTAGCGTCTCATTAAGGCGCGGTGCCCCCCCCCTAGTCGGGTATCGCGCCGGCAACCTGAAAACCGATAATGTTGGCAAGTGCTTGCAATTTGTGGTGGACGATTGCAAGCTAACGTCTTGGATTGTTGCCGCTATCCAATATCTCATTAGGTCTACCGGTGTACCAAAAGTACGTTGCTTTGTAAGGGGAGTTAATGAAATGAACAAACCCGCACAATCGAGCATCGAATCGGTTTAATGCCACTCACCTCAACGGGACGCGCGGTAATTGTTAGCTAAGTTGACAATAAAAGAGCAAAGGCCTAAATTAGCAATCAGTCATCACGCTGAGGTGATGATTTCACTAGGAAGGAGTAGAGATATGGTATCGCACAACAAGCGCATCGTGGCTGCTCTTGCTGCGGTAGCAGCAATGGGTATTGGTTTGGCCGGTTGCGGCGGCAGCGACACTGCCGGCGACACGAAGTCCGGCAGCGATGGCGGTGTGGTCAACATCACCTATATGCATCGTCTGCCCGATTCCGAAGGCATGACCTTGGTCAACGACATTGTGGCCAAGTGGAACAAGGAGCACCCGAACATTCAGGTCAAGGCCACCAAGTTCGATGGCAATGCCGCCGACATGATCAAGAAGCTCGAGACCGACGTCAAGGCTGGCAATGCGCCGGATTTGGCTCAGGTCGGTTACGCCGAGGTTCCTGAGGTCTTCACCAAGGGCCTTCTGCAGGATGTCACCGATGAGGCCGCCAAGTACAAGGACGATTTCGCTTCCGGCCCGTTCGCACTGATGCAGGTGGACGGCAAGACCTACGGTCTGCCGCAGGACACCGGCCCGCTGACTTACTTCTACAACGCCGCTGAATTTGAGAAGCTCGGCATCACCGTGCCGAAGACCGCTGACGAGCTCATTGAGACCGCCAAGAAGACCGCTGCCCAAGGCAAGTACATCATGACCTTCCAACCTGATGAGGCCATGATGATGATGTCCGGCCAGGCCGGCGCTTCCGGTCCGTGGTACAAGGTCGACGGCAACTCCTGGGTTGTCAACACCCAGACTAAGGGCTCCAAGGCCGTGGCCGATGTCTACCAGCAGCTGATCGACAACAAGGCCGCCCTCACCAACCCGCGTTGGGATGCATCGTTTGATAACTCCCTCCAGTCCGGTCAGCTGATCGGCACCGTGGCCGCCGCTTGGGAAGCCCCACTGTTCATCGATTCCGCCGGTGGCACTGGTGCTGGTGAGTGGAAGGTCACCCAGCTCGGTGACTGGTTCGGCAATGGCACCAAGACCGGCGCCGATGGTGGTTCCGGTGTGGCCGTGCTCAAGGGTTCCAAGCACCCGGCCGAAGCCATGGAGTTCCTTGACTGGTTCAACACCCAGATTGATGACCTTGTCTCCCAGGGCCTTGTCGTGGCCGCCACCACCGCGGATGCCAAGACCCCGCAGAAGTGGTCCGACTACTTCAGCGGACAGGATGTCATGGCTGAGTTCAAGACCGCGAACGACAACATGGGTGACTTCACCTACATGCCTGGCTTCTCCGCAGTCGGCGCTGCAATGAAACAGACCGCCGCCAAGGCTGCCGATGGTTCTGCCAAGGTTTCGGATGTGTTCGACACCGCTCAGAAGACCTCGGTGGATACGCTGAAGAACCTCGGTCTGTCCGTCAAGGAGTGACCTCACTAGGTCTTGTCAACGGGCCGGCTTGAAATAGCCGGCTGTCCAAGACCTCCGATGCCTCGCATCACCATAGCGAAAGGCCGGGGCACATACTCCGGCCTTCCGTATTGTTTGGGGGTATTGCTGCAGGGGCGCTGTGGCCCTTGTCATTTGTTTTACTGTTCTTTGCGAAGACAGGTTTTGTATTATGACTGCATCCACTACTCAGGCGAAGGGCAAAGCACCTAGGCGTGCCGCCGCCAAGCCGAAGCGGTCCGGCGCTCAGAAGCGCGAGAACCGCACCGGCTGGGCGTTCATGGCACCGTTCGCCGTCCTGTTCACTTTCGTGTTCATCTTGCCCATCATCTGGGCCATCTATTCCAGCTTCTTCCGTCAGGTCACCGAGGGCGGTGGCGCATACGGCGGTGGCGAGCTGGTCAATAAATTCGTAGGATTCCAGAACTTCCAGTATGCTATTACTTCCGGCAACTTCTGGTCCGGCGTCGGCAGGGTGCTGATCTACACCCTGATTCAGGTGCCGATCATGATCATCGCCGCACTGGCGTTGGCCATCGTCATCGACTCGTTCGTGGTCAAGCATGTCACCGGTTTCCGTCTGGGCTACTTCCTGCCCTACGCCATCCCCGGCGTCGTGGCCTCGATTATCTGGGTCTACCTGTACAACGGCCAAATCTCGCCGATCGTCAAGGGACTTGCCGCCATCGGCGTCAATGTGGACTTCTTCAACAAGAACATCGTGCTCGGCTCGATGGCCAACATCACCACATGGACCTTCACCGGCTACAACATGCTGATTTTCCTTGCCGCACTGCAGGCCATCCCGCATGACCTCTATGAGGCCGCCCGTATCGACGGCGCCAATGGTTGGCAGATTGCCACGAAGATCAAGCTGCCGAACGTGCGTGGCGCGGCCCTGCTGGCCATGCTGCTTTCCATCGTCGGCACCATTCAGCTGTTCAACGAACCGCAGATCATGTCTACGGCTGATCCGGGTATTTCCAAGTCGTATACACCGATGATGATGGCCATGAACACTTCTCAGGGCACCATTACCCCGTCTGGTGACGGTCCGGCCTCGGCCATCGCCATTGTCATGGCTCTGATCGCAGGTGTGCTTGCCGTGCTGTACACCTTGGCCGAAAGGAAGGTGAACGAGTAATGAGCTCCGCAACCGTTGAAGCACGCGCCCGCAAAAAGGCCGAGCGCAAGCTCGAAAAGCAGCGTCAGGCTGCGCAACACGATTTGCCTCGCTCCATGCGACCGTCCGCGGCCGTGAAGACCCTCACTGTGGTGCTGCTGGTACTGGTGTTGATCTACTTCCTGTTCCCGATTTACTGGGCCATCATCGCGTCCACCAAGACGCCGGCCCAGATGACCGGTAGCAACGGCATGTGGTTTGCTGTGCCGCTTGACCAGCTGCCCAATGCCATCGCCACTAACTATTCCAAGCTGCTTGGCTGGACTCGTGGCAACTTCTGGCGCTGGGTGCTGAACTCCCTGATCTACTCGGGCGTCTCGGCATTGATCGGCACCATCGTGTCTGTGATGGCTGGCTACGCCACCGCAAAATTCAACTTCCGCGGCAAGAACGCGGCCATCGGCATAATTATGGCCTGCATGCTCATGCCGTCCGCCCTGCTGACCATCCCGATGTACTCGATCTTCCACACGTTGCACCTGACCAACACTATGCTCTCGATCATCATCCCGTGCTGCGTTTCGCCGTTCGGCTTCTTCCTGGGCCGCACGTACGCACAGAGTTCGGTGCCGGACGAACTGCTTGAAGCCGCCCGCATCGACGGCGCAAGCGAGGCGAGGATCTTCTTCACCATCGTGCTGAGGCTCCTGGCCCCGGCCATGGTGACGATTTTCCTGTTCCTGTTCGTGGCCACGTGGAACAACTTCCTGCTGCCGTTGATGATGGTGTCTTCCGACACCTTGAAGCCCGTGACCCTCGGTCTGTACGGCATGGTCTCGCTGGCCACGTTCACCGATCGCGGCGCCCTGATGATGGGTGCGTTGCTCGGCGTGCTGCCCGTGATCGTGCTGTTCCTCGGCCTCCAGCGCTACTGGCAGTCCGGCCTCGCCGCCGGTGCCGTCAAGGGCTAACCAATCCGCTGCCCGGCATGTCGTGTCACTCCTTCCGGTGCCGGGCAACGTCCCTCCCATATTCAGTGACACGATTCCAATCGTCCGGCGTCACCGTAAGCGTCAAGGATCTACGCAGTCAGGGTCCCAGGGCCCGCGATGACGCCGGTCATTTTGTATGCGACGAATTCGTCGCTTTGTAGTTTTTTTGATGACCAACCCCACAAAGGAGCACTCATGACCAGCACCGGCCGCTTCACGCTGCCCAGTGAAGAGAATTTTGCCGAAAAGACCAAGGAACTCGCCGAATTGTGGGGTGCGGACGCCATCCGCAACTCCGACGGCACGCATCTGGACGAGGCAGTGCTCGCTCTTGGCAAGAAAATCTACAGCGCCTACTTCCCGACCCGCGCCCACAACGAGTGGATCACCCTGCACATGGACGAGACCCCGCAGGTCTACCTGCTGACCGCCCGTATCCTGGCCGAGTCCAACGCGGTGGATGTGCCGCTGATGGACGGTTTCTTCGAGGAACAGCTCAAGCCTAACCGTGACGCCGACCCTCATAAGTACTGGGAAGTCGTGGACCGCACCACGGGCGAGGTCGTGGACCCGTCCGGCTGGACGCTCGACCCGGGCGAGGACACCGTGCACGTGACCGCTGCCGTGCCGATGCACGAATACACGGTGAGTTTCCTGGCCTACATCATCTGGGACCCGGTCGAGATGTACAACCACCTGACCAATGATTGGGGAGACAAGGAACACGAGATTCCGTTCGACATCTACCATCCGGCCACCCGCAAGTTCGTGTTCGATACGTTCGAGCAGTGGCTGAAGGACAGCCCGCAGGTGGATGTGGTGCGTTTCACCACGTTCTTCTACCAGTTCACGCTCCTGTTCGATGCCAAGCGTCGCGAAAAGGTGGTCGACTGGTTCGGTTGCGCCTGCACCGTGAGCCCGCGCGCATTGGACGATTTCGAGAAGGAGTACGGTTACCGTCTGCGTCCGGAGGATTTCGTGGATGGCGGTGCCTACAACTCCGCGTGGCGCGTGCCCCGCAAGGCGCAACGCGACTGGATTGACTTCCTCTCCGGATTCGTGCGCGAGAACGTCAAGCGGCTTGCCGACATGTCGCACGCGGCAGGCAAGGAAGCCATGATGTTCCTTGGCGACCAGTGGATCGGTACCGAACCGTATAAGGACGGGTTCGAAAAGCTGGGTTTGGATGCGGTCGTCGGCTCCATCGGAGACGGCACCACCACCCGCATGATCGCGGACATTCCGGGCGTCAAATACACGGAAGGACGCTTCCTGCCGTACTTCTTCCCCGACACGTTCTACGAGGGCAACGACCCGAGCATCGAAGGCCTCGACAACTGGCGTAAGGCCCGCCGCGCGATCCTGCGTTCGCCGATCGGCCGTATGGGCTACGGTGGCTACCTCTCCTTGGCCGCCAAGTTCCCGAAGTTCGTGGACACGGTGACCCATATCGCCGACGAATTCCGCGACATCCACGACCGCACCGGTGGGGTGGCCGCCGAAGGCGAGCTCAACGTGGCGATTCTGAATTCCTGGGGCAAGATGCGTTCCTGGATGGCGTTCACCGTGGCACACGCCCTGCCCAACAAGCAGACCTACTCCTACTACGGCATTCTGGAATCCCTGTCCGGCATGCGCGTGAACGTGCGGTTCATCAGCTTCGACGACGTACTCGCGCATGGCATCGATAGTGATATCGACGTAATCATCAACGGCGGCCCGGTCGACACCGCATTCACCGGCGGCGACGTGTGGACCAACCCGAAGCTCGTGGAAACCGTGCGCGCCTGGGTACGTGGTGGCGGCGCGTTCGTGGGCGTGGGCGAGCCGAGCTCGGCACCGCGCTTCCAAGCGGGCCGGTTCTTCCAGCTGGCCGACGTGATTGGCGTGGACGAGGAGCGCTATCAGACCCTCTCCGTGGACAAGTACTTCCCACCGGTGGTGCCGGACCACTTCATCACCGCCGATGTGCCGGTCGACCCGGCGGCCCGCGAGGCTTGGGAACAGGCCGGCTACCGCATCCCGCTGAGCGGTTGCGGCGGTGGCCAGTCCATCAAGCCGTTGGGCGGCATCGACTTCGGCGAACCCGTGCTCAACACGTATCCGGTCAATGAAAACGTGACCCTGCTGCGCGCGGACGGCGGGCAGGTGCAGCTCGCGACCAATGATTATGGCGAAGGCCGCGGTGTGTACATCTCCGGTCTGCCCTATTCGGCGGCCAACGCCCGACTGCTGGAACGCGTGCTGTTCTACGCCTCCCACAACGAAGACAAGTATGCGGCTTGGAGCTCGTCCAACCCGGAGTGCGAGGTGGCGCACTTCCCCGAGCAAGGGTTGTACTGCGTAATCAACAACACCGATCAACCGCAGCGGACCACGGTGACTCTGGCCGATGGCACCACCGAGGACTTCGACCTGCCCGACAGCGGCATCGCATGGCGTGAAGCCTGATTCCCGCGTTTTGGAGAACGGACCCATCATGACCGAAAGCAATGAAGTTTTATTCGGCATCGCCTCGCATTTTGCGCTGGAAGGTGCCGTGACCGGCATCGAACCTTACGGAGACGGCCATATCAACACCACCTATCTGGTGACCACGGACGGCCCCCGCTACATCCTCCAACAGATGAACACCAGCATCTTCCCCGATACGGTGAATCTGATGCGCAATGTCGAACTGGTCACCTCCACTCTCAAGGCTCAGGGCAAAGAGACGCTGGACATTGTGCCCACCACCTCCGGCGCCACCTGGGCCGAGATCGATGGCGGCGCATGGCGCGTCTACAAGTTCATCGAACACACCGTGTCGTACAACCTCGTGCCGAACCCGGACGTGTTCCGCGAGGCCGGCAGCGCATTCGGCGACTTCCAGAACTTCCTGTCCGAATTCGACGCCAGCCAGCTGACCGAAACCATCGCCCGCTTCCACGACACCCCGCATCGTTTCGAGGACTTCAAGGCCGCCCTCGCCGCGGACAAGCTCGGCCGCGCCGCCGCATGCCAGCCGGAAATCGACTTCTATCTGAGCCACGCCGACCAGTATGCCGTCGTGATGGATGGGCTCAGGGACGGTTCGATTCCGTTGCGCGTGACCCACAACGACACCAAGCTCAACAACATCCTCATGGACGCCACCACCGGCAAGGCGCGTGCGATCATCGATCTCGACACCATCATGCCCGGCTCCATGCTGTTCGACTTCGGCGATTCCATACGCTTTGGTGCGTCCACTGCTCTGGAAGACGAAAAGGATCTCAGCAAGGTGCATTTCAGCACCGAGCTGTTCCGTGCCTACACGGAAGGATTCGTGGGCGAACTACGTGGCAGCATCACCGCGCGCGAGGCCGAACTGCTGCCGTTCAGCGGCAACCTGCTCACCATGGAATGCGGCATGCGCTTTCTCGCCGACTACTTGGAAGGCGATATCTACTTTGCCACCAAGTACCCCGAGCACAATCTGGTGCGCACCCGCACCCAGATCAAACTCGTGCAGGAGATGGAGCAGAAGGCCAGTGAAACCCACGCCATCGTAGCCGACATCATGGAGGCTGCCAAGTGAGCCGTCAGTCGAACCATACCCGAACCAGCATGATGGGGGGCCGAGCAATGAGCGATCAGCTGACCGAGGTATACGCCAGCATCGACGCCCTAGTCGATTACGCCTTGGATCATCTCGACCTCGATCCACGCAACGCAGACTGGACCCGCAACCAAATCTTCGCCCTCTTCCACCTGGATTCCTACCCCGGACCCAAAACCACAACGTCGGCGGCGTCAGTGTCAGACGCAGTCCAAGACATTGTCGGCAGCCGAAGCCAGGCCCCCTCTGACGAAAAGACCCCCGACCCCCTACTCGCCGCCTTCCGCGCCGCCGCCACAACCGCCGGCCTCTTCGATCCGGAGGAAGGCCCGGCCTACGCCGACACCATCATGGGCATCCTCTCCGCCAACCCCGCCGATCTCGACGACCGGTTCCTGCTCATCGAGCACAGGGACGGCGGCATGGCCGCCATGCAATGGTTCTACGACTACTGTGTGGCCAACAATTATGTCAAGCGTGCCCAGCTCGACCGGAACCCGCGCTTCGACTCGCACGGGCTGACGGTGACCATCAACCTCGCCAAACCCGAATTCAAGAACATGAAGAAGGCGGCGGCCGGCAACGCCGTGTCCGGCGGCTACCCGAAGTGCACGATCTGCCATGAGAACGAGGGCTTCGCCGGACGTGACAAGCGCACGCTGCGCACCCTGCCGGTCACGCTCGGCGGTGAGTCATGGTTCTGGCAGTTCTCGCCCTACGGCTACTTCGACCAGCACGGCATCTGCGTGAATACCGACCACACGCCGATGCATGTGGACCGCGACACCTTCGGCCATCTGCTCGACTTCGTGGACCGCTTCCCCGGATACTTCCTCGGATGCAACGCCGCGCTGCCTCGCATCGGCGGCTCGGTGCTCGCCCACGACCACTACCCTGTCTCTTATACACATCTCCGAGCCCGGGCGGCGGCGAACTGCTGCCGATGCACAAGGCCGCCACTTGGGCCGCCTTCACGCTCGCCGACTATCCGGACGCCGTGGTCGAAATCCTCGACTGGCCCGGTACCGCCGTGCGTGTGGTGTCGAAAAACCGCCAGAGCATCATCGACGTATCCGACATCATCCGCGAGGCATGGGTCGGTTATGACGACGCGGCGAACGGCATCGCCAGCCATGACGCGGACGGCAACCGCCAATCCGCCCTCTCGCCCAGCGCGATCATCACCGAACGTGGCTATGAGATGAGTCTCATCTTCCGCAACAATGCGATCAGCGACGAGTACCCGGAAGGTATTTTCCATGCACACCCCGAATACTGGCCGGTCAAGCAGGAGCCGATTGGACTGATCGAAGCCCAAGGCCTGTTCATCCTGCCCGGACGGCTCGTCGACCAGCTCGGCATCGTCGAGGAGGCGCTCGCCGAAGGCCGCGATTTGCCCGATGAAGTCAGCGAATTCAGTCTCGAATGGGGCGAACTCGCTGAAACATTGGCCGGAAACCGCGACCGCGAGGCCATCCACCAAGCCGTACGTGACGAGCTCGGCAGCGTCTGCTACCGCATCCTCGGCAACACGGCCGTCTTCAAGCAGAAAGCCACCACGCAAACATTCCTCGAAAGTCTTGGTTTTGCCGCTAGGTGAAACAGGTCAAGTGAAGTAAGCTCAATACTGAAGGAAAACCGAAGGCAAGTCCTTCCAAAGGAGGAGATATGACTACTGTTCTGGTTACGGGCGGTGCTGGATTCATCGCCACCCACACCGACATCGAACTGCTCGACAAGGGCTACGACGTTATTTCCGTAGATAACTACGGCAACTCGTCTCCCGTGGCGCTTGAGCGCGTCGAGCAGATCACCGGCAAGCCGGTCAAGCGTTACGACGGTGACGTGCGCGATGAGGCGCTTATGGAACGCGTCTTCACCGAAAACAACATCGATTGGGTCATTCACTTCGCCGGTCTCAAGGCCGTGGGCGAGTCCGTGGCCAAGCCGATCGAATACTACGACAACAACCTGTACTCCACGCTTGTGCTGCTCAAGGTGATGAAGAAGCACAACGTCAAGAAGATCATCTTCTCCTCCTCCGCCACCGTGTACGGCACGCCGAAGGAACTGCCGATTACCGAGGAGACGCCGACCGGCGGCACCACCAACCCGTACGGCACCTCCAAGCTGTTCCAGGAGCAGATTCTGCGCGACGTACATGTGGCCGATCCGTCCTGGACCATCGTGCTGCTGCGCTACTTCAACCCGGTCGGCGCACACGAGTCCGGCCTGCTGGGCGAAGATCCGAAGGGTATTCCGGCGAACCTCACCCCGTACGTGGCCAAGGTCGCGGTCGGCGAGCTCAAGGAAGTCCAGGTCTACGGCGACGACTACGACACGCCCGACGGCACTGGTGTGCGTGACTACATCCACGTGGTCGACCTGGCCAAGGGTCATGTGGCCGTCATTGACCACATCGACAAGGAAGGCGTGTTCGTCTACAATCTGGGCACCGGCCACGGCTACTCCGTGCTTGAGGTCATCAAGGCCTACGAGAAGGCCGCCGGCCATCCGATTCCGTACACGATCAAGCCGCGTCGCCCCGGCGACATCGCCGCCTGCTACGCCGATGCCTCCAAGGCCGCGAAGGAGCTTGGCTGGAAGGCCGAGCTGACCATCGACGACATGGCCGCCTCCTCCCTCAACTGGCAGACCAAGAACCCCAACGGTTTCCGCGACGCCGAGTGATATGAGCAGATGAGCTCCCTCTGATGGGGGAGCTCATCTGTCGTTTATCACACAATGCGCCTATCGGCGGCCCAGCGGGTGAGCTCGGTGCGATTCGAAAGCTGAAGCTTTCGCAGCACCGAGCTCACGTGCGTTTCGACCGTCTTGATCGAAATGAACAGTTCGGCCGCCACCTCTTTATACGTGTATCCGCGTGCGATCAGCCGCATGACCTCCTGCTCGCGGGCGGACAGCCGGTCCAGCTCCTCATCATGAGCCCGTGCCGCACCATCAGCGCCGCCATCAGACCCCGCCGCCGGCACACCCTGGAAGGCCGAAAGCACAAAACCGGCCAGTTTTGGCGAGAACACGGCATAGCCCTCATGCACCTGCTTGATGGATGAAATCAAATCAGCGCCGGTAATCGTCTTGGTCACATAGCCCTGGGCGCCGGCGCGAATCACCGCCCCCACATCCTGCGGCGCATCCGAAACCGACAACGCCAGAAACACAGTGGTAGGGGAGTAGGGGCGCGATTTGGCGAGGATCTCGGCACCGCCGTCACCTTCACCGCCGGGCACGTGCACATCCAGCAACACCACCTGCGGCTTGGTCTGTGCGATCATCGCCACCGAACCGGGCACGTCCGCCGCTTGGCCGACGATATCGAAGGAATCGCGCAATGTGGCGATTACGCCCGCACGGAACATCTCATGGTCATCGACCACGGCCACACGAATCTTGGCTGTCTCGTTCTCGCTCATCGATGTTCTCCCTGCGCCGCTTTCAGCGCGATCGGCATATGCATTCTGACCTCGGTGCCCCAGCCGGCTCTGGACACTATCTCCACTGTACCGCCGCGCCGTTTGACGCGGCCGATAATCGATTCGCGGATGCCCAGCCGGTCGGGCGGAATGGCGTCCATATCGAAGCCTTCGCCATGGTCGCGCACGAACACTTCAACCATCGTATCGCTGGCCTCGCAATACAAAGACACCGGCTCGCCGCCATGCGTGACCGCATTGACCAACGCCTGACGGGTGGCGTCCAGCAGCGCATCGGTCTGGGCGCTCGGCCGCGCGTCGCCCACGGTGACCACCTCAATCGGCTTGCCGTGCTCGTCCTCCACTTCGGCGGCGATCTGCTTCAATCCGGCTCCCACCGAACGATCCGATGTGGAACGTTCCTGATACAGCCATTCGCGCAGCTCGCGCTCTTGGCTACGCGCCAGGGCGAATACGGTGGTCGGTTCCTCGGAGTGCAGCTGAATCAGCGCCAACGTTTGCAGCACGCCATCATGCAGATGGGCGGTCATGTCCGCGCGCTCCTCTTCGCGTTCCTTCAATGCCTGCTCGTGGGTGAGTCGTTGCAGCATCGCGTTCGCCCACGGCATCACCGCCACCACGATACTGACGATCATCACGAATCCGCTGGCAACAATGCGTCGAGGAGAGCTGCCCCACCCGGGAATGCTGACATTATGCACATACAATGCCCATCCCATGAAAATCAGTGCGATGCCGCCCAACATAGACAACAGCTGCGTGCCTCGCGGACTAAGATTCATCCATGCCAGTGCGATGCCGCCCAACCCTACCAGCAGAGGAAACACAATCTGGACATCCGCACCGGTGCTGGTGAGCAACAGTCCAGTGGCCATCAACGCGAAACCGGCCAATGCCACGACGGCCGGTTTCGGAGCACGTTGGATGGCCTCGGACAATGATTCCGGTGCGGCAGCCGATTCGTCGTCATGAGCGGCAAGTGGCTGATTGCCTCGCGCAAGCGGCGCCTGATCAACAGGCACTGTGCGAGCTGCAGCCGTCACCGGGTCTCCGGCGGGCATGAACACCCACAGGAATACATAAGCGATGATGCCTGCGCCGTAGAGGACGGTCAGTGCGATGAACGCAATCCGAACCCATGTCACGCCGATGCCCAAGTGCAGGGCGATGCCCTTGCACACGCCGGTGAGCCAGCGGCCCTGCCGGGGGCGCATCAGCGGCATGCGCGCGGGCAGCAATGGTTCGGGAGATGACGTCATACTCCTATTGTGCCGCGCTCAGGGCGTTGCGGCCGGGGTTTTACCCGGTGTTCAGGGAACAATCAGGGTGTTCCCCGAGCGTTGTGGCAGTGATCGGGCGGTGTAATGGAATCATGAGCAATCCAAACGCGAATCCGTATCAGCCACAGCCGCAGCCTGGTCCGCAAAAAAACAAGACATCGCGACGCTTCTTCACTTGGGTGCGATCCAGTGGACTGGTTCGCGGCGATGACCGGTGGATCGGCGGCGTATGCAGCGGCATCGCTTTACGGCTTGGCTGGAGCCCCACACTAGTACGTGCGTTGGTGATTGTATGTACATTGTTCTTCGGTTTTGGCGCAGCTCTGTACGCACTCGGCTGGTTTCTGATGCCGGATGTACGCGATGGGCACATCTTGGCCGAGGACCTCATTGCCGGCCAATGGGACTGGAATTGTCTTGGATGCTTCCTGTTCCTCGCCGTGGCAATCGTGATTCCAGGTGCGGGGTGGGTTTGTATTGCGCTCGCCGCCTTAGCGCTTTGGTTGTTGGCCAAAAGCGGCATTCGCCAGCAGGAAGGGTACGGATTCAGGGCATCTGCGCCGCGACCGGTTTCACAGCCTGTGTCATATCCAGCTCCACAGCCTGTCTCATATCCAGCCGCGCAACCGGTCCCTCAATCTCCTTTGTATTCAGCTCCGCAACCTGTTTCACAACCTGTTTCACAACCTGTTTCACGAACCGAGACTAGTGTTTCACTGCCTGTTTCACGGCCTTTCTATCAATCGGTGCCCGGCGCGGTGCCCGGCGCGGTTCCCAGCGTGATGCCCAGCACAGTACCCAACGGGCCGCTTGCCCACGACCGTATGAACGCGACGGCCTATGCCCCCACCGAGTCCAAGCGCCGCAAGCCGGCGGGCCCAATCGTGGTCTTGAGCATACTGGGCCTTACCTTCCTCTCCTTTGCCGGTCTGATGGGACTGATTTGGGTAAACGACATGGGCATTATCGGCATTATGCGTCTGAGCACCATCTGGATTGCCGCAGTATGCATAGAGATGGGGCTGGTGGTCATCATTCTCGGATTCAGAGGGCGGCGTACCGGTGGTCTGATTCCTCTCGGACTGGTTGCCGGTGGATGCGCGCTCTGCATGACCATCGTTTCAGGCACGTATGGCGTGTACTACCGTGATTTTGGTGCCAGCGGCATCAATACTGTTGTTTCACTGAGCCAATCTGTCAGCGCGAGAAACAGCGACGGCATGAACGATGTACAAAAGGATGGCATCTTCGTTGCCGATGCCAGCGATGCCACGTTCGAAACATTGCAGCAAGGTGTGGCGTTCAGCGGTGAAAACTACAACACCGATCAGGCGATCATTGATTGGTCCGATTGGGGCAAGACACATGGGCCGCACACGGTGAAGATGCTGGATGGCAAAACTTTCATCAGTAATTGCCCGGTCGGTACCATCACCATAGCCGCAACACAGGCGCAAGTGCATATCGTTCTGCCGGATTCCTGCACTTACGCCTTCGGCACCGCCGACTCCTACTCCACTTCGAGTGACGTTGGCGGCAAATACGAGATGGTATACAACAACTACATGGGTCTAATAAGCTTTGGTTTCTTCGAAGCTGAAAGTGCCACCAATCCCATGAATGGGCCTGATTACGAATGGTTGTATAAGGAATCCGCCATGCCGGACAACGGCCCAGAACTAAAAATCAATATTCCCTATGCAGTGGAAGCACGCGTCAACGTGGTGTACGCCTCCGATTGGAAAGGCTCCACGTTCCAGCCGCTTGCCGATATATACGACGGCAACAGCACAAGCAAGAACACAACCGGGCAATCGGAATGATCAAGCCGTTACAACCAGGAGATGGAATCATGACTGATGAAACCAAGGAATTCGCCTCCATCGAGGATGCGACACCGACCACGGCCATACCTTCCGAAACCGACGAGACCACCGAGACCACAACCATGGTGACCGTCGATGACCGAACCGATACCACGGTGCTGCCATCCGCAGCGGATGATGACAAAACGGCTGTGCTACCCGTCCCCGACGATCATGCGGATGCGTCGGTCTCGGATGTGGATACGCAGGTGACAACTGCCTCTCCATCGCCCATCGAACCATCCACAGATCGGATTGCCCTGGAAACAGTTGCCGATGCCGTGGAGGGGGATGGCGGGCCGATTCCATCTGCCGATGATGTACCGATGTACGCAGCATCTTCAGCGCAACCTTCCTATGAGCAGTCTCAGACCGCCGGCAAACCACGCCAAACTGAGGGGATCGCCAAGAACGTCCAGAATGCTAAGGATGTCAAGAGTGCCAAGAACATCCAGAAACAGAGCACCAGCGCGCCTACTGTGGTATTCGGACTATTAGGCGTGATTATCGGCGTGATCGCGCTGGTTTTCGGGTGCATATCTCCGGATCGGATGATTTCGCTGTTCTCGCCGAATCCGCAATTGCTGACGGCTATTATCTGCGCCGTAGTGGGACTTATTCTGGTAATAGTGGCCGTTGTATGGGCCATAGTCGGTGCCGTCAAGAAGAGAAAATAGCGTTACAACCATTGCATTACGGTCCCAGTAGAAGCACATTATGACGGGAGCCGACCGTTCTATGCTGATGGGGGAGGCATAGTAACTATGAAGCGGATTTCGGCGCGGCGGGTAGCGAGCGTCATCGCCACCGCGATGGCGATGACGCTGGTATTCGCCACACTTGGCTGGGCGATGATGCCGCAATGGAACACACGGCCCTACACCAAGCACATCGCTATCGCTTCTGCCGACACCACCATCACCCCTGCCCATGCGAACATTCCCCACGAGGGGCGATATCGTACGCGTGAAACCCGACTATCCATCAAGACCGGCGACGGCGTCACGCTACCCGCCGTACTACGTGAACCGGTCGACGCTCCCGGGCCACGCCCGGCTTGTCTGTTCATTCACGGGTCCGGTACCAGTGGTGCCGAGGATTTCGGCGATATCGCCAACGCCATGGCCTCTGCCGGCATCGTGACCTTGGTGCCGGCCAAGCGCAACGACAACTACACCGTGCTGCATCGCGACTACCCGCGTTTTGCTCGCGAATACGGGCGTTCGCTCGACGTGCTGCGTGGCATAAGCGGCGTGGACCCCGCCAAAACCGGCATCTACGCCGAATCCGAAGGCACCTGGATCGCCACGATTCTAACCTCGAAACGGCAAGACATTGCCTTTGCCATACTTACATCCGCACCGGTGTTCAATGGACGTGAGCAAATGGCCATGGCTGTCAGCGCCTATACGCATGAGGCCGGCGCGCCCAAGCCCGTGGTCAAAGACATGGCCAAATTGATGTCGCTGGACTACGCGCCATTCGATCTGGCCTATGCCGACTTTGATGCCGACCGGTATCTGAAATCCCTCACCATGCCGGTGCTGGTGAACTACGGCACCTACGATACGGCCATGCCCATCGAACAGGGGTCGCAGCGGATCATCGCCACGGCCAACAAGTCCGGCAACGAGAACGTCACCGTACGCTATTTCGCCGGCAACCATCAGATGCGGGCTGGTGAGGGCTTATTCACCCCGAACCTGCCATTGGCCGAAGGCTATACGCAAGCGCTGGAAAATTGGGTGAACGGTGTGACTGCCGGAACCAAAGCCGATGGATGGGCAACGCCCCAAGTCGCCGGTGCGACACCTCACCAGCGCTTCGCCGCGCCGCAACGTACCAGATCCGGTATCGTCGGCTCGCTCGGCGTGCTGGCCGGTCTGATGGTGGCAGGGCCCGTGCTGATCGTGATGGCGGCGATATTAGGTATTGGCTTGACTGTGTTTTCTTGGCTACAGACGTTGCCGGCCGGGCGACGTAGTGTGGCGACTGTGCGGGCCATGCATGCGACGCCGAGTGGGATGGGAGCCGCCCAACAGCGTACGTTGCACGGCATTGCCGGCTTATCTGCCGGTATCGGCACAGCGGTAATGGTGATTACCGTGCTGTTGTATGGCTATATGAGCGCCGTAGGCGTATCGGCTGTATTGGTTATGCCTCAACCGCAGTTGTTTTCCCTTGGGTGGAGGGCATTGCAGGTGCTGACCGTGCTGTTGGTCGTGCTGTTCGCGTGGGAACTGGAACGTATGTGGCGGTATCGCGCCAGCATTATCGGCGTGCGTCGTGTCATTTGCGTGATGGTGACACTGGCTGCACTTGTCACATTGACGATATTGTCTTTCTGGGGGTTGTTCAGTCTGTGATATTCACGGTCGTTACCGGCTCCTTCCCGAATATGTGCCACTGAGTCGCCGTGAGCGTCACAAATTCAGGAAGGTGGATGGGGCGTGACGGCGTGGAGGCACTGTCGTCAGCGCTGAGCGGCTTCAGCCTCATCCAAAGTGTCGAAACCGCCGAGCTGGACTGTGTGCAACAAGGTTTCCTCAGTGATATTGCGTTGCGGACTGGCTGCGGCGCGCTCGCTAATCATCACCTCGTAGAGCTGGAAGGTCCGTTCGGAATACGTACCAAGCTCGCCGCGCAGATAGGTTTCGAATGAGGTGGCAGATGGTGTGTCTTCGGTGGTGGTGAGTACGCGCATCGCCTCGCCGAGCTTGGGGTAGCGCTCGCGGAAATCCTTGGCCCAGGCGACCTGCTGGGCGATGACCTGTTCCTGACGGGCCATGCGCTCTTCAGAGGGACGCGGAATATACGGCTCTATGTTCTTCGTGAAATCTTCCGGCGCGGTGGAGGCCATCATGCGGCCGTATTTTTCGGTCACGAGGTTGCGGCCCACGTGGTCGGCCGCGTCAAGATCAGCGGCATAGCTGGTGAGTAATGGCCGCTCCCATGTGAGGAACTGGGCCAGCCGCATCTGGTGGAACACCGGCCAGTTTCCTTGGCATGCCGCGCGTCCACCCTCATTGTTGGTGCGCTGGAACTGATCCCATTCATGGCGCACAATAGCCTCGCGCAGTTCATCATCAGTCAGTTCGTTGGTCATCGACGTTCCTTCCACTAATATCTCCCTCTGATGAGGGAGATGGCACGGCGAAGCCGTGACAGAGGGAGCTTGAATCTACAAACTTTTAAGCACCGGATCATCGGAGACGATGTGGTCCTCGACATACGGGCGCTGCCATTCGAGGAAGGTCTCGCCGGACGTGGTCAGGTGTTCGCGTTTGAGTTCCCTGACGATATCCGCCGCAATCTGCTCCACAACATCGTTGATTTTCTCGATTGCTGGAGCCGCGCCCTTGCCGCCTTCGCCGAATCCGGCCCCGCCATAGCAGGCTGTCGAACTCAATCGCATCACGGTTTCCAACTGTTCGCCCACGTTCGGCAACAGCGCGAACATCGAGCCAGACAGCTTGCGCAATGCTGCGAACTGCCACTTGTAATACGGCATATAGCCCACCACCATCGGCACGTTAACCAGGAACACCAACGAGGCGGTGGCCTGCACGAACTCGTGGATGGACAGCCATGCGGCCGCGCCGTCGCCGCGCTTCAACGAACGCGGCAGATTATATTGACCGGCTTGGGCGATCATACCGAGTCGCTTGGAGATCAGCGCGAGCCGCACATCGTCTGGCATGTTTTTGAACCCTTGGCGCGTCTTGGAAAACAGACCGGTGGGATCGGCGAACACCTCGCCATTGGTGGCGGCGGCCAAGGTCGATTCCTGAAGCATCAGCCACTCATGCGGCGCGGTCTGCGCCGGCGCAGTGCGATACCCGGTGATCGACTCAAAGAAGTCGCCGATACGGAACACGCCGTCACGGCGATTTGCGCCCTGTGCGCGCGGTGTGACGGGGAAGAGCGGTGCATCAATCGGAGTCGTCATCGCTTCCGCCACATCAGAGGACGCCGCGCCTGACTCGGCAGTGGCGGCATCGTCCGTAGCGGTACCGGGGGTGGGTGCGTTTGCCGCATCGGGTATGACGGTGGAGCCTGCACCTGCGGAGGGGAATGCCCCGGAAGCATCGGACCTGGCATGCGCCTCGAACGTCACGCGGCCTTGCGCATCCACGCTGAACTTGCGCGGCAGCGCCTCGTAATCGGCCTCAAGTTGCTCGCCGATGGCCGCGTAATCCTCATCCGTAAGCCACAGGCAGAAGCGCGGGCCGAAATCGTGGTCCTGCGAATACGTATCATCGAATCCGTAGCATTCCGAGCCATGGCCCACCAGACCGGCGGCGATACGCCCGGCATACTGCGGATACTTCGCCGCAATCATCGGCTTGCCCATCTGCGTCCAGAACGCGCGGGCCAGCTTCAGTCCGGACACCGGGCATGCGGAAACGGCCTCGGCCGCGCCCGCAGAACCGGTCGACACCGAAACGGTGGATGGGGAAAACGCCGCGTTCGCACCGGTCTCGGGTAACGCCTGCGCCAATGCGCCCGGCGTATCCGCGTCCACGGCCGATGACACGGAGCCGACCTGTGCCTCGACGCCCGCACCGGTCTTGCCCTGTGCCGGGCTGTTCGACAGCCGCGATCCGGACTGGGGTGGCGTGCCTGCATCGCCGGCAACACCCGCATTGTCAACCGTCACCCCGGCCTTCGCCGCCTCTTCCTCGGCCTGCCGCAGATTGTCGGCGGTGATACGCCAGTAATCGGTGTCCTTGCCGTAACATTCCTCGATCACGGCCAGCGCATGCCGGTATCCAGTAACTGCATCCGCATGCCGTCTCTCGGCAAAGCACACCTGCGCGAAGCCCGCCAGTGCGGAGGCATAATGCGCGGAATGTTCCAGATGGCCGGTACGATAGATTTCCAGTGCCTTGGCTGCATGCCAATGCGCGCCCTCCAACTTGTGTTCGGTCAGCAGGGTCAACGCCAGATTCGTGTGCGAGCTGGCCACGTCGATATCCGCGTCCGGGTTCACGCTCGAGGCTTCGATAATGCGCAGCGCTTCACGCAACTCCAGTTCCGCCTTGTCGGGCCGATTCGTCTCGCTGTAGAGCATCGACAGATTGTTGTGCAGTGCTGCGAGCCTACGGTCGGTGGGTGCCAGCGAATGCCGGCAGACACTCTGCGCCTGATGATACAAATCCTCGGCCTGATCGTATTGTTGGGCCGCGCGCATCGCGGTGGCGCAATTGATTAGCGTGGTGGCCCACGCCTCGGATGTGCCGGTGGTCAAGCCCATACGAGCGGCCAGTTCCAGCGCCCGCTGCACAATCCACTGATTCTCCTTGTGCCGGCCCTGCGAGCGATAGAAACCCATCGTTTCGTTGAGCACGGTGAGCAGTCCGGCGTCGTCGCCGGCGTTTTCCGCGTCCACCATCGCCTGTTCCAAGTACGGACCGGCTTCGGTGGCGGCCGCGTGGCGATCGAAAATCGCGTCCAGTCCGTTCAGGAATTGTTGGGTATCAAAGGTTGCGGGCGATTGATCGGCATCGTCCGTGGCCTGGTTCGCAGTAGAATCGGCACCTTGCGCTGCGGCCGCCGCATCGGTGTCGTCGGCATCGTCTGGACCATGCGCGAATTGTGCGGCGAATTGTTTGAGCAGTGCTTCCTCGTCCATACCGCCAGACCTCCCTGAATCGTGTCTGATTTCAGTCTATTAATACTGTGAACAAACGCGTCAGGGAGTTTGCTGTGAGCTTGGTCTCAGTCCACCTTGATTTCGCGCATGCGGTGAATGGCGTCGGTATCGGTTTCGCAGCGCCACGAGTAGAAGGCCAGCAGCCCTACGGCAAGCAGAGCCAGCGGCATACCGCCCAGACCGGTATAGCGATAGTTCATCGAGAAGGTGGTGAGCATCGCGCCGCCGACAATCGAGCCGATGGCATTGCCGAAGTTGAAGGCCACCTGCACGGCTGCGCCGGCGATGAGCTCGCCGCCGCCTTGGCCGGCTTCGGTCATCAGCAATTGCTGTGGAGCGGAAGTAAAGAACAATCCGACGGCGATCCAGAACGTCAGTACAGCGGTCATCGGCTGATTGCCCGGAGTGATCAGCACCAGCAACAAGCCGAGGCAGGAGATGGACTGACCTATTGCGGCCGCGCCGGCATGCCTCCAATGGTCGGTCAGACGACCTCCAAGCAGACCGCCGATGACCATACCAAAGCCGGCAAGCATCATCAGCATCGGCACCAGGGAAGACGACCATCCGCCGGTTTTCTGCAGCCAGGGGGAGACGTAGCTCCACCAGCAGAACACACCGGCATTGCCGGTGAACACGGCGGCCAAAATCACCCACGGGCCACGGCGGGTGAGGAACTTGAACTGACCGGCGATGCCCGCGTCTTTAATCGGTGCAACGTACGGAATCCACGCCAACGCCAGCACAATCGTCATTGCCGCCCAAGCGGCCAAAATGCCGAAGGCAAGACGCCAGGAAAGGAACTCGGCCATCAGGGTGCCCGCCGGTACGCCGAGCATATTGGCCACGGTCTGTCCGGTGACCATCACGGATACGGCCTGCGCTTCCTTGCCTTTCTCCGCCAAAGTCTTGGCAATGAGCGTGGCCGTGCCGAAGAACGCGCCGTGCGGCAAGCCGGCGACGAATCGCGCGACGACCAGCATGGCGGCATTGACGGAAAACACGGAAGCCAGATTGCCTACCAAGGCAATCGCCATAAACAATATGATGAGGTTCTTCGGCGGCACCTTGCGGCCGAACACCAGAATCAGTGTGCCGAAGCACACGCCGATCGCATACGCGGAAATGTAATGGCCTGCGGTGGGGATGCCCACGCCGGTGGCGGCCGCGGCCTGCGGCAGAATACCCATCATCACGAACTCGGCGGCACCGAGAATGAACGCGCCCGAAGCCAGTGCAAGCAGACTCTTCTTCATGGTTCCTCTAATTACTTCAGTATTACTTACAAAAACAGTGCGGCAATCGATTGATTCGAGCGATATATTACGGTGGTCCGCCAACAAATACGGGCCTTGCCGCGACGCGGTTTGTCGCTGTGCGCGGCGGGTTGTTTACCGCTGTCCGATCGCTTGGTCTGATTGTTGGGTTAGGAAACGAAAAACCGGATTGCTGATTTCTCAACAATCCGGTCCAGTTGTCGGGCTGGCGGGATTTGAACCCGCGGCCTCTTCGTCCCGAACGAAGCGCGCTACCAAGCTGCGCTACAGCCCGTTTGGCAACAGACGTAGATATTACATTGTGGTGGTGGACAATGCAAATCGGCATGTCGCGAGTGTTGCGTGATGGTGGATTCGCCGTGTGTACAGGTCTCTCAAGCCTTGTGCAGAGCCGGTTTTGCGTCATGTGAGCGGGTGTTCAGATGGCCGTACGGTCTGCCGGGCTCATAATCGCCGGCCTTGCGTACACTGATGAATCATGGCTGAAGTTGTCGAAAATACCGAAAACACTGAGAATGAAACCCCGGCCGTCCCGCAGATGAGCACCGTCGAACGTGCGGAAATGCTGCTCGAGCAGGACGCCACCATCCGCGAGAAGATCAAGTCCGGTGCCACGCTGGACGAAGCCGTGGACCCCTCCAACAAGGAGTTCGGCCCGCTGGCTCACCCCGAGCAGGTGCAGATGCGCGTGGCCAAGCGCGCGATGATGCTTGAGGCCGGCATCGCCCCCTACCCGGTGCACTTGGACGTCACCGACACCATCGAGGCGGTCCGCGCCAAGTATGACGGCAAGCTCGAGGCTGGCGAAGAGACCGAAGACATGGTCGGCATTGCTGGCCGCGTGCTGTTCCTGCGCAACGCGGGCGGCCTGTGCTTCGTGCAGCTGTCCGCCGGTGACGGTACCAAGATTCAGGGCATGATCTCCAAGAAGGAGATTGGCGCCGACTCGCTCAAGCAGTTCAAGCAGCTCGTCGACCTTGGCGATCACCTGTACCTCAAGGGCCGCGTCATCGCCTCCAAGACCGGCGAGCTGTCCGTATTCGCCACTGAGTGGGCTATCGCCTCCAAGGCCCTGCAGCCGCTGCCGGCCCTGCACAAGGACCTGAACGAAGACACCCGCACCCGCAAGCCGTACATCGGCATGATCGCGGACGAGAACATCCGCAACATGGTGCGCAACCGCTCCAAGGCCGTGGCCTCCCTGCGCCGCACCTTTGACGACCACGACTTCCTCGAGGTCGAAACCCCGATGCTGCAGACCCTGCACGGTGGCGCGGCCGCCCGTCCGTTCACCACGCACATGAACGCCTTCGACCTTGACCTGTACCTTCGCATCGCCCCGGAACTGTTCCTCAAGCGCTGCCTGGTCGGCGGCATCGATCGCGTGTTCGAAATCAACCGCGACTTCCGCAATGAGGGCGTCGACGCCACGCACGCCCCCGAATTCACCATGGTCGAGGCCTACCAGGCCTATGGCACCTATGATTCCATCGGCCAGCTGGTCAAGGAGCTCGTGCAGAAGACCGCCATGGACGTCTACGGCTCGCACAAGGTCACCCTGCTCGACGGCACCGAATACGACTTCGGCGGCGAATGGAAGACCATCAGCATGTACGATTCGCTGTCCGAGGCATTGGGCGAGGAAATCGTGCCGAACGGCGGCCCTGAGCATCCCGGCACCTCCGTTGAGCATTTGGCCGCCATCGCCGACAAGCTCGGCGTGGAGCGCGACGACGTGGAGAACCACGGCAAGCTCGTCGAACACCTGTGGGAGCACTTCTACGAGGACAAGCTTTACGAGCCCACCTTCGTGCGTGACTTCCCGGTCGAAACCTCCCCGCTGGTCAAGGGCCACCGCACCAAGCCCGGCGTGGTGGAGAAGTGGGATCTCTACGTGCGCGGCTTCGAGCTGGCTACCGGCTACTCCGAGCTCAACGACCCGATCGTGCAGCGTGAGCGTTTCGTGGCTCAGGCCAAGGACGCGCTCGCCGGCGACGAAGAGGCCTGCGACATCGATGAGGACTTCCTCGAGGCTCTCGGCGTGGGCATGCCTCCGGCCGGCGGTATGGGTATGGGCATTGACCGACTGCTTATCGCCTTGACCGGTGCCACGATTCGCGAGACCATCACCTTCCCGCTGGTCAAGCCGCTCGTTGGCTGAAACCTATTTCTGGCTCCCCTCGGGTGAGGGGAGCTGTCGAACGAAGTGAGACTGAGGGGAGTCGAAGGGTGATACCGCCAGCGACTCCCCTCAGTCACTTACGGTGACAGCTCCTCTCAGAGAGGGGATCCGAGTTATATCGGAAAGAAGGTTGCTTATGTCCATTGGTTTGTGGCTCAAGGGTGCGCGTCCCAAGACGTTGGCCACCTCCATCGCCTCGGTGATGGTGGGTGCGGCGATGGCTCGTGTGCATATCGAGCAGATGGGCACCTGCGTCGCAATCTATCCTGAGCCGGCTTATTGCGCCGCGAACCGGGCGCAGCAGGATCTGTTGTTGGGTCGGTTCTGGACGGTGACTTTCCTGTGCCTGTTGGTGGCGCTGTTCCTGCAAATCGCCGTCAACTATGCGAATGATTACTCCGATGGCGTTCGCGGTACCGATGCCGGACGTGGTGGTAGTGAATCGCAATCCGGCAAACCGCAGCGGTTGACCGAATCCGGTCTGGTGCCGGCCAAGCACGTATTCATTGCGGCAATCATCTGTGCAGGTATCGCCTGCGTCTGCGGCATTGCCGCCATCGTGATTTCCCAAGCATGGTGGCTGTTTGCCGTGGGCGCGGCCTCGCTAGTGGCCGGCTGGTTCTACACCGGTGGCAAGCATCCGTACGGTTATGTCGGTCTTGGAGAGGTCGGCGTGTTCCTGTTCTTCGGTCTGGCCGCAGTGTTGGGCACCGAATATGCGCTGTGTGGCATGGTGGATGTCGGCGGTCTGCTGGGTGCCGTGGCGGCAGGATTGTTCTCCTGCCACATACTGATGGTGAACAACCTACGTGATATCGACGAAGACCGCGAACATAACAAACGTACGCTGGCCGTGCGTATGGGGGAGTCCGGAGCACGCACGTTGCTGATTGTGTGCTGTGTTATTGCATGGATTATTGCCCTACTGATGTGCGGCACATTATGGTGGCCGTGGGGTGTGGTACTGCTGCTCTCTGGAGCGGGTGTGCAGGTGCGCATGATTTCCAGCGTCAAGAAGCATGCATTTGGCCCCGCTTTGGGTGCTGCCAGCTTCCAGCCGCTGCTGTTCGCAGTGGTGCTTGCACTTTCCGTAGCGCTGTAATTCCCTCAGTCAGCTACGCCGACAGCTCCCCTTGGGAAGGGAGCCGGGAAAAGGAACGCGGCGTTGTGACCTAATTGAGATGAAATATCTAAGACGGATACTCGTGTTTGGCGGCACGCGGCTGTAGACTGAACCGTATGACTTATAAACTAGTACTGCTCCGTCATGGACAGAGCGCATGGAATAAAACCAACCAGTTCACCGGCTGGGTCGACGTACCGCTGACCGAGCAGGGTGAAGCCGAAGCCAAGCGTGGCGGCGAGCTGCTCAAGGAGAAGAACGTCCTTCCGGACATCGTGTTCACCTCCCTGCTGCGTCGCGCCATCAACACCGCCAACATCGCTCTGGATGCCGCAGATCGTCTGTGGATTCCGGTTCAGCGTGACTGGCGTCTCAACGAGCGTCACTACGGCGCTCTGCAGGGCAAGAACAAGACCGAGATCCGCGAAGAGTACGGCGACGAGAAGTTCATGCTGTGGCGCCGTTCCTACGCCACCCCGCCGCCCGAGATCGACCCGAACGACCAGTACGCCCAGAACAACGACCCGCGCTACGCCGGCGATCCGGTTCCGGAAGCCGAGTGCCTGGCCAACGTTGTTGAGCGTGTGAAGCCGTACTTCGAGTCCGCCATCGAGCCGGAGCTCAAGGCCGGCAAAACCGTGCTGATTGCCGCTCACGGCAACTCCCTCCGCGCCATCGTCAAGATGCTGGACAACCTGTCCGAGGATGAGATCGCCAAGGTCAACATCCCGACCGCCATCCCGCTGCTTTATGAGCTGGACGAGAACTTCAAGCCGATCAAGCCGCGTGGCGAGTACCTGGACCCGGAGGCTGCTGCTGCCGGTGCCGCCGCTGTCGCCGCTCAAGGCCAGAAGTGAGCCTAAGCCGCTAACACGGTACAAGCTGTAAGGGGAGTCGCACATAATGTGTGGCTCCCCTTTGCTATGCCTGCCAAATCCCCATGGGGCGGTGATTACCCCATGGGGCGGTAAAACCCTCATGGGGCGGTATGCCAGAATGGCTTAATTCCGCGGTTTCACATATCTTTCAAACCGCCCCATGGGCAAGTTACCGCCCTATGGGTGTTTTGCCGCCCCATGGATACGCCGGTGTACCGCCCAGAAGCAACAAAAAAACGGCGTCCAGCCGTAGCCGGATCGCCGCTTTCGTGCATCCTCCTCAAACCATAGGAGGACAAGTGTTCAGTTATTCGCCCAATGTGAGGACAAGCCCCAATCAGTCGATGTCGGTGCCCTCGTCGCGGGTCGGCTCCTTGGTGGGGTCGAAGCCGGAGACGATGTACACCACACGGCGGGCGGCGGACACGGCATGATCGCCGAGACGCTCCAGGAAGCGGCCCAGCAGCACGATATCCACGGTCTGCTGACGGGTGATGCCATCGGACAGCGCCAGATCGAAGGTCTGGTGGTGCAGGTTGTCCAGCTTGTCGTCGGCCAGGATGATGGCCTCGGCGGTCTTGGCATCGCGATCGGAGAGCATGGCCACCAGCTGGTCAGCGGTGTTGTCCAGGAAGTCGATCATCTCGGCGAACACCGGCTGAGCGGATTCGGGAATCGCGGCGGCCGGGTAGGTGCGGCGAGCGGCCTCGGCCACGTGGCGGGCAAGATCGCCCATACGCTCGAACGTGGAAGCCAGACGCATGGTGGAAACGACCACACGCAGATCGGTGGCCACCGGGTTCTGCTTGGCGAGCAGCTTGACGCACTGGTCGATCACAGAGGACTCCAAGGCATCAATCTCGATGTCGCCGTCAATCACAGTCTGTGCGGCTTCAACGTCCTGATTCAGCAGGGCTTCCCCAGCGCCTTTGATCGCCTTGCGCACGTTCTGCGCCATACGGTCGAGGTCGTCAGCAACCTGCTTCAGCTCCTCGTTGAAAATAACGCGCATTTCTCTAGCCTTTCATGCTTGCTTATTGCAACCTGTACCAGTGTATTATTCCAGTACTTGTTCCCCACTTCAACGTAGGTAATGGCAACCTCAAGTTGTTCTACTGTTCATTGGGTTGTTCACCTGAAATTCATGTTACCGGCGCGCCGGCAAACCGCAATCCCGGCGTGTGGTGTGAAAGAATGGGGGCATGACACAGATGCCGCTCGTCGCCGCGATTGCTCTTATTGTCGCGGCTGTTTTATTTGTGGTAGGAATCATCACGCTCATCGTGGGATTTGCGACACATCGAGTGTCCGTGGAATCGCCGCTGGCCGATGATGACGACAATGACGATCTGTCCGACGACACCGCCACGCTGCTGTCCATGCTGCCGGGTGCGTCCGTGGTGGTCGACGAGCACGACGAGGTGGTCCGCTGCAATCCCGCCGCCTACCGCCTGGGTGTGGTGTCAGATGACGCCATCGCCCAGCAGCAGGTGTTGGATGCCATTCACGAGGCGCGCAAGTCTGGTGGCAAGCGCCAGTTCGACTTGACCACCGATACTCCGGAGCGGTACGTCGCAGACCAGAACAAGGGCGATCACGTCGCCACGCAGTCCGTCCACCGCCCCAACTGGCTGAAGGTGACTGTAGGGCGTATCAACGAGCAGTTCGTCATCGTGTTGATTACCGATGTCAGTGACGTGATTCGTTTCGCTCAAGTGCGTGACTCGTTTATTACCAATGTATCCGAGCAATTGTTGGGCCCCACTGAAGCTCTGGCCAAACTCGCCGATTCGCTGGAGTCCGGCAATCTGGACGAACAGCAGGTGGCTGCCGATGCTCGCCAGGTGCGTTCCAGCTGCAGCAAGCTCAACCATATGGTGTCCGATTTGCTGCTGCTCATACGCGCACAGGAGCCGATTACGCCGTCTTCCGCCAACCGACTGAACGTTATGGAACAGCTCGAGGCCACGGTGGCGCGACTGGAGCCGCAGGCGGCCGCGGCTGGCGTGCAGCTGAACATCAAGGGCGACGATGATCTAGTCATCAATGGTGAGGCGGATCAGATCGACAGCGCCGTGACCAAGCTCATCGAAAACGCCATCGGCTATTCCAAGGAAAATGGTGTGGTCAGTGTGTCCGCATCCAAAGACAAGGATGGCGACCGTGCGGTGATTCGCGTGATCGACCAGGGCGCGGGCATCGCGAAGAAGGACCAGGCGCGCATCTTCGAGCGGTTCTACCGGGGTGCGGAACAGAGCAATCGCACGGCGGATGGCGTGGGCCTTGGCTTGGCCATCGTCAAGCATGTGGCGCTAACCCATCATGGCGATGTGACCGTATGGAGCGCGCCCGGGCAAGGCAGTACGTTCAGCCTGACGTTGCCGTTGGCGCAGTGAACTTTATTACTGTCCGAGGCGGCGGTAGTCCCAGCGGTCGAAGTATTCCCAAATCAGCAGTAGCAAGCCAATAATGACACCGGCCACGCACATAATCACCAACGGCATTACGTTGTAGCCCACGGCCAGCAGAATCAGCACGACAATCAACGCCACAATCCATAGACCGGTACCGATGGCAAACACCTTACGCAGGTCCACCCGTACGGGCTTGGGCGCGGGTTTGCGGACGGCAGGGTCAATGAGAGGCGCGAACTTCATACTCATGCACTGTAGTAAGAGTAGGGAGGGGCGTCAAACACCTCTCCCTACGATTTATTCAATCGGTATCAGTTGAGACCGATCAATGTGCATGGCATATATGGTCGGCCATGCGAGGCATAGACCGCCATCACAGGTGCTCGACCACATAGTCGACGCACTTGGTGAAGGCCATGACATCAGCCGGTTCCACCGAGGGGAACACGCCAACGCGCAGCTGGTTGCGGCCCAGCTTGCGGTAGCCGGCGGCGTCCACGATGCCGTTCTCTCGCAGGATGGACAGTATCTGGGAGGCCTGGACGCGCTCGTCCAGATCAATGGTGACCACGGCGTTCGAGCGGGCGTCCGCATCGACGACGAACGGAGCGGCGTATTCGGAGCGCTCGGCCCACGAGTACAGGATGGATGCGGACTTGGCGCAACGCGTGGTGGCCCAGGCGAGGCCGCCGTTGCTGTTGAGCCAGCGAATCTGGTTTTCCATCATGATCAGGGTGGCCACGGCGGGCGTATTCAGGGTCTGATCCTTGCGGGAGTTGTTCAGTGCCGTGGTCAGCGAGAGGAACGGCGGCACCCAGCGATGTGCGCCTTCCAGATGAGCGCTTGATTCGACGCATGCCGCACGATCGATGGCTTCGGGGGAGAGGATGGCGACCCACAGACCGCCATCGGCACCGAAGGCCTTCTGCGGTGAGAAGTAGTAGACGTCGGTCTGGCTGATGTCCACGGGCAAAGCGCCGGCTGCGCTGGTGCCGTCGATGACGGTCAGGGCACCGGCTTCACGACTGCCGGGCACGCGGCGAATCGGGGCGGCCACGCCAGTGGAGGTCTCGTTGTGAGCCCAGCAATATGTGTCCACGCCCTTGGTGAGCTCAGGCAGACGGTAAGTGCCCGGCTCGCCGGGGAACAGCACCGGGTCTTCAAGAAAGGGTGCGTTCGCGGCGGACGCGGCGAACTTGGCACTGAACGAGCCATACGTGCCGAATGCGGCGCGACGGGTGATCAGCGAAGCGCAGGCAATCTCCCAGAACGCGCTGGCGCCACCGTTGCCAAGCGCCACCTCATACCCTTCAGGCAGGTGGAAGAACTCGCGCAGACCTTCACGAATCGAAGCGACCAGTTGCTTGACTGGTGTCTGGCGATGTGATGTGCCAAGCAGGGTGGTGGCGCCGGCATCGAGCGCGGCGATCTGTTCGGGGCGGATTTTGCTGGGACCGGAGCCGAAGCGACCATCTTCGGGCTTCAGCGACTCGGGAATACTCAGTGTGATAGTCATGGTTTCAAGGGTAGACCAGTGTTGGGGAATATCGCGGATAATGCTCGGTGTGCGGGATTGCTGCGGGGCTACTGCGGAATTCCGGGGTGCCGGGCGGTAGTAGCGGCAATGCGGAATGCAGTGCAGAATGTACGCAGCACATCATGGCTACGGTGTGTCGGAATGACATGAGTTAGTGATTCTTCCGATAACCGGATAGTGAGGTTCGTGAACGGGCGGAAACAAGGCAGTTTTCACCCTGCCGCACGGTTACGTAAATCGTTTGACATGCCCGGATGGTGGGGGATCGCATTGAGGATTGACCTCTGTTCGTTGTACAGTACTCAATTGTGCCGGTCATACAGGGTCGTTGAAAGGACCCCGCCGAACCCATCCAAGGAGTTAACGTAGTATGAAGCATGCTTCGCATAAAGCGACCACGGTCTCGCGCCAGAAGTTCAGCTTAGCGAAGGCATTGTTTGCCTCCGGCAAGGGTTCTCATTCCGTTCGTGCCGTGCGCGCGGTGCAATCCGCTGGCAGCGACGCCGTTGTTTTGGGGCTTGATCCGGCCACTGCCGAGAAGATCAATGAAATCGCTCCCCAGACTCGTCGTTCCATTCGTGAGGCCGCTCGTGCCGCTGAACGCCGTAGCCATATTCTTGCCTCGGCCTCACTGGCCGCTCTGGTCGGCACGGCCGCAGGTGCTCTCGCATTTTCCAACAATAAAGACGCCACGAACTCGTTCGTGGCTGATCCGGCCACGACGACCACGCAGATTAAGCGCATCAGCGATGTGACTGCGGCTTCTCGTTCCGAATCACGTACTGATCTGAGTTCATCCTCCGTTACCGCACAGTCCACCAATGAAGGCGGTTGGGGGTTGAGCAATTCAGACAGCACCTTGGACGCCAAGCTGATGAATCGCAATAATGCGAACAATCCTGTGGTGTCGGCTCTCATGGATGCCGATGGCGATGCTGTGCCGGCTGGCTTCAACCCGAACCATGCCGTTGGCACCAACTCCAACAACTATCCGTGGGGTCAGTGCACGTGGTACGCGTACCAGCGTCGTGCCGAACTGGGACTGCCTTCCAGCGGCAACTTCGGCAATGGTGGCGAGTGGGCGGCGTCAGCTTCCGCTCTGGGCTATTGGGTGGACAACACTCCTCGCCATGTCGGTGATGCTGTGGTGTTCGCTCCTGGCCAGGCCAATGCCGATGGCACATACGGCCATGTTGCCGTTCTGGAAAAGATCAATGCCGACGGCTCCATTGAGATCTCCGAATCCAATGCCAAGGGATTGGGTGTGATTTCGACCCGTACGTTCAGCGCCGCCGAAGCCGGTAAGTTCCAGTACGTCCACTACTGATTCATTTCATTGGCTTACATTCGGTGATTACTGTTCGGATGTGACGTCGCCCTATCGGCAATCGTTCGCGCGAAATGACATTTCAAGTGTTGCGGCCGCGTATTAGTCCGAACTGACCTGTGCCGACACGCCGATATATCCCAATAGCTCCGGGGTGTTTTATTTCTTCCATCCCGTACGAGTTAATGCGCACCGTGTAAGGTGATGGTTCTATGAAGACCAGAACTGTAGCTTCTTCCATTGTTGCCGCGATTGTCTCCTGTGCTTGCTCGTTTATGTTTGTTCCTACAGCGACTGCAGCTGAGGGTGTTACTGTGACTTCCACCAAGTCCTTCCCCTCGTACACCCAGGTGCGCAAAGATCTGACGACTGAAGCCACTGCCACGAATGTTGAGGACAATGCTGATTGGGGCGGCATTGAGAACCTCGACGTGCCGCAGACGGAATCTCAGGCGGAAAAGGATGCCGCAGCGGCCAAGAAGGCTGCCGAAGAGGAGGCCAAGAAGCAGACGGAGGCCGAGGCTCAGGCGACCCAGAAGCAGGCCAACGCCGCGAGCCGTAATGAGTCTCGCTCTTCTGTTACTTATTCCGATGCCAGTGATTCGGTTTCCGCTGGTGCTGGTGCCTCTATCGACCGTGCGTATTCTTTGATCGGACAGAGCATGGACTGCACCGCATTGGTCAGTCAAGCGTTGGCGGCCCGTGGTATTAACTTCCACGGTTGGCCTGAAGAGTACGTCAATGTTCCCGGTGGCCACGTAGTTACAGACGGGTCCCTGCAGCCGGGCGATATTCTGATTTATGCCAACACCGGTGGATGGAATGGCGGCGCGCACTACGATCATGTGGCGCTGTATGTCGGCAACGGTCAGGCGGTCCATGGTGGCTGGAACGGCTACAGCGTGGCTCTCGCTAGCGCCATGACCGAAAAACTCACCATCGTGGTACGTATCCCGTGATGCAGTCTTATTGATTGATATATTGCAGGCCTCGGATGCCAATCGGTATCCGAGGCCCGTTGCGTTCTCCTGCCGAGTGATACACCCGCGACATCATCTTCGAAAAGACATTCCTGTTATGAAATCGACCCATGTGTGCTAAGGTAAGGCGCTGATGACGAACGTTAAGAATATTATTTCCACATCAGTGGCGGTTATCGCCACGGGTGCCATGTTTGCATGCGTAGCCCCGTTTGCCTCTGCCGATTCCGCGCAGACGAGTGCTGTGGTGTCCTCACGTTCTTTCCCGAAGGCGAGTTCGGTGAAGAAGAATTTGTTCGCCGAATCCACCTCCACTTCGGTTGACGAGAACTCTAAATGGGGTGGCATCGAGACCCTTGATGTGCCACAGACCGAGTCTCAGGCCGAAAAGGAGGCTGTTGCTGCGGCAGCGGCTCAGAAAGCCGCTGATGAAGCTGCTGCAGCCCAGTCCGCTGCTGCTGCAGCCAGCCGCTCTGAACAGCGTGCGTCGATTCCACAGGTTGACTTGGGTAAAATGACTGGCACTGGCGCTGAGCTTGCCAGCTTCTCACTGAAGTTCCAAGGCTATCCGTATGCTGCCGGCGGCAACACTCCGGCAGGATGGGATTGCTCCGGTTTTGTACAGTACGTCTTCTCCCAGTTTGGCATTTCCCTGCCGCGAACCTCTGGTGCTCAAGCCACTGTGGGTACTCCGGTCGCAAGCTTGGCGGATGCCAAGCCGGGTGACATTCTTGCGAATGGTACTCATGCGGCCATTTACATCGGTAACGGACAGGTGATGAATGCTATGAACCCGGTGCAGGGAACGGCAATAAGCAACGTTTCCGTGTTCGGTGGAGCTGGATATTCCATTCGCCGCGTGATGTAACAAGAATTATGCGGTAAGCGAATTCGTATTAAGGCACGTCCTTTGGGATGTGCCTTTTTTCGTATACGCGGATTTCTTTTTGAGCGGAGGATACCGGCCAAACCGAGTGTCGCGGGGTATTGTTGGAGGTACGCGGTATTCGTGCCACAATAACTTCAAGGAGGTCGTCATGATTAACGACAAGGCCATTCTCGTCGGCGTTGACGGGTCGCATGCCAGTTACAAGGCAACATGGTGGGCCGCGAATTATGCAAAGCACGCGGGGCTGACGCTGCAGATTGTCTGCGCATATTCCCTGCCGAGCTATGCCGCCGTTTCGTTCGATGCAACTTACACGGCGATGGGGGACGATAACGCCGCGCATTCCGATGCTCAGGAGATTCTGGCCAAGGCCAAGGCCATCGCAGACGAGCAGGGCGTCGAAGCCGCCACACTGATTGTTACCGGAGACCCGGCATCGGTGTTCGTCGAATTGTCGCGTAACTACAATCTGATCGTCATTGGTAACCGTGGCAAGGGCGGTCTGGCCGAGCGTCTGCTGGGCACCACGTCCTCGTCGCTGCCGGCATACGCCTACTGCCCGATTGTAGTGGTGCCGTACACCGATGATGACGGCAACCTGATGCACCTGAACAACACGATTACCAAGGTGGCCGTAGGCTCCGACGAATCCAAGTGGGGTCTGAAGGCGCTGGACATTGCCGCCGGCTTCGCCACGTGCTGGGGTGCGGAACTGGACGTGATTTCCGCTGTGCCGAACCTGAAGGGCGTGGATGGCGAGGATGCCATCATGGAGTCCTACAAGGACGATCTTGAGGTGCGTATCAAGCCGTTGCAGGAATCGCATCCTGATCTGAAAATCAACAAGCAGATCGTTTCCGGCCCGGCCGTCAGCGCACTGACCAAGGCCAGCTACGATCACGATGTTGTTGTTGTCGGCTCCCGTGGTCGCGGCGGCTTCACCGGTCTGCTGCTGGGCTCCACCAGCCAGGGACTGCTGCAGCATGCGGCCGGCCCGGTGTACGTGGTGCCACGCAAGTATGTTGAGGCTGCGGAATCGCGTCTCGACACCGTGCCGAGCTCGCCCGCCGAAGTGCCTACCAAGTCGCTGGAGGAGATTGCCGGCGTCGAGGAGATTCCGGTGTCCGCAGCCGAGCCTGAAGTCGCCCAGCAGATCGAAAAGACCATCGATCCCGACAGGCAGTAAAGTCCGGGTATACAATGAGCTCCCTCATCAGAGGGAGCTCAATTTATTGGTACGTCGGTTTATTAGTACGTCAGTGCTTGACGGTGACGTTCATGCGCACCGGGGTCTCCTGTACGTAGGTGTGCTTGACCGTGCAGCCCTTGTCGATATGGCGGGTGACGCGTTCCTTGAGCTTGTTGGCATCCTCCTCGGACAGGCTGGCGTCAGAAGCATCAATCACCACCTGCTCCTCGAAACCGGTGTAGGCGTCGTTCTCGGGGTCGTACGTGCCATCCACCACGATCTTGGCACCCTTGCCCTCACCCAGCGTATGTTCGATGGCGAACTGGCTGGACAGCGCGGCGCAACCGGCCAGCGCGACCTTCATCAGATCGCCCGGCGTGAACTGGCCACGATCCTTGCCGAACTTAATGTGCGCGCCATCGTCGCTGAACGCATCCCACGAACCGTCCTTGTTGCGTTCAACCCACAGTCGCTTACCCATAGCTGCTCCTTTATTTTCAGCCGCCGGCGATCTGGCCCATCGCCATGCCAGCGGGGGAGCGCGGCACCTGGCCGCTCTCCCGCATCATCGGACTTCTCTATTATGCCCCTAAGCTACACTGGTGCACATGGCTTTGACCGAAGAACAACTCGCAGATATTCGCTCCCGTATCCCCGCACGTCCCGAAACGGACATTCCGATGCCCTATGAGGACCTGGTGCGCAAGATCCTGACCGAAGGCACGCTGAAGTCCGATCGCACCGGCACCGGCACGATTTCCCTGTTCGGCCAGCAGATGCGCTTCGACCTGTCGAAGTACTTCCCGCTGCTGACCACCAAGACCGTGTTCTTCAAGGGCCTGGCCTACGAGCTGCTGTGGTTTTTGAAGGGTTCCTCCAACATCAACTGGCTGCTGGAGCACAACGTGCATATTTGGGATGAGTGGGCGGACGAGAACGGCGACCTAGGCCCGGTCTATGGCGTGCAGTGGCGTTCCTGGCCCGCACCGACCCCCGAGGACCCGAATCGCACCATCGACCAGATCTCCAATGTGCTCGACCTCATCAAGCATCATCCGGATTCGCGCCGCATGATCGTCTCCGCGTGGAATCCGGCCGAGGTGGAGAAGATGGCGTTGCCGCCCTGCCACGCGCTCTTCCAGTTCTACGTGGCCGACGGCAAGCTAAGCTGCCAGCTGTACCAGCGTTCCTGCGACATGTTCCTCGGCGTGCCGTTCAACATCGCTTCCTACTCGCTGCTCACCATGATGATGGCGCAGCAGACCGGGCTCAAGCCGGGCGAATTCGTCTGGACCGGCGGCGACTGCCACGTCTACGACAACCACGTCGACCAGTTCCTTGAGCAGCTGGGCCGCAAGCCCTACCCGTACCCGACCATCGAGATTCGTAAGGCCGATTCCCTGTTCGACTACCAGTATGAGGACTTCAAGGTCGTCGGCTACCAGCATCACCCCACTATTAAGGCACCTGTTGCGGTCTGAGCGTTGTTCGTGGACAGCGAAGACTGTGGAGGCGACGGGCCCCGAGTCTTCGCTGTCCACTACACTAAGGCCCAGTTCCGCAATCCAGGAGGAGTAAGCGAAATGGAGCATGACAGTAGCCGTAGCGGCTATCACGAACCCGAGCCCGGATCTGCCGGGCTGTCTGCCACTGAAGAAGACTGGGGTGACGATTATCCCAAGACCTTCTCGGTGAATCTTATCTGGGCCGAAGCCCGCGACAAGGAAGGTCGCGCCGGCGCCATCGGCCTCAATGGCGGCATGCCTTGGCACTGTGCCGAGGATATGAAGCATTTCAAGGAGCTGACCGTCTCCCACCCGGTGATTATGGGTCGTAAGACTTGGGAATCGCTTGGGGCCAAGTACCGGCCGCTGCCCAACCGCGACAACATCGTCGTTTCCCACGATCCGATGTACCGTGCGCCGGGAGCCACTGTGGTCACCAGTCTTGACGACGCGCTCGATATGGCCCGTCAGGAGGCGATTCCGGACGACGGTCTGGATCGTTCGGAGATTTGGATCATCGGCGGCGCCCAGCTGTTCGCCGAGGCGTTGCCGTTCGCGGACAAAGCCTATGTGACTGATCTGGCCGTCACTGTGGATGCCGACAGCTATGCGCCCGATATGGCGTCGCTGGTCGAGGCCGGGATGTGGCGGGAAGCCGAAGTGGGTGAGTGGCGTACGCCCGCCAAGGAGGAGTCCGGCATCGATTCCTATCGTTTCCGTATCTTGGTCAAAACCAAGTAAGCATGCGAATCCGGCTTGTGTTCTTTATGGCGGCATGAGCCGGATTCATGTTCATTCGACCCCAAAAACACATTCGGGCCGTGTGCGGCCCGGTGAAGCCCGATTGAGGATTGATTCAAAGCTATGAGCAATACCCAGCCCTACACCGTAATGACCGTCTGCACCGGCAATATCTGCCGTTCGCCTATGGGGGAGATTATTCTGCGTCACTTCTTTAATGAGCGCGGTCTCGGCGACCAGGTGAACGTGGAATCCAGCGGTGTGTCCGACGAGGAGTGGAGCCATCCGATCGACCCGCGTGCCGTGCGCGTGTTACGCGAACGTGGCTATGGTGATGAGATTCCGCGTGACCACTTCGCACACCGCATCTCACGTGAGGAAATCGACCGTACCGACCTGTTCCTGCCGATGACCGCCTCCCACATGCGCGCCCTGCTGCGCATGCTGCCGGCCGGCAAGCGCGCCGAAGTGCACATGTACCGCAGCTTCGACCCGAATCTGCCCAAGCCGAAGCCCGGCCGCGAGGATCAGATTGATTTGGTGGATCCGTGGTACGGCGGCAAGCACGAGTTCGAGGTCGCCATCGACCAGATTGAGGAAGTCGCTCCGTACATCGTCGATTGGGTGGCGAAGCAGCTGTAGGAATCGGCCTGTGGCCGATGCTGTGTGTTTCGCAGACTTACGACCGCGGGTCTCTACCTCCGCTTCGCTGCGTTCAGCACCTCCCTCACAGAGGGAGGTGGTCGCCGAAGGCGACCGGAGGGAGAGATCAACGAAGGAGAAGCCGAGCCCAACCTCAGAACACCAGCTGCACCAGTAGCATGTATACGATCGTGCCGCCGGCGATTGAAAGCAGCATACTGCGTTTCCAGACGTGCAGCAGCACGATGACGGTGCAGGCGATGAGTTCCGGAAGGCCGTGTGAACCGGTCAGAATCGGGGTGTTGCGCAGTGCGTATACCACCAGCAGACCGGTCATCGCATAGGGCAGGACTCGGCCGAAATATTCGATGACGCGCGGCGGCTGCTTGGATTCGGGAAATACCAGGAACGGCAGAAAACGGGTGCACATCGTCCCCAGCACCACCGTCACGATGGTGAGCGCGCCTTGCCAGATGGTCATCGTCATCGCGTCTGTCCTTCCTTCTACTGGTCCGCTGCGTGGCTCATGGCACGGTCTGCCGTGGCTTCCGGGGCGTCGGCGGCCGGCCGCAACACATCCAGATGCGGGCGCAACGCGACGAACAGTATCAGCATGGCGATCATTGAGGGAATCATGAAATCATTGGCCCCGAATATCAGCAGGCAGGCCAGCGACGTCAGCACACCGATGACGGCGGACAGTCGCTCGCGATGCTTGCCGGCGAGCCACTGATCGAGGAAGATCACCAGAAACAGCGCGGTCAGTACGAAATCAAGACCGTCGGTATTGAACGGCAGATGCGCGCCAATCAGCCCGCCCAGTGTGGCGCCGGTCACCCAATACAGCTGGTTGCACAGCGTGACCCAGAAGTAGAACCAGCTTCGGTCGATACCGGCGGGGATTTTCGCGGTGGAGTTGATGGCAAAGGTCTCGTCGCACATGCCGAAAATCAGGTACGGACGCTTCCAGCCGAGCCCCTTGAATTTGCCGAGCATGGATAGTCCATAAAACAGGTGACGGGCGTTGACCATCAGGGCCAGCAGAAAGCCGGCGAGTGGGTTGAACGCGGAGAGCAGCAGATTCACCGTGACGAATTCCATCGAACCGGCGAAGATGAACGCGCTCATGCACATCGGCCATACAAACGAGAAGCCCTTGGTGCCCATGAGAATGCCGTATGAGGCGCCGAGAAACAGGAATCCCAGGCAAATCGGTATGGTCAGCGGAAACGCCGCTTTGAGCGCCGGCAACCAGGCGTTGGTGTTGGCGGTGTCTGCCATGTGGATGATGTTCTCCTTGTGCAACTGGTCTGCCGGCCGATATTCGCCGATAATGCCATATGTGGTTATACACGCATGGTGCCGATAAACGAGGTGAGGACGGTGTCGGGACTCTGTGCGCGAAGTCACAGTGTGGATGATGTCACATCGTCTACGGTGGGACAGTCCTTGTGGCGGGCGTGAACACGTGCTGAGATGAAAGCATGAGCACATATCAAGGTAACGAACCATCGCAAATCGTCTACACCGCTACGGCGCAGGTTACGGGCGGCCGCAACGGCCACGCCGTGAGCCATGAGCCGGAACTGGAGTTCGACCTGGACACGCCGGTCGCCATGGGCGGCAAGGGTCAGGGCACGAACCCCGAGCAGCTGTTCGCCATCGGCTGGGGCGCCTGCTTCCAAGGAGCGTTGGCGCTTGCCGCCAAGGAGCAGCGCGTAGCGGCCACCAAGCTGGCCAAGAGTCAGGTGCGCGCCAGCATCTCGCTCGGTCCTGAAGGCGAGTCCTTCGGCCTGAAGGGCAAGATTGAGGTAGTTCTGCCCGATCTTGACGATGAGGCTGCCGCCAAGCTCGTCGAGCGTACGCAGGAGCTGTGCCCCTACTCCAAGGCCACCGCGGGCAACGTGCCCACCGAGGTCGTTGTGGTGAAGTCGCTGGACTGAAGCCTTCCGGGTTGAAACCCGAGTCCAAGCGTTCGGCCCGTTTCCTTCAGGGAAGCGGGCCGAATGCTTTCAGGCCTGGTCCCGCGAATACGAAAAGACCTCGGTCGCTATGACCGAGGTCTTCAATGAAGTACCCCCAGAGAGAGTCGAACTCTCGTTGTCAGATTGAAAGTCTGGTGTCCTAACCGTTAGACGATGGGGGCGAACAACTCGAATTACTTTACGGGAGGTTGTTCGGTTATGCAAATCGACGGCATTTCGGCGTGTCGCAATCAGTTCAGGGTGACGGCCTGATAGGTGAAGTCGTGGATCGCGCGGCCGGCGGCCAAGCCCTTCTTTTCGAAGTTGGTGAGCACGCGGCCCTCGAACCGCTCGGATTCGGTGAAGTCGGCGTGCGGCATGTCGGCGGCCATGTCGGCATTGCCCTTGCCCACGTGCTCCAGCGGGAGGCTGACGGTTATGCTGCCCAGGTTCTTCCAGCCATCGAGGCCGTCCATCACCTCGTGCACGTGCAGGGCGTAGTCCTCGATGTCGGTGGCGATGCGCCAGACGCCGTCTGTGACCAGCGCGCGATGAATGTCGCCGGCCATGGCCTCCTGCACGATGCGGCGCTTGTGGTGCTTCTTCTTGGGCCATGGATCAGGGAAGAAGGTCCATACCTCGGCCACGGTGCCGGGCGCGGTCACCTTGAACAGCTCGGGCGCGTTGACCTGGGCCACGCGAATGTTGGTCAGCCCCTGCTTGCCGGCGAGCAGCAGTGTGTGGGCCACGCCGGGGTCATAGACCTCTAGGGCAAGGAAGTTCGTCTCCGGATGGGCCGCGGCTGCGGCCGCCACGTTTTCTCCCTGCCCGGTGCCGATTTCCACAATGAGCGGATTGTCGTTGCCCCATGAGGACTCCACGAACGCGCGGTCGAGCGTGACGCCTTCGCGCACGTCCAGCAGGTTGCCGGCCGCAATATCCAACAGATATGTGTCGGCATAGTTGTCCCAGGCGCGCTGCAGGCGATCGTCCAAACGTCCGGAGCGGCGCACGAAGGAAAGCACCTTGTGCAGGGGGTGCGCCGGTGCCTCGGTGTGGTCCGCGGCCATCGCGGTGACGGAATCGATTGCTGTGGATTCGGGATCGGTCATATATTCCTCGGATTTTCCTTGTGCGCCGCACCGCTGTTCATTCGTTAGGTCGATTTGGCGTTCATTAGGTGGGTGGTGTGCGATACCAACCACCATATCAAGCCATTTACCCGGTGTTCGTGCGGGCCGGCTCCGGGCCGACCCACCTAATGAACGCCAGATCGACCTAATGAATGCAGATATTGCCGGACGACACCACCGTTTTGTGCGATTATGTTCGTGTGATATACTCAAATTGTTTCAAAAGGTAACAAAGCGGACCAAAAGTGAACAGCCGCTGAATCCCACACGGCCGACACTTGCAACCCGCATAAGGAAAGGTCAACTATGACAGTTCTCGTCACCGGAGGCTGCGGCTACATCGGCGCGCATGTCGTTCACGCACTTCATCAGGCCGGCGAAAAGGTCGTCGTCGTCGACGATCTGAGCTACGGCAAGCCCACCCGCATCGAAGGCTCCCGTCTGTACGGCATGGATATCGCCGCTCCGGGTGCCGACGAGCGTCTGGCTGAAATCCTCGATGCCGAAGGCGTCGACTCCGTGATCCACTTCGCTGCCCGCAAGCAGGTCGGCGAATCCGTGGAGAAGCCGCTGTGGTACTACCAGCAGAACATCAACGGCATGCTCAACGTGCTCACCGGCATGACCCAGTCCAAGAACGCCAAGAAGCTCGTCTTCTCCTCTTCCGCCGCCACCTACGGTGTGCCGCCGGTCGATGTGGTGCCCGAGGACGTCGTCCCGATGCTGCCGATCAACCCCTACGGCCAGACCAAGCTGTTCGGCGAGTGGATGGCTCGCGCCTGCGAGCAGCCGTTCGGCATCCGCTTCTGCGCGCTGCGCTACTTCAACGTAGCCGGCTGCGGCCCGGTCGAACTCGAAGACCCGGCTATTCTGAACCTCATCCCGATGCTGTTCAACCGCCTCAAGCAGGGCAAGGCCCCCGCCATCTTCGGCGACGACTACCCGACCCCGGACGGCACCTGCGTGCGCGACTACATCCACGTCTCCGACTTGGCCGACGCCCACATCGCCGCCCTCAAGTACCTCGACCGTGACGAGCGCAAGTACGACGCCTTCAACGTCGGCACCGGTGAAGGCACCTCCGTGCGCCAGATCGTCGACGAAGTCAAGAAGGTCACCGGTCTGCCGTTCACCGAGGCTGTCATGGCCCGCCGCGCCGGCGACCCGCCGCACCTGATCGGCTCCCCGAAGCGCATCAACGAGGAGATGGGCTGGCACGCCAAGTACGACGTGGAAGACATCGTCAAGTCCGCGTGGGATGCCTGGCAGGCCAACCCCGAACACCACATCGACGTCGACACCTGGAAGCAGGCTGACTGAGATTGACGATTGCTTTGCGGTGGATGCCGTGAAGTGCTTCTGTTCATAAGGGCGTGACCGGGGTTCCGGTCGCGCCCTTCGTCGTTTGTGGATGTTTATGGCAGACGTGTCCGTGTGCTGGTGATAGCAAAAACCTTGAAATTACGCGGAACACGCCGAAATTTGCACGACCGGCGAATTTTAGTAATATATATATCTGTTGCCTCACGCAAGTGAGAACAATGGCCCCGTAGCTCAGTTGGTTAGAGCGCCGCCCTGTCACGGCGGAGGTCACCGGTTCAAGTCCGGCCGGGGTCGCTGGAATGGTTATGAAACCCGGATTATCCGGGTTTTTGACTGTTCATGGCTCTGTAGCTCAGTTGGTAGAGCGAGCGACTGAAAATCGCTAGGTCAACGGATCGACGCCGTTCGGAGCCACCACAATGAAGCCCCGCCTTGTGCGGGGCTTTTGCATATCCGTCACGTACCTACTCCGGCGGGCTGGCCGGTCAATGCAAAGGCTCGCGTTCGCCAACAACTGTCTTCCTCGCCGCAACTACGCACGCCAACAGCACCAATGCGAACATCGGGTTAGGGTTAAATAAAGAAACGTGGGTCTTATCCGCGCGTGTCATGGTCGGTGCGATCGTCCGCCCCAGCCGTTTCTGGGGCTGTGGCGCTCATAGAGTCAGTATTGCAGAAAAAGCACCTGCGAAATGCGCGTGCGAAGGGAATCGTGTGGGACGGCACGTGATTTTGCCGATTTTCGACGTGCCGTCCCACAGCGTTCGAAGAACGCCCTCAGAGTTGAGGGCAAAGAACGGCTCTATTCTGCGGTTCTCGGCTTATGTCATGCGGGATAGCAGATACGTCAAACGATTGATGTATCTGCTATCCCACACTTCTGTGGGACGGCAGATGAACAATGGTAAAAACCGCGTGCCGTCCCACAGAAACGGAGTCAGGCCTGCCACCATTGGCGCAGAGGGTACCACTTGCCGTCCGGGTGGCCCACGCGATCCGGCTTGACAGCCAGGAACTGGTGAATCTGGATGCCGTCGAGCTCGAAGTTCAGAGCGCAGGCGGCCATGTACATACCCCATACCTTGGCGCGTTCAAAGCCGACCTGCTTGACCGCGTCGTCCCAATGCTCGGAGAGGTTCTGGTTCCAGTGATGCAGGGTGAGCGCATAGTGCTGGCGCAGGTTCTCCTGATGCACCACGTTGAAGCCGGCGTCATGGATGCACGATTCGATGAAGCCGGGCGCGCCGAGGTCGCCGTCCGGGAAGATGTAACGGTCGAGGAATTCGTCGGTGCCGGGCTTGCCGTGAGGCTTGTCATGGCTGATGGTGATCTGGTGGTTCAGCAGTCGGCCCATCGGCTTCAGGAGACGGAACATCTCTTCGAAGTAGCTCTGGTAGTTCTTGACGCCTACGTGCTCCATCATGCCGATCGAGCAGATACCGTCGAAGTCATGCTCGGGCACCTCGCGGTAGTCCTGTACGCGCACTTCGGCCAGATCCTGCAGCCCCTCACGGGCGATCCATTCGTTGGCGTACGCGGCCTGTTCCTTGGAGAGGGTGACGCCGAGCGCCTTGATGCCGCGACGGGCGGCGGTGATGACCATCGAACCCCAGCCACAGCCGATGTCCAGTAAGCGCTGGCCGGGCTGCAAGTCCAGTTTGTCGAGAATCAGGCGCAGTTTGTTGGCCTGTGCGTCTTCAAGACTCATGTGCTCGTTGTCGAATACCGCGCAGGTGTACGTCATGGAGGGGCCGAGGAAGTCGGCGTAGAACTCGTTGGACATGTCGTAGTGGAAGCTGACGGTTTCCGAATCGGCCTTTTCGGTGTGCGGCATCAGGCCACGCTTGATGCGGGCGAACTTGCTCGGGCCCTCGGTGGCGGGCACCGGCGGCTTCTTGAAGCCGTGACTCAGAATGCCGGCGGATACGCGGGCAATGGATGCGGGAGCGAGCGGGCGAACGTATTTGGCCAGCGACACCAGCTTGCGCATCGCCGGATACGGGTCGGCGTAGTCAATGCCGTCCACGTCGAAATCGCCCAGAATGTATGCGCGCACGATGCCGATTTCATTCGGGTGCGCGAGCAGCTGGTACATGCAGTTCGGCGTGGCGATTTTGACCTTCAAATCCGCGTCTGCCGGGCCGAAATGCGAGCCGTCGAAAGCGTCGATACGAACGGGAGTGGTGGGTTTGAGAAACAGGGACGCCATCTCGCCGACCGTCATAGCCTTGCCATTTGCCATTAGCTACCTCATTCTCTTATGATGATCACTCCAACTGTCGAGATATCTTAGTCCTCTTCAGGAGACTGAAACCGTTGAATACACCATCTGGCGAACCAGTTCGCGTTCGGCTGATGAAGCACGAATGGAATTAGGCATCTCGCATATTGATTGCGCTACGCGCGAAGTAAGCGGATGAGAGACGAGTTTCCCGGAGAGCGTCAGATGACTCCGGAAACGGTCTTATCGTTGAGATTTCGGGCGATGGAACTGGTTTGGTCAATGGACAATAATTCGACAAGTGCGGAATTCCGCCATTTCTTGCCATTATTTTCAGTGTTGTTCTTTCAGTGTGTTTTCAGGTGAATGCTCATGCGCGGAGTAGACTGGGGAACCGTTGGACCACTCAAAGACAGAGTGGACCACCAGTTAAGACACGAGCTCAAAAGGAGAGTTCCCTATGGTGTACCGCATGATTTTCAACCAGACTGCATACTTCGGACGTGGCGCGATCAAGGAAATCCCGGCCGTCGCCAAGCAGCACGGCTTCACCAAGGCATTTATCGTCACTGATCCGGTACTGCTGGAGACCGGCACCGCCGAGAAGGTCACCAAGGTTCTGGATGAGGCCGGCCTGCCGTACGAGGTGTTCTCCAACGTCAAGCCGAACCCGCCGGTCGAGTGCATCAAGGACGGCGTCGCCAAGTTCGCCGAGTCCGGTGCGGACTTCCTGATCGGCCTGGGCGGCGGCTCCCCGCAAGACACCTGCAAGGGCATCGGCATCATCACCGCCAACCCGGAGTTCGCCGACGTGCTGTCCCTGGAAGGCGTCGCGGATACCAAGAACCCGTCCGTCCCGATCTTCGGCGTGCCGACCACCGCCGGTACCGCTTCCGAGACGACCATCAACTACGTGGTCACCGATACCGCCAACAAGCGTAAGTTCGTGGCTGTCGACCCGCACGATATCCCGATCGTCGCCTTCGTGGACCCGGATCTGACCGACTCCATGCCGCGCGGCCTGAAGGTTGCCACCGGACTTGACGCCCTGACCCACGCCATCGAGGGTTACATTACCCCGGGTGCCTGGAGCCTGTCCGACTGCCTGTCCATGCAGACTATTCGCATGATTGCCAAGAACCTAGCCAAGTCCGCCGACGGCGACATTCCGGCTGGCGAGCAGATGGCGTACGCCTCCTACATCACCGGTATGGCCTACTCCAACGTGGGCCTCGGCCTGGTGCACGGCATGGCTCACCCGCTGGGCGGCCGTCTGGGCGTGGCCCACGGTGTGGCCAACGGTATTCTGCTGGCCCCGGTCATGGAATACAACAAGGACTACACGGGCGAGAAGTACCGCGACATCGCCGACGCGTTCGGCGTCGAGGACGCCTACACCGGCGACCTGGAGAAGGTGCGCGAAGAGGCCGTGCAGGCCGTCCACAAGCTGACCGTGGATCTGAAGAACCCGACCACGATCAGCGAGGTCGGCGCCACCGAGGCTGATCTGGAACCGCTGGCCCACGACGCCTTCAACGACGTGTGCACCCCCGGCAATCCGCGTCAGGCCACCGAAGAGGACATTCTCGCGATTTACAAGTCGCTGATGTGATCAGTCGATGACGGTAAACATTAGCTCCCTCTGATGAGGGAGCTGTCAGCGTAGCTGACTGGGAGAGAAGTTGCGGCGTAGCCGCTGAATAATAGGTATCGGCCTGCGGCCGATTCGATGTTTTAGCGGCTGCGTCGCAGTCTCTCCCTCAGTCTCACTTCGTTCGACAGCTCCCTCATCAGAGGGAGCTTGCATAAGCAGAGGGGGCTCGTATATCCAGCTACTTTTCGTGCTTTTCGTCGTAGACTTCGTCGGTGGGGGTCTCGTCGTACAGCTGCTTGCCTTGCGCCTCCGCCAGTTTCATCTGCTCGTTGATCCACGCGGCTTCAGCAGGATTGATATCCGCGGAATTCAGCACTTTCTGCCACACCGGGTAGAACATATGCATCGCCGGATACATGGCGGTGAACAACACCTCCGGCTTATGCGTGCGCGTATGTTGCGGATGCGCATCAAACGTATTCTTAAAACGTCGCATGTAGTTCAGGAATGAACTCAGCGACGTGTCCATCCGTCGCGCGCTCATCGCGGCGATCATGCGCGGCGAGTACACGGTTTTCAGATTCTTGCCCATCAGATGCAGGGAAATATCGATATCCTCGTGCATCACATCGGCCTTATCTCGGCAGACCTCATTCGCGATCTGATGCCAGGCCGAAGCGCGCAAGGCCATATTCGAGCCGAACAGCAGCGGCTGGCCGCCATCGGCACGGTAGATTCGCTTGCGTAAGGAATTGTCGCCTTTCAACCCGAAATGACGTGAGGGCATGTCGTAATACATCACCGGACCAGTGGCACCCATCGCGGCCGGGTCTTCGGTGAAGATGCCGGAGACCACCTCCACCCAGTCAGGCCGGATCATACAGTCGGCGTCAAAACGGCCCAGCACATCGCCGGTCGCGGCGTTCAGGCCAAAGTTGCGGGTGGGAATCAGCCCCTGTTCATCGTTCTGGTGCAACAGTTTGACCGGGGCCTCGGGATGTTCGGCGATGAACTGTTCGACAATCGCGCAGGTGTTGTCCGTAGAACGATTGTCCACCACCAGCACCTCATGCGGCATGATGGTCTGGCGAGTGGCGTTCAGCAGACAGTCGCGGATGCGTTCGGCTTCGTTCCACGCTGGGATGATGATCGAAACGTTGAGCATAACATCAACAATAGAAAAGCGGGTGTACGCCGCCGGCGTATCCGAGCTTCAAACCCCTCGCTACAATGGGGAGCCATGAGCGAACGCGCGCGAAACATAAACAGCACCGACACGTCGAGAAGCGGTGCCGCAGAAGCCGGGGCAGACCCGGACGACGAGAATCGTATCGACTTTGGTACTTTGTTCCCCGCCAAGGGAGATTCCCGCAGGCCACCGGAATGGTTCGGCCGCGCGCTGCTGTATGTGGCCCTCGCCGTCATCGTATTCATGTTCTGCTGGCGCTCGTGGGGCGACATCTCCTATCTGATGTTCGACATCATCATCTCGCTGTTCCTGGCGCTGGCCGTCGAACCGCTGGTGGCGGCGCTGGTGGCTCATGGCTGGAAGCGTGGCGTGGCTTCCGCCGTCAGTCTGGTGGGCGTGGCCGTGGTCGTGGGTGTGCTGCTCACGCTGTTCGGCAATATGTTTGTACAGCAGATGATTGCCATGGTCCGCGGTTTGCCGGCAATGTATGGGCAGATTCGTGAGTTCGTGGACCAGCACGCCACGTTCAAGATGCCGGAAATCAGCAATCTTGGCATGGAAATCTTCAACAATATCCAGACCTCGTGGGTCACCGATTTCGCCGGCACCGCCATGAGTACGGTGGGTGGCCTGTTCTCCTTCCTGCTGAACCTCATGACCGTGGTAATGACCACATATTACATCTCCGCCGCCGGCCCAAAGCTGCGCCGCTCCTTCTGCCAGTGGCTGGCCCCCAACACGCAGCGTCGATTCCTGCTGGTGTGGACCGTGGCCCAAGGCCAGATTTCGTCCTTCCTGTTCTCCCGTTCGATTCTGGCGCTGATCAACGCCACCTGCACCGCCATCTTCTTGGAGATCCTGCATGTGCCCTACTGGCTGCCGTTGGCCCTGTTCTGCGGCGTGGTATCCCAGTTCATCCCCACGGTCGGCACCTATATCGGCGGTGCGCTGCCGGTGCTGTTCGCTTGGGGCAACCGCGGGTGGACGTACGCCGTGGCGGTGCTGGTGTTCATCATCGTCTACCAGCAGATCGAGAACCTGATTCTCTCGCCGAGGATTTCGCAGCGCACGATGGATATCAACGCGGCCGTCGCCTTCCTCTCGGTGCTGGCGTTCGGCTCGCTGTTCGGCGCATTCGGCGCGTTCCTGGCGCTGCCGGTCACCGCATCGCTGCAGGCCATCTTCCGTGCGTACACCAAGCGCTATGAGCTGATTGACTCACCGCTGATGAACGATCCGACTCCGGAGAAGAAGTCCAAGATCGTCGAGGCGTCCGAGGCGTTCGACGAGCACGTATTGCAGCCAATCGGCGAGCACATGCCGCGTGCGGCCAGGGGATCCACCAACCGCGTGCCGATGAATGAGGAACTGCGTTTGCTGCAGGAACAGATTTATGCGATTCCGTCGCACGAGACGAAAGAATCCGATTTGGACGATTCCGCCACCGTGGCGATTCCGAAGAACGTGCTATCCTCCAGCGCTCGCAAGGGATTACGCGGCACTGAGCCGGAGTCGGATGCCGATGATACCGATAACGCCGATAATACAGTCGGTGCGGATGCAAGCTTTGATGAGCCGGATACGGCGGCGATTCCGCAGCGTGGTGCCGCGGATACGCAGCAGTCTGAGCAGCCCGAGCAACGCAAGCAAACCAAGCAGTCTGATCAATCTGCCTCCAGCAATCCTAGGGCAGGGTGGCGCTGATGACTCTGCTTTCCGTACTCGATATTCTTCTGATGATCGTCGGCGGTGCCGGCATGATATATCAGGGACTGTGCATCGTGATGTCCCTGTTCGCCAAGCCCGTGCGCTTCCCCGACGCCCCGATGACCAACCGGTATGCCGTGCTGATCTCCGCGCGCAACGAAGAAAAAGTGATCGGCAACCTTATTGGGTCGATTCGCGATCAGACCTACCCGTCCAACCTCATCGACATCTGGCTGGTGGCCGACAACTGCACCGACAACACCGCCGACGTGGTGCGGTCTTTGGGCTGCCATGTGGTGGAACGCCACAATCTTGAGCTGGTTGGCAAGGGATATGCGCTGACGTATCTGTTGGGGCATATGCTCGACATCGGTGTGGCCGATGATTATGAGGCCTACTTCGTGTTCGATGCCGATAACAAGCTGGACAAGCACTACTTCGAGGAAATGAACAAGGCGTTCTGCTCCGGATTCAAGATTCTGACCAGCTACCGTAATTCGGTGAATCTGGCGGATAACTGGGTGTCTTCTGGTTCTGCGCTGTGGTTCATCCGTGAATCGCGATTCCTGTCTAACTCGCGTATGATTCTCGGTTCCTCTTGCCATGTGGGCGGTACGGGATTCATGTTCTCCCGCGAGGTGATGAAGCGGAACAAGGGATGGAAGTTCCATCTGCTCACTGAAGATCTTGAATTCACTATGGATTCGATTCTGCATGGCGACCGCATCGGCTATTGCGGTACTGCGATCCTCTACGACGAGCAGCCGGTTACCTTCTCGCAAAGTTGGCGTCAGCGTTTGCGTTGGAGCAAGGGATTCCTGCAGGTATTCCGTTATTATGGCTCGGCATTGCTGAAACGCGCGGTTCGCGAACGTGATTTCTCCTGCATCGACTTCACATTGATGCTGTGTCCGTTTACCGTGTTGGGTGCGATTCGCGCGGTGATGGGCTTGCTGTTCGCCGCGTGTGGCTTCGTGAGTTGGCCGAGCCAGCTGCAATCGCTGGCCGGTTGGTCCAGCGGCATCATCATATCGGTGTTGGGCCTGATGGCATTGGCTGCATTGACCATCATTGTCGAGCGCGACCAGATCGGTGCCACGAACAAGGAGCTGCTCGCCTATGTGCTCAGCTTCCCGATTTACATACTCAGCTACGTGCCGATCTCCTTCCAGGCCATCTTCGCCAAAGCCCAGTGGAAGCCCATCGCGCATAAGGGTTGACCGAGTCCGCTAGTCCGGAGCCGCTCAGCGGGGCAATCCAACAGCAACCCGGGGGTTTGCTTCGCTGAGGGTTGACTGGTGGGGTAGAGTGGATGTATGAGCTTAGACAATACTCAAAGGAATGTCGGATTTCAGCCGCCGATGATGCCAGCCGCCGCCCCCGCGCCTGCACAGCCGTCGCAACCGCAGCCACAAGCATGGCCGCCGAATCCGAATGCGGCGGTGTCCATTCGTGGCCTGTTCAAGCACTTCGACCGGAAGATCGCCGTCAACGGACTCGCGCTCGATATTCCGGTCGGCTCGTTCTATGGACTTGTAGGCCCCAACGGCGCCGGCAAAACCACCACGCTCAATATGGTGACCGGTCTATTGGTACCGGACGCCGGCACCGCCATGATTTTGGGCCATGACGTGTGGAGCGACGTGAACACGGCCAAGCGCATGATCGGCGTCATGCCCCAGCCCGACCAGATCTTCGACCGACTGACCGGTTTGCAATTGCTCGTCTACTCCGGCATGCTGCGCGGCATGAGCCGCGATGAGACCACGCGTCGCGCCCAGGACCTGCTCAATGCTTTCGACTTGGCCGGGGCCGCCAACACGATGGTCACCGATTATTCGGCCGGCATGACCAAGAAGATCTGCCTGGCCTCCGCGATGATTCATAGCCCGCGCATTCTGGTCCTGGACGAGCCGTTTGAATCCGTGGACCCGGTGTCCAGCGCCAACCTCAAAGACATCCTCATCGAATACGCGAAGACCGGCGGCACGGTGATTATCTCTTCGCACGTGATGGCATTGGTCGAAAAGATGTGCACGCATGTGGCCGTAATCAACAACGGTCTGGTGTGCGCGGCCGGCACGGTGGACGAGGTCGCCGCCGGCGAAGAACTCGAAGACCGCTTCCTGCAACTGGTCGGCGGCCGCCACGAAGCCGCCCATCTCGCATGGCTCGACGGCGGGCAAGCCCAAGCCCAAGCACCAACTTCGGTCCAGCCGGTCCAGCCCATTCCGCTTACAACCGCCACGCCCGCCACACCCACCGATGAGGCCCGCCGATGATCAGCAGCGCCATCACCCTGGTCCGCCTGCGCTGGACGCTCACGCTCGCCACCCTGCGAAAATCGGCGTGGCAGACCGTCGCCTATGTCTTTTCCGCCGTACTCGCGGCCGGCACCATCATCGGCACCGGCGTGCTCGCATGGTTCATCGGCATACTGCCGCCCTTCACCGTGAACGCGGATGGCTTTCCGCTGAACATCCTTGGTTCCGGAGGCATCGTCAACATAGTCGTCGTGCTGGTCGGCGCGACCATGACCATCTTCATCGGCTTCATCCAGCTCATGATGCTTGGCGAAGGCTCCACCATGAACCCACGCAAATTCGCGCTCTACGGCATCGCCGACCGCAACCTGCAATTCGGCTTGCTGCTTTCCGGCCTGTCCGGCATCCCCGCCCTTACCGGCGTGGCCTCACTGATGCTCTGGACACTGGCCTATCGGCATATGGGACCAGCCGTAATCATCAGTTCCCTCCTCGCCGCAGTGCTGGCCGTCATCACCATGATGAGCATCTCCAAACTGCTCATCGCCCTATTCACCACGCTGGTGACCAGCAAACGCGGCAAAGGCGCGTTCTATATCTTCATCGTGCTGACGTTCGTTATCATCTGTCAGTTGCCGAACATTCTGGTCAACTCCGGCGTGGCCTTCAGCCTCAACACCGAAACCTGGGGCGCGGCGACCACCATCGTCGCATGGACGCCGTTCGGCGCGGCCTTCCAACTACCGTTCGACGCGCTTACCGGAGCCTGGGCGGTGCTGCTCGCCCGCATCGCCATCCTTGCCGTCACATGGATTGTCTGCTTCGCCGTCTGCACCTGGTGTCTGAGACGTGAACGGCTCACCATCGGCGCAAACAGTCCGTCCGAGACCGCCAAAGGCATCGGCGCATTCGCATGGATGCCCGATTCGACATCCGGCGCGGTTTCCGCACGCCTGATCACCTATCTCAAACGAGACCCCCGCCAAGCCATGACCTTCGCCATGCCGGTCCTGTTCCTGATCATCTTCGCCTTCCAGGCACACGGCATCAGCGCGGTCGTCTGGCAGTCGCTGATCTGGTGCGGCTGGTTCATGTCCGTCGTGGAAAGCAACGGGCTCGCATATGACGGCCGCGGCTTCACCATGGAAGTCATCGCCGGCGTGCGTGGCCGGACCGACAGAATCGGCCGCGTACGCGTCTACGTCGGCATCATGGTCGTCTACATGGTGCTGCTCTATCTCGCCGGCATCGTGCTGGTCGGCGCACTGACCGGACGCTGGGCGCAGCCCGATGACCTCGCTACCGGCCTGATCTTCCTCGCCACGGGCATGGGCATCGCCTTGAGCGGACTGGGCGTGGCCGAAGTCACCTCCTGTGTACTGATGTACCCGGTCGCCTCAATGGACAAGCCGTTCTCCGCGCCTCAAGGCCGCGCCATGGCCCAAGGCTTCTTCCCGTTCGTCTACATGCTTGGCAGCCTGCTGCTCATGCTGCCCACTGGCATCGTGGCGCTGGTCATGCTGCTGACAGGAGCCGAAGGCGGCATGTGGCTGGCGATTATTCCGGTCGCGCTGGCCAATGGCATCGGCATTCTGGCACTCGGGACATGGCTGGGCGGTAAGCTGATGGATGCGCGAATGCTCTCGATTGTGGCAACACTCGACTCGTTCGCCTCATTGCAGAAATGATTGCCTTGGCATAAGGAGCACGATGGTATCTACAGCGGTATCACGCCGTCAGCGACGTGAAGCGCAACGGCGGACCCAACGATCGCATCGCCGAACACTGACCGTCATCATTTCCGCACTGACCACCATCGCCCTGTTCGCGGGGTACTGCGCCGCCGACATCACCGACGTGGCCCCCGGATTGTTGACGTTAAAACCTGTCACCGCACCTGTTTTCGCCAATCCGGCCACCGCCAAATCAGGCGGCACCATCGCCGGTGCCCTGAACGCGAACAAGGCCATTGATTCCACGGCCGCTTCTGCGCTGGTCAACGAATTGCTGTCCGCGCAAGGCGTGGGAAACGATACGTCGGTGATCATTGAAGACGCCCAAGGCACCGTCGCTGCCGAACATGAGTCGAACACTCCACGCGAGCCTGCATCCACACTGAAAACGCTGACCGCGCTCGCCGCCTCATCCACCCTGAACATGGCATCCACCTTGGATACCCAAGTGTTCCTGACCCAATCCGATGACGGCACCAATACGTTGACCCTCAAAGGCAATGGCGACATGCTGCTGTCTGCAGGCGATTCCGACGCCAACCATACCAACGGACGTGCCGGTCTGAACACCTTGGCCAAGGCCACCGTGGCCGCGCTCGCCCAGCGAGGCATCACTTCCGTCAATCTCGAGTACGACGACACCCTATTCGGCGACTCACGCATTCCCGCAGGTCTGTCGGAAGGTGGCGCGGTTTTAAGCGACTACACCGTCTACTTCACGCCGGTCTCATCAATGGCGATTGATGGAGGCCGCCAACACACCGCCGATACGCCTGCGCCGGCCGACCCCGATGATTCGGCCGGCTACCCGGAACTGTCCCAGCACACCGCCAGCGACGTGGCCACGAAATTCGCCGAACTGCTCCAATCGAACGGTGTGGCCGTTACCGGAGACGTGACGGCAAACACCGCTCCATCCGGCGAAACGCCTTTGGCTTCGGTGAGTTCGGCAACACTGTCCGAAATCATGGCATACACATTACGGCATTCGGACAATACGCTGGCCGAGGAGTTCGGCAGACTCACCGCTTTGGCGAAATCAGCGACAAACAGTCCTGAAGGCGGCACGGAGGCGGTCAAATCCACTCTGAACGATCTCGGTCTCGATACATCCGGTCTGACCATGGCCGATTGCTCCGGCCTGTCTCCCGGCTCCCGGCTCACCGTACGCACGCTGGCGGCCGTCCAACAACGTAATCTGACCACCAAGAGCGGCGCGGCCGGCGCGGAAGGTCTATCCATCGCGGGATTGGTGGGCACGGCGCAGGATCGGTATACGGATGATGCCGTGGCTGGTCTGCTGCGCGTCAAAACCGGCAGCCTCGGCACGGTTACGTCGATGGCCGGCAATGTGTCCCGCACCAATGGGGGAGCGTTGTCGTTTGCCGTGGTGGTCAACAATCCTGAGGATTATGCCGCCGCGCGTAGCGCCATCGACTCGTTCATCACCAAGCTCGCGGGGCTGTAAAAGACCCATCAAGTGCCATCAAAGGCTACAAAGGCCGTAAACGTCCATAAACGCACGAGTACACATAACCAGAAAAAGGGTGGTGAGTACATGGCATATTCCGCACGATTGCGCAAGGCCGTAGGCGCGGTCCACGCAACGCTGAGCGCTGTGGAACTATGCGATGTGCAGGCTCCCGAATTCGCGCAGCATGGGGACCATGCCGTTGCCGCCGATGCGCCGCTCGTGCTCGTGGCCTGTTCAGGCGGCCGCGATTCGATGGCACTGGCCGCGGTGAGCCATATCGTATGCACGTCCATGGGCGTGCGTTGCGGTGCCGTGATTGTGGATCACGGCTTGCAGGAGGGTTCCGAACAGGTCGCCGGCGAGGCTGCGAATCGTTGCCGTGCGTTGGGACTGGGCCCGGTCATCGTGCGCAACGCAACCGTGCAGACACGCGGTGAGGGCCTCGAAGCGGCCGCGCGGCAGGCCCGGTACAACGAGCTGTGCGCCGCGGCGCGTGAATCAGGTGCCATTGCCGTGCTGTTGGCCCACACTATGGACGATCAGGCGGAAACCGTATTGATCGGACTGCTGCGCAGCCGTGGCGTGGATGCGTTGGCCGGCATGCCGCAGGTCTTCACACGCAGTGGCGTGACTTTTGCGCGGCCGCTGCTTACCCTTACTCGAGCCGAAACCACCGGCATTTGTGAAGACTTAGGTGTGGAATATTGGGATGACCCCACCAATGGCGATGCGGTAGACGGCGAGTTGCCGAACGACTATCCGTTGCGCTCGCGGGTGCGTCATGACCTGCTGCCGGCCATCGAGCGATTCGCTGGATTCAATGTCGCCCGTCATTTCGCTGAAAGCGCACGGTTGGCCAGAATGGATAAGGAGTATCTGGATCAGCGATCCGACGAGGTGATGGGGGAGGCGGTTACGACAGTTGATTGGCCGGCATCGTCGGCAGCGGTATCGACCGATACGCCACGAGCCTGTGCGGCAGGCGATACCAACGATTCGAGCCATGGTGTCGGCCTGATGATCAGCGTCAGACGTATTGCACGTGAGCCAGAGGCGATTCGGTTGCGGGTCATCGCTCATGCGCTGAGCCAAGCCGGTGTGAACGCCAGTGCCGCCCAGATTGCCGCCATCGACCGGCTGGTCGTCGATTGGCATGGCCAAGGCGGCGTCTCACTTCCCAGAGGTTATTCAGCCAATCGCAAGAAACACGTCATTCGCGTGTGCCAAGATGGTGCGCATGCGAATCGCTGACGTTGAGGAAGATATTGACCACGAGCTGGTCAGCAAAGAACAGATCGATGCCAAGATCCACGAGATGGCCGCTCTCGCGAGCGAGGATTACCGCGATAAGAATCCGCTGCTCGTTGCGGTGCTGAAAGGGGCCGTGAATACGCTGGTCGCATTCACCCAGGCCATGAGCATTCCTGTACAGATCGACTTCATGAGCCTGTCGAGCTATGGCTCGGGCACAGTGTCGAGAGGTGAGGTCACAGTCAGGCAGGATTTGTCCGCCGATGTTCGCGGACGGCACATCTTGATTGTGGAGGATATTGTTGATTCAGGACACACGCTCGCGTGGCTGGTCGCAGAACTGAAACGTCGTGGTGCCGCTTCCGTGGAGGTCTTCGCTTTGCTGAGCAAGCCCTCCCGCCGAGAGGTGGACGTTGATGTGAAGTACGCCGGCTATGAGATTCCGGACGAGTTCGTCGTCGGCTTCGGCCTCGACTTTGACGAACGCTACCGCAATCTCGATTCGATCGCGGTCCTCAAGCCGTCCGTCTACCAAGGAGTGCAAGCATGAGCTTCCCGCAAGGGCCGGGTAACGGCAATAATCCGAACCCGAACAACAACCGTAACAACGGCAACCCGTTCACCAACCCGTTCAACCGTGGCAATAACGGGACCAATGGCAAAGGCAACAACAACGAGAACCGCCCGATATGGCAGTCCCCTTGGCTATGGGGTGCCGTGCTCGTGGTCATGGTCGTGCTGATGTTCCAGATGTTCGCCGGCGGTGGCACCAAAACCATCGACACCAAAGATGGTTTCGCGCTGATCAATCAGGGCAAGGCCACGTACGCCGAGATCACGGACAACAAGCAGGTCGTCCGCCTTAAGCTGAAGAACGACTACACCAAGAAGAATGCCGACACCGGCAAGGTGACCAACTACGGCAAGAACGTGCAGTTCTACTACACCTTCGCGCAGGGCGCCCAAGTGGCCAAGGCCGTGGAGAACGGCAACCTTGAGAAGGGCTGGACCTCGAACATCGAGCAGACCAGCATGCTGAGCTACCTCGTCACCTCGATTCTGCCGTTCGTCATCGTCTTAGCCCTGTTCTGGTTCCTGATGAGTCGCATGGGCGGTGCCGGCGGCATGCTCGGCATGGGTGGCAGGAAGAACAGCGGCAAGCTGCTCGACGGCCAGACCCCCACCACCAAGTTCGCCGATGTGGCCGGCGAAGACGAGGCCGTGGCCGAAGTCGAGGAGATCAAGGACTTCCTCAAGGATCCGTCCAAGTACAAGGCGCTGGGTGCGCGTATTCCGCGTGGCGTGCTGCTGTACGGTCCTCCCGGCACCGGTAAGACGTTGCTGGCCCGAGCCATCGCAGGCGAGGCCGGCGTGCCGTTCTACTCGATGGCCGGCTCCGACTTCGTCGAAATGTTCGTGGGTCTCGGTGCCTCCCGTGTGCGTGACCTGTTCGATGAGGCCAAGAAGAACGCCCCCGCCATCATCTTCATCGACGAGATCGACGCTGTGGGCCGCAAGCGTGGCTCCGGCATGGGCGGTGGCCACGACGAGCGCGAGCAGACGCTGAACCAGCTGCTCGTCGAGATGGATGGTTTCGACAACGACACCAACCTCATCATCATCGCCGCCACCAACCGCCCTGACGTGCTTGACCCCGCTCTGCTGCGTCCGGGTCGATTCGACCGGCAGGTGGGCGTGGCCGCCCCTGATCTGGAAGGCCGTGAGGCAATTCTGAGGGTGCATGCCAAGGGCAAGCCGTTCGTACCGGACGTCGACCTGCACATGGTCGCCGTGCGCACGCCGGGCTTCACCGGTGCCGATCTGGCCAACGTGCTCAACGAAGCCGCGTTGCTGTGCGCCCGTGCCGGTGCCCAGTTGATCGACAACCGCGCCATCGACGAGGCCATCGACCGCGTTCAGGCCGGACCGAAGCGCAAGTCCAAGGGCATGGCTCTGGAAGAGCTGCGCAACACCGCATACCACGAGGGTGGCCATGCGCTGGTAGCCGCCGCCCTGAACAACACCGACCCGGTGACCAAGGTGACGATTCTGCCGCGAGGCCGCGCCCTCGGCTACACCGCCGTCATGCCGACCTCCGACCGCTACTCGCAGTCGCGCAACCAGCTGCTCGACCAGATGGCCTACGCGATGGGCGGTCGCACCGCCGAGGAAATCGTCTTCCACGACCCGACCACCGGTGCCTCGAACGATATCGAGAAGGCTACGAACATCGCCCGTACGATGGTGATCGAATACGGCTTCTCCGACAAGCTCGGTGCCATCAAGTGGGGTTCCGACGATGACCAGACCACTGTGATGGACGGTCTGCAGCCGCGCAAGTACTCCGATCGCACCGCCGAAGTGATTGATGACGAGGTGCTCAAGCTGGTGGAGACCGCGCACACCGAGGCGTGGACCATCATCAACGACAACCGCGAGATCCTTGACGAGCTGGTCCGCCAGCTGTTGGTCAAGGAGACCCTGAACGAGAAGGAACTTGCGGCGATCTTCGCGCCGATCAAGAAGGCTCCGGTTCGTCCGGTGTGGTTGTCCAACGACCGCCGCCCCGACTCGGACAAGCCGCCGGTGGAGATTCCCGAAAGCCTCAAGCGCTCGGTCGGCATGAAGCCGGAAGAGTAGACACGATGACGATTCGGCCCGACCTGTTCATGTGGTTTCTCACGTACGCAGGCCGGGCCGACGTCGTTGTGGACAATGACAAGGGAGAGATGAGATGAACGAATATATAGAGTTTTGCCAGCGGGAGAAACGCACATACGACGAGGAAGGCGTGCGCGAGGCCGTACGCCTGTTCCTGAAGTCGATTGGCGAGGATCCCGAGCGCGAGGGACTGGTGGAAACGCCTGACCGTATCGCCCGCGCGTGCCGCGAGCTGTTCACCGGTCTGCAGGCCTCGCCGGCCGATGTGCTGGAGAAGCACTTCGACGTGGATACCGACGAGCTGGTGCTGGTCAAGGACATCGAACTGTATTCGGTGTGCGAGCATCATCTGCTGCCTTTCCATGGCGTGGCCCATGTGGGCTACATTCCCGCCAAGGATGGGGTGATGGGGCTGAGCAAGCTCGCCCGACTGGTTGAGGTGTATGCTCGCCGGCCGCAGGTGCAGGAGCGTTTGACCCAGCAGATCGCCGACGCGCTGGTCGAGTATGCGGGCGCACGTGGTGTGATTGTGGTGACCGAATGCGAGCACCTGTGCATGTCTATGCGCGGCATCAAGAAGTCTTCCGCCCGCACGGTGACCTCTGCGGTGCGCGGTCTGCTACGCAACCCCGCCACCCGAGCCGAAGCCATGAGCCTCATTTTGGATAAATAGTGTCTACTAAGCTCCCTCATCATAGGGAGCTCACTTGGGACCTACATAGAAGGGGAAACATAATGACTGATTTGCAGGCGTTGCATGACACTACGCACACCATGGTGATGGGTGTGCTCAACATCACCGAGGATTCGTTCTCGGACGGCGGCCTGTGGTTGGACCCGGCCAAGGCTGCACAGCACGGGCGCGACATGATGGCCGCCGGCGCGGACATCATCGACATCGGCGCCGAATCCACGCGCCCCGGCGCCAAGCGCGTGTCCGAGGCCGACGAATTGGTCCGCATCACCGGTGCCGTCAAGACATTGATTCCGGCCGGTGCCATATTGTCCATCGACACCACGCGCGCATCCGTGGCCGCCGCTGCGCTGAGCGAGGGCGCCCAGATCATCAACGACGTTTCCGGTGGCACGCTGGACGCCGAACTGCCGCACGTGGTCGCCGACCACGACTGCCTGTACATCGTGCAGCATTGGCGCGGCTGGCTCGCCGGTTCCAAGGGCGCGAACCCCGATCAAGACACCTCCGTCTACGAGCACGGTGTATTGACCGACGTACACGACGAACTCATGCGCCAAGTCGACGGTGTGCTGGCCGCCGGCGTGAAGCCTGAGCGCATTATCATCGACCCGGGCCTGGGCTTCTCCAAGCCCGGCATCGAGCACAACCTGCCGCTGCTGACCGGACTCGAGACCTTCCGAGCCACCGGATATCCGGTGCTGATCGGCCAGTCCCGCAAACGCTTCATTTCGGCGATGCTTACCGAGGCGGGCGCTGCCGGTGCTGATGGGCCGATCATGGCCCAGCGCGATGACGTGACCGCAGCCTTGTCCGCCCTGTCCGCCGAACACGGCGCATGGGCCGTGCGCGTACACGACGTGGCCAAAAGCCGAGCCGCCGTCATCGCCGGCAACACCTGGCGCGAATACGCATGATTCCCCTGGCTCCGTTTTTTGGTTGCTTCTAGGTCTTGGCTCCCCTCGGACGAGGGGAGCTGGCGCCGAAGGCGACTGAGGGGAGCATTTGAGCAGAAAGCCTTACCAATGGACACCATCACTCTTACCGGCGTACATGCCAACGGCACCCACGGTGTGCTCGCCTTTGAACACGAACGGCCACAAACCTTCGTCGTGGACGTCACCCTGCACCTTGATCTGGCCGCCGCCGGTCAATCCGACGATCTCAACGACACCATCGATTACGGCCGTGTGGCCAAGGATATCGCGGCTGTCATCGAAGGCCCTCATGTGAACCTGATCGAGCGTCTGGCCCAACGTATCGCGGATAAGATCCTTGCCGATGCGCCGGCCGTCGCCTCCATCGACGTCACCGTGCACAAGCCTCATGCGCCCATCGTCGTGGCTTTTGCAGATGTATCGGTCTCCATCTCGCGCGTGCGTGCCACCGATAATGGACGCACTGCTGAAGAGCATGCCATCCATAACGCGGTGGTGGCCTTGGGCGGCAATGTGGGCGAGGTGGAATCCACCTTGCGAGCCGCCGTTCGGGAGATTGACGCGCTGCTCGGCACACAGGTGACCGGTATTTCGCCGCTTTACCGCACGGCCGCGTGGGGCATGGCTGACGGTACGCCGGATTTCCTGAACGCCGTGGTGGAGCTTGAAACCACAATGGGCAGCCACGAATTGCTCGCCGCGTTGCAAAGCATCGAGGCGAACCATGGGCGAATTCGTGAGAATCATTGGGATTCCAGGCCGTTGGACTTGGACATTATCGACTTTGATGGCATCACCAGCGCGGATCCGGATCTGGCATTGCCCCATCCGCGTGCTTGGCAGCGCGCGTTTGTGCTGGCTCCCTGGACGGCGCTGAATCCGAACGCCAAACTTGCCGGAGCCCATGAGGGGCCTGTAGCCGATTTGCTGGCCGCCGCACCGGACCGTAACGCCGTGCAGCTCGAGAGCGAAGACTGGATGCTCGGCGGGCATGCAGTCAAGCAAAAATCAGCGTCGGAGTCGGCACCCGTCTCACGCAAGGCGATTATTTCGCTGGATTCCACCTCGCAGGATGTCGAACGGCTGTTCCGCGAAACCATCGTTTCCATCGACAGTGTTCCTGGCAATCAGGTACAGGGCATCTCGCCGCTCTACCATGTCAGCCATTTCGACGGCCCGGACGCGATGAGCGCGGTCATCCAAATCGAAACCAAGTTGCCGCCCGCCGACCTGATTGCCGTATTGGGCAGCATCGAAAGCGTTCATGATCTGGCAGTCGACCTTGACCTTGTCGACATGGAAGGCGTGACTTCCGACGAGCCCAACTGCAGCATTCCTTGGCCGTCGGCCCGTAACCATGCGTCGGTATTGGCACCTTGGCTGGATATGGACCCGAATGCTTCTCTGGGCGGCGACCCGGTGGCCTTCCTTTTGGCCATGGCACCGGATGCCGGACAGGTCGGATTGCTATCGGACAACTGGATACTGTCGAACAGTTGAGCTGATGGCAGAACCAGTTACGAACGGTAGGCTAGAAACCAGACGGTGACGGACCAGTCTCCGGCCTCGAACAGCCGGGCACGGCAGTGACGAAAACCAAATCAAGATGAACAGCCCAGGCGCGAGGGCCGTTCGCAAACAGCAAACAGCAACGCAACGATAAGGAGGCCGGACATGAAAACACGGCGAACACCATGGTGGCAGTATGTGATCGGTGCCGTGCTGGGCCTGTTGGCGGGTATCGGTCTGGCCTCCTACGGCGAAAGCTCGGGACTGTCGCTGATTGGTGCGCCTTGGATTGTGACCGGATTGCTGGCCGTGCTGGGCGTTATCGTGCTGATCTTGGCCCTGCAAGTGCATAAATACGCGAATACCGACCCCAAGAAGCGTCCGCATAGCTTCATCAATCCCACTATCGCGGTGTATACGCTGGTGCTGGCAAAAGCACTGGGATTGGCGGGCGCAACGCTCGCCTTGGCGGGCGCAACGCTCGCCGGCTGGTATGGCGGTCAGATTGTGATGAGCCTGAGCCATATCGAGGCGGATTTCTATGCACACGCCGTCACCGAGTGCGCAATCGCGGCCGTGGTGTGCATCGCCGACATGATCATCGGCATTATCGGCGAATGGTTGTGCCAGCTACCGCCGAACGAAGGCCCCGAAAACCCGAAAATCAAGGAAGCCAAGCGCCGTAGCGACATAGCCCAGGCCTACAAGCGATAATCCGTGATAAGCCCCCTCTGGCGAGGGGGCCGTAGGCGTAGCCGACTGGGGGAGAGAAGAAAAAACCACACCATCGGCCAAGCCGATTCCCACTACTCCTGCGGCACGCGAACCATAGCTTCCTGAGCGATGGCCGCCACCAAGTCGCCATTCTGCGCATACACTTTGGCGATGCCGAGTCCGCGTCCGTGCGCGGCGATAGGCGTATCCTGCACATATAAATGCCATTCGTTGATATCGATATCCTGATACCACCACATCGAATGGTCGATGGACGCATAGGAAATGCCCGGTGTGGAAATCGACAGTCCGGCGCGGCGCAGCACCGGCTCCATCATCACCTGATCGCAGCCGAGTGCCAGCATCGCACGATGCATGACCTGCGGCACATCGACGTGGCCATCGGCCTTCATCCACACCATCTGCTTGCCGGAATCATGCTCGGCGGAATCCTTGTCTGCGCGCAGCATCACGGTCGGTGTCACGTGGCGGATATCGAATGGCGATTTCTCGACATAGAAATTGGCGAACGGCGACTTTTCGGCGAACGGCTGCATGAGTTCCTTGGCGGAAGTCAACGTTTCGGGATCGGGCAGGTTTTCCGGCATCGGATCGGCAAATTCCACACCCTCCTGACCGGTCTCCTGGAAGGAGGCGATGGCCGTGAGAATCGACCCCTCGGCTTGGGTGACGTTGACCCGACGAGCGGAGAACGAGCGGCCGTCGCGCAGGTTCTCGACGTCAAACAGCAGGTCTTGACGAATGTCTCCGGCGGCGATGAAATAGCCATGCACCGAATGCGGCAGGCGTGAAGGGCCCACGGTTTTGGACGCGGCGATCACCGACTGGGCGATGACCTGGCCACCGTAGACGCGGCCGGTGGGGAAGTACATACTCTCGCCATTGATGTATGTGTGATTGCGGTAAGCGGAAGGCTTGCCCAACTCCAGCACCTTCACCAGATGGTCCAATGGAGTTACGGTGGTTGCCTGAGCCATGGCGTTCCTCGATTCCTGTTCTGCTGTGTTCGATATTCGGTTATCGTATTCCAACCTATGGTTGGCAGTCTATCCGGTGGGGGTTAAGAGTTCCGGGAGTGAAATGTAACGAGACTGTTTGGAAGGTAAACGGTTGGTTATGCGGTGCGTTGCCGCTACGTTGCTGCTGCGCTGCCGGTGTGTTGCCGGTGCGTTGCCGTAGGTGACTGTGGGATTTTATGGGATGCGGGGCGGGGCAGTCATGGGGGGCAATTATGGGAAAGCCGCCCCTGAGGGACGGCTTTCGACGTATAAAGCGCGTTGTGGCACTAATGCCGGCGTATCTCAGCCGCGCACAAGCTTCTTGTGCAGGCGGTGCGGGCGGGCCGCATCCTCACCGAGTCGGGCCACCTTGTTCTCCTGGTAGGCCTGGAAGTTGCCTTCGAACCAGTACCACTTGGCCGGGTTGTCGTCGTCGCCCTCCCACGCGAGGATGTGCGTGGCGACGCGGTCGAGGAACCAACGGTCGTGGGAGATCACCACGGCGCAGCCCGGGAATTCGAGCAGCGCGTTTTCGAGGGATTCCAAAGTCTCGACGTCCAAATCGTTGGTGGGCTCGTCGAGAAGCAGCAGGTTGCCGCCCTGCTTCAGGGTCAGGGCCAGGTTCAGACGGTTGCGCTCACCACCGGAGAGCACGCCGGTCAGCTTCTGCTGGTCGGCGCCCTTGAACCCGAAGCTGGCCACATAGGCGCGGGTCGGCACTTCCACGCCGGCCACCTCGATGAAGTCGAGGCCGCCGGACACGGCTTCCCACAGGTTCTTGTTCGGGTCCAGGCCTTCACGGTTCTGGTCCACGTAGCTGATTTTGACGGTGTCGCCGATCTTCAGCTCGCCGCTGGTCAGCGGCTCCAGGCCCACGATGGTCTTGAACAGCGTGGACTTACCCACGCCGTTCGGGCCGATCACGCCGACGATGCCGTTGCGCGGCAGCGTGAAGGACAGGTCGTCGATGAGCACGCGATCGCCGAAGGCCTTGTGAATATGCTTGGCTTCCAGCACGGTGGAGCCCAGACGCGGACCGGCCGGAATCTGAATCTCGGAAAAGTCGAGCTTCTTGTTGTTGCGTGCCTCGTTCTCCATCTGGTCGTAACGTTCCAGACGGGCCTTGTTCTTGGCCTGACGGGCCTTGGGGGAGGAGCGCACCCAGTCGAGCTCGTTCTTCAGTCGCTTGGCGAGCTTGGCGTCCTTGGCTCCCTGGATCTCCAGACGCTTGGCCTTGGTCTCCAAGTAGGTGGAGTAGTTGCCCTTGTACGGGTACAGGTGGCCGCGGTCGACCTCGCAAATCCATTCGGCCACATTGTCCATGAAGTAACGATCGTGGGTGACGGCGATGACGGCACCCTTGTACTGGTGCAGGAACTGTTCCAGCCACAGGATGGACTCGGCGTCCAGGTGGTTGGTGGGCTCGTCGAGCAGCAGCAGGTCCGGGGCCTCAAGCAGCAGCTTGCACAGGGCCACACGGCGGCGCTCGCCACCGGAGCACACGTTGACCGGGGTGTCCGGATCGGGGCACTGCAGGGCGTCCATCGCCTGCTCAAGCTGGGAGTCGAGGTCCCAGCCGTCGGCGGCGTCGATCTCGGTCTGCAGCTTGCCCATTTCTTCCATCAGCGCGTCGAAGTCGGCGTCCGGATTGGCCATTTCTTCGCCGATCTCGTTGAATCGGGCGACCTTCTCGGCAATCGGGCCGAACGCCATCTTGATGTTCTCGCCCACGGTCTTGGTGTCATCCAGCGGCGGCTCCTGCTGCAGGATGCCGACCGTGAAGCCCGGGGTCAGCGTGGCCTCGCCGTTGCTCACGGTCTCCAGTCCGGCCATGATCTTCAGCAGGGTGGACTTACCCATGCCGTTCGGGCCCACGACGCCGATCTTCGCGCCGGGCAGGAAGCTCAGGGTCACGTCATCGAGAATCACGCGGTCGCCGTAAGACTTGCGGGCCTTGATCATCTGAAACACAAATTCAGCCATATAAGTGTCTTATCCTGTCTTATCGTTGCAATTTCAACGTTTTGCCGGGCTTGGATTCCGTGATGACACACTGTGGAACGACGCGTCCGGTTTCGGGGGTTCCGAACGACCCGTTTGATGCCGCCCGTCCCTGGATTTCCGTGTCATCGCGGCGCCTCGGTCCCAAGCAAAAGCACCTTGTGGATTATCCCATATCCCGTCTACACGATGCAATGGGGTTCTGGCGGGCGGGAATTAGCGATTCGGTCATCGGGAGGAGCCGTGGAAGGTGGCGGTGATGCCGTCATTGCCGACGCCGGTAAATGGGCGCTGGGCATGCCCTGTTTCCTGAGCGAGAGCCCGGCCCTGTATCGTCTGGCGATTTGTCGATCGTTGCGATTCCGGCGTTCTGCCGGGCTTTCATTTCGAAATGACGCATCTGGAATAGTGCGGCCGTCTTTGGTGCTCCTCTCTTCAGTGATCCGCCGAGGTTACGCCCATGGCTGAACGCCAGGAATGTCCCGCGAAATCCGGCGAGACGGTCTAGGCCGCGGATGTACCGTGAATGGCGCATAGGCGTGTCGGTCGCCGCAATCATGGCAATGAGAGGAAACCCCGTTATGGATCATGCATCCCGATCTCAGCATCAGACTCAGGCCGATGCGTCTCCGATCTCTTCAACGAATCCGACGGCCTCGTCGCCACTGCCTGCCCAGGCGCCGCCGTGGGGCGCGCTGTGGGTGATGGCCCTGGGGTTGGCCATGATCGTGCTCGACAGCTCGATCGTCAACGTCTCCATCCCCACCATCATCGACGACATCGGCATTAACCTGACCGACGCCCAGTGGGTCACCTCGCTCTACAACATCGTGCTTGCCGCGTTGTTGCTGCCTTTCGGCAAGTTGGGCGACGCCAGAGGGCGCAAACTGGTGTTTCAAGTCGGTACCGTGATCTTCGTGGCGAGTTCGATGCTCGCCGCCGCCTCGCAGGGTGCGGGGATGCTGCTTGCCGCCCGTGTGCTGCAGGGCATCGGAGGCGCGATGATCATGCCGAACACCCTGTCCACGGTGTCCGCCCTGTTCCGTGGCAAGTACCGTGCCGCGGCGTTCGGTGTCTGGGGTGCGGTGATGAGTTCGGCCGCCGCGCTTGGTCCGCTGCTCGGTGGCGTGTTCACCGAGACCTTGGGATGGCGTTGGATCTTCCTGGTGAACCTGCCGTTGGGCATCGCGGTCTTTGTATCGGCCATCTTCCTGGTGCCGAAGACCGGTGGGAACGTCTCGGTCGCCGGCACCGCGGATGCCGCACAGGATGCCCGATCCCATCGTGTCGGTGTGGATATTCCGGGCGTGGTGTTGTCTGCCCTGACCTCGGCCCTGCTGGTGTTCGGTCTTATTGAAGGCGAGACCTACGGCTGGTGGAAGCAGACCTCAACGCAGTTGAAGCTGGGCGGGTTGAGCTGGAATCGTGACTGGTTGTCGCCGGTGCCGATCTGCCTGATCGCCGGTGCGCTTCTGATGGCCGTCTTCATCGTCTTCGAGTCGGCGCGGGGCAAAGCCGGTCGGCCGGTCATGCTGGACATGACCCTGTTTCGCATCAGGACATTCTCGTGGGGTAATCTGGCGGCTGCGGCCATCGCCGCCGGCGAGTTCGCGCTGGTGTTCATGCTGCCGTTGTATCTCATCAACGCCCGCGGGCTCAACACGCTGCAGGCCGGTGCGATGCTGGCTGTGATGGGCTTGGGGTCCATCGTCGCAGGTGCGCAGGCCCATGTCATGGCCGCCAGGCTCTCCCCGGCCGGCGTGATTCAACTCGGTCTTGTGATCGAGATCATCGCCGTCGCCCTGGTCGCGGTCCTTATGCCTGTGGGATTGTCGGTGTGGTGGCAGCTTATTCCTATGGCCGCATACGGTCTGGGTCTGGGCTTCGCCTCCGCGCAGCTGACCAGCGTGGTGCTCTCCGAAGTGCCGATCATGCAGTCCGGCGAAGGGTCGGCCACCCAGTCCACGGTTCGACAGCTCGGCACCGCCGTCGGTTCGGCCATCTCCGGCGCGTCGTTGGCCATGGCCGTCAACGGAACATTGCCGGCGCGGCTCGAATCCCTCGGGCTGCCCGCCAAGGTCGGCGACGGTCTGGCCCAGGCGGTCAGCGGTTCGGCGGGTGGAGTGATCGGCGCGTTCCGCAGCGGTGATGGACCGGCGGCCCGATTCGGCGACGAGGCGCCGAAGATTGCCGATGCGATGACTTCAGGGTTCATCGAAGGAGGTCAGTGGACGCTTCTGGTCGCCGGCACCATGCTGTTCATCGGTTTACTGGCCTCGGCGGCCGTGCGTCGTGCCGCGTCGTCGCACAACGTGCGTTGACGCATGACGGCTACTGTCTTATGGGGAGTGCGGTCGTGCGCGGTCGAACGATATGGTCCGCATACCGTCCACCACACCTGCGGTCGGTTCGCCGGTGGAAGGAACGATGTATCAGACGGCGTGTCGTAATCCGATGATGCTGTAGCATATCCTCTTGTGCCTCAGCGAGGCACGCACGGCCCCGTAGCTCAGTTGGTTAGAGCGCCGCCCTGTCACGGCGGAGGTCACCGGTTCAAGTCCGGCCGGGGTCGCCACCAAACTCCCGATGCATGTCGGGAGTTTTTTTGTTTCCTGCCGTTCTTCGATGCCATCCGCAAGGACGGCGAAAGTGATTGCATCCGATTCGACACGCCGTCCGCACCGATGCCGGCGTTAAGGGGGCGCCCGTTCGCAACGGGTGAAATGCATGAGGAAGCGCATCGGTGGAATGTTCGTGACGCATGACGAACCACGGAAAAACCGCGGTGGAAGGTCATGGCGGCTCGCTACTATTTTCGTTATCTCGCATGTTACGAAAGTCTTCAAGGAGTAAGCCATGACCACGCTCGCCATTGATATCGGAGGAACCAAGATCGCCGCCGCCGTCTGCGATGAAAACGACAGCATCATCCAGCGCTGGCGCGTCCCCACGCCGATGGACGCCGACGCCATCAACCAGCACATCGCCGAGGTGTACCGCGAGGCTGTGGCCGCCGGGCACACCGATATCGAGGCCGTCGGCATCTCCGCCGCCGGCAATGTGAGCGCGGATCGCAAGACGCTCACCTTCTCCGCCAACATTCCGGCATGGATCAACTACGATCTGTCCGAGCATGTCGGCGCGCTGATCGACCATGCCGTGCCGGTCATCGTCGAAAACGACGCCAACTGCGCCGGATGGGGCGAATTCGTGCACGGCGCCGGCCAGGGTAGCTCCAACATGGTCGCGCTGACCGTGGGCACCGGCCTCGGCGGTGCCATCGTGATCAACGGCCAGCTCTACCGCGGCTCCTTCGGCATGGCCGCCGAGCTCGGCCACCTGCCGATGGTCCCGGACGGCGACCACTGCGGCTGCGGCCTGCGCGGCTGCGCGCCGAACGTTACACTTCGGGAACCTCGCTGGAGAACTTCGCCAAGTCCGCCGTGCGCCGTCGTCCTCAGGACGCCAAGCGTCTTCTGGAACTGTGCGGCGGCGACATCACCAAACTGGAGGGGCCGATGGTGTCCCAAGCGGCTCAGGAAGGTGACGTACTTGGCCTGTATGCGTTCGGCAAGATCGGCGAATGGCTGGGCCGCACCATGGCCGCCGTTTCCGCCGTGCTTGACCCGGACCTGTTCGTGATCGGCGGCGGCGTGGTGGCCGTGGGCGACATCCTGCTGGAGCCGGCCCGCTACAACTACCAGCGTTTCCTGGAAGGCAGCGCCTACCGCGGCCATGCCAAGATCGTCGCGGCCACTGCGGGCCAGGATGCCGGTCTGATCGGCGCGGCCAATCTGGCTCTGCGCTGACGATGTCGCTCCGGCAACGGGACGTTAGTCTAATGGTGAGTCATGGCCGGTGCCATGGCTCACTGCCGCGCTGATAGTGCGGTCGATGAGTTTCCGCTGCCTGACCATGGAATCGAATTCCGGGTTCTCAGCGATTTCCTCGTACTCGTGTTCGGTGGTCACGCCGGCGATTTCGGCGATAATCTCCTCATAGGACGTTTCGACGGTTCGATGCACGCCGGTGACGTGCCCCTGACGTATCACGACAATGCGGTCGGATACCGCGAACACATCCGGCAGATCGTGGCAGACCATCACCACGGACCGGCCTTCGGAGCGCAGTCTCTTGATATATGCGAGCACTTCCGCCGACTGCATCACCGACAGTGCGGCGGTCGGTTCGTCCAGCAGAATAAGCTGCGGGTCATTGAGCAGCGTGCGTGCTATGGCCACGGTCTGGCGCTGGCCGACGGATAAGGATGCGATAGGGGAGCCGACCCGAATCGCCGAGCTCAGGGTCTTCAGCACGGAACGGGCACGCGAGTTCATCGAATCGTCATCGCGTATGCCAATCTGATTGATCTCCTTGCCGAGGAACAGGTTCGAGGCCACGTCCAGGTTGTCGCAGAACTCCTGCCCCTGGAACACCGATGCGATGCCCATGCGGTCCGCCTCCCTGATCGAGGGAATGGTCACCTGTTCGCCGTTGAGATAGATATGGCCGAATCCCGGCTGCAGAAATCCCGCGATGACCTTGATCAGAGTGGACTTTCCTGCGCCGTTATCGCCCACGATGGCGACGACCTCCTGGCGTTGGATGGACGGATTCACCGATTTCAACGCCTCGACGAAGCCGAACCTCACACAGATGTCCTCCAGCCGCAGCAGAGGAGGTGTGCTCGAATTCCTCATGGTGTGTTCCTTCTTCTCACTCTTCTCCTGGTACCGGTCACTGGCTGACGTCATTGCGAACCGAGAACTCGATGGCGCATAATGCGCCGCCTAGCGCGCAGTTGTCGTTCGGGTGGGATGACACGAGTACATCGATGGGTGCCACGGCATCAGGGAACAGCATGCGCTGCAACGCTTCATTGAACGGTTGGATGAATACGTCGCCGGTCATGGCCAGCTTGCCGCCGAGCACAATGACCTCCGGATCCACGCTGATGCACAGATCAGCCGTCACCTGACCGATACGCACGGCCGTGTCGGCGATGATGCGACGGCAACCGGGGTCGCCTTCGTTGGCAAAGGACACCAGATCATCCAGCGTCATATTGCCGTGTGTGACGCTGAGCAACTGCACCAGCCTGTTTTCCGCCACGACGGTGTCAAGGCAGCCGCGGTTACCGCACGAACAGATGGCACCCAGCGGGTCGACCTGGATATGGCCGATTTCACCGGCCAGGCCGGTCACGCCATGCATGATTTCGCCGTTGATGACGATGCCTGCGCCAACCCCGTCGTTGGCTGAGATATATACGAAATTGCGTTTGCCTGCCGCCACGCCCATACGGGATTCGCCGTATGCCGCGAAATTCGCGTCATTATCGACGTATACGGGAACGTTGAACGCCGTGCGCAACGGGGCCGTGATATCGACGCCGTCCCATCCGGGCAGGATGCCGGGAATCGCTATGGTGTGGTCGCTGGTGGCCACCGGTGCGGCCACGGCCACGCCGATGCCG
>ENA-OXNV01000043-OXNV01000043.1-human-gut-metagenome-genome-assembly--contig:-NODE-43-length-71789-cov-43.514_pt1 | contig 71789 bp, 49 predicted proteins | sample MGYA00249745_ERZ652499 | MGnify/ENA primary metagenome ERZ652499 (study PRJEB26925, sample SAMN05826946) | human gut metagenome | biome: ENVO:2100002; feature: ENVO:00000062; material: ENVO:00002003...
ACCGATGAGTTTTCTAGAGATAAATAATGCGTGACACAGTTTATTTTACACTACCTGTAAAGCTATACTCCCTCGTTTCTCCTGACTATTCTATCACAATACTTGACGAACAGTAAAATCTCCATTGAACATAATGCAACGAAGGGGACTATACACTATATTTAGAAACTGTTTTGATTTATATTTCGATAGGATAAATGATAATTTAGATTTCACCACAGAGGACACAGAGGACACGGAGGTTTTTAATAAATTCGAATCCGCAGTATCTGTCATTAGCTTATAAAAGGAGAAACCTCCGTGCCCTCTGTGTCCTCCGTGGTGAAATAAATTCCCATTTATCATTTCAAAACAGTTTCTTAATGACTCAAGAGTTTCGCAAGTTACCTTTGTTTATCAAAACTATCTCAATTAGCTTCGCTGACATATTATCTGATTTCTTTCATTAAGGTACGTTCCCCTCCTCCCGGGAGGAGTTGAGATACTACTGTTTATCAATAACAGACTTCTTATAGATTTGTATTATATATGCGTGCGCTAAGGGTACAAATCTCCGTAAAGTCTAATATAAAGGACTTGCAAAACTTCAGTGAATAATACAGGCTAAAGTTTACCGACTCCGATCGTCACAGCTTTCACCTTTTTCAGAACCGCTCTATTCATCGGGGTTCCCGGTGAAACTTCTTTTCATTTCGAGGGTTGACGGTGAAGGACATTCCGCTGTCTCCGGCATGTCGTCAGACACTTGTGTTCAGCTTGTCAGGCACTGGTGTCTATCGCGACAGACACCAGTGCCTGACAAGCTGAACACAAGTGTCTGACAGATTGGATGCCAGTGTCTGTCAACTTGAAGTATCGCGTTGTCAACTTCAATAGGGTCAAGTGAAGATTCAACACCCACCAAATACCACATTGCCGGTGCTATGTAACGTACGAAACAGTTTTTGTAACATTTTCATCTATAGATGTTACGTCGAGTAAACAAGAGGTAGCGTGAATTTCACACTTATTAATATCTAATTGATAATTTTGCTTTCGATATGAAACGAGAATAATATAAAGTATTAACCTGTTAAATCAAAGCAATTATGAAGACATAGAAAAAAAGTTCATTCCTTCCGTATAAATTGTAAAAACAGCATTTATACCTTAATTAACCACTATAGTAAAATTTATTTTTTCTATTACCTATTTTTATATGAAAAACATTAATCTTAAAAGAAGTATCGGGTTATTATCATTCCTACTGATGATTCCTGTTTGGGTATGTGCCCAGAACATTACAGTGAAAGGTACCGTAAAAGATACCAGCGGCGAAAGCATGCCGGGTGTAAACGTCCTGCAAGTAGGTACGACGAACGGCATCATCACAGACATCAACGGTCAATATCAGATGAGCGTTCCCTCCAATGCCAAATTGACCTTCTCCTTTATCGGCTATGTCACTCAGACTGTCCAAGTAGCCGGCAAGACCACATTGGACATCATATTGAAAGAAGACGCACAAGCTTTGGACGAAGTAATAGTTGTGGGCTACGGTACGATGAAGAAGAGCGATATAGCCGGTTCGGTAGCTTCTGTAAACGCAGAAGACATGTTGCGCCGCACTCCTACCAACATTGCACAAGGCTTGCAAGGTGCAGCCCCGGGTGTCATAGTAACCATGCAGGACGGTGCTCCCGATGCCAATGCCGCCGTCCGTATCCGTGGTGTTGCCACCATCAACGGTAAGGCAGACCCGCTCTATGTAGTAGACGGCATACAGGTAGGTACCAATGCCAACTTCATCAATCCTTCCGACATCGAATCCATCGAAGTGCTGAAGGATGCCTCCGCAACTGCCATCTATGGTTCGGCAGGTGCCAACGGTGTAGTCATGATTACTACCAAACACGGGACAAAAGGACATTCTTCCATCAACATCACTGCCGACTTCGGTCTCCAGACACTGCCCAACAAGCTGGACGTTTGTAATGTAGACCAATATGCCGCCAACCTGCGCCAGGCACGTGCCAACGACGGCACAAGCCTTTGGAACGAAGTGTGGAGCGAGCAATATGACGGCAAACGCAAGCAGATTGACTGGCAAGACGTGATGACCCGTGCATCCTGGAAGCAGAACTACAGCATCTCTACTTCCGGCGGTACGGAGAAGACACAGTACAATGCTTCTATCGGTTTCCTGCGCAACGACGGTATGGTAGTCAACACGCAATACCAACGCATCACGGCTCGCGCCAACGTGAAGACCAAAGTCAACAATTACCTGGAATTCGGTGCTGACGTAAGCTATATCCATACCGATGCCCACGGCTCGAACAACTCCATCGGCAACTTCGGTAACCTTTCCTCTTTGCGTGACTTTGCCTTCATGTGCCCGACGATGGACTTCGTGACTCGTGGCGATGCCACGTATGACGGTGTACCCGTCGGTTCGTACATTTCTCCGAACGTGGTCAACCCCGACGGCACGTATGGTGAAGTGCTCGGCGGTAAAGATACCAACGATGGTTTCTGGGGAACAACAATAGGTAATATGTATGCCAAGCAGATGGAGCTGAACAAGCGCAACCGTACCAACCGTGCCTTGGCAAGTGCCTACCTGACAGTCACTCCGCTGAAGGGTCTGAGCTGGAAGACGCTGGTTTCATACGACTACACCGGCAACTCCGACAACAACTTCAGCGGCGGCATCAAACGTGTAAACTACTACAACGGAACAGCCATCGACGTGACCAAAGGAACAAACGCCTACGTCAATCCGAGCAACGACAACGATTATAGCTTTGGCCTGGGCAACAATGACGGACAGACACTCTCCATCCAGAATACGCTGACTTATAGCTGGAAGAACGACGTGCACGACCTGACCGTAATGTTGGGTAACGAGGTTTCACGCTATTACGGCCAGTGGACTTCCGCCTCTTCAAGAGGATTCTGGAGTCCGGACAACCGTAACGTAGGCCTGACCACCAAGCCCGAGACACTGAGCGGAAGCGGCGCCCTGAATCTGGAAAGCCGTGGCATCTCCTACTTCGGCCGCGCAAGCTACAGCTTGCTGAACCGCTACATCCTGACCGCCACGCTCCGTCGCGACGGTTCTTCCAACTTCGGTGCCGGCAACCGTTGGGGTACCTTCCCTTCCGCAGCTTTGGCATGGCGTGTGTCAGAAGAAGCTTTCATGCAGAATCAAGACGTGGTTTCCAACCTGAAGCTCCGTCTTGGCTGGGGACAAACCGGTAATTCCGGTGGCGCCACCGACCTTTCTGTGGCAGGTCTGTCACTTGAAAATGTAAAATACTCCTTCTACGGCAACGGACAAGGCATGGGCATGTGGAACGGCATGACATTCGCCACCGGTTACTTCGCCGGATTGGTAGACACCAACCTGAAATGGGAAACCAACGAGCAGATGAACATCGGTATCGATGCCAGCTTCCTGCAGGGCGACTTGAACCTGACAATGGACTACTTCATCCGCAAGTCCAAGGATTTGCTGCTCTACCGCCAGACACGTCCTTCCACCGGTTTCTCACAAGTCTACACCAACTACGGTGAAATCGAGAACAAAGGTTTTGAATTCAGCCTCGCCTACAACAAGCGCCTGAACAAAGACTGGAGCATCAATGCCACCCTGACCGGTTCTACCTTGAAAAACAAAATCAAGAAGATGGGAGAACCTGCTTACAACACCAACTCCGACTCCTCCGGTAAAGGTACCGAGGACGGTTCCAATACCGGTGCCGTAGGTGCCGCTGCCGGTTATCACTGGGGCAACCACTCCATCTGCAAGGAAGGCTATGCGGTAGGTTCATTCTACGGCTTCCGTGTAGAAGGCGTTTTCCAATCCGACGCAGAAGTCGAAGCAATGAACAAAGCAGCCACCCTTGCAGCAGGAAAAGATTGGGAAAAAGAGAAAGTCTACTACCAGACGGACGGAACCAAAGCGGGCGACTTCAAGTACAAGGACTTGAACGGTGACGGAATCATCAACGAGGACGATATGGATATTCTCGGCGACGGTTTCCCGACCCTGAACTACGGTCTGAACCTCGGCGCCAGCTACAAGAACTGGGACTTCTCCGTATATCTCTACGGCGTATTGGGACAAGACATCTTCTCTTATTCCGCCATGCGTCTGTCCAACATGTTCTCTTCCGATGACGGCTGTGCGCCCAACATCCTGAAGGAAGCTGCCGCCCAGGCATGGTCTCCCGAGAATCCCAACGGTACACTTTCCCGCTTGTCTTTCCTCGACCCCAACTACAACATGCGTGCCTCTGACATGTGGGTGAAGAACGGCGACTTCTTGCGTATCTCCAACATCCAGATAGGCTACACCCTGCCGAAGAACTTGGTAAAGAAGGCTTCTATCCAGAACGTCCGCGTTTACCTCTCCATCCAGAACTTGGCAACCCTTTCCGGTTACAACAAGTATGGTGACCCCGAGTGCGGTCAAGGCAGTGTGCTCTATACAGGTTTGGATACCGGCCGTTACCCGATGCCGCGTACCTATACACTTGGCGTGAATGTGCAATTTTAATAAACATCAAACATTACATTGATTATGAAAAACAAATTATTATACAGTTTGATTGCAGGAGCTGTGGTGATGACCGGTCTCAGTTCTTGCGACAACGAGGAGTTCCTCAACGTGACACATTACTCCATCTTGGAAATGAGTACCATGTACGAAAGCGACGCCAATGCCAAAGCAGCTCTGAACGGATGCTACGACCTGATGCTGCCGAGCAACACCGCCGGGCACAACGGAGACCCCTTCAAGCCCTATCTGTTCACCGGTTCACACCCGACAATGGACTCTCAGGCTACGGGATGGGACAAAGCGTTCATGACCCAGTCATGGAATGCACAAACCACCGAGTTGTCCGCCGGATGGAACCAGGCATACGCCGCCATCACACGAAGCAACGACTTCCTGTCGGGACTGGGAACTGCCGACAAGGTGTCTGACGACGTAAAAAGATCGTTGGAAGGCGAAGCACGTGCCCTCCGCGCTTACCAGTACTTCTGGTTAGCCACCACATTCGGCCGTGTACCGATGCTTTCTACCGGAGAGAACTATACAAATACACCGACGAAAGCCCGTGCAGAAACCTACGCGGAAATGTGGGACTTCATCATTGAAGACTTGAAGGCTGCCGCCGAACTGCTCGACTGGGAACCCATGGACGGACAGTACGGACGTTGTACGAAAGGCATGGCGCTGGCCTACCTGGGCGATGCCTACATGTGGAAAGCCTATCGTTGCCCCGAAACAGCCAATGAATGTTACGGACTGGCAAAGACAGCCCTCAAAGAAATTCTGGACAGTGGCACGTATGAGCTGAATCCTTCATTCACCACGCTATGGGATGCCGATGAAGTATGGGGCAAAGAGGCCATCTGGCAGGCCGTGCTCAACGAAGGCGACCAGTGGGGCGGCTGGGACGGAGCCAAGTGGTCCGAGGCCCATGGTTGGGTAGGCTTCTACTTCGGTGCTCCCGCCAACGGTGCATGGGGAACCTATGCCGTGTCCTGGGAACTCTATGACGCATACGAAAACGGCGACAAACGCCGTGACGGTTCTTTGGTGACAGCCACCATACCTGAAGCCAAATTGAAGGAAATCGGCAAAGAACATTGGAAACAATCGTTCAAGCCTGAAGCCTGGCTGGCAAGCCCGGACAATGCCAAATATATAGGAAAAGGATATGCAAAAACAAAGATAGAGAAAGATGAGAATGGTAAAGACGTAGAAACCCTGGACTGCGACATCAAGTATGACCCCGACTGCCCGATAGGATTCAATCCTTTCGCACAAGAAGTGGTATGGGTCAACACCTTCCACCGCGAACCGGCAGAACCGGCACCGACCGTTTACTCTACCAAGCACTGGCGCAACGGACGCGGAACACACTGGTCCGGAGACCAATGGCTTCCCGACCACATTTATATGAAGCGCCTCCCCAACGTGATGCTGGACTATGCGGAATGTTGTTTCAGAACCGGAGAGGAAGCTGAAGGATGGAAACAAATCAACATCCTGCGCAACCGCGCATTCGGCAACATGGAAGTCGGTAAGAGCAGTGAACTCACCGCCAAATTCAACAGTTACTTCAGAAATCTGGCAAGTGTGTACGGAGACAATGGCTATGGCAAGTATGTGGCTACCGAAGGATACCCCATTCCTTTCAACGAGACACCCGTGACAGTAGTAGACGCACAGAACTACTACGCACAGCTGAAAACCGAGAAAGGATTTACTTCCGACTTGTGGAAAGTGGCAGTCAACGAGGAACGCCGTAAAGAGTTCAACGCAGAATGGTGCCTGCGTGGAGACATGCAGAAGTCAGGCTATCTGGAAGACCACATCGAGCATAACTACCCGAAAGGCTTCGGCTACTTGAAGGGTTTCGAAGCCATATTCGAGTTCCGGACTTACCGCGACTTCGACTTCAACATCAACAAGATGGATATGCCCATCCCGGCAGACGAGCTGATCAAGAATCCGGCCTGCGACCAGAACGAAGCTTACCTGGGAGGACATTAATCTCCAGGAAACACCCCGGACAAATACAAATTCATACTTGTATATATAGGGATTAGTTTTTTACAGAGCCATATCAAGAAGGGAACTTCTTGGTATGGCTCTTTTTGTCGTTGTGTCTATGCTGTCAGTATGGCTTCGGAAGAAGTGACTACTGTATCAGCATACAAATGAAAGAACCGTCTACTGATTACGTTTATAAAGAAAAAAAGTGTCTAGTGAAATCAGGAAAAGACAGGAAAAGACAAACTTCAACGTGAATCCTTTCAGTTTCAACGTAGAAAACCGCTTGTCTCGACACATAGAACAGTTCGTTTCACCACATAGAATAGTTTGTTTCAACCTTTGAAACACTTTGTTCCATTGGGGTAAACACTTTGTTTCATTAGGGTGAACACTTTGTTTCATACCGTATGAACAAATTGTTCTATAGCATGTGAACAAATTGTTCATCACTGTGAACTAATGGATTATCCCTATTTAGAGCATGAATGCACTGTGCACCGTGGATGGCCTTATACCCGATTTAGGGGCTTGCAGATACTTTATCTGCAAGGTATCTGCAAGGGGTATCTGCAAGCCCACAACACATTGGTTTGCAGCGAAGCAAGCACCAAATCCTTGCAGATGGCAGATAAAATGAGAAAAAAAACTCTGTGTAGTGGTGCGGGCTGAATTCAGCAGGCAGCAAAAAGCCCGTCCTCTTAATTAATGGGGACGGGCTTGAAAAGTAGCTCCGAGGGGAATCGAACCCCTATCTAAAATTTAGGAAATTCTTGTTCTATCCGTTGAACTACAGAGCCTCAACTGATAATCAGCGGAATATGTAGAATATCAGTAGAACTTCTACGCTATTCCTGCACGATGCAGGCTGATTGCGGATGCAAAGATAATGTATTCTGCCGATTTTCCGAAAAAAGTTTTGTTAATCCGATTAACTTTCCGAAATTTGCCGTCCATGTAAACGGAATAGTAATCCTCAAATAATCTATAGTAATTCGTAAGTTATGGCAAACGACATGATGGTCAAAGAACTGGAGCAAGTGGTAGTCCGCTTCTCCGGAGACTCCGGTGATGGTATGCAACTCGCCGGCAACATCTTTTCAACAGTTTCGGCTACCGTGGGCAATGACATCAGTACATTCCCCGACTATCCGGCAGACATCCGCGCCCCGCAAGGCTCACTTACCGGCGTTTCCGGTTTCCAGGTACATATCGGTGCTGAGAAAGTCTATACCCCGGGTGACAAATGCGACGTATTGGTAGCAATGAACGCCGCCGCACTGAAAACCCAATATAAGTTTGCTAAATCCACTGCTTGTATCATCATCGATACAGATGCTTTCCAGAAGTCAGACTTGGAAAAGGCCGCTTTCAAGACCGATAATCCGATAGAGGAAATGGGTATTAAGCAGGATGTCATCGCCGCCCCCATCTCGAAGATGGTGAAAGACTGCCTTGCCGACACCGGAATGGACAACAAGTCCATGCTGAAATGCCGCAATATGTTTGCAGTAGGCCTGGTATGCTGGCTGTTCAACCGCGATCTGAAAATAGCCGAAGATTTCATCCGCGAGAAATTCGCCAAAAAGCCCGAAATAGCCGAAGCAAATATCAAGGTCATTCATGCAGGATATGACTACGGACACAACACCCATGCTTCCGTAGCCCACACATATAAGATTGAAAGCAAGACTACCGTTCCCGGCAGATACATGGATATCACGGGCAACAAGGCAACCGCCTACGGCTTTATTGCCGCTGCCGAGAAAGCAGGCTTGAAGCTGTTCCTCGGTTCCTATCCCATCACTCCTGCAACCGACGTGCTGCACGAACTCTCAAAGCACAAATCACTGGGCGTGATGACCGTGCAGTGCGAAGACGAAATCTCCGGTTGCGCCACTTCCATCGGTGCTGCTTTTGCCGGCGCACTGGCCGTGACCTCCACTTCCGGTCCCGGTGTCTGCCTGAAATCGGAAGCCATGAACCTAGCAGTCATTACCGAACTTCCGTTGGTAGTGCTCGACGTGCAACGCGGCGGCCCTTCCACCGGTCTGCCCACCAAGTCGGAACAGACAGACTTGTTGCAGGCATTGTTCGGCCGCAACGGTGAAAGTCCGATGCCCGTCATCGCCGCCACTTCACCCACGGGCTGCTTCGACGCAGCCTACATGGCAAGCAAGATAGCACTGGAACACATGACTCCGGTCGTATTGCTGACCGACGGCTTCGTTGCCAACGGCTCCGGTGCATGGAAACTACCCAAGTTGGCAGATTATCCTGCTATCAATCCTCCGTATGTCACTCCCGAAATGAAGGACAACTATACGCCGTACAAGCGCAATCCCGAAACGGGTGTCCGCTACTGGGCCATTCCCGGACAAGAGGGCTATATGCACATCCTCGGCGGTCTGGAGAAGGACAGCAATACCGGTGCCATCTCCACCGACCCGGAAAACCACAACCTGATGTGCCGTCTGCGTGCCGAGAAGGTTGCCAAAATCCCCGTACCCGATGTAGAAGTGCAAGGTTGCGCAGACGATGCCGACCTGCTGATTGTCGGTTTCGGCGGTACATACGGCCACTTGTATTCGGCCATGGAAGAGATGAACAAGGCAGGCAAGAAGGTGGCCCTCGCCCACTTCACTTATCTGAACCCGCTCCCCAAGAACACGGAAGCTGTCCTGAAGAAGTACAAGAAGGTGGTAGTTGCCGAACAGAACCTCGGACAATTCGCAAGTTATCTGCGCATGAAGATAGACAACTTCACCCCGTACCAATTCAACGAAGTGAAAGGACAGCCGTTCGTCGTTGCCGAGCTGGTGGCAGCGTTCAATAAAATAATTGATAATTGACAGTTGACAATTGATAATTACCATGCGGAACACGCGGATTATCAATCATCAGCCACCAATTATCAACTATCAATTATCAACCATCAATTAAAAAAGATTATGTGCGAATATACAGCAAAAGACTATAAAAAAGGACAACCCCGTTGGTGTCCGGGTTGTGGTGACCACTTCTTTCTGGCTTCACTGCACAAAGCAATGGCAGAAATCGGCAAAGCTCCTTGGGAGAATGCCGTCATCTCAGGTATCGGCTGCTCCAGCCGTCTGCCCTACTACATGAATACGTATGCAATGCAGACCATCCACGGACGTGCTGCTGCCATCTCTACGGGTGCCAAGGTTGCCAATCCCAACCTGACGGTATGGCAAATCTCCGGCGACGGTGACGGTCTGGCCATCGGCGGTAACCACTTCATCCACGCCGTACGCCGTAACATCGCCCTGAACATGATTCTGCTGAACAACCGCATCTACGGTCTGACCAAAGGTCAATATTCTCCGACCTCTCCACGTGGTTTCGTCAGCAAGTCGTCTCCCTATGGTACGGTAGAAGATCCATTCCACCCGGCAGAGCTTTGCTTCGGTGCCCGCGGCCGTTTCTTTGCCCGCGCGGTAGCTACCGATGCTCCGGGGACAGTGGAAATATTGAAGGCAGCCATGGCTCACAAAGGGGCTTCCGTTTGCGAGATTCTGCAAAACTGCGTTATCTTCAATAACGGTACGCATGACTCCGTAGCCAAAAAGGAAGACCGCGCCAAGAATGCTATCTACTTGAAACACGGCGAACCAATGCTCTTCGGCGAGAACAACGAATACGGACTGATGCAGGAAGGCTTTGGTCTAAAAGTCGTGAAACTCGGTGAGAACGGCATTACAGAGAAGGATATCCTCATCCACGATGCCCACTGCATGGACAACACCCTGCAACTGAAGCTTGCCCTGATGGAAGGTCCCGACTTCCCGATTGCACTCGGTGTTATCCGCGATGTGGAAGCTCCTACTTACGACGATGCTGTTCATGAACAAATCGAAGAGGTGTCTGCCAAGAAGAAGTATCACAACTTCGAGGAGTTATTGATGACGAATGATACGTGGGAAGTAAAATAAACCACTAAGATTTATTAATATCATGTTTGCACGAAACAAATAAGGTGCAAACATGATATTAATTTCCTAAAAGTAAGAGTACCTCCCTATCCTTTCTCTCCCAAACATAGATACTTATTACGCCAAACATGCAGTTCTTCCATCAAGAATAACTATATTTGCCACAGTAACCATAGTAGTCACATTTTGAAAGTGATTCTCTGATTTATACTGGCTTAATATCAATCTCACAAACCGCAGGCTGATAGCTCTTTCGTTCGAGTAATCCTTCCCGGATAAAGGTCAAAAACACTCCCACCCTGAAAAGAAAATGCAACCACTGCAACTGCACCAGATTTTATTGTAGTGATAGAGCATACCTCCGATGAACAAGGCTACCAATAAGGGTCGACAACAAGACTTCAAGGGAAGAGAGGGAAATTGTAGAATACCTACTGTGGATTTTTTCCACATCTCCACACCACAAACACCCGAACTTTCCTTTTTCCCGATAGAAAATAAGCAATTGATTATCAATATTATTCATCCTTAAAAGGATAGTCTGCCTTTCGTTTGGCATACCTCTTGCTAAAATATCCGCCGAAAGGACGTAACATTTATAATAAGATAAATCAATTATTTTTCAGTAGTATGAAAATCAGGATGAGAAAACGGTGTGACATTCCACATTCAGCGTCGCACTTCCAAAAAAGTTTGATTATTGCAAGTTGGTTATTAACATTTCTTTTCACCGGAACAGCCTTTGCACAAGAGAACCGAACCATTACAGGCATTGTAAGAGATGTAACGGGAGAACCGCTTATCGGTGCCAGCGTCATACAGAAAGGCACCAACAACGGCGTCATTACCGATGTGGACGGCAACTTCACACTGACCGTTCCTGCAGATGCAACACTCTCTATCGCTTACATGGGCTATGCTACCCGGGAGATAAACCTGGCAAAACGAAAAAAGCAAGGCGACCTGAAGATTACACTCAGCGAAGATACCCAGCAACTGAAAGAAGTCGTAGTAACGGCAATGGGTATCAAAAAAGACACGAAACGTGTCGGCTATGCCATCAGTACCATCAGTGCAGACGAATTGGTAAAGGCAGGAGCACCCAACTTTGCCTCTGCCATGTACGGTAAAGCACCGGGAGTCCGCATCACACAGACACAAGGCGGTTCTGCCGGAGCTGTCTCCATCAACGTACGCGGACTGACTTCCATCACTGGAAATAACCAGCCACTCATCATTCTGGACGGTGTACCCATCCGCAACGGCGGCACGGGTAAAAGCACGGACTTCGCCGAATTTGGCAACGACGGACAAATCCGTTCCAATGGTCTGGTAGACATCAACCCAGAGGACATCGAGAGCCTCAGTATTCTGAAAGGAGCTTCTGCCACAGCTCTCTACGGCTCGGAAGCTGCAAACGGTGCGGTAGTCATCACTAGCAAGCGCGCCAAAAGCGGCAAGCTGACGGTGGACTTCAATGCCCAAGTCATGGCAAACTTACCGGCTTATCTGCCAAAAGTACAGACCGTATACGGGCCGGGAACCTACAACACCGCATACAGCGATTATGAGAAACAGACGGGAGGCTTCTATCAGAGAACCCTAAACGGACAAAGCTACAAAAGCCTCCGTTCCACCACCTTGTCCTTCGGCCCGAAATACGACGGCAGCGAGGTACTTTACTGGGACGGGAAGATGCGCCCCTACCAGGCACTGACCGACAACCCGTGGAAAGAGTTGTTTCGCACCGGCTGGACCCAGACTTACAATCTCGCCATCTCACAAGGGACGGAAACCACCAGCAACCGCTTCTCCTACACATTCATGGACGAGATTCCCAATGCCCTGACCGGAAGCTTCACCAAACACAACTTCAAGCTGACCGGTTCGTATCAACTGGCGAAACCGCTGAAACTGGAATACTCCCTTAACTACATCGTACAGAATGTAGAAGACCGCCCGCAAACCTCGCTCAACCTATACAGCGGTTTCGGCAACATGTTCTCCACCTTCCTGGACATTCCCTATCTGAAACAAAGTTACGTCACCAGTCTGGGATACCGTAATACCTTTGTCGGAGGAAACGCCACGCTGACTCCTGAGGAATCATGGGCCTACGACCCCAGTTACGCCACCGGAGTGAACAACATGCTGTGGAATATGTACCATCACCATAGCGACGAGACAGAGAACCGGCTCATCGGTATGATTCGCCCCACCTGGCAGATAACCAACTGGCTGAGTCTGCGCGCCCAGGTTTCAACTGATATCACAGATGTGAAGCAAACACTGAAATATGAAAGCGAACAACCCAATTCCCTATACGACCCCAACGGTAGCTTCCAGTCCATCAACCGCCGTTACGACATTGTCTATGGAGATGTTATGTTGAACTTCAACTATAATATCAACCGCTTCGACATTGCCGCCACCGTAGGCTGGACCGGACGCTACGAAAATATGAACAATATGAGGGTCTCCACCAATGGCGGGCTTGTCACGGAAAACTGGTTCGACCTCAATGCCAGCCGCTACACGCCAAGCAGTACCCTGCAACGTATGGAACTACTGAAAACCGGATATATGGGTACACTGAGCCTGGGATGGGACAACTATCTATTCCTTGAACTGACCGGACGCCAGGAACGATCGTCTACCCTAAAAGACCAGAGTTTTTTCTATCCTTCCGCTAATCTGAGTTTTCTCTTCACCCAAGCCTTCCACATGCCGTCATGGTGGAACTATGGAAAACTGCGCCTCTCATACGGTATCGTAGGAAATGCTCCTGAAACCTATACCGCCAATATCGTCTACGAGCAAGGTTCGGACAACGGATTCACCTGGAACACTATTCCCTCTTCATGGGGGAATGCAGATATCCGTCCGGAAAAGAAATACGAATACGAGATAGGTCTGGAAAGCAAGTTTTTAAATAACCGGTTGGGTATAGATATATCCTACTACAACAACCGTGTAAAGGACCAGATACTCTCCACGCCGCAACCTTCCACATCAGGCGTAAAGAATGTGTTGATGAATGTGGGCGAGGTAGCCAACCACGGCTGGGATATATCAATCAGTGCCACTCCCATACTGACCAGAGATTTCCGCTGGGACCTGACAGCCAACTATGGTGTATATAAGAACAAAGTAGTGAAACTGGCCGATGGAGTGCCCTATCTGGAAATACTCAACTCCGGAGGCAGCGGAATAAAAATACAAGCTGTGGAAGGCCAGCCAATGGGTGACATCTATGCACAGGTTCCCCAAGTGAACGAAAACGGTGAGTACCTCGTTTCCGATAAAGGTCTTTACCTCAACCAAACTGAATTGCAGAAAGTCGGCAACATCAATCCGGCAGGCGTAGGAGGTCTATTCAACTCTTTCTCCTACAAGAATGTATTCCTCGATTTCAGTATCGACTTCCGCATCGGAGGAGATGTCATCAACGAAATGAACCAATATGCCACCGCAGTGGGTCTGACACCCGAATCCCTGAAGTACCGTGATACGGAACACGGCGGACTATCCTATTACTATCCGGGCGACAACAATTCCAGCGGAATTCCGGTACAAGTAGACCCTTCCACGGGTGCCGGCCCCAACGGAGAGATAATCTACCACGACGGCATCATTCTTCCGGGTGTAGTGGCCTCCACTGGCGAAAGAAACACACGTATCATTCCGGCAGGCTATTACTACAACACCACCTATAATTGGGGAACGGAGGCCGAACAGCTGACATACCGCCATTCGGTATTCGACAATTCTTATGTCAAACTGCGTGAATTGACCATCGGCTACCAATTTCCCGAAAAGATGATCTCCAAACTGGGACTGGGCCGGCTGAGTGTGTCGGTCTTCGGACGTAATCTCTTCTACTTCTACAAAGCACTGAAAAACTACGATGCGGAGTCGTCCGTCGGAACATCCTGGGCCAACCAGGCTACCGTGGGAAGTTCTACCACAGCTACCCGCAGTTTCGGTGTTTCACTTCGTGCAAGTTTCTGACAAAACAACCATCCAAAAAACAACAAAGAGTATGAAAAAGACAAAGATATTATCTCTTGTTTCATTGGGAGCATTCCTCTTGACAACATCAAGCTGTACGGATTATGACTTCGACAGCAAATACGAAGACCCCTCCAAAGTAACCCAAGTCACCATCAGTAATCTGATGGTAGGAGTCTTCCAAAAAGTAAAGGACTATGATGTTTACGAATACAACCGGTTCTTCGGATTCGATTCACAGTTTACGGGCAAGTATGCACAAACCTTCGGCTACTCCAACACTACGGATATGTATACCCCCGGCTATATACCCGCTATTGACGGACAGTGGGACAATGTGTATTCGGCACTGGCCCAGTTCCGTAAGCTGGAATCTCTCTACGAGGAAGAAAGCTCGGCAGAACAAGCCCAGGACGAGGCATTCTATCTTGCCGCCAAAGTACAGTTGTACGATTTCTTTGCCGCCACAGTGGACGTTTTCGGGGATATGCCTTTCTCGGAAGCTTGTACGCTGCCGCTTACCAACGATGTAGGTAAATCGTATGCTCATTATGACAAGGCCGAGGATATTTATAAAACCATTCTTGATGAGCTCAAAGAAATTGCTCCACGGTTCCGTTCCATCCCCACACCGAGGAACTTCAATACACAAGACTTTATCAACAACGGGGACATGGACAAATGGGAACGTTATGCAAACTCCTTGCGACTGCGCCTTGCCATGCGCGTAGCCGCGCAAGGAGACTTGCAGGCGGAAGGCCGTACCGCCATCAAGGAAATCCTGGAAAATCCGTCAGCCTATCCGTTGATAGAGGAACAAGAAAACAACATTCTCATTGTCAACCAGAAGTCTGGGCAACTGAACTTCACCGCAGGCCACGGACTGGGTGACTGGGTAACCAACCGACTTGCTTCGGGCGCCATCATCGACCGCATGCTGGGCCATGGCAACTACGATATGACCTGCAATGACCCACTGAGCGGCGTTTATGTGAAAGGAGAAGACGACCCGCGCATCCTACTCAACTTCAATCCCGTGAAGATTACCAACCAGAACACCGGTCAATTGGACGAACACCGTTATCTGGGCACAGACCTTACCGTGGCAGATGAGCTGACGGAATATTACAACTCGCAGGCACAAGACGAAGTCAATACCAGCAACACCGGTTTCTCACAAATCACGCAGAAAGGTTTCTTTTGGGAAAACGATAAATTCGACATGCTGATAATGGCCTCACCCGAAATCCATTTCCTGAAAGCGGAAGCCTATGAAATGGGGTATGGAGTGGCAAAGAATGAAGCGAAAGCGGAAGAAGAGTTCAAAAAGGCTGTCAGCCAGTCCATCACGCTTTACTACTATTACGATTCGGTAAGTACGGGTGAAAACGCACGCCGGTATGATGCCCCTACCGCCGAAGAAACCGCCTCTTTCGCCGCTGCCAAATGGAACAGCACGAAATATACAGACAAGATGGATGCCATCATTACCCAAAAGTGGCTGCATTTCGGTTTCCTAGCCAGTCGTGAGGCATGGAGTGATATCCGACGTACCGGCTATCCGTCCGGCCTGGCCTTCCCCGAAGTGGCCGGTACCATCACAAATGTGCCGAACCGCTGGAGATACCCGAATACGGAAGTCAACTACAATCCCTACTATAAAGAGGTGTCAGCCGAAGACACTTACTACCACAAACTGTTCTGGGCAAAATAAGGACTTTGTTCGCAAACCCATTTTGCCCGAAGAGTATATCATACTCACCACAGAATAACACGGATTAACACAGATTGCCTTAGGAGTTCTGATAATAAAGAGCTTTTAGCAGTGTTAATCCGTGTTATCCTGTGGTGAGTATGTATTTGCCCCCTCTGTTTCTTTTATTCCGAACAGTATCCCTCCTTTTTTAGAAATCTTAAGGATTTCCCGGTAGGGAGATTGCGGGAAACCACTGTCTTTAATGAACGACGGACAAACATCGCTTCCGCAAAAACTGAACTATAACATAACGGACTAAATGAAAAAGTATCCAAATGACTTGATTGGCGACATCATGAAAGCCTTCGGCAAATATGCCGACCGACTGGCATTCGTCATCGAAGACACGGCCTGCACTTATGGAGAGCTGGCAACTTGCGTACAGAAAATATCCTCCCTATTCAAGGACAGAGAAGACAAAATTATCGGCATCGTCGCAGAAAACAGACTGGAAACATACGCATCCATACTATCTGCACTGATTTGCGGAAAGACATACGTCATCCTCCATCCTTCCTACCCCAAACATAGGAACGACAGAATTGCCGACTCGGCAGGCATTCGCCTCGTGCTGCATACCGAGAATATCCATGTCTTGAACCTCGACACCCGGAATCTGGAACTGATATGTACCTCCGAAATAGAGCAGGCAGAGAACTCCGCCACGTTCCATGCCGCAGAAGACATCCTCCATACGGCAGAAGAGGAAAATGCCTACATCATCTTTACCTCCGGAAGCACGGGCGAACCCAAAGGAGTACCCATCTCCCGCCGTAACCTGAATGCTTTCTATACCGCCTACCACCGCCTCGGCTGGCAACTGGACGAGAACGACCGGATGCTGCAGATGTTCGAACTCACTTTTGACGTTTCCATCGTATCCTTTCTATATCCGCTGACGCTGGGTGCTTGCATATACACCGTTTCTCCGGAAGGCGTGAAATACATCAACGTAATTGAAACTCTGGAAAAATACGACCTGACCTTCGCTGCCGTGGCCCCTTCACTGCTCCAGCTGCTACGTCCCTATTTTCCGGAAATACACCTCCCCGCACTTAGATATCTAGTGGTTACTGCCGAGGCTTCTGACGCGGAGCTGTTGGATGCTTTCAGAAAATGTGTCCCCAATGCCTCTTTCATAAACCTATACGGACCGACAGAGGGAACCATCTACTGCACTGCCTACCGGATACCCGTCACCTCCTGCAAGCATCACAACGGCATGACCGCTATCGGAAGGCCTTTCGAAGGCATCGATGCCCTAATTATGGATAACGACGGTCGCCCGCTGCCTACCGGAGAAACCGGCGAACTATGGATTAGCGGCAATCAAGTGATGGGTGGATACTGGAATGCTCCCGAAAAAAACGGGGAATGCCTCGTAGAGACCGCCAATGGAAAAGTATACTACAAGACGGGAGACCTCTGCCGGATGGATGCCGACGGTGACATCATCTATTGCGGACGAAAAGACTCACAGATAAAGATACAAGGATTTCGCATTGAGCTGAGCGAGATTGAACATGTGGCAAAAAACTTTTTCAACGGTGAATGCCGTGTAGTCGTCATTCCCAAATACGACAACGACAACCAGTGCGAACTGCATCTCGTCGTAGAGAAGAAACAGCTCGACAAACAGCAGATAGAGGAATATCTGTGTAGCAGGCTTCCCTACTACATGATTCCCAAGCATATGCATTGTCTGGAACAGTTTCCGCTGAACACCAGTAGCAAAACAGACAGAAAGAAAATACAAGAACTAATTTAAACTTGACAATGGATACACAGACTATTTTGAATGAAATGAGCCTCATCTTTCGAGAGGTACTGAAAAGAGAGAACATCGTACTTGACAATGAGACCACCGCCCAGGATATAGAAGGATGGGATTCACTGACCAACATGCAACTGATAAACAAGATAGAGAAGAAATTCAATGTACGCTTCACCTTCAGAGATATTGTAAAACTCAAAAACGTGGGAGACATCTGCCATGCCATTTTAACCAAAACCAACTAGGAAATGTCATTCATATCCCTGAACTTCGTCGTACTGTTTGCGTGTACTTTCATTCTATACCATACGCTTCCTTCACGATTCAGAAAAGCGACCTTACTGACAGCCAGCTGCCTCTTCATAGGCTTCTACCACCTCGCTTTTCTGATAACGGCCCTCATCCTCACGCTTACCACCTTCTACCTTGGCAAATGGATAGGACAGGCCAAGCGGGAAAGCGGCATGAAGGGAATTTATTTTTCAGGTGTGTGTTTTCTGGTTGTAAGCTGGTTGGCATTCCGGTATGCTGACCGGCTTACAAACTGCCACATTCTCTTTCCACTGGGAATCTCTTTCTATACTTTCCAGGCCATTTCGTACCTGACAGAAATCTACTGGCAAGAAGAAGAACCGGAAAAGAGCCTGCCCGACTTCATGATATACATGCTCTTCTTCATGAAGTTCCTTTCCGGTCCCATAGAAAGAGCAAGTGACATGCTCCCCCAACTGAAGTCCTGCAAAGCCACGGACTATACATCCATGGTCTACGGAATGAGACTGATTGTCGTGGGACTAATAAAGAAACTGATACTGGCCGACTCCATCGCCCCATACATAGACGGTGTCTTCGGGTCGGTATACACAGCCTCGGGCGTGCAATTGCTGATGGCATGCCTCCTATATCCGATAGAGCTGTATGCCGACTTCTCCGGATATACCGACATCGCATTGGGAGGAGCGCGCATGCTGGGATTCAAGCTCAGCCCAAACTTCAACCGGCCGTTCATTGCACAGACCACTGCCGACTTCTGGCGCCGATGGCACATGTCGCTTTCATTCTGGGTACGCGACTATCTGTACCTCCCGTTGTCCTCGAACCTGCGTGGATGGGGACAATGGGGCGTATTTCTAAGTCTGGCGCTGACCTTCACGGGACTGGGTATCTGGCATGGTGCCGGATGGAACTTCGCTGTCTACGGACTAATTCAAGGTGTCATCATCTTCTACGAGATGAAGACCACAGCATTTCACCGCAGACTGAAAGCCCAATTGGGAAGCCGCTTATATGCCACATTATCCGTCGTAAGGACCTACCTACTTTTTGCCGTATCTCTGATATTCTTCCGGGCAAGTTCTATGGCCGAAGCGTTCCACTACATCAGCCACCTCTCCTTCGGCGTACATTACAGTTGGAAGGAAATGAACATCGGAATGCCGGACCACAACAGCATTGTGGCAGGAAGCGCACTCGTACTGATATTGGTTTACGAATATTTCATGTCCAAGCATGATTTGCTAGAAGCCCTCGGACGACAGCCGGCAGCCGTAAGATGGAGTATCTATTATCTGCTCGCCATAATACTTTTCACACTGGGACAGTTCAACTCGGACAGCTTCATATATTTACAATTTTGACAATAAAGACACATGATGAAGAAAAACAGCGAACGGAACGCAGCCATACGTTTCATGAAAAAGCTCTTTATCCTTTTTATCCCTTTTATAGCCCTACTGGCAGTCTATTTCCTGGACGACCCTTTCATGGTCCTGAAGAACTATGAACGATACGACCAAACCCCGGTTGTACTAAACGAAGGGCACGTGGGGTGGCAGATGTATCTGAACAACCGGGATACCATCCCCATCGACTCCTATATCATGGGAAACTCCTGCACTATGGCTTATCAATGCCATGAATGGGAGAAATACCTCCACGGCGGAAGAGCCGTACGGCTATTCGGAAATGCCGAAAGCCTTGCCGCCGTCTGCCTGAAGCTGAAGGCACTGGACAAGGCAGGTGCAACAATCAAGAACCTGCTGCTGATTATCGACAAGGAATCATTGCACAACGACCGTTGCCTCACCGGACATTCCAACATTCTGCCGCCCGCCATATCGGGAATAAGCAGCTTCAAGTTTCAGAAGGAATTCTGCCAAGCCTTCTTCTACCCGAACTTTCTCCTCCCCTATCTGGACTACAAGCTGTTCCATACCTATCGCCCTTACATGAAAGGGGTTATAAACCCCTATGGCTCCACCCGAAACCCGGTAACCAATGACGTGTTAAATCCCAGAGAGAAAATGATAAAGGAAGAGGGAGATAAGTACTGGGAAAACCGGAAAGGAGAATTCACCAAAGAGAAAATGAAGAATTATAGAGACGGGAAATACCGGGAAGCCCCCCAAGTGCTCAGGGAAAAGCAAATCAATCTGTTGCAGGAAATAAAGTGGATTTGCCGGAAACATGATACCGATGTAAAAATCATTATCAGTCCCGACTACCTGCAAGTCAACATAAACCCTGCCGACGTAAAGACACTGAAGCGCTTCTTCGGAAAACGGAATGTATTTGATTTCACCGGTATCAACGAATACACGGAAGACATCCACAATTATTATGAACCGGGTCATTATAGGCCCGCACTTGGGAAAAGGCTGATGGAAAAGATATATGAACCTTATATCTTGTCACCGAACGCCAAATCTCCGGCATCTCCCAGCCCGGGAACGATATAGGAATGCTCGTTCATCTCCGGGTCGATTGCTGCACACCACAAGGTCACTTCATCTCCAGGGAACAGCTTTTCCAGATGCTCTACGCCCTGCTGGCTGGCTATGACACAAGCTATCTGCAACTTGGCCGGCATCCCCTTGGTGACGAAGGCCTTCCAGGCCAATTCCATACTTTCTCCCGTGGCAAGCATCGGGTCTACAATCAATAATGTCTTCTTGGACAAATCCGGAGTAGCGATGTATTCGATGTGTACATCCACCGTACGGCATTCCTTATCCTTATAATAACGGTAAGCGGAAACAAAAGCGTTCCCGGCATGGTCGAACATATTCAAGAATCCAGTATGCAAAGGCAATCCGGCACGGAAAACAGTGGCAATCACCACCTCGTCATCGGGTGTGCTGACCGACGCCACCCCCAAGGGAGTCTGTACCTGCTTGACAGAATACGTCAGTTCCTTACTCATTTCATACGCCATTATCTCTCCAATGCGTTCAATATTACGGCGGAAACGCATACGGTCGCCCTGGACTGCTACATCACGAATTTCCGCCACGTATTGGTTCAAGACAGAATTTGTCTCGGCAAAGTTGATAACCTTCATAACTATAAATGTGCTAATGTGCAAATATGCTAATGTGCAAATGTGGTGTACGTAATGCCGCATGGCAATTAGCACATTGGCATATCAGCACATTAGCACATTAAAATCTGCTGCAAAGTAAACGAATTTCACTCAATTTGCAACATTCAGTTAGCAGATATTGTTATGGTTTTATAAAAGATTTCCTATTAGAGAAAAATTTCTCTAATAGAGCTTTTCTTTAAAAAGAAAGTATTACTTTTGTAGGCGAAAAACAAGGGACCTGCTGAAAAGCAGGAAAAAAAGAGCTTTTCTACACCCGTTTTCCCTTGTAAATCAAAGGTAAAAAGAGATTAAGGAAAGAGATTATAAACCAAATACCAACATTTTAAATCATTAAAAGAAATGGCAAATTTAGATTTAAGCAAGTACGGTATCCAAGACGTGAAGGAAATTATCCACAACCCGTCTTACGATGTACTGTTCGCAGAAGAAACCAAACCAGGTTTGGAAGGTTTTGAAAAAGGTCAGGTAACTGAACTGGGTGCTGTAAATGTAATGACAGGTATCTATACCGGTCGTTCTCCTAAAGATAAATTCTTCGTAATGAATGAAGCCAGCAAGGATTCTGTATGGTGGACTTCTGAAGAATACAAAAACGACAACAAACCTTGCTCTGAAGAAGCTTGGGCTGACCTGAAGGCTAAGGCTGTAAAGGAATTGAGCGGCAAGCGTCTGTTCGTTGTTGATACTTTCTGTGGCGCCAACCCCGCTACTCGTATGAAAGTACGTTTCATCATGGAAGTGGCATGGCAGGCTCACTTCGTAACTAACATGTTCATCCGCCCGACTGCTGAAGAACTGGCTAACTACGGAGAACCCGATTTCGTATCATTCAACGCTTCTAAGGCAAAAGTTGACAACTACAAGGAACTGGGTCTGAACTCTGAAACAGCTACTGTATTCAACTTGAAGACCAACGAACAGGTTATCTTGAACACTTGGTACGGCGGTGAAATGAAGAAGGGTATGTTCTCTATCATGAACTACAAGAACCCGTTGCGTGGTATCGCTTCTATGCACTGCTCTGCCAACACTAACATGGAAGGTACTGACTCTGCTATCTTCTTCGGTCTGTCCGGTACTGGTAAGACTACCTTGTCAACTGACCCGAAACGTCTGTTGATCGGTGACGACGAACACGGATGGGATGACGAAGGTGTATTCAACTACGAAGGTGGTTGCTATGCTAAGGTTATCAACCTGGATAAAGAAAGCGAACCCGATATCTACGCTGCCATCAAGCGTGACGCTCTGTTGGAGAATGTTACAGTAGCTGCTGACGGTAAGATTGACTTCGCTGACAAGAGCGTAACTGAAAACACTCGTGTTTCTTATCCTATCTACCACATCAATAACATCGTTAAGCCGGTTTCCAAGGGTCCTCACGCTCACCAGGTAATTTTCTTGTCTGCCGACGCATTCGGTGTATTACCTCCGGTATCTATCCTGAACCCTGAACAAGCTCAGTACTACTTCTTGTCTGGCTTTACTGCTAAGTTGGCTGGTACAGAACGTGGTATCACTGAACCGACTCCGACATTCTCTGCTTGCTTCGGTGCTGCTTTCTTGAGCTTGCATCCTACTAAATATGCAGAAGAATTGGTTAAGAAGATGAACAAGGTTGGTGCTAAGGCATACTTGGTTAACACTGGTTGGAACGGTAGCGGCAAACGTATCTCTATCAAAGATACTCGTGGTATCATCGACGCTATCCTCGACGGTTCTATCGACAAGGCTCCGACGAAGGTTATTCCTTTCTTCGACTTCGTGGTTCCTACTGAATTGCCTAATGTAGATCCGAAGATTCTTGATCCTCGCGATACTTACGAATGCGCTTGCCAATGGGAAGAAAAAGCAAAAGACCTGGCTGGTCGCTTCATCAAGAACTTCGCTAAGTTCACTGGCAACGAAGCTGGTAAGGCTTTGGTTGCTGCTGGTCCGAAGCTCTAATCTGACAATAAAGTTAGAAACATATGGAAAAGGTATCTCCTCCGGGAGATGCCTTTTTTCTTTTTTAATATCTCTATCTCATTGATAATCCGAAAGTTTTAGTAGTTTTGCAGAAACCATTATTCAAATAAAGCAATATGAAAAGTATCAGATTGATGTTGGCAGGCGCAAGTTTGTTACTGCTCTGCAGTTGCGGTGCCCAGGTCCAGAAAGAGACCCAAGTTGCCAATGCAAATGAAAGCAAAGAGAATGCGGTGATTGAAACCATCATGTCACGCCGCAGCATCCGCCAGTACAAACCGCAAGCCGTGAATCGCGACACCATGCAGATTATCCTGGATTGCGGTATCAATGCACCCAACGGACAGAACAAGCAATCGTGGGAAGTGCGTGTAGTGGATAACCCGGATTTCATCAACGGCATCACGGAAATCTACAAGAAGGAAAATCCCAAAGCCGCCGAAGACCCGAAATTCAAGAACATGTTTCGCAACGCTTCTACAGTAGTATTTATTGCCAATGACCCGTCTTATGACCTTTCGCAGATTGACTGCGGACTGCTGGGTGAGAATATGATTCTATCAGCCTGGTCCATGGGAATCGGTTCTTGCTGCTTGGGCGGTCCCACGCGCTTCATGACCTCTACTCCGGCTGCTGCCGAATACCTGAAGAAACTGGATATTCCGGAAGGCTATCAGCTACTTTACTGTATCGCTTTCGGCTATCCGGACGAAACGCCCACTGCCAAACCCCGTAATGCGGCAAAGGTAAAATTCATCGATTGACTTTCGTTTGAATGACGACAATAAAAAGGAGTGCCTCACCTTTCGGCGGGGCACTCCTTTCATATATAACAACTAAAACTCTTCTGTTTATCAGTTCTTGTTTGCGCGTTTACGCTCAAGCTCATCGAGGATAACCTTACGCATACGCATTGATTTAGGAGTAACTTCCACATATTCATCCTCCTTGATGTACTCCAGTGCCTCCTCAAGAGAGAACTGTACGGGAGGAATCAGACGTGCCTTGTCATCCGAACCACTGGCACGCATATTGGTAAGCTTCTTGGACTTCGTTACATTAATCACCAAGTCGTTGTCATGGGAATGCTCGCCCACTACCTGGCCTGCATAAACCTCTTCCTGCGGGAAAATGAAGAATTTGCCGCGGTCCTGCAACTTGTCAATGGCATAGGCAAAAGCCGTACCGGACTCCATGGCAATCATAGAACCGTTGGTACGCCGTTCAATCTCACCCTTATACGGTTGATATTCCTTAAAACGGTGCGCCATGATGGCCTCTCCGGCGGAAGCGGTCAGCACGTTGGTACGCAGACCGATGATACCGCGCGACGGCATGTCGAACTCAAGATTTACACGTTCGCCGGCACTTTCCATCTTTACCATTTCACCTTTACGACGGGTCACCATATCAATCATCTTGCTGGCATATTCTTCGGGAACATTGATGGTCAGCTCTTCGATAGGTTCGCATTTCACGCCGTCAATCTCCTTGAAGATTACCTGCGGTTGCCCTACCTGCAACTCATACCCTTCACGACGCATGGTCTCAATCAGTACGGAAAGATGAAGCACGCCACGGCCGGAAACAATCCACTTGCCGTCTTCCTCGCTCTTGCGCACACGAAGAGCAAGATTCTTATCCAACTCCTTCATCAAACGGTCGTGGATGTGGCGGGAAGTAACAAACTTACCTTCCTTACCGAAGAACGGAGAGTCGTTGATGGTGAAGAGCATACTCATCGTAGGCTCGTCAATGGCAATGGGCGGCAACGCCTCCGGATTTTCGTAATCGCAGACCGTATCTCCGATTTCAAATCCTTCGATACCTACCAATGCACAGATGTCACCGGAAGACACTTCCTGCACCTTTACACGGCCCATACCTTCGAATGTATGCAGTTCCTTGATTTTTGATTTCACGATACTCCCGTCACGCTTTGCCAAAGACACGTTCATGCCTTCTTTCAATGTACCACGGTGCACGCGGCCCACAGCAATACGCCCGGTATACGAAGAATAATCCAGCGAAGTAACCAGCATTTGCGGTGTACCTTCCAACTGTTCGGGGGCAGGAATATTCTCCAAGATACAGTCCAGAAGCGGATAAATGTTATCAGTCGGCTGCTGCCAGTCGGTACTCATCCAATTATTCTTGGCAGAACCGTAGATAACGGGGAAATCCAGCTGGTCCTCGGTTGCATTCAAGCTGAACATCAAGTCGAACACCATCTCGTACACTTCTTCGGGACGGCAGTTTGGCTTATCCACCTTATTTACAACAACGATAGGTTTCAGACCAATCTGCAGAGCTTTCTGCAATACAAACCGTGTCTGCGGCATAGGACCTTCGAAAGCATCCACAAGCAGAATGCATCCATCCGCCATATTCAATACACGTTCCACTTCACCTCCGAAGTCACTGTGTCCCGGAGTATCAATAATGTTAATCTTGGTGTCCTTGTAGTTGATAGAAACGTTCTTTGAGAGAATCGTTATACCTCGTTCACGCTCCAGGTCATTGTTATCCAACATTAATTCACCTGTGCTCTGGTTGCTGCGGAAAAGATTTCCGGCCAAAAGCATCTTGTCAACGAGCGTCGTTTTCCCATGGTCCACATGGGCAATAATTGCAATGTTTCTAATCTTTTGCATATAATACCTATTATTTTCAGGCGACAAAGTTAGTGATTTTGGATTAGATATGCAGTATAGATATGATTTTTTTGCTGAATATCATTGTAATATAAAAGTTTATCCCTATCTTTGCAGCCCCAAAAGGGAATATTTATAATAACTTTTAATTAAACATTATGTATTTAGACGCTGCTAAAAAGCAAGAAATCTTCGGCAAATACGGAAAGTCTAACACTGATACTGGCTCAGCTGAGGCTCAGATAGCTTTGTTTTCCTACCGTATTGCTCGTCTGACTGAGCACCTTAAGCTCAACAGAAAGGATTATAGTACAGAAAGAGCTTTGACTATGTTGGTAGGTAAACGCCGTGCATTGCTGACTTACCTGAAGGATCGCGACATCACCAGATATCGTGCTATTGTCAAAGAACTCGGCTTGCGTAAGTAATCTACTTGCGGCAAAACCATCAAAAAAGGAAGTTTTCCAAAAGGAAACTTCCTTTTTTGTTTATAATCCGATTTATACCTAATTTTGTATCCATGAAAAGAAAAGTATCAGCAGCAAATCTTTCGATAGCAATCACTTTTCTATTGATACTGCTATCATTCGGCTTCGGTTATCGCAGCTATTCGCAGGCAGAACAACGTGTGGTCTCTGACCTGAATCAAGCGCTGCAACGCACAGTATTGCAGCACAAGGGATTATGGTTGAATGCAGATACCATCCAAACCTATGCCAAGTTGCAAGAAGTGATGGGCACTCCCGTTTCCGTAAGCGGTTTCCACAGAGCCTTTACCGAAGCATTGTCCATCACCGGATTGAAAGATGTTTCTACCCTTTCGCTACATATACTGAAAAAGAATGCTCCCGCCACCGTATTCAATGAGATTCCTGCCGGATGTCTTGCCAGCGACACATTAGTATGGCTCTCCACCACAGCCGATGCATCTGGGCTGACACTTTCTTTCCGGGGATATGCCCGCTGCTCAGCTGCCATGCTGTTCAGCTTATCCAAGCAGACAATTCCGGCAACATTGCTATTGGCCGCCCTGCTCTGGGGAGGATTCACTTTCTTCTATTTCCACCGGCACACAAAGACTAATGCCAGTAACGGGCAGCAACAAGAAAACTTCATTACCTTCGGCAACCTTTCGCTTTCCCTCCAGGAAGCCTGCTTCTATAACGAACAGCAGGAAAAGCTAAAACTCACCCCCATGCAGTACACACTGATGGAGATGTTCTACCTTTCTTCCTCACACCTACTTTTCAAATCCGACATCTGCCAATCGCTATGGCCGGGAAAAGACAATGCAGACGAAACGCTTTACACATTGATACGGCGTCTGAAGCCCATTGTCGAGGACAACAGCAACCTCAGAATAACAACAGATCGTGGTCGCGCCTACGGACTGGAAATAAAAACCTAAACATTATAGAATCATGAAGACTAACAAACTTATCCTATTAGGGCTAATCTGCCTAACTGTCGCAATGCCGACAACCGCCCAAAACCGTAACGAAAAGAAAGCGCGCACTGAACGTGCTGTAAAAGAAGCTATTGCTGCTAAACAATACAAAATCAACGTAGATCGGATGCAACCGATGAGAGGCGGTAGCCGTAACCTGACCACCAACTATACACTGGAAATTAGAAACGACTCCGTTTTCTCTTACCTGCCTTACTTTGGAGTGGCCTACAATGCTCCGTATGGAGGAGGCAAGAGCCTGAATTTCAATGCATCCATCACCGGATACACAACCAGAGCACTCAAAAAAGGCAAAATCCAAATAGACTTCAAGACCCGTAGTGATGAAGACAATTATGAGTACCGCCTCACCATCTTTCCCGATGGTTCTACCAGTATCCATGTGCAACCCATGAACAAACAGTCCATCTCGTTCACCGGAGAGATGGATACAGAAAAGTAATCATCTTCCCCCTTTAAAAGGACAAAAGAAGGCATTGTCAGTCTATTGTCAGGCAAATGTCAGACAACTATCCGCTTTTTGTTTCTTCCATCCCGGCAGAAAGCGGATACCTTCGTGTCCCGAAATCAAACAACAACCGGAACATGAAACAGATAATATGTATTCTTGCCCTGCTCCTAATGAGCGTCACGACAACAAAAGCACAAACCAGCCCGGCAACACCCTCCATCCGAGGTAAAATTCTCACAGAGGAAAAGCAACCGATAGAGTTTGCCAACATCGCCCTCCTTTCCGAAGATTCCACCTTCATACAAGGAACGTGCAGCCGAAGCGACGGTAGTTTTGAACTTCTCCCTCCCGCTCCCGGAAACTATCTACTACAAGTTTCTTCCATCGGTTACAAAACCCTTTGCCAGCCTTGCCCCACCGGGAGTACCCACAACTGGATATTGCAAACCGATGCCGTGCTACTTGCGGAAACCGTCATCACCGCCGCCCGCCCCGTTTTCCGACTAAAGGGCGGAAAGTTGGAGACAAGCGTACGGCAAACCCTGCTAGCATCCTTGAATGATGCCAACGACGTATTGAAACATATCCCCGGACTGCGCTCCTCTGATGAGGGGTATACCGTTTTTGGCAAAGGGACACCGGTCATCTATATAGATAACCGCCTTCTGCAAGACAACTCCGAACTACAACGCCTCTCTGCCGCCGATATTGAAAAAGTGGAGCTCATCACCAACCCGGGTGCAGAGTACGATGCTACCGTTAAAGCCGTTGTGCGCATACGCACCGTACGTAACAAAAGAGACTGTTTTGGCGGTAATTTCCGTGCAGGAATCACCCAACGGAGACGCAGCAACCATTACGGACAAGTCGATCTGAATTATCAGAAGAAAGGACTGTCCCTACTGGGCATGCTATACATCAATTATGAAAACAGAAAACGCCACCAGGAGGTTCGCTACCAGATACCGTCCGAAATACAATGGGATGTAAATAACCGGGTTCACTTATATAATAAGGGACTACTTGCCGGAGGAAAAGCAAGCGCCAGTTACGACTTCACCCCCCAACACAGCCTCGGTGCCTCCTATGAGTTTCATCGTACCCCCGATTATCACAGCAGTGACCATTCGGCATATACCGTCCGGGCAAATGAAGAATTGGCCGATCACACCATACATTCCTCCCAAAACTTGCAGCAAACCAACCGGCACCAGCTGAATGCCTACTATCAGGGCAGCATAAAGCAACTCCACATAAACTTCAACACCGACCTGGTATACGGAAAAAGTTATAATCACCAGGAGGCTAAAGAAGAAAGCCAGACCGAAGGCAATCGCGACATCAGCTCTTTCAACCACGCCGACAACCGCCTTTATGCCGCCAAGTTGATTCTGACCCATCCCCTTTGGAAAGGTGAACTGAAGACCGGTGCCGATTACACCTTCATCCGGCGAAATGACAATTTCCTGAACCGGCAGCACATACTTCCCGATACAGACAGTCGAATCGACGAAAGCAAGTCCGCCGTCTTTGCCGAATACTCACTGACATTAGGAAAAATCAGCCTTCTTGCAGGACTGCGCTTCGAGCATGCCGTCTCCGACTATTGGGAGCAGGAAAAGTACGTGTCCGGTCAAAGTCGTACTTACAATGACTGGTGCCCCAACCTATCGGTAGACTTTCCTCTCGGCAAAGCCCAAGCCAATCTCAGCTATACAGCCAAAAGCAACCGCCCCAGCTTCTTCCAGCTACGTAGCACACTGAGTTATAACAACCGTTTCATCTACGAAGGCGGAAACCCACTGCTCACCCCCGAAACCAACCACGACCTGCAGTTCACGGCCCTTTACAAGTGGGTACAATTCGGACTTAACTACCAATACCGCCGCAATGCCATTGCCTTCATGACCAAAGAATACGAGGACAATCCGGATGTTGTCATCTTCACTACCGGAAATTTCAAACGGATGCAGTATCTCACCGCCTCTGCCCATCTGTCACCCACCGTCGGCATCTGGAAACCGGAGCTCGGCATCTACTTCGCCCAACCGTTCTTCAAAGTCACCAATCAAGGCAGTAGCAAGAATATGAACCGCGGCAGCATTTACCTCTTTCTGCAAAACAGTCTCCAGCTTCCGGACGAGTGGATTCTCTCCCTTGATGCCGACTACCAGAGCGAAGGCAACTTCGGCGCCATGCTGCAACGTTCCTATTGGGGCATAAACGCCGGCATCCGCAAAACATTCTTCAACAAAAGGCTGACGCTCGGACTGCAAGCCAATGACCTGTGGAATTCTCGGTATGGCTCCTTCATGCTGTTCGGTCCCCGGCTGACCTATACGAAAAAGGCAAACCCGGACTCGCGCAGCTTCTCCCTGAACCTAAGCTATCGTTTCAATGCAGCAGGCAAAGCGTACAAAGGAAAGCACGTATCGGAACAAGACTTGAAGCGGCTATAAACAGAACTTTGGGGAAGAAAGAGAAACAGAACAGAAGAATATTATACAAATAAGCCGACCACCGGAGATATTTCAGCAATATTTTCCCTCAGAATGTTGCATCAAGTAAAAGTTTCTCTTATTTTTGCGGTTTAACAGCTATAAATTATAACCTTTAGACAGAAAATACTATCATTATGGATACCAGCAAAATCGTAGGAGAAAAAATAAAATCACTCCGTGAAAGCCAATCCATCAGTATGGAAGAACTGGCACAGCGTTCGGGACTTGCTATCGAACAGATTGAACGTATAGAAAACAACATCGACCTCCCGTCACTGGCTCCCCTCATCAAGATAGCTCGTGTGCTGGGTGTACGTTTGGGAACTTTTCTTGACGACCAGGATGAGAACGGTCCCGTGGTCTGCCGTAAGGACGAGTCGCAGAACAGTATCAGTTTCTCCAACAATGCCATCCACAGCCGCAAGCATATGGAGTATCATTCACTCTCCAAATCCAAAGCCGACCGCCATATGGAGCCGTTTATCATTGATGTGGCCGCTACGGACGACAGTGACTTTGTACTCTCCTCACACGAAGGCGAAGAATTCATCATGGTGATGGAAGGGACCATGGAAATCAGTTACGGCAAAAACACCTACCTGCTCGAAGAAGGTGACAGCATCTATTACGATTCCATCGTTCCGCACCACGTACACGCCTATGAAGGGCAGGCAGCCAAGATACTTGCAGTAGTTTATACACCAATTTAAATTAATGGAAAATTGAAAGGTGAAAATGGAAAATGATAAATACTTTCTATTTTCACCTTTCAACTTTCCACTTTCAACTTCCACATCATGTTATACGAACGTACCCTCGGCCAATGGTTGGAACATTGGGCCGAAACAACACCAGACAAAGAATATATCGTTTACTCTGACCGCAACCTGCGCTTCACCTGGAGCCAGTTCAACCGCCGGGTGGACGACATGGCCAAAGGACTTATCGCCATCGGCGTGGAACGGGGAACACACGTAGGTATCTGGGCAGCTAACGTACCCGACTGGCTGACTCTATTATACGCTTGCGCCAAGATAGGTGCCGTCTACGTAACGGTAAACACCAACTACAAACAGTCCGAGCTGGAATATCTCTGCCAGAACTCCGACATGCATACCCTCTGCATCGTCAATGGCGAAAAGGACAGTGACTTTGTGCAGATGACCTATACCATGCTTCCGGAACTGAAGACTTGCCAACGCGGACACTTGAAAAGCGAACGTTTCCCTTATATGAAAAACGTCATCTACGTGGGGCAGGAGAAGCACCGGGGCATGTACAACACGGCCGAAATACTTCTCTTGGGCGACAATATAGAAGACAGTCGCCTGAATGAGCTCAAAAGTCAGGTCACTTGCCACGATGTAGTGAACATGCAATACACCTCCGGCACTACGGGATTCCCGAAAGGCGTCATGCTTACCCACTACAACATTGCCAACAACGGTTTCCTTACCGGTGAGCACATGAAGTTTACCGCCGATGACAAGCTCTGCGTCTGCGTACCATTGTTCCACTGCTTTGGCGTGGTACTTGCCACCATGAACTGCCTGACACACGGCTGTACGGAAGTAATGGTGGAACGCTTCAACCCACTGGTAGTGCTCGCCTCTATCCACAAGGAGCGCTGCACGGCACTTTACGGCGTACCCACCATGTTCATTGCCGAACTGAACCATCCGATGTTCGACATGTTCGACATGTCCAGCCTCCGTACGGGTATCATGGCAGGTTCCCTCTGCCCGGTAGAGCTGATGAAGCAGGTGGAAGAGAAAATGTACATGAAGGTAACCAGCGTTTACGGGCTGACCGAAGCTGCTCCCGGAATGACCGCCACCCGGATAGACGACCCGTTCGACGTACGTTGCAATACCGTAGGACACGACTTTGAACATACGGAAGTAAAGGTTATCGACCCCGAAACCGGAGAAGAGTGTCCCGTAGGCGTACAAGGTGAAATGTGCAACCGCGGATACAACACCATGAAGGGTTACTACAAAAACCCGGAAGCCACGGCCGAAGTCATTGACGAGAACGGTTTCCTGCACTCGGGAGACCTTGGAGTGAAGGACGAGGACGGCAATTACCGCATCACAGGACGCATCAAGGACATGATTATCCGCGGTGGTGAGAATATCTATCCCCGCGAGATAGAAGAGTTCCTCTATCAACTGGAAGGCGTAAAAGACGTGCAGGTAGCCGGTATTCCCTCTAAGAAGTACGGTGAAGCCGTAGGCGCTTTCATCATCCTGCACGAAGGAGTGGATATGCACGAATCGGATGTACGAGACTTCTGCATCGGCAAAATATCCCGCTACAAGATACCCAAGTATATCTTCTTCATCAAAGAATTCCCCATGACGGGAAGTGGCAAGATACAGAAATTCAAGCTGAAAGATCTGGGATTGCAACTTTGCAAGGAGCAGGGGATTGAGATTGTGTAATAATAAAGGATAAGAGATAAGGGGTTAGCGATTAGGGATTATTTGGGGCCGCATAGACTTTAATATAGGCATAAACCCATCCTTAATCCCTAATCGCTAACCCCCTTATTTTTCTTCTTTTTCCGGATACTTCATATTCTCCTCTTTCATCTGTTCCAATACCTCATGCAGGTATTTGGCAGACTCCCACTTAGCCATTGGCAGGTCGTGGAGCAGGTAGTTGCCGCAATCTTGCGGAGCGGCACCGGGAACTTCACCTTCATACTCGGCAACAAAACGGAAGGTATCCTGCATCAGTGCCAGTATGTCCTGTGGTTTCAAGTCGCCTTTCATCAGCAGATAATTGCCGGTGAGGCAGCCCATGGGACCCCAATAGATAATTTTGTCCTGCCACTGCGGGTCATTGCGCAGGTAGGTGGCGGCAAGATGTTCGATAGTATGCAGAGCACCTTGTCCCAAAGCAGGCTCGCGATTGGGCTCTTTCATACGGATGTCGAAAGTAGTGACTGTTTCTCCGTTCACTTCATCCTGGCGGGATATGTAAATGCCGCGCAACAAGCGGATGTGGTCGATTGTAAAACTAGGAATCTTCTTCATGAGTTATGAGTTATAAGTTATGAGTTATAAATTGCTGGGAAGGGTGGAGAGGAAGGTCCATATCGTGAGGAACGAACGCTCTGCCATGGTTCCCCAGAAATCGGCATACTGCGAAGCATGGTCCTCTACTCCGGGTGTGTCGCTGATGATGCGGAAGCTGAGAAAAGGAACATTGTACAGATAGCAAGTCTGCGCAATGGCAGCAGACTCCATATCAACGGCAAGACCGTCGGGGAAACGTTGCTTGATGGTATCCAGCTCCGTACGGTTGGTGATGAACTGGTCGCCGGTACAAACAAGTCCGCTGTGGATGCGGCTTTCCATTCCGGCTTCGTTCAGCGACAAGGCATGTTTCAACAGTGAGGAACATCCCTCGTAAGAGGCGGGAAAACCTTGCACTTGTCCGTACTCGTTACCGTCGCCGCACCAGACGTCGTGATACACCAGACGTTGGCTTGCCACTACATCCGTCACCTTCAGGCAAGCATCAATGCCGCCCGCCACACCGGTGCTGACGATGCAGTTCGGAGAAAAGCGCCGTATCAGTTCCGAAGCTCCTACCGCTGCACTCACCTTACCGATACCACATTGCGTCAAGATTACATGGTTACCGCCCAATGTACCTTCCACATAGCGGAAACTACCATCGCCCGACGTATTCTTATCCTGCAAGCGCTCCACCAACCGGCGGTGTTCGCTGTCCATTGCACTGATTATCCCTATTGTCATATCTATAATAATTTAAGCTTGCATATTACCATTAAAGCACTTTAATCTTTTTTTGGAAAGGCAAAGGTACAACATTCTGCCGATAACGTGACAATAACAATCTGCATTTATGTATCTTTGCCACAAAAGCGAAGATAGGCTGCACCTCAACAAAACTTTTTCACGCAAGCATGAAAGTTCTGTATTCGGTTTGCACTATCTTTGCCCCACAATTGATTAATTGATAACTCATAACTTATAACTCATGAAGAAGCTTCTTCCCGACCTTATTGCCATCTTGGCATTCGTCCTCCTTTCCTTCGCCTACTTCTTCCCGGCGGATATAGAAAACCGTATTCTCTTTCAGCACGACACGGCTGCAGGAGCAGGGGCAGGACAAGAAGTCAAGGAGTATTACGAACAGACGGGCGAACGCAGCCGTTGGACAAACTCGCTGTTCGGCGGTATGCCCATGTATCAGATAGCCCCTTCGTATGACTCCACCAAGTCACTGCAGTGGGTACAGAAAGCCTACCAACTCTTCCTGCCCGACTATGTGTGCCTCACATTCATGCTGATGCTCGGCTTCTACATCCTGCTGCGCGTCTTCGGCATACCGGTCTGGCTGGCCGGACTGGGCGGTATCATGTGGGCATTCTCGTCCTATTTCTTCATCCTGATATCTGCCGGACACATCTGGAAGTTCATCACCCTTGCCTACGTGCCGCCCACCATAGCAGGCATTGTGCTCGCCTATCGTGGGAAACTGCTGTGGGGAGGCATCCTCACCGCCTTGTTCGTGGCCCTGCAAATCACCTCGAACCACGTGCAGATGTCCTATTACTTCTTCTTCGTCATCCTTTTCTTTGTGGGAGCCTACTTCGAGAAAGCATGGCGTACCAAGACATTGCCCCAGTTCTTCAAGGCAAGTGCCGTACTGATTGTGGCAGCCCTCGTCGGCATAGCCGCCAACGTATCCAACCTCTATCACACCTATGCCTACAGCAAAGAAACCATGCGCGGCAAAAGCGAACTGGTGCAGACCGGCGACGCTGCCAAGCAGACCAGTAGCGGGCTGGACCGCGACTACATCACCCAGTGGAGCTACGGCATCGACGAAACACTGACTCTGCTGGTGCCCAACTTCAAAGGCGGAGCATCTGCCGCCCTCAGCCAGAGTGAAACTGCCATGAGCAAGGCAAACCCGATGTACAGCAGTCTGTACGGCTCACTGACACAATATTTCGGTACCCAGCCCATGACGTCGGGTCCCGTCTACGTCGGAGCATTCGTCTTGTTTCTGTTCGTACTGGGATGCTTCATCGTGAAAGGACCGTTGAAGTGGGCATTGATAGGAGCCACCTTCTTCTCCATCGTCTTGTCCTGGGGCAAGAACTTCATGCCGCTGACGGATTTCTTCATCGATTACGTCCCGTTGTACAACAAGTTCCGCGCCGTGTCCTCCATCCTTGTCATAGCAGAGTTCACGATACCTTTGCTGGCTATCTTTGCCCTGAAACGCCTGCTCGAAGAGCCGGAAATCTTAAAACAGGAAAAGAAGCCCCTCGGCATCAGCCTGCTGCTCACTGCAGGCATCGCCCTGCTGCTTGCCATTGCCCCGGGCAGCATCGGCTCCGGCTACGTGCCCGCCCAAGAGGCACAGATGCTGCAGAATGCCGTCAACCAGCAGATGATACCCGCCAACGAACTCTCCGGCATCCTTGCCAACTTGGGAGAGATGCGTGCCGAACTCGTCAGCAGCGACGCCCTGCGTAGCTTCATCATCATAGGCATCGGCTGCAGCCTGCTCTGGCTCTATGCAAGCGGCAAGCTGCGCAGCTCGCTGACCATTGCAGGTATCACCATACTCTGCCTGGCAGATATGTGGGGGGTCAACAAGCGCTATCTGAATGATGCCCAGTTCGTGCCCCACTCCATCCGTACGGAAACCTTCACCAAGACGAATACAGACGAGTTGATACTGCAAGATACCAGCTTGGACTATCGTGTATTGAACTTTGCCACCAGCACCTTCGATGACAACAACACCTCCTACTGGCACAAAAGCGTCGGCGGTTATCACCCGGCCAAGCTGCGCCGCTACCAGGAAATGATAGAGCATCACATCTCTCCCGAAATGCAGGCGGCCTACAAGGCCATTGCTACCGCCGGAGGTGAGATGGACAGCGTGGATGCCAATAAGTTCCGCGTACTGAACATGCTGAACACCAAATACTTCATCTTCCCTGCAGGACAGCAAAGACAAACCGTTCCCATCCTCAACCCGCACGCCTACGGCAATGCATGGTTTGTAAACAAGGTGCAGTATGTGAACAACGCCAACGAAGAGATTGACGCCCTGGACAGCATCATACCCACAGAGACAGCCGTAGTGGATGCCCGCTTCAAGGATGTACTGAAAGGTACCACGGAAAGTTATAAAGACAGCCTCTCCAGCATCCGCCTGACAAGTTACGCACCTAACCGCCTGACGTACGAAACGAACAATGCCCAAGACGGTATTGCCGTATTCTCCGAAATCTATTATCCGGACGGCTGGCACGTAACCATCGACGGACAGCCTGCCGAACTGGCACGCGCCGACTATATCCTGCGCACAATGTATGTTCCTGCCGGACAGCACACCATCGAAATGCGCTTTGACCCCACCAGCCTACACGTGACGGAAGGCATCGCCTACGGAGCACTGGCACTGCTGGTGATAGGTATCATCGTGGCAGTGCTGATAGCCAAAAGGAAGTATGTAAAGGCATAAAAAAATATCATATCATTCCCCCACAAGCACTCGACGCATTCCGCTATTCATACCCTGATACGGAATGCGTCGAGTGCTTATGTCCGTTCCGTTATCCCCTCATGTTTGTTCTGTCATTCCCTTATGTCTGTTCTGTCAACCCCTATATATTGATGAAAAACCACGGCTGTGAAGCATATTCTTCACAGCTGTGGCACGTCTTCTTCACGACTGTGGAAAAGGCGTACCACAGCCGTGCGCACATGATAAACCCAAAGGCTTCTCAAGACAAACCACCGTGCAAAACACAACAGAAGCCTATGTAGCACACAACGGAAGCCTATGCAAGAGACAAGAAAGCCCGGTCAGATGCGCAAAAAAACCGTTTCTACCCTCCCGGGTAAAAACGGTTCAAGTCAATAATACATGAAAAAACGCTATTTAGAGAGAGTCTCTTCTATAACGGAATGGTTCTCTTCCTTCTTCACTCATCATCAGCAGTTCTCCGAACTGACATCAAAGTTAGGGAAGCATAACAAGAACAACAAATAGAATCTACGAAAAGGCATATCTCATCGACAGAACGGAAAAGAATGAACCCTACAATAGGGAAAAGAATGAAAAAAAAGCTATAAACAGTCGGCAGAACGATATATTTCAGTAACTTTGCTAACGTGAAAACAGGCTGCACCCCAGCATAAAAAAATGAACAGTATGGAAACTACCAGACAAAATAAAATAGCCCGTCTCCTGCAGAAGGAACTGAGTGATATCTTCTTGTTGCAAACCAAGTCCATGCCCGGCATACTGATTTCCGTCAGTGCCGTACGCATCAGCCCCGACATGAGCGTGGCGCGCGCTTATCTCAGTATATTCCCCTCGGAGAAAAGCGAAGAAATAGTCAAGAACATCAACGGAAACATGAAATCCATACGCTTTGAACTGGGTACCCGCGTACGCCACCAACTACGCATTATCCCCGAACTGAAGTTCTTCGTAGACGACTCACTGGACTATCTGGAACGAATTGATGAACTGTTGAAATAATGTCCCTTCCCTTCTTTATAGCCCGCCGCTACCTCTTCTCCAAGAAGAAACACAATGCCATTAATATCATCTCCGGTATTTCGGTGTGTGGAGTGGCATTGGCTACGTTGGCGTTGGTATGCACCTTGTCCGTGTTCAACGGTTTTCAGGACATGGTGGCAGGCTTTTTCACAGCCTTCGACCCGGAACTGAAAATCACCGTCCGCGAAGGTAAGGTTTTCGACCCGCACGAAGCGTGCATCCGGCAAGTACACGCCCTGTCCGAGATTGACGTGTGGACGGAAACACTGGAAGAGAATGCCATGGTGCAGTACAAGGACCGCCAGGCAATGGCCGTCATCAAGGGAGTGGAGGACAATTTCGAACAGCTTACATCCATCGACAGCTTGCTCTATGGGACGGGAAAGTTCCTACTGAGCGACTCGATGGTGGACTATGGTTTTCTGGGTGTGGAACTTATATCCGAGTTGGGCACCGGCATTCAGTTCGTGGACCCGTTGCAGGTCTATGCCCCCAAACGGAACGTACGGGTAAACATAGCCAACCCCACTGCGGCTTTCAACCGGGAGTATCTCTTCTCGCCCGGCGCCATCTTTGCCGTCAACCAGCAAAAATACGATTCACGCTACATACTGACGTCACTCGACTTTGCCCGCCGTCTGTTTAATTATGACACGGAAGTCTCTGCCATCGAGATGAAACTGAAACCCGGTTCCAACATCGGCTCCGTACAAAAGAAAATAGCAGGCATTCTCGGCGACCGGTTCATTGTACAGAACCGCTACGAGCAGCAGGCCGATGTTTTCCGCATCATGGAAATAGAGAAACTCATCTCTTATCTCTTCCTCACCTTCATTCTGGGTATCGCATGCTTCAATGTCATCGGTTCGCTGTCCATGCTGATACTGGACAAACGGGAGGACGTGGAGACACTGCGCAACCTGGGTGCCGATGACCGGCTCATAGCGCGCATCTTCTTGTTCGAAGGCAGGATGATTTCTGTATTCGGCGCCCTCTCCGGCATCGTTTTAGGATTGTTGCTGTGCTTTCTGCAGCAACGTTTCGGGTTGATTTCATTGGGGGGAGGCAATGGAAGTTTTGTAGTGGACGCTTATCCGGTAAGTGTACATGCCACGGATATTATTCTGGTATTCTTAACGGTCATCACTGTAGGCTTCTTGTCCGTATGGTATCCGGTGAGATACCTCAGCAAGCGGCTGCTGAGAAAAAGATAAAAAAACAGTTACTTCTTACGGATAATCGTCAATCCGTCACGCAGGGGAAGAATGACTTTCTCCACGCGCGCATCCCGCGCCACCAAATCATTGAAGGCTTTGATACTGATTGTCTGCAAGTCTGTGCGATGGGGTTGTTCTTCCAGCACATGGCCATCCCACAAGGTATTGTCGGCAATGATATATCCACCGCCGGAAAGGCGGGCGAGCACCATTTCATAATACTCTATGTATTTACGCTTATCTCCGTCAATAAAGGCAAGGTCGAAAGTGAGGTCCAGTTGCGGTACCAGCTCCAAAGCATCACCGATGTAGAACCTGATTTTATCCGCGTAATCGGAATTCTCCAGCCACGGACGGGTGAAGTCCTCCTGCTCGTCGTTGATTTCAAACGTATGCAGCATCCCGCCCTCCGGCAGTCCTTCTGCTATGCAAAGTGCGGAATATCCGCTATAAGTCCCTATCTCCAGCACCTGCCGGGGACGAATCATCCGGACAAACATCTTGAGCATACGCCCCTGCAAATGTCCGGAAGCCATGCGGGGATATAGCAACTTGACATGCGTGTCGCGATAGAGCGCTTTCAGATAATCGCCCTCATCATCAATGTGCTGCAAAATGTATTCGTCAATCGTCACTTTGTTAATGGATTATAGGTTAGGGATAAGGGATTAGGGGTTAGGGGTTAGTTCTGCGCACAATTATTAATTAATCATTAACCGCTAATCCCTAACCCCTTATCCTTAATCCCTTATCCTACAAGTATCTGTTACTGTTAGGCAGCACACTATCTTCAGCATGCTTCAAGGCATCTTCTACGACATTGATTTCAAGGAAAGAGGTCTGTGTGCCTTCCTTACCGCTACTCAGGTAGCCCACCATGTCCGTAGGACATAAACGGCCTTCCTTCAACAAGCGGCGCAAGGCTGCAAAGTAATACTCCTGCCCGTTGGCAAGTTCGGGCATATAGATAGCTTCCACACCGTAGGAAAGGGCAAGGTGCCGCATGGTCTTTTCCTTGTAGCAGATGGCCAATACCGGATATTTGCCACGGAAAGCGGCAAGGTTACGGGCAGTACGGCCGCTGTAACTGTCGGTGATGATTGCACGGATTTTCAGTTTGGTGGTAGCCTTTACCGCTTGTTTGGCCAGGAACGCAGTCACGTCGTTGCTGTTCTCGTCCAGCGGAATACGGATATCGTTGTCAGACAGCTTGTCTTTCTCCGCTTGGGCGGCAATCTTGGTCATCGTCTTCACCGCTTCTACCGGATACTTTCCATAGGCGGTTTCACCGCTCAACATCAAGGCATCCGTACGATAATAGATGGCATTGGCAATGTCCGTTACCTCCGCACGGGTGGGACGCGGATTGGAAATCATGGTATGAAGCATCTGTGTGGCAACAATCACCGGCTTCTTGGCAAGAATACACTTGCGGATGAGCACACGCTGGATGCCCGGAATACGTTCCTGCGGAACTTCAATACCGAGGTCACCGCGAGCTATCATCACACCGTCGGCTACTTCCAGGATTTCATCGATATTATCAACGCCTTCCTGGTTCTCAATCTTAGCAACAATACGGATATCGCTGTTATGAGCGTCAAGAATCGCCTTGATGTCGAGTATATCCTGCTTATTGCGCACAAAGGAGTGGGCAATGAAGTCTATGTTCTTCTCAATGGCATAAAGGATATTGGTGCGGTCCTTCTCAGTCAGAGAAGGCAGATTGATGCGGACGCCGGGAACGTTGACGCTCTTGCGGCTGCCCAGAGTAGCCTCATTCTGTACTTCGCAGAGCAGGTAGTCGGGGGTCTTCTCTACAACAACCAACTCCAAGTCACCGTCATCAATAAGGATATGGCCGTCCACATTCAAGTCTTTGACGAAATGGGGATAGGATACCGAGATACATTCACGGGTAGTCTCCTGCTCCGGGTTGCCTACCACCTTCACGCGGTCGCCCGCCTTGAAAGGAATGGGCTCAGCCAGAACCGTCGTGCGGACCTCCGGTCCTTTCGTATCCATCAGGATAGCGATGCGGTTGGAAACCGAACGCACATTGTTAATCAACTTCTCGGCACCTTCACGGCCAAGATGTGCAGTATTCATACGTACAACATTCATACCTGCATCGAACAACTGCTTTATAAAATCAACATCACAGCGCTGGTCAGAAATCGTTGCGACAATCTTCGTTTGCTTCAATAACATAATCTATATACCTATTTTATTTAATAATCTTTTAATGCCTCCATGGCCAGACGGTAGGAGTTCAGCCCGAAACCGAGAATGACACCCTTGCAAGCGCAGGAAATCATGGACACATGACGAAAAGCCTCGCGGGCATGTACATTAGAGATATGCACCTCAATCACCGGAGAAGTGACCGAACGGATAGCATCTTGCAGAGCGATGGACGTATGGGTGTAAGCACCCGCATTCAAAATGATGCCGTCCACATCAAAACCTACCTGCTGAATCTTGTCTATCAGCTCTCCCTCAATGTTGGACTGGAAATAGTCAATCTGTACATCCGCATATTTCTTACGGAGTTCGGCAAGGTAGTCTTCAAAAGTAACGCTACCGTAAATGGAAGGTTCACGTTTGCCCAAGAGATTTATATTGGGGCCGTTAATAATCTGTATCCTCATAACACAATTTTTTATACCTTTGCGGTGCAAAGATAGTGCAAACCGAAAGCAGATGCAAATTTATTTGCAATTTGCTGAAATGCAGCCTATTTTCGCGAAGCAAAGGTAGAAAAAAGAAATGAAATCAGAAGAAAAATCCACGAATAAGGAGAAACAAACGCTGATAATCAGAAAGTACCACCAGTATCTGAAACTGGAAAAAGCACTCTCACCCAATACAGTGGATGCTTACCAAACAGACTTACAGAAGCTGCTGCACTTTCTGGAAGGAGAGGGTATCGCTATCCTTGACACTACCCTGGATGACTTGCAGCATTTTGCCTCCGGACTGCACGACATCGGCATCCATCCCCGCTCGCAGGCACGCATCTTGTCGGGCATCAAGTCATTCTTCCATTTCCTCGTCATGGCCGACTACCTGGAGGGAGACCCCAGCGAACTGTTGGAGGGACCCAAAATCGGATTCAAGCTTCCAGAAGTACTGACAGTGGAAGAGATAGACCGCATCATCTCCGCCATTGACCTAGGCACAAACGAGGGGCAACGCAACCGGGCCATCCTCGAGACTCTATACAGTTGCGGCCTACGGGTATCGGAACTGTGCAACCTGAAAATCTCCGACTTGTATTTCGACGAAGGCTTCATCAAGGTAGAAGGTAAGGGCAGCAAACAGCGCCTTGTACCCATATCGTCCCGTGCCATCAAGGAGATAAGGAACTGGTTCGTGGACCGCAATGGAGGCTGGAAAATCAAGAAGGACTTCGAGGACTATGTATTCCTGGCACGCTGGGGCAAAAATATCTCGCGCATCATGGTATTCCATCTCATCAAGGAACTGGCGAAGAAGGCCGGCATCACCAAAAACATCAGTCCGCACACCTTCCGCCATTCCTTTGCCACCCACCTGCTTGAAGGAGGCGCCAACCTGCGCGCCATACAAAGTATGCTGGGTCACGAATCTATCGCTACAACAGAAATTTACACACATATTGACCGGCACAGATTGCGCAGTGAAATCATAGAACATCATCCCCGCAATATAAAGTACCGCAAAGAGCGGGAAATTCATTAAATTATGATAAAATTGCTGCGCGAGTTAACAAACTGTAATAGGATTTAATATCTTTGCGTTGTTGTGTCCATGCCCAAACAGCACACTAAAATGGAATAGACAAATTTCAATTACAAACAATTAATTTATACCTAAAATGACTAAGAAATTGTATCTGCCGTTTTTAATGGCAATGGTTGTTGCATTAATGACATCGTGCAGCAAAAAGATGGGTGAATTGTCATCAGATTATTTCACCGTAACTCCTCAAGTTCTGGAAGCTGTGGGTGGTAAAGTTCCCGCTACAATCAACGGAAAATTCCCCGAAAAGTACTTCAACAAGAAGGCTGTGGTAGAAGTGACCCCTGTGCTGAAATGGAATGGCGGCGAAGCTAAAGGCCAGTCGGCTGTGTTCCAGGGCGAAAAAGTAGAAGGTAACGACCAGACTATCTCTTACAAGATGGGCGGCAGCTACACTATGAAGACATCTTTCGACTATGTACCGGAAATGGCCAAATCCGAACTGTATCTGGAATTCAAGGCTACAGTAGGCAAAAAGACTGTCACTATCCCTGCTGTAAAAGTAGCTGATGGTGTAATCTCCACTTCTGAGATGCTGGAACAAACATTGGGCAGCGCTAACCCCGCCAATGGTGACGACGCTTTCCAACGTATCATCAAAGAAAAGCATGACGCCAACATCATGTTCTTGATTCAACAAGCCAACGTACGCGCCAGCGAATTGAAGACTGCCAAAGAATTCGGCAAAGAAGTGAAAAACATAGACGAAGCTGAAAACAAGAAAATCAGCAACATCGAAATCTCCGCATACGCTTCTCCCGATGGTGGTGTAGGCTTGAATACTACACTGGCTGAGAACCGCCAGGACAACACGGCTAAAATCATCAACAGAGATTTGAAGAAAGCAAAAATCGATGCAGCAGTAGACACCAAGTATACGGCTCAGGACTGGGAAGGCTTCCAGGAACTGGTATCCAAATCAAACATCCAAGATAAAGAATTGATTCTTCGCGTTCTTTCCATGTATCAGGATCCTGAACAAAGAGAACAAGAAATCAAGAACATCTCTTCTGTTTATAAAACTTTGGCTGACGAAATCCTGCCGCAACTGCGTCGTTCACGCCTGACTTTGAACTACGAAATCATCGGTAAGTCTGACGAAGAAATCGCAAACCTCGCCGACAGCGATGCCAAGCAGCTGAACATCGAAGAATTACTGTATGCCACCACCTTGACTAAAGATGCTGCCAAGCAAGAAGCCATCTTCACAAAAGCTACTCAAATCTACCCGAACGATTTCCGTGCTTACAACAACTTAGGTAAACTGGCTTATCAGGCTGGTGATCTTGACAAGGCTGAAAGCTACTTCAAGAAAGCTCTCTCCATCAAGGATGCTCCTGAAGCAAACATGAATCTCGGTCTGATTGCCTTGACCAAGGGCGACAGAACAGCAGCAGAAAGCTATCTGAGCAAGGCTTCCGGTTCTAAGGAACTGAACGAGGCATTGGGTAATCTGTATGTTGCTCAAGGACAGTACGACAAGGCTGTCAGCTCATTTGGCGACACTAAGACTAACAGCGCTGCTTTGGCACAAATCCTGGCTAAGGACTACAACAAGGCTAAGAACACACTGGCTGCTATCGAAAGACCAGACGCTTATACTGACTACCTGATGGCTGTACTTGGCGCAAGAACCAACAATACATCTATGGTAACCAGCAGTCTGAAGAATGCCATTGCAAAAGAACCGGCTTTGGCAAAGAAGGCTGCTTCTGACCTGGAATTCGCCAAATACTTCACTAACACTGACTTTATGAATATCATCAAATAATAAAGGTTAGATTGAAAAGAACGTGCCCGGCATAGAAATATGTCGGGCATTTCTTTTTATTCACACCAAAAAGAAGTATTTTCGCGACGAAGTATCAGAAAAAGAACCGGAATGAAGAAAATCTATCTTGCATACCTTCTGCTTATTATATTGTCTGCCTGCGGCAGCAAAAATACAAATTCAGTCTACCTAAATGGTGAAATCAAAGGGCTGGGGAATGATACCCTTTATATATATGGTACGGACAAGTTCTATAACCGTATGGACACTCTGCTTGTCAAGGATGACAAGTTCTCTGCAACCCTCACCACCGACACACTTGCCTCTACATGGTTGCAATTCAGTGACGGTACAGAATATCCGCTTTACCTGGACAAAGGAGACAACATAAAGATAAAAGGTTCTGCCGCCGAACTTACTTCACTGGAAATCATGGGGAATGTTCCCAATGAAGAACTGACCGCCTTTCAGAAAGAGTTGAAAGGTTTGAGTACTCCCTCGGAGAAAGCATTGGAAGAAAAAGCAGAAGCCTTCATCAACAGCCATCCTTCTTCACTGGTAAGTATCTATCTGCTGGAGAAATATTTCGTGCAAAAACCGCAACCGGACTTCTCCTTAATCAAAGAAATGACAGAACACATGACCGGAGGCCTGAAAGACCGCCCATATGTGGACGAACTGCTTGACCTTATCCAAGAAGAAGAGAAGGTATCCGTCGGGAAAACCATCCCTTACGTCAACCTGCCCAATGCCAAAGGCACACAAATCAGCCGTACTAGCTTTAAGGACAAATATCTGTTGATACATTTTTGGGCATCTTGGGACCCACAAAGCATGGAAGCCAACGCTGCCCTGCGCCGGATTTACAAGAAAGAAGAAAAGAACAAGCTATTCGCACTCTGGGGCATTTCCTTGGATATCGACAGAAAGGAATGGGAAGAAGCAATCAAAAGAGATACCCTGAAGTGGGAACAGAGTTGTGATTTCTCCGGATGGAACACAGCGCCCATCAAACAGCTCGCCATACAAGCATTGCCTGCCAATCTGTTCCTTAGCCCTTCCGGAAAAATTGAAGGGAAGAATATGAGTGAGGAAGACATCAAAAAGAAACTGGAGGAGATAGAGCAAAAGGAAAAAGAGAAGAAAGAGAGTGAAAAGAAACTCAAAAAACAAAACCGACGGTAGCCTATCCTGCCATCACTAACCCCTAATCACTAAAAACGTGCTCATAAAAGTTTTTGGAGCGGCTGTTCAAGGTATTGACGCAACCCTCATCACCATTGAAGTCAACAGTTCCAGAGGCTGTATGTTCTATTTAGTCGGTTTGCCGGACTCTGCGGTCAAAGAAAGCCATCAACGTATCATATCTGCTTTGCAGGTCAACGGCTACCGGATGCCGACCAGCAATATTGTCATCAACATGGCTCCGGCTGACATCCGCAAGGAAGGTGCAGCTTACGATTTACCTTTAGCCATCGGCATACTTGCCGCCAGCGAAGTTATCCAGTCCGATAAGCTGGAACGCTATCTGCTGATGGGTGAACTAAGCCTTGACGGCAGCCTGCAACCTATCAAAGGAGCACTCCCCATTGCCATCAAGGCCAGAGAACTGGGGTTTGAGGGTATGATTGTACCGCAACAGAATGCCCACGAAGCGGCAGTAGTAAACAATCTGAAAGTGTACGGAGCGGGAAACATCAAGGAAGTTATAGAATTCTTTAATGGCACGCAGGAATTAACCCCTACGTTAGTCAACACCCGCGAGGAATTCTATTCCCAGCAGAGCAACTTTGATTTCGACTTTGCAGAAGTAAAAGGGCAGGAAAATGTGAAACGAGCCTTAGAGGTAGCTGCTTCGGGCAGCCACAATATACTTCTCATCGGTTCGCCGGGCAGCGGTAAGTCCATGCTTGCCAAGCGTCTGCCATCTATACTTCCTCCCCTCTCTTTGGGAGAGAGTCTGGAAACGACCAAGATTCATTCTGTTGCCGGAAAGTTGGGCAAAGACGGTGGACTCATCTCGAAACGCCCGTTCCGCGCCCCTCACCACACCATTTCTACGGTAGCGATGACCGGTGGAGGAAGTTTCCCCCAGCCCGGTGAAATCAGTCTGGCACATAACGGAATTTTATATCTTGATGAACTGCCAGAGTACAGCCGTAACGTATTGGAGGTTCTTCGCCAACCGCTGGAAGATAGGAAGATTACCGTGTCACGCATCCGATGCAATGTAGAGTATCCGGCAAGTTTTATGCTGGTAGCCTCTATGAATCCGTGCCCATGCGGGTATTACACGCATCCCACCAAGGCTTGTGTATGCAGTCCTGGACAAGTACAAAAGTACCTGAACCGCATATCCGGACCTTTGCTCGACCGTATCGACCTGCAAATTGAAGTCACCCCACTCCCCTTTGAAGAGATGGCAGATTCCCGCCCCGGCGAATCGAGCGCCACCATACGCGAGCGTGTGATACGTGCCCGACAAATTCAAGAAGCAAGGTATGCAGACATTCCCGGCATATATTGTAATGCCCAGATGAACAGTAAACTGCTTGCTCGCCACGCCCGTCCGGATGACAAAGGACTTGCCATGCTCAAAACTGCCATGAACCGACTGAACCTTTCGGCCCGCGCCTACGACCGTATATTGAAAGTATCACGCACCATCGCCGACCTGGAAGGCTGCGAATTGATACAGCCGGCACACTTGGCGGAAGCTATCGGATATAGAAATCTGGATAGGGAGGGCTGGGCAGGATGAAAAAGGGATTAGCGGTGAGCGATTAACAGTCAGCCCCTTTAATCCCTAATCCCTAATCTCTAACCCTTATTTTTCTATCCGAATGCGCGCATCCACCGCTATCACCTGCTTTTCAGTCGCCAACAATGGATTGATATCCATCTCCTTGATTTCCGTTGCAAAGCGCAGCAAGGTGGAAAGCCGTACAATAATTTCGGCAAATTTATCTTCATTCACTCCCTTCTGCCCACGCGTACCTTTGATAATCTTATAGGCACGCAACGAGTGAATCATGGAGTAAGCCTCCTCGTAGGACAACGGTGCAAGACCGGAAGATATATCCTTCAGCACCTCCACAAAAATACCGCCCAGACCGCAGAGTACCACATGTCCGAACTTCTCTTCATATTTGGCACCGATAAACAATTCCGTCCCTTTCAACATCGGCTGCACCATGATAGCACTAGCTTCGGGAATCTGCATCATACGGTCGAATTCCAATGCCAAATGCTGTTCACTCTTGATATTGAGCACAACACCGCCCACATCCGACTTATGCACCGGCCCCACCACCTTTGCCACCACCGGGAACCCCGTGCGACGCGCAAAGGCAAGCACTTCTTCCTTGTTGTCCGAAACAAACTCCTCCACAATAGGAATACCTGCAGAGCGGAGCAATGCCTGCACATAGTGCGGGGCGATATAACCGTCCGCAGGAATGGAATCTATAATCCGGCGGATACGGGGAACATCCACTCCAAAGAGCTCGATTTCATTATTGGCAGGCCGCGGGGCATTCATTATCCGCGAAAGTGCCGTGCCGAGAGTCACCTCATCGGCAAAGTTCACATGGCCCTTTGCCAGGAAAGCGGCAACCTCGGCTCCCGCCGTATTGATGGAAGGAAGAATCGGAAAAATCGGCTTCTTGCAATGCAGCATCTTCTCGTGCAGCACATCATACATTTCAAACATGGTCACCAGCCCCGGAGTGCCGAAAATAGCCATTACAGCATCAATATTGTCAAACTTCTCCTCACAATACTCCAGACAGAGGCGCAGATGTTCCGGCGTACCCGTAGCCAGAATATCAATGGGATTCCCCACAGCCGCACCGGGGAAAAGCTTACCCTTAAGTTCCTCCGCCACCGGTCCTTCCAGTTTCGGAACATTCAGTCCACCCTTACTCAATGCATCGGTCAGCATCACTCCCGGACCGCCGGCATGGGTAATGATGGCGAAGTTTTTCCCTTTCAGTTCCGGCAGTGTGAAGATACAACCTACGGTCGTCAACTCCTCGCGCGAATAGCAACGCACAATACCCGCCTTACGGAACAAGGCCTCTACCGCCGAATCGCTACTGGCAATGGCCCCCGTATGCGAACTCGCCGCCCGGCTGCCGCTTTCGCTACTGCCCGCCTTGATGGCCGCAATCTTGCAGCCCTTCTTGATGAGCGAGGATGCATGAAACAGCAGACGGTCGGGGTCACCGATACTCTCTATATAAAGAAGTTTTATTCTGGAATCCGCTTCCGGATTGAAGTGTTCGTCCATGTATTGCAACACATCCTCCACGCCGATTTGCTTGGCATTGCCCACAGACCATACAGAGTTGAACTGCAATCCCTTGGTCACGGCGCTCTCCAATATGAACACCGCTGTGGCACCGGAGCTGGAAATCAGGTCCACCCCTTGCGGATGCAGTTGCGGGATGGGCTGGCTGAATACACTGTGATGCCACGAGTTCATAAAACCGATACAGTTGGGGCCTATCAGAGAGGCTCCATACCGGTTCACCGTTTCCAGTATGCGATCTTCCAGCACAGCACCCTCATGGGTCTCCTCACCAAAACCGGCAGAAAGGATAATGAACGCCTTCACCTGCTTCTCCGCAGCAAGCATCTCCACCGCATCGGGACAAAGCGCGGCAGGTATGGCAAGGATGGCAAGGTCCGTATCGGGAATGTCCTTCACATCCGCAAAGGCAGCAACACCCTGCACTTCAGTCTCTTTCGGATTCACGGCACGAAGCTCACCGGTATATCCGCCGCTAAGCAGATTTTTCAGGATAGCCCCTCCGGGTTTGTGTACATTGTTGGATGCCCCCACTACCACAATACTGGCCGGGTGAAGTAATTGGCTTGTTATCATAGTCTGTTTTACATTAAGTTAATGATTCATGCACAAATATACATTTTCCATACATAAAAGCAATCGGTAAAAGAGAAAATAAGCTTAATCCCTTTGCAAAATATAAATAAGTTTACGGAAGTATATATATTTGTGCCATCAATAACAATACGCAGAAAACTACCCTATATGGAAAGCCGTGTCAAAGAGATAGATTATCTGAAATGCATCTTCATCACCCTGATGATTATCTTCCACCTTGTATATATAGGCGACAAAGTTACTACAAAAAAGTGAAATGCGGAAGAATATGGTAATGGATTTGATTTACAGGGGTTTCATTTACGCTGCCAATTATTCCGAGAGCCATTTCAATCCACGCCGAAGCCAAATCAAGACGGAGCTACGTTACTTGTTCGTAACCACGCTCAATAGGTGACGAAATGGACACGAATAACGAAACAAGGCTTTAAGGATTAGTGAGTTACTGACAACTCACGCAAAAAATCCGGTAACGAAAAAAGATTGCGCCGTTCTTCCGCAATTTGCGTATCAGAGGAGGGCTCTTCACCAACTAATTTTGAACAAAAAAATTAAGGACGATGAAGAGTACATTTTCAGTTATTTACTACCTCAAACGTCAGGTAGTGAAAAAAGACGGGACGGTTCCCGTCATGGGACGCATCACGGTGGACGGCAGCCAGACGCAATTCAGTTGCAAACTGACCATCGATCCCAAGTTGTGGGACACCAAAGGGGGACGTGTCACGGGCAGAAGCACGGCGGCACTCGAAACGAACCGCATGCTTGACAAGATGCGGGTGCGCATCAACAAGCACTATCAGGAAATCATGGAGCGTGACAACTTCGTCACGGCAGAGAAGGTGAAGAACGCCTTTCTCGGACTGGAACACCGCTATCACACGCTGATGCAGGTGTTCCAGCAACACAACGAGGACTATGCCAAGCAGGTGGAAGCAGGCATGAAAGCCAAAGGCACACTCTTGAAGTACAAGACCGTTTACAAGCACCTGCAAGAGTTTCTCAACATCCGTTACCACGTGAAGGACATTGCGTTGAAAGAGCTTACCCCCGCTTTCATTTCCGACTTCGAGATGTTTCTGCGCACGGACAAACACTGCTGCACCAATACCGTGTGGCTGTATGTATGCCCACTTCGGACGATGGTGTTCATCGCCATCAACAACGAATGGCTCACACGCGACCCGTTCAGGGAGTATGAAATCAAGAAGGAGGAAACGACACGCAGTTTCCTGACCAAAGACGAAATCCGCCTGCTGATGGAAGGTAAACTGAAGAACGCCAAACAGGAACTATACCGCGACCTCTACCTGTTCTGCGCCTTCACGGGCTTGTCATTCGCCGATATGCGCAATTTGACGGAAGAGAACATCCGCACCTACTTCGATGAACACGAGTGGATAAACATCAACCGCCAGAAGACGGGCGTGGTGTCTAACATCCGCCTGCTTGACATTGCGAAACAAATCATCGACAAATACCGCGGGCTGTGCGAAAACGGCAGGATTTTCCCTGTTCCCCACTACAACACGTGCCTCGCCGGAATCCGTGCCGTCGCCAAGCGTTGCGGCATCACCAAGCACATCACGTGGCATCAGAGCCGCCATACGGCAGCCACGACGGTGTTCCTCTCCAACGGTGTACCCATCGAAACAGTCAGTTCCATGCTGGGACACAAGAGTATAAAGACAACGCAGATATACGCGAAGATAACCAAAGAGAAGCTCAACCAAGACATGGAGAACCTTGCCGCAAGATTGAACCAAATCGAGGAATTTGCAGGATGTACCATCTAAAACAGAGACGCCATGAAACGTGACATAATCATTATAGAGGACAAGACGGTCAGCGTAACCGGTAACGAGGTATGGATGACCGCCGGGGAAATCGCCGAAGAGTTCCATGCCACCGTCCCGGCAGTGAACGCCACCATCAAAGCCGTCCGCAAGTCGGACGTGCTGAACGACTACGAGGTATGCCGCTACATACAGCTTGAAAACGGCCTGTACGCGGATGTTTACTCGCTTGAAATCATCATTCCAGTAGCCTTCCGGCTGAACACATACTATACACACGTGTTCCGCATGTGGCTGGTGGAGAAGGCACTCTCAAAGGAAAAGAGGCAGGCATACGTGATGTTCATACAGAACGGGAAAACCGGATATTGCTGAACACGCATACAGACAACGAAAAAGGAAACGGACAACGCCATCGGGTGCTGTCCGTTTCCTTTTTTTTTTCATGCAACCGCCTTATTCCAGCGGCTTGAGGTAATTCGCCTCCAACAGTTCACGCAGTCCCGATTCGGGATAAAGCACCTTACCTGCCAGAAGGATAAAGGGCAGCATCCTGTTGTTGCGATACTCCTGCAAGGTGCGGCGGCTTACCCGGAGCATTTCCGCCACCTCCTTGTCCGTCAGGTAATGTTCCCCGTCCAGTGGCGGACGGTAACTTTCCAAAAATGCGGAGAGCCATTTGGAGCCTTTGAGCATATTCTGTATCGCGGTGGCAACCTGCTCGTCCTCCATTGAGAAAACCTCGTTGTTCTCGTTCATCATAACATCGGATTAAGTGGTTAATAAAAACAGAGTCATTTTCCATCGGGATAGATCGTGCCGATAAGCGGAATAAGCCGCCTGACCTCCTCCGGCCTGTAATAGAATCTGCGGTTCATCTGCGAGTAGCCGATAAGCCGCCTGTCACGCAATGACTGCAACGTGCGCGGGCTGATTCTCAACTGCCCGCAGACCTCCTCGCCCGTGAGCCACCTTTCCAGCCGCCCGCCGTCGCTTTTGCGCCTTAGGGCGGCGACTTTCTCCGAGAGGGCGTTGAATGACGCCAGCATCATCTCGAAGGTCTTTTTCTCGATAGATACGATTTCCATATACCAAAACATTTAATGATTTACCGCAAAGGTAACGCAGCCGCCTTGAATGCGTGCCGTTTTCCGCTATATGGCAGTTTGTTGCGCCGGTTGTCCGGGTTACGGAGTCACTTTCAAAGAAAATCTTACGTGAGTCACGTAGTGAGTTGTTAAAGCTCCTTTTGTTTATTGCCGAATTTTGCCGCAGAGAAACAAAAGAAAGGACAAAATATGAAAGTGATAACGATTGAAAGTTCCGCCTTCACCGCCCTGACGGAACAGATAGCCGAGATAGCGGTCTATGTGCGTGCCGTTTCCGGTGAGAGGAAGGGAGAGTTTTCCGACATGCTGCTCACCACCCGCGAGGCGGCGCACCTGCTGAACGTGAGTACCCGTACCCTCCAACGTATGCGCAGCGAACAGCGCATCGCCTATGTCGTGCTGCGCGGCAAATGCCGCTACCGCCGGTCGGAAATAGACCGCCTGCTCGCAGACTGCACCGTGGCAGAAGATGCAGCGACACTGACGGAACTGAAACGCAACCACACGCTGCGCACGGGCGGCGGCAAACCCAAAGGAAGGAGGACATAAGATATGGAACTGCTTACACGAAACAATTTTGAGGACTGGATGCAGAAGCTGATGGAACGGCTCGACCGTCAGGACGAGCTGCTGCTCTCCCTGCGACCGTCCGGCAAAGCCCCGAACCCGATGGAAAGTATCAGGATGTTCGACAACCAAGACCTCTGCATGCTGCTCCAGATAAGCAAGCGTACCCTGCAGCGCTACCGCAGCATCGGTGCATTGCCGTACAAGACGCTCGGCAAAAAGACCTATTACAGCGAGGAGGACGTACTGACATTCCTCTCCGAACACGTAAAGAATTTCCGCAAGGAAGATATAGCCTTCTACAAGGCGCGTATCCATAATTTCTTTAATAAATAACCCATTAAAACATTTTTCAAATGGCAAAGAAAACAACAGAAAAAGACGTGCTGATAGTCCGCGACGAGAAGACGGGCGAGATTAGCGTGGTAGCCGGGCTTAACGCCGACGGCTCACCCAAGCGTACCCCCGCAAAGGCGGAGAACGCGCAGAGTTTCCTGCAATTCGACAGGCACGGGGACGTGCTGGACAACTTCTTCAAGAACTTCTTCCGGCAGTGCAAGGAGCCCAGCCGCTTCGGTTTCTACCGTGTCGCGGCGGACCAAGCCGACAAGCTGCTGGAAGTTATCAAGGACTTGCTGAAAGACCCCGAGGGCAACAAGGAGATGCTTGCGCCCCACAAGGTGGACACCTCCGGCTACGAAAAGAAAGTACAGGAGGAGCAGTCCGCCGAAAAGCAGGAACAACCGGAACAGAAACAAGATGACGAACCTAAAAAACAGGAAGAAATGGAACAGAAAAACGAACAGAATCAGGAAAACCCGCAGCAGGCGCAGAGCAACCGGGGCTACCAACCCATCGACGAGAGCAAGATCAACTGGAAGGAGTTGGAGGAGAAATGGGGCGTGAAGCGCGACGACCTTGAAAAGTCGGGCGACCTTGACCGGATGCTCAACTACGGCAAGTCCGACTTGGTGAGGGTGGCGCCCAATTTCGGCGGAGAGGCTTTCGAGCTGGATGCCCGCCTCTCCTTCATCAAGAAGGACGGCGAGGGCAACGTCAGCCTTGTGCCGCACTTCATCCGCAAGGAGCAGAAACTCGACGAGTACAAGGAACACAAGTTCTCCGACGACGACCGGAAGAACCTGCGCGAAACGGGCAACCTCGGCAGGGTTGTGGACCTCGTGGACAGGGAAACGGGCGAGATCATCCCCTCGTTCGTCAGCATCGACCGCAAGACGAACGAAATCACGGATGTCCCGGCAAACAAGGTGCGCATACCGGAGCGCATCGGCAAGACGGAAATCACCAAGCAGGAGCAGGACATGCTGCGTGCCGGGCTGCCTGTGCGCGACAAACTCATCGAGCGCAAGGACGGCAGGAAGTTCGTCACCACCCTGCAAGTGAACGTGGAGCAGCGCGGCGTGGAGTTCGTGCCGGGAACCGGCAGGTCGCCACGTGCCGCACAAGCACAGGAAGCCAAGAACAACCCCACACAGGGACAGGCGCAGGGTACGGAAAACACAGCCAACACGAACAAGGAGCAACGCCGCAACACGTGGACGAACGCCGACGGCAGCATCCGCCCCATCAGCAAATGGAGCGGCGTGGACTTCACCGAGCAGCAGAAAGCCGACTACGTGGCTGGCAAAGCCGTGAAACTGGAGAACGTGACCGACAAGCAGGGCTTCCACGCCACGATGTACATCAGGTTCAACCCGGAGAAGGGACGCCCGTACCGCTACGACACCAACCCCGATAACGCGCAGAAGGTCGCGCCTTCCAACGAGAGCCGTACGCAGGTGGCGGTGAACAGCGAGGGCAAGACCAACGAGGCTACCAAGAACCTGAAGGAGCCGTTGCGGAAGGGACAGACCGCCCCGAAGGACACCGCACAGCAACAGCAGCAGGAGAAGCCGCAAAAGAAAAACAATAAGGGCATGAAGATGTAATCCGGTGTCCGCCACTAAATCCGAAGTAACATTTGTAAAATTCAAAACGACAGAAAAATATGAAGACAATCATTGCAGAAAAGCCGTCTGTGGCACGTGAGATCGCCCGTATCGTGGGCGCGACAAAGAGAGAGGAAGGATATTTCGAGGGAGGCGGCTACGCCGTGACATGGGCGTTCGGACACCTCGTGCAGCTTGCCATGCCCGACGGTTACGGCATACGCGGCTTTGTCCGTGACAACCTGCCCGTCATACCCGACACCTTCACGCTCGTCTCCCGTCAGGTAAAGACGGAGAAGGGCTACAAGCCTGACAGCAGCGTGGTGGCGCAGATCAAAACCGTCGCCCGGCTATTCAAGGAAAGCGAACAGATCATCGTGGCGACCGATGCCGGACGCGAGGGTGAGCTTATCTTCCGCTACCTCTATCATTATACCGGATGCACCACCCCGTTCGTCCGCCTCTGGATAAGCTCGCTTACCGACAAGGCTATCCGCGAGGGACTGCGCAACCTCGAAGCGGGCGACAAATACGACAACCTCTATCTTGCCGCCAAAGCACGGAGCGAATCAGACTGGCTCGTGGGCATCAACGGCACGCAGGCACTTTCCATCGCCGCCGGACACGGCACTTACTCCGTCGGGCGGGTGCAGACACCCACGTTGGCGATGGTGTGCGCACGCTATTGGGAGAACCGCCGCTTTACCCCCGAAGCCTTCTGGCAGCTCCATATCGCAACGGACGGCTGCGATGAAGGAACGGTGAAGTTTTCCTCTTCCGAAAAATGGAAAGAGAAAGAGTCCGCGACGGAACTGTATAATAAGGTGAAGTCGGCAGGCACAGCCACCGTCACGAAAGCCGAACGCAAGGAGAAGACGGAGGAAACACCGCTCCTGTACGACCTGACCACGCTCCAGAAGGAAGCCAACGCCAAGCATGGCTTCACGGCGGAACAGACGCTTGAAATCGCGCAGAAGCTCTACGAGAAGAAGCTCATCACCTATCCGCGAACCGGAAGCCGCTACATTCCCGAAGACGTGTTCGCGGAAATCCCCAAGCTGCTTGCCTTCATCGGCAGCCTGCCCGAATGGAAGGGCAAGTTGCAGCCGAAAGCCGTGCCGACACGCCGCAGCCTGGACGGCGGCAAGGTGACAGACCACCATGCCCTGCTCGTCACGGGCGAGAAGCCGCTGTTCCTCTCCAAAGAGGACAGCACCGTCTATCACATGATAGCCGGGCGCATGCTTGAGGCTTTCTCCGAAAAATGCGTCAAGGACACTGCCACCGTCACGGCAGAGTGTGCCGGAGTGGAGTTCGTGGCAAAAGGCAGCATCATCAGGCAAGCCGGATGGCGTGCCGTCTATGGCAAGGAGAATGGAGAAGAGAACAACAGCCAAGAGGAAACCGCCGCCATTCCCTGTTGGCAGGAAGGCGACACGCTGGCACTGAAAGCCGCCTCCATCACGGAGGGAAAGACCAAACCCAAGCCGCTGCATACCGAAGCCACCCTGCTGTCCGCGATGGAAACGGCTGGCAAGGAGATAGAGGACGACGCATTGCGGCAGGCTATGAAGGATTGCGGCATCGGCACGCCCGCCACCCGTGCGTCCATCATCGAAACGCTTTTCAAGCGCGGCTATATGGAACGCTGCAAGAAGTCGCTTGTCCCCACCGAAAAAGGGCTTGCCCTCTACTCGGTCGTGAAGGCGATGCGTATTGCCGATGTCGCCATGACGGGCGAATGGGAAAAGGAATTGGCACGCATCGAGCGTGGGGAACTGCCCGCCGATGACTTCCGCAGGAAGATTGAGGCATATACACGGGAAATTACCTCCGAACTGCTGTCGTGCGACAAGCTGTTCGCCCGCAGGGATTCCGGCTGCAAGTGTCCCAAGTGCGGAGCGGGGACGATGCAGTTTTACGGCAAGGTCGTCCGCTGCGACAACGCGGAGTGCGGTCTGCCCGTGTTCCGCCTGAAAGCAAACCGCACCCTCTCTGATGATGAAATCAAAAACCTGCTCACCGACGGACACACGAAACTGCTCAAAGGATTCAAGAGCAAGCAGGGCAAGAGTTTTGATGCCGTAGTCGCCTTTGACGGGGACTATAACACGGTTTTCGTGTTCCCAGAAAGGAAAAGTAAAGCGACCTCTGCGAAAAGAAGAAAATAAATGTTTAACTTTGCCACTGGTTCAGAGTAATGAATTGTTCTTCGATACCGGATTACACTCATACTTTGGATTTAGTGGTGGCACTCGGAGGGATACCGGGTGCCTTTTTCTTCTCGTTTTCCAACGATTATCCCTATCATCATTATCAATCCACTAAATTCCAAAGAAATGAACAACAAGAAGAAAAACGAGGGTCGGACCGACTTTTCCTATTACGGTCTGTACCTGCTGGACTACCTCACCACGAACAAGTTCGAACAGGCAGCCGATGAAGCCTTCATCCGAGAAAGAACCGACCGTGCCGCCGAAGCGTATGAACGGGCAAGGCTCGAAGGCTATCCTGCCGACGGGGCGCAGGAACTGGCGATGAAGGTGCTGACGGAGGGCCTTCGCTACTCCAAGCACGCCATCCTGCGCGAAGTCGTGGAGAACGAATTTGCGGGTGAAGTACCGGGAGAAAAATGTGAAGCCTTTACCCAGAAGCTGCTACCGCTTGTCGGAAACGTATTCTCCATCTATGACCTCTCGGACGACAATTTCGCCCTGTCGCCCGAATATGACCTGCTCTACACGGAGCTGACGGGAGCCGTCATCCTCTATATCGAAGAGTATGGCGTTTAACCGCAAACAGAGACTGCGGGACAACATCGAGGCGATACGGACGGCATTCCTCCTTGACAGGGAACAGCGCACACCCACCGCACGCGAACGGCTCTTGTTAGAACGTTATTGCGGTTTCGGGGGACTGAAGAACATACTCAACCCTGCAAGGGAACTGACGGATGCCGTCCACTGGGCGAAGTCCGACCTCGAACTGTTTGCCCCTACCGTGGAACTGCACAGGTTGCTGCGGGAGAACACAAAAGACGAGACGGAGTACAAACGGAATATGGATGCCATGAAGCAGTCCGTGCTGACCGCCTTCTATACCCCGCCGGAGATAACCGGGACCATCGCGGACGTGCTGCATGAACACGGCATCCGTCCCGACCGGGTGCTGGAGCCGTCGGCAGGTGTCGGTGCATTCGTGGACGCCGTGCTGGAGAACAGACCGGACGCGGACATCATGGCTTTTGAGAAAGACCTGATGACGGGCAAGATACTGAAGCACCTGCATCCCGGACAGAAAGTAAGGGTACAGGGCTTCGAGAAGATAGAAAAGCCGTTCATGAACCATTTTGATTTGGCTGTCTCCAATATACCGTTTGGCGATGTGGCGGTGTTCGACCCGGATTTTTCGGGCAGCAAGGATCCTGCAAGGCTCTCGGCGGCACGGACGATACACAATTACTTTTTCCTGAAAAGCCTTGACGCGGTGCGTGAAGGCGGAATCGTGGCGTTCATCACCTCGCAGGGGGTACTGGATGCCCCGACCAACGCGCCCATACGCGAGTATATGATGAACCATGCCAATCTGGTGGGCGTAGCCCGCCTGCCGAACAACCTCTTTACGGATAACGCGGGAACGGAGGTGGGCAGCGACCTGATTATCCTGCAAAAGAACAGCGGAAAGAACGGTGAACTGTATTACAACGAAAAACTCTTCGTGCAGACCGAACAGACCCCTATCGGCACTTCCGTAAATGGGTATGTATGGAGCATCGGCTCGCTTTCACACACGGATTTGATCAGAAGTACCGACCCGTACGGGAAACCAGCCTATAAACTCCTGCACGGTGGGGACATCGCACAACTGGCGGAAGACTTGCGGGAGCATCTGAAAATAGAACTGCAACAACTTGACAGGAAACTGTATGAGAGACACAGGCTGCATCCGATAAAGGAGGAAAGCACGGCTGCGGAAGTGCAACCTGCTCCGAAAACAGAAAAGGTATCACCTTCTGTAATAGCCCCCGTTTCTGTAATTGAGCCTGTCAAGGGAGTGGAGAAGCCGCAAGCACAGCCCATAGAGGAAAAGCCGGAGATTGAGCCGCGCCAACCCAATCATTCGTCAGCCGTGCAGCTTACCCTGCTCGACCTTTGGGGTATGCCCATAGAGGAACCGGTAAAAAAGAAAAAGGCAGCGAAAAAGGAAAGCAAGCCGAAGCCTATGCCGTCCACGCCTAAACCGCAAGTCAAAGTTACTCCACCCGTTGAAGCCGCCAAGCCGATAAACGGTAATAAGGAAGAAAAGCCGGAAAATGCCGAAAAGCCAAACGACCCGGACGACATTTACGCCACTCTGGATTGGGAAACCAATCCTCCCATCAACGGCTTCTATGAGACAATGATGAGCCTGACAGCGGAACGGCGCAAGGCCCTACGGCTTGAGGCAGAACGGCACAGGCAGGAACAACTGAAAAAGATGGGTATCAAAGACACGTTGAACCCTGCTTTTGCGCCTTCTTCGGACAATATGGATAAAAAGCCGGAACAAACGGAAGAAATAAAGCAACCTGAAACACCGGCAGAAGTTGTGCCTACTTCCGAAACGGTTGCCACTTCCCTGTTCCCGGAACTTGAAACGGAAAAGCCGAAGGAGGAAGTCATGGACCTTTCTCCCCGTCCGTTCAACGGCCTGCTGGAGCCACACCACCGTGACGGCTCGATGGTGCTGGATGCTTCACGCAATCTCGGTTACCTGAAAGACCTCACGCCTTACGGTGCGACCTTCCAACCGCTCGACCTCCGTGGCTATCAAAAAGAGAAAGCGATGCTGTATATATCGCTCCGTGACGCTTACGAACGTCTGTATAGCCACGAGACGGAGAACCATACGGAACACAAACCGCAGCGCGGGTATCTCAACACCTACTACGATGAGTTTGTCATGCGTTACGGTAACCTCAACGCCAGACAGAACGTGAAACTGGTGATGATGGATGCCGGAGGGCGCGACATCCTTTCGCTGGAACGTGCGGAGGACGGCAAGTTTGTCAAGGCGGACATCTTCGACCGTCCCGTTTCCTTCTCGGTGGAGAGCCGTGTCAATGCAGGCTCTCCCGAAGAAGCCTTGTCCGCATCGCTCAACAAGTTCGGCACGGTCAATCTCGGCTATATGCAGGAGATAACCGACACTACGGAAGAGGAACTGCTTGGTGCCCTCAAGGGGCGCATCTTCTACAACCCGCTCGTAACCGGTTACGAAATCAAAGACCGCTTCATCGCGGGGAACGTGATAGAGAAGGCGGAACGCATAGAGGGCTGGATGGAGGACAATCCCGAAAGTGAGCGGATGCCGGAGGTGAAACAGGCGTGGGAGGCATTGAAGGAAGCCGAACCGCAGCGCATAGCCTTTGAAGACCTCGACTTCAACTTCGGTGAACGCTGGATTCCCACGGGCGTGTATGCCGCATACATGAGCCATCTTTTCGACACGGACGTGAAAATCGCCTATTCCGCCAGCATGGACGAATTTTCCGTGGCGTGCGGCTACCACACCATGAAGATCACGGACGAGTTTTTAGTAAAGGGCTATTACCGGAACTATGACGGTATGCACCTGTTGAAGCACGCCCTGCACAACACCTGCCCCGACATGATGAAAAGTATCGGCAAGGACGAGAACGGCAACGACATCAAGGTACGCGACAGCGAGGGCATACAGCTCGCCAACGCGAAGATAGACGAAATCCGTAACGGGTTCTCCGAATGGTTGGAAGAACAGTCGCCGCAGTTCAAGGAACGGCTCACGACGATGTATAACCGCAAGTTCAACTGTTTCGTGCGCCCGAAGTATGACGGCTCGCACCAGACTTTTCCCGACCTCAACCTGAAAGGGCTGGCAAGCCGGGGAATCAAGAGCGTTTACCCGTCGCAGAAGGATTGCGTCTGGATGCTGAAACAGAACGGCGGCGGGATCTGCGACCACGAGGTGGGAACCGGCAAGACGCTGATAATGTGCATAGCGGCACATGAGATGAAGCGTCTGAACTTGGCGCACAAGCCGATGATTATCGGGCTGAAAGCGAATGTGGCGGAGATTGCCGCCACCTATCAGGCGGCATATCCCAATGCGAGGATTCTCTACGCTTCTGAAAAGGATTTCTCGACCGCCAACCGCGTGCGTTTTTTCAACAACATCAAAAATAACGATTACGATTGCGTCATCATGTCGCACGACCAGTTCGGCAAGATACCGCAGTCACCGGAGTTGCAGCAGCGCATCCTGCAGGCGGAGCTTGACACGGTGGAGGAAAACCTCGAAGTCTTGCGGCAGCAGGGCAAGAACGTGTCGCGGGCGATGCTGAAAGGGCTGGAGAAGCGCAAGCATAACCTTGTGGCGAAGCTGGAGAAGGTGGAACACGCTATCAAGTCCCGCACGGATGATGTGGTGGACTTCAAGCAGATGGGCATCGACCACATCTTCATTGACGAGAGTCACCAGTTCAAGAACTTGACTTTCAACACCCGTCATGACCGTGTGGCGGGATTGGGAAACTCGGAAGGAAGCCAGAAGGCCCTGAATATGCTCTTTGCCATCCGTACCATACAGGAACGCACGGGCAAGGACTTGGGGGCTACGTTCCTTTCGGGCACGACCATTTCCAACAGTCTGACGGAACTGTACCTGCTCTTCAAATACCTGCGCCCCAACGAACTGGAACGGCAGGACATCCGCTGTTTCGATGCTTGGGCTGCCATCTTCGCCAAAAAGACGACCGATTTTGAGTTCAACGTAACGAACAATATCGTTCAGAAGGAGCGTTTTCGCTATTTCATCAAGGTGCCGGAGCTTGCCGCCTTCTACAACGAGATTACCGACTACCGCACGGCGGAGGATGTAGGTGTGGACAGACCAAACAAGAATGAGAGACTGCACCACATACCGCCCACACCGGAGCAGGAGGACTTCATACAGAAGCTGATGCAGTTTGCCAAAACCGGCGATGCCACTCTGCTTGGCAGGTTACCCCTGTCGGAAACGGAGGAAAAGGCGAAGATGCTCATCGCCACCGACTATGCGAGAAAGATGGCTCTTGATATGCGCATGATAGACCCGAACTACGAGGACCATCCCGACAACAAGGCAAGCCATTGTGCCAAGATGATTGCAGAGTATTACCACAAGTACGAGGCGCACAAGGGTACGCAGTTCGTGTTCTCCGACTTGGGGACATATCAGCCGGGGGAAGGATGGAACGTGTACAGCGAGATAAAACGCAAGTTGGTGGAGGATTACGGCATACCGGCAAGTGAGGTGCGCTTCATTCAGGAGTGTAAGACGGATAAGGCTCGTAAGGCGGTGATAGATGCCATGAACGCCGGGACGGTGCGCGTGCTGTTCGGCTCCACAAGTATGCTCGGAACGGGCGTGAATGCGCAGAAAAGATGTGTCGCCATCCATCACCTTGATACACCGTGGCGACCGTCCGACCTGCAACAGCGTGACGGACGGGGTGTTAGAGCCGGGAACGAGATTGCCAAGCATTTTGCCGAGAATAACGTGGATGTCATCATCTACGCGGTGGAAAAGTCGCTGGACAGCTACAAGTTCAATCTGCTGCACTGCAAGCAGACGTTCATATCGCAGCTCAAAAGTGGAGCGATGGGCGCACGTACCATCGACGAGGGAGCAATGGACGAAAAATCGGGTATGAACTTCTCGGAGTATATGGCGTTGCTCTCCGGCAATACCGACCTTTTGGATAAGGCGAAATTAGAGAAGCGTATCGCCTCGATCGAAGGGGAACGCAAGTCGTGGGGCAAGGGCAAGCGCGATTCGGAGTTCAAGCTGGAATCCAAGACGGGAGAACTGCGCAACAACACGGCTTTCATCGAAGCCATGACGGAAGACTGGAACCGTTTTCTTTCCGTTGTGCAGACTGATAGGGAAGGCAGCCGTCTTAATCTTGTCAAGGTGGACGGCGTGGATTCAACGGATGAGAAGGTCATCGGTAAGCGTTTGCAGGAAATCGCCAAGAACGCCACGACTGGTGGACTGTACAAGGCTGTCGGGGAACTTTACGGCTTTCCGATAAAGGTGGTCAGCGAGAGGACACTCAAAGAAGGTCTGGAGTTCACTGACAACCGCTTCGTGGTGGAGGGTAACTACAAGTACACCTACAACAACGGGCATCTGGCGATGGCAGACCCGATTGCTGCCGCACGAAACTTTCTGAACGCATTGGAGAGGATTCCGACCATCATCGACCAGTACAAGTCTAAGAACGAAGTGCTGGAAAAGGAGATTCCGCAGTTGCAGGAGATAGCGGGCAAGGTGTGGAAGAAGGAGGACGAGCTGAAACAGCTGAAGTCCGAACTCGCCGCACTGGACCGCAAGATACAGCTTGAGCTGGCTCCGGCTCAGGAAAACACAGAAGAGAACCGGCAAGGCAACGAGAAAAAACAGACGGAACAACAGCCGGAAAGCCCGCACGTGGACTTTGTACGCAGTCATTTAATTATAGGGAGACCCGGTTTATCGGAATCCAAAGGTGTAAAACTTTAATATCGAAGTCTTGACAGAAAAAGCCAGTGGTTGAATTTTTCACCACTGGCTTTAATTCTAATAATTTTTCAATCTAATATGACCGAATCTATAACGTTAAATCATAGATTATGTGTCTATTTGTGAAGAAAAAGACGTATCTTTGTATCAAAATCAAATAAGCATAACAATGGAGCCATCTATATACAGTTTTTCACTTTATACCGCACTGCCGTTGATGTTATTCTTCGGCTTTTATTTTTTGTTTGCAAAGACTCCTGAAAAGAAAATTTTCAAGAATTATCTCCGCTCCCGACAGATTATGGGTATAGCTATGCTGCTGCTTTCGGCAAATTATTCGGTACATTTCTTCTTTGGTATCCGATTCAAAAATGCGGATTCTACCATATTGATGAACATGTCCACATACTTCCTGTGCTATTCTCTGTTCAGTTCGGCATTGATAATGTTGCTTGATCGTTTTTACATTACCAAACGGCGTGTGTGGACACATATCATTTTATGGATTATATTCTCAACTCTTTCCGGAGTTGTGGTGTTCCTGGTGCCAAGCGGAATCATACAAAAAATCTCTTTATTTGCTTTAGCTGTCTGGTTAGTTGTTTTTGGAGTCGTTTTAGCTCGCAGAGTCATAGTTGCATATCGTAGAGCCATTCGAATTTTCAATGAAACTCAGGCGGATGATATAGGCGCATATATCGAATGGCTTTCCATATTCACTTATTGGGCTGTTATCTTCGGTGTCGGATGCGGATTGCTGACATTCCTGCCTAACAAATATGTTTTTATTTGGATTTTGTCGTCAATTCCGTTCTACTGTTATCTTTTCTACAGCTATCAGAACTACCTGCTGTTCTATGAACAGGTGGAAAATGCGTTTGAGCAGGATATACAATCTGAACAAGAACTTCTGACAAATTCGGGAACTGAACCCGAAATGGTTTCAGATGAGGAAGTTCCAGTGTCCTATACAGAATTTATAGAGAAGGTGGACAACTGGATAAAGACAGACGGCTATGTCCAGCAGGGACTTACCATAAAAGAACTGTCCGAAATACTTCATACGAACCGTACCTATCTTTCCGCTTATATCAAGACTACGTATAAAATGACATTCCGCGAATGGATAACCAGCCTCCGGTTGGAGTATGCGAAAAACATGCTGAAGGAGCATCCGGAAATCAATATACAGAAGCTGGCTGAGTCCTCCGGTTTTCTTTCCCGCAGTAACTTTATCAAATTATTTTCCGAGAAGGAAGGATGTACGCCTGCCAAATGGAAAAAAGCAAATCGGGAATAATTTGTATACTAAAAAACATTGAAAGAGGTCTCAGAAACCCATTTTCAAAAAGTGCTCAAACGACAAAAAAAAGTGCTAATTCGACAAAAAGGTGCTCTAACGACAATTTGAAAAGTGCTCAAACGACTATTTTTCATAAAACGCTGTATTTCAACAGAAAAAGTTTTTGTAATATTTTGGGCGCTGAATGGCATTTATTACCTTTGGAGAAGACAAAGATAATAAATTCAAGTTTATATGAGCAGAAAAATCACTTTTCTTACCCTGTTTCTGTGGCTGATGACGCTAACTTTTCCTGTCATTGCGCAGCAGAAAGCAGACACGACCTACACCTTCCGGTTCGTTACGCAGAAGGACATGTTCTACGTGCCTTGGAATGGCAATGACACGGAACTTGCCCGCCTGTTGGAATGTATCGAAAACAACAAAGCAATAATTCTTGACGGCAAAATGCCGCTACTGGTTGACGGATACTGCAATTCGCAGAGCAGTGAAGCCGAGAACCTTGCAACGGCGAAGATCCGTGCCAATCGAGTAAAATCCGAACTGATTACACGCGCGGAAATAAAAGAGGAGAATTTCATTACCCGCAACCATGCGACTGAGGGTGATTTTGTTACCGTGCGCTTGACGGTACCGGTAAAGGAAACAGCCGTGACGGATGCGGACGCGGAAGCACGACGCAAGGCGGAAGCCGAACGACTGGCAGCCGAGAAGCGTGCCGAGCAGGAACGGCTTGCCGAAGAGCAACGTAAAGCGGAAGAAGCCCGATTTGCCGCAGAAAAGGCAAAAGCCGAGAAAGCCGCTCACCAAAATAAACTTACCGACATGCCATTGGAAACCCCAACCGACTATCATTTTTCCCTGCGTGCCAACCTGCTGCGCTGGGCTACCATGACACCAGATCTTGGCGTGGAATGGCGCATCTGCCCGTCGTGGGGCATTGCCGTAAACGGCTCGTGGACTTCTTGGAGTTGGAATGACAAAGATTGCCGCTATGCACTCTGGGAAGTGGCTCCGGAAGTACGTTACTATATGGGTGAGAAGAAAGCCTGGTATCTGGGTGCGATGTTCAAGACCGGACAGTTCAACTACAAGTTCTCCGAAGCAGGCAAGCAGGGCGACCTGATGGGTGGTGGCATCACCGCCGGCTATCAGCTGCGGCTGAACAAGGCACTGACTCTTGATTTCAACCTCGGCTTGGGCTACCTGAATGCCGATTTCGAAAAATATGAAGTCATCGATGGTGTGCGCGTGCGCTGTGGCAACGAGACAAAAAATTGGTGTGGCCCCATCAACGCCGGTGTGACATTGGTATGGAAGTTATTCTAATACGGAGGAATAGAGTATGAAAGCAAGACAATATATAAATATGGTAGGAATGACAGCCGCCGTGCTGCTATCTTCCTGCGTGAAGGACACGCTTTATGACACGCCGCATCCCGACTATGGGAAAATTGCGGTGACAGCCGACTGGTCGGCCTGCGGTGAGGGTATCAACATACCTGCCACGTGGACGGTCACCATGGGCGACTATACGGGTACGGAGACTTCCGCCACCCATGCCCCCGACCATCTGTTTGCTCCGGGCAGCTACACCCTTGCGGTGTGGAACCCGGCTGAAGGAATCACGGTAAATGGTACCACCGCCACCATTGCCGCAGCCACGGGAAACCGGGCAGGCACGGATGCCTTTGTGAACAATGCCCCTGGATGGTTCTTCACCTATACGAAACAGGTGAGCATCGAGAAAGACAAGGACTATCCGCTGACCGCCGCAATGAAGCAGCAGGTACGCGAACTGACGCTTGTCGTCAAACCGACGGGTGATGCCGCCGGACGCATCACGGAGATTGTTGCTTATCTGACGGGTGCAGCCAGAACACTCGATTTCGCTACCGATACCTACGGAGCCGCTTCAAACGTCGTGCTGCCCTTCACCAAGATAACCGAAGGTGACGATGCCGGCAAGTGGAAAGCCACGGTGCGGTTGCTGGGTGTGACCGGCACGGAACAACTGCTGACGGCTGAAATCCGCTATGCGGACGGCAACCCGAGCCCCACCACGTTGAAAAGCGACCTCACAGAAGCTCTCAAGGAGTTCAACACCAGAAAGGGCAAATCGCTGACCCTCGGCGGAACGCTGGTTGAGACTCCCGAAGGCATGGAAGTGGACGGAGCCGAAATCAACGGCTGGGAAGAAGTGAAAGGTGATGATGTAAATGCTGATTTGTAAATAATAAAATTATAGATATAATGAAGACAAGATTTTTTACACTTGCAGCGCTCGCCCTCGCACTGGTAGCCTGCAACAACGACAACGAGAACCTGAACGGTGACCCCGTGGCCGCCCAGTTTACCGCAAACATCGCCCCCGCCACCCGCGCCAGCGGAACCACCTGGACTGCCGGCGACCGTATCGGCATCACCGACATCGGCAACGATTCCCAGTACGGCAACGTGCCTTTCATCCTGAAAAACGGGAAATTTGAGGCAGAAGGAAAGGTTATCTATATCGAAGATGCAAAGACCCATACTTTCCGCGCCTACTATCCGTACAACGCGGCGGGAGGCATCCTCACAGCCACGACCGATGCCACGGCGCAGCAAAACCAGCCTGCCATCGACTTCCTCTTTGCTTCAGGAGCCACGGGAGACAAAAACAACCCGGTAGTAAGCTTCACCGACAAAACCGCCAAAGGCGGTGAAGACAACTCCTTCCACCACCGCATGAGCCAGATAACCCTTACCCTCGAGGCGGGCGACGGCGTGGATTTCAGCGTGGTCAAGCCTGAACGTTACACGCTGGACGGATTGTTACTCACCGGTACGTTCAACACGGCCGACGGTATTGCCACCGCAGACAACGGACTACAGACCGGAGAACTGACCATGAATCTGGCAGACGGCAATCTCACGTCATCGATCATCCTCTTCCCGCAGACAGTTGCATCCCTGCCGTTGGTTGTGAATTACAAAGGTCAGGAATATCATGCCACACTCACCATGCCCGATGGCGCACTGCTGGCGGGCAACAACTATACCTATACCGTCAAGGTACGCAACAAAGTCCTTGAAGTCAGCGAAGCCACCATTGCAAAGTGGAACGATATAGACGGCGGAGAAGTGGGCGCTGACCTGTAGGATGTTAATAATTAATCGATTAGAATAAAGAATTATGAGACATAGATTATTTATCCCCGCAGCCACCGCACTGCTGTTCGCCCTCGCCGCCTGCACGCAGGACGAACTTGCTGGCGATAACCGTCTGCCCGAAGGTGAATACCCCGTCGTCATCCGTGCCACCGGATTGTCCGTAGAAGCAACGCCGCTGGCAGCCCCTTCCACCCGTGCCTCTGTGGACGGCGACTGGCAGGGCGTCACTTCCGTGGCACTCAAGATGGGCGATGCGGTAAAGGAATACACCGTAACGGCTTCTACCGATTTCAAGAGTGCCACGCTTTCACGCGAGAACGACCCGTACTACTGGACCAGCCGCGACCCGATTACCGTATCGGCATGGTGGCCCTTCGACAATGCCGACATCACACAGATGCCTGCCGTGAAGGTGGCAGAAGACCAAAGCAAACTGGCTGACTTCCAGAACAGCGACTTCATCTCTGCTGAGAACCGGAAGGTGGAATTTAACAACCCGACTCTTGAATTTACCCACCGCACGGCACGCGTGACAATCGAACTGAAGCCTGGCACGGGATTCACGAGCGTTGCCGGTGCCACGGTGAGCCTCGTGAGCCTGTCCGCCGATAACGGCAACCCGACCGCCATCAAGACTTACAACGCAAGCGGCAACACCTACGAGGCACTGACCGCCCCGCAGACCGTTGCGGCAGGCAAACCGTTCGTCAAGGTGGAACTCGGCGGCGGCACCTTCTACTTCCGTCCGCAGAACAACGTCGTATTAGAAGCGGGCAACCGCTATAAATACACCGTCAAGGTGAACGCCACCGGCTTGACGTTAGAGGGTTGCACCATCGGCAGCTGGGCTGACGGCGGCGGCGAGAGCGGCGAGGCTGAGGATTTGGGCTATTCTATACAGAACGACGGCAGTTACACGGTCTATAACGCTGACGGCCTGCTGGCATGGAACAAAGCCGCACAAAAGGACGAATCGATAAATTGCACCCTCACCGCCGACATCGACCTGACGGGTAAGGATTGGACACAGATAGGCACATGGCCAGGTTACTCCGGCGTCTTTAATGGGCAGGGACACCGCATTACGGGATTAAACTTTTCAGCAGCGACTACTGAACTTTTTGGGTTATTAAATTTACGTGGTGTGATAAAGAACCTACAACTCATAGATGTGAATCTATATGGCAATAATGGATCAGCAGCTGGAATAGTGGATCAAAATAATGGTCAAATCATTGCCTGCTCTGTGACGGGAAAAATTTCTGCATATGGTAGAACTTGTGGTATAGCCGATTTAAATTATGGCAGTATCACAGCTTGTTGGTTTGACGGCACATTGAAAGATTATGAATCTGGAGCTATAGTGCGTTTCAACTACAATACTATAACTTCCTGTTATTGGGGAGGCAATGCCGAGCAAGGAGAATTCCGTAATTTTGGAGGAACGGTAGATGCCACGAAGGTGGACGGCGCGACCGTGAAATGGCAGACAGCCGTTGACGGCATGAACACCGCCCTCACCGACAATGACTACCAGTGGGCACTCGGCACAGATGGTCTGCCCGTACTGCAAAAGAAACAATAACAACCCCTAAACAACACGCATCATGAAACGAACAACCATCCATATATCCGCAACCATCGCCCTGCTGCTCGGCCTTGCCGCCTGCACGCAGGACGAAGCGGGCTTCCTACCAGAAGGGGCGGAAGGCACACCCATCGTCTTCACCGCGACGGGGCTGAATCCCGCCGCGACAGCCACCGCTGGCACCCGTGCCCCGGTGGACGGCAATTGGGAGGGTGTGCAGAGCGTGGCAGTCCTGATGGACGGCACGGTGAAGGCATACGACGTAACGCCCACCGCCGCCGACCCCACCAGCGCCACGCTGACCTCCACCGACCCGTACTACTGGACCAACCACAACGACATCACCGTCACGGCGTGGTGGCCCTACACCGAGGGCGAGACAACTCCACCTGCGGTAAAGGTAAAAGCCAACCAAAGTGCCCAGAAAGACTTTGAGGGCAGTGACCTCATCGTAGCCGACGGACAGACGGTGACTTACGGTAGCCCCACGCTCCGCTTCACCCACCGCACGGCGCGGGTGACCATCGTTCTGACGGACTACACCGAGGGACTGGCATCCGTGCGGCTGACGGGCCTCTCCACCGAAGGCGACAACCCGGATATAATCGTCCCGTACAGCAAGGGCAGCAACACCTATACCGCCCTCGTAGCCCCGCAAAGTGTGGCAGCTGGCACGGCCTTCATTACCTGCACCTTCACCAACGGCAAAACCTTCGTTTATAAGATGAAGAATGCTACCGACTGGCAGGCGGGCGGTGAATATACCTACACCGTCTCCCTCGCTGCGGCAAAAGACCTGGGCTATACCATAGAGAGCAACGGCAGCTACACCGTGACCTCCGCCGATGGTCTGATGAATATAGCCGAATTAGTGAACGGAGGTAAGAGCGACATTAACATTACCCTCACCGCCGACATTGACCTCACAGGCAAAGACTGGACACCGATAGGCACAGACTACGACAACTCATACAAAGGCACCTTCGACGGTGGCGGCCATACCATTACGGGGCTGACCTTTACGACAAATGACGAATATGCGGGTCTGTTCGGCTGGCTCAATAGAGCTGGTACGGTGAAGAACGTGGTGATGGAGGGCGTACAGATAACAAGCAATCAAATATATGGCGGCAGTATTGGCGGCGTGGTAGGATCTGGCTGGGGCACCATTGAAAACTGCTCGGTGTCGGGCAGCGTCAGCGGCACGGTGTATGTCGGCGGTGTGGTGGGTGTTCAAATAGGCGGTTCCATCACCGGATGCAGCTCCTCTGCCACAGTGAAGGGAACGGTCGATGTCGGCGGCGTGGCAGGTCAGACGAATTCGAGTGCCACCCTGACCGCTTGCTATGCCACAGGCAACGTGATCATAGAAATGGCCCCCAAAAAGAATATCGCTGGCGGCGGTCTGGTGGGAATGAACGCAGGAAGCAGCCTCCTTGCCTGCTATGCCACGGGCAACGTAACCAGTACGGGTAGTAGCACTGGCTATGTACATATCGGCGGTTTTTTGGGAAATAACTACGCCAACGTGATGACCGCCTGCTATTGGAAGAACAATCATGAACAAGGTATCGGCTACAATAAGAAAAGCACCGAAGCCACGAAGGTGGACGGCTCTGTCGTTACCTGGCAGAAAGCCGTTGATGCCATGAACACCGCCTTGCAGAACGCAGGCTCAGAATGGCGTTACGAACTTAAAGGAGCATTGCCTACCTTGAGGAAGCAGTAAGCCGTTGCGGGCGGAAATGTTCCGCCCGCAACGAACATTAACCGAAGTATAACCCCAATAAAAAAAGGAGGACGTGCTGGAACACACGGAGAATCCACCATATAGGTTTTGGCATCAAGGCATTGTTAATAATAATATAGACTCCAGTGTAAATATGGAAGCTGTAAGCCGGACATTGCCAAGATTGGTGCTCATTAAAGGCAACAAATCAAGTAATTAAATTAAAAACATGGGACTTTTTCACAGAGACAAGAAAAATAATGACGATGAGCCGGACAGTGTTCAAACCAATTCATTCTCTGAT
>ENA-OXNV01000045-OXNV01000045.1-human-gut-metagenome-genome-assembly--contig:-NODE-45-length-68590-cov-17.5763_pt1 | contig 68590 bp, 47 predicted proteins | sample MGYA00249745_ERZ652499 | MGnify/ENA primary metagenome ERZ652499 (study PRJEB26925, sample SAMN05826946) | human gut metagenome | biome: ENVO:2100002; feature: ENVO:00000062; material: ENVO:00002003...
ATTGACTATAAAGAAGTAGTACAAACACGCTCTTGAGTTCTCAAACCACCACCACACCAGCAAGACAGGAAACCAACCAGAAGAAGGAACCCGCCACGCTGAGCGGCAACAGGTGAATAACTTACACGCAACCACGCCACAACGCAAATCAAAGCGCACAAGAACCCAAGGAATCGGCATAACAGCGCAGTTCCTTCGGCGTGTCGCACAGAGCCCAATTTGCTCTGATAGGGCTAGCGTAACCCCTCGAATGTTTCCGGAAAACATCGAATCCATTATTCGGCTGGCGTGTCGCACGAGTTTTCGGACTGTCAGCTCCATGTTCATCGTTCGGCGACCACACCACCGGCGCACAATCAATGCATGGCAACAACGCTCCATCATCGGATTTCGTTCATGAATCACGGGTATACCTGTAGTTATGACCAAGAAGATTGCTGTATTAACCGGGGCGGGCATTTCCACGTCCGCTGGCATCCCTGATTTCCGCGGTCCAGACGGTGTGTGGACCAAGCATCCTGACCAAATGAGCGTTTACGACATCGATCTGTTTCTGCGTAACAAAGAAGACCGTGAGTACTCCTGGCGCTGGCAGAAGGAATCACCAGTATGGAACGCACAGCCCGGCACCGCGCATAAGGCGCTGGTCAAGCTGGAACAAGCCGGCATGCTGACGCTGCTGGCCACGCAGAACTTCGATGCGCTGCATGAGAAGGCCGGCAACAGCGACAGCGTCATCGTGAACCTGCACGGCACCATCGGCACCTCGCATTGCATGAAGTGCCATCAGGAATATGCCACGGCGGACATCATGGCCCGTTTGGATGAAGAACCCGATCCACATTGCCATCGCAAACTGAAGTATCGCGGCGATATGCCATGCAATGGCATTATCAAAACTGATGTGGTGTATTTCGGTGAGGCACTGCCGGACGGAGCGATGGAGAAGTCGTACAGCTTGGCCACCAAAGCCGACGAACTATGGGTAATCGGATCGACCCTTGAGGTGTACCCGGCAGCGAGCATTGTGCCGGTGGCCGCGCAGGCGGGCGTGCCCATCACCATCATGAATATGGGTCACACGCAATATGACCATCTTGCGAGCCGCTTGATTCATGAGGATATCGCCGTCGCGCTGCCGAAGTTGGTGGACGAGACGATTGCGGAGAACAAGTAGTCCTCAGCATAACGAAAGCGCCGGTGGGTGGTTAAGCAACTGATGATTGTTGGTTAACCACCCACCGGCGCTTTCGCGCCACCTCCCGCTAGCGGGAGGTATTGGAGCACACTTCTGCGCGGCCTCCCGCCAGCGGTATTGGAATCAGTAGATGCGCTTGGGCTGGAATCCAGCTTCCCTGAGTGCCACGAGGATGCGGTCGATGTGCTCGGGGCCGTTGGTCTCGACCGTGACGCCGAGAGACACCGCGTTGGTGTAGTGGCCGGATGCCTTGAACTGGTCGTGGTCAAGCTGAATGACGTTGGCGCGCTGCTCGGCAAGCAGGGTGGCCACCTTGACGAGCTGGCCCGGAGTATCCGGCAGCTCGACCTCGAAGTTCATGATGCGACCGCGGGCGATCATACCTTTCTGAATCACCGCACCCATGGTCACGGTGTCGATATTGCCGCCGGACATAATCGGCACCACCACGTGCGGGCCGGTGGCGGCGGCGAACTTGCGCGAACGCAGGTTCAGGTGTTCCAGCGCGGCCAGCGAAACGGCGCCGGCCGCCTCGACCACCAGCTTGTGCTTCTCGAGCATGAGCAGAATCATTTCGTTGATGTCGCGCTCGGTGACGGTGACCAGATCGTCCAGGAACTCGTTGATCAGAGCGAAGGGCAGGTCGCCGGGGTGCTTGACTGCAACACCTTCGGCGGAGGTAACCACATGGTCAGCCGGAGACACACGACCCGCGGCCAGCGAGTCCTTCCAGGCCGGGGAGCCCTCCGGAATCGCACCGATTACGCGCACTTCAGGCTTGAACGTCTTGATGGCGAGCGCCACGCCGGCACCCAAGCCACCACCACCGAGCGGCACGACCACGTCAGTGACGTTCGGCACGTCTTCGAGGATCTCCAGACCGATGGTGCCTTGGCCGCAGATGACTTCGTAATCGTCGAACGGCGGCACGTAAATCATGCCTTCCTTGTCGGCGAGCTCAGCAGCGTGGGCGGCGGATTCGTCGAACACATCACCGTACAGCACCACGTCGGCACCATACGCCTTCGTGGCATCGACCTTCAACGGCGGAGTGATCTGCGGCATGCAGATGGTGGCCTTCGCACCACGCTCACGGGCCGCATAGGCCACGCCCTGGGCATGGTTGCCTGCGGATGCGGTGACGATGCCACGGGCGATCTGCTCTTCGGTGAGCGATGCGATCTTGTTGTACGCGCCGCGAATCTTGAAGGAACCGGTGACCTGCAGGTTTTCCGGCTTCAGGAGAATCTCATGACCGGTCATCTCGCTCAATACCGGCGAAGGGATAATTTCCGTATGACGGGCAGTCCCTTTGAGACGTTTGGCGGCCAGCTTCAGTTCGGCTGCATGATCACGCTGCAGCGCCTTCAAAACATCCTTTTGTTCCATAGCTTTCCATTGTAAGCACCACAATGCCGAGAGACACCGGCTATCTCGCTTCACAGAGGTACATTCGGCCTCTTGCAGACAGCTATCTGCTTTTCACAGGGGTACCGAGCATCGAAAACCCCGAGTATAAGCCTTGATTTTTCAACGCTTATACTCGGGGTTTTGACGTTACGGTACCTCTTTCAAGGCGGATAGCATTTCGCAATAGCCCTGAAGTATCTCTGTGAACGGAGAAAGGTACTCAATCCGCTACAATCGCTCCAATCGCTACAGCTGAATGACGGCGGCCTCCCAAGGATCGAGCTCACGGTTGGCGAGGGAGACCACGGCGTGCGGGGCATCATACGTGCTGATTACCACGTTCGACTCGGTGATTCCGGCGGCGGCCAGTTCGGCGGTTTCGCGCGGTAGATCAACGGTTCGGCCGGACATGTTGACCACGACCAGCAGCTTCTCATCGCCGAGGGTGCGGGTGAAGGCGTAGACATGCGCGTCATCCGCATCGAGCAGATGCCAGTCGCCGGCCGCCACGACAGGCATGTCGTGGCGCAGCGCGATGAGCTGCTTGTAGAAGGCATACACCGAATCCGGATCGTCGAATTCGCCAGCCGCGTTGATCGCCGCATGGTTGGGATTGACGGAGATCCATGGCTCCTTAGCGGCATCCGGCGCAGTGAAACCGGCATAGACAGAGCCGTCCCATTGCATCGGGGTACGCGAATTATCACGACCGCGCGCGGCGATACCCGCCAACATCGATTCGGGCGACTGCACTTTGGCTTCCTCAACCCTTTGACGGTAAGCGTTCAGGGACTCGAGGTCACGGTACTGGTCTAGGCGCGTGAAGTGGGCGTCGGTCATGCCTAGCTCTTCGCCCTGATATATGTACGGGGTGCCGCGATGCATGTGCAGCATCAGGCCAAGTGCCTTGGCCGAACGCACACGAGATTCCTCCGAGGAGTCATCACCCCAACGAGAAACGACGCGAGGCTGGTCGTGGTTACCAGTAAACAGGCTTGCCCAGCCTGCATTCTTCACGGCCGCTTGATAACCGGCCATAATGCTCTTGAGCTTCGGCAGGTCAAGTGGCAGTGGCTTCCATTTGACGCCTTCGCAGTCAAAATCAACGTGCTCGAATAGGAAGAGCATGTCCAGCTCGCCGTTGGCGGGGTCGGTGATGTATTCGTTGCGCTGTGCGGTAACGCCGGGAGCCTCGCCCACGGTGAGGAAGCCCTCACGGCCTTCGAACACTTCACGGCGCATTTCGGCCAGGAATTCGTCTTGGCGAGGGCCGTCCGCGCAGAACGGATTCGGGTTGGAATAGCCTTCCTCACCCACGGGCAGATCGTCCAGCTCGGAACCGTACTCGCCGGGCAGCTTGCCAGACAGGTCCGTGCGCTTGGAAATCAGCGTAATCACATCCATGCGGAAGCCGTCAACGCCGCGGTCAAGCCACCAGTTCATCATGTCGTATACCGCGCGGCGCACAGCCGGATTTTCCCAGTTGAGGTCCGGCTGCTTCTTCGAGAACTGATGCAGGTAGTATTCGCCACGCTCAGGGCAATACTCCCATGCAGAACCGCCAAAGTAGGAGCCCCACTGGTTGGGCTCGGCACCGGGCTCGCCGGCAGTGGTGCCGGGACGGGCGGGACGCCACCAATACCAGTCGGCGTGCTCATCATCCTTGTTTTTGGACGCTTCAAACCAGGCGTGTTCATCGGAAGTGTGATTGACAACAAGATCCATCACGATCTTGAGCCCGCGCTTGTGGGCCTCGGCCAGCAGCTCATCCATGTCGTCGAGTGTGCCGAACAGAGGATCAATGTCCTGATAGTCGGAAATATCGTAGCCATTGTCGTCTTGCGGAGACTTGTATACCGGGGATAGCCACAGCACATCCACGCCGAGGTCGGCCAGATAGTCGAGCCGTGACGTAATGCCCTTGAGATCGCCGAGGCCGTCGCCGTTGGTGTCTTGGAAGGAACGCGGGTAAATCTGGTAAACGACCGCATTGGACCACCACGGATTTGGGGTGGCACCGTTGGTGCGGATGGAATCTGGAATTACTGTGCGTTGTGAAGTGGTCATCGTTGGCTCCTCCATTATTTATGGTCTACATTGCCTGTTGCTCATAGTCTAAAAAACGCTGAATTACATTTCCATTGGGGAACTGCGTTGGTGTGCCGGAAACAAAAACTGCAAAGAGCCGGAAGGCACTGCTACGGCTCAATTCTCATAAGCTGCACATGCTATTTAGCAACATATGGGCCCTTTCGCTGTTTGTGGTGGGTGACTGTGCCGTGGGGTGATGTTGGTCGGGTAGGTTGGAGGCATGGATGCCTCTCACCTGTTCACCGCCGCGCTTCGGCTGCGGTCACCTTGGAGGGTCGGGTCTGCGGACTTCCGTGACGCCGACGGCGACGGGCGGGAGCCGCACATCACGATCGGCTTCGAGCCCGGCAGAGGGTTCATGCTCCTGTTCGAGGCATGGGTGTGGCTATATCGCCTGTGCTCGTGGATGATGCACTCGAGGCTCGAACCTATGAAGGAGCTCGCCCGCTTGTTCCGCCGCCACTTCGCCACCATAATCTACCTGACCTGCGGCAGCTCACATATTAACGGTTCTTCTGATTGCGACGCGCAAGAGCAACTTCGGGCGCGCTTGGATTGCCCGCTTGAACCCACTGGTGCGGGGATAGATGATTTAGTTGACACGCCTGCGGGAATCTGGTGGGGATTTCGCTGGCACACCGGATTTCAAGCAAACCCCGCCTCGGGAACCGCTCCGGACTTCGGCGTTGGCCCGGTTCGTATGTCAATCGATTGCCGTCTGAACCGGGACAGAATCCGCTGTCCCGGTTCGCGATTTTTGTCCTTTTTTACAAACAGGGACAAGCCAATCTCCGCAGTTCATATGCTCCGTAATACAAAATCGGCGGAATAGAGCCGATCCCGGAATCAACATGTTGTCCCGGTTTTCACATAAAACGATTGACATTCATACCGGGACAATGAAAATTGTCCCGGTTCGTGAAAAACGCCCGAAACCGCGAACCGGGACAGCGGATTCTGTCCCGGTTCGCGCGTCAAACGGTTGATATGTGGACCGGGACAAGCCAGTGGCACGGCGACACAGCAGATGCGCTCAATTGCACCGTAAGCCGTACGGTTTCGTCACTTTTTCATTCGCACAACGAGCAAAACCACATGACCTTTGTGCGCCACCGCCACATCAACCGACCGTCGCCTTTATTGTGGCGGTTTCCAGTATGGCAACAGGACAGAAAAGCCTCCTCCGGTGAGAGCCGGAGGAGGCTTGGGTGGAAGCGGACCTTTACTTCACAGAGTCCTGCAATTCAGGACTGGCCTACGGCCAGACCCAACATGACCTCGCGAGTACGCGACCTATCCGGCCGCCCGGGCCGGGAAACAGCCCACGGGGCTGTTTCCTTAATCGGCTCGTCTCGCTCGACGCGGTGAAGTAAAGCAGCGCCTGCGCTGTTTTACTTGACCGCTCCCCTCATCACACCACCGACGACCCACTTTTGGGCGAAGATGTAGACGATGAGGATCGGGGCCATGGCCATCAGGTAGCTGGAGAAGGCCATCGGGTAGTTGGTGGCGAACTGCGAGCTGAAGACGTACTGGGCGAGCGGGATGGTCTGGTTCGACTGGTCGGTCAGGATGATCAACGGCAGGAGGAAGTCGTTCCAGGCCCACAGTGCGGTCAGGATGGCGATGGTGGCGTTAATCGGGCTCATCAGCGGGAAGATGATGGTCCAGAAAATGCGCCACGTGGATGCGCCATCGATTCGGGCCGCCTCTTCCAGCGAAACCGGAATCGAACGGATGAAGCCAGTGGCGATGAACAGGTTCGTGCCCAGGCCGAGCACCGTGTACAGGATGATCAGGCCGACCTGGTTGTCCAGGTGCAGGGAGCCCATCTGCTTCGCAATCGGCAGCATGACGACCGGGAACGGCACGAACATGGCGGCGATGAAGAAGTAGTACAGGAAGCGGAAGAAGCGCTTATCCATGTTGCGGGCCACGGCGTAGGCCACGAAGGTGTTGGTCAGCAAGGTGAGCACCACGGCGGCCACCGTGATGATCGCGGAGTTGAGCGCGGCCTTCGGGTAGTTGACCTTGGCGGAGGCGTCGGCGAAGTTGTGCCACTGCCACGAGGTGGGCAGGGCGAAGGTGCCGGCTTCGGCCGGAGTCTTCAGCGCGGTGACGATGGTGAAGTAGAGCGGGATCAGAATGGTCAGGCTCAGCACGGCCACGGCGGCGGTCAGCCACCAGTTGATCTTGTGGTCCCTGCGGAACTTGGCGGGCTTGCCGGACTTGGACGGGGTAACTGTTGCAGTAGTCATTTCTTATCCTCCCCTAAATCAGATCTGTTCCTGGCTGCGGGAGATGCGCAGCTGCACGAAGGCGATGATCGCCAGCACGATGAAGAAGAGCACGGCGTTTGCGGTCTGGTAGGCGTACTCGCCACCGGTCAGGCCACCCTTCCAGATGAGGTAGGTGACGGTTTCGGTGGCGGAGTTCGGGCCGCCATCGGTCAAGGCGACGACCTGATCGAAGGTGCCGAGCGCGTTCTTCATGGACAGCACGAGGTTGATGGTGAAGAACGGTCCGATCAGCGGGAAGGTGATCTTCCAGAACTTCTGCCAGGGATTGACGCCGTCGATGGCGGCGGCCTCGTAGATTTCGTCGTCGATGGTCTGCAGGCCGGCGAGGTAGATGAGTACCGAGTAGGCGATGCCCTGCCAGACGGCGAGGAAAACGATCGGGATCCAGCTGAGCTGCTCATTGGTCAACAGCGAGGTGGACAGCCACTTGATGCCCAGCGCCTTGCCGAGCTCGGGCAGCGGGTTCATGAAGATGTACTTGAACACGTAGCCGATGACCAGCACGGAGAGGGTGTAGGGGATGAAGAAGACGGCTCGGAAGCCATTCTTGAAGGCGATCTTCGAGTTCAGTAGCACCGACAGGAACAGGGCGATCACATTAATCAGCACCGTGATGAGAATGGCGATGAGGAACGTGAACAGGTAGGCGTGGCCCACGCGGTTGTCTTGGAAGAGGGCGATGTAGTTCTTCAGGCCGATGAACTTGTAATCGCCGTAGCCCTGCGAGTTGGTGAAGGAATACTTTACGCCGTCAAGAAATGGCAGGTACAGGAAGAGGGCGAAAATGATAGCCGCCGGAACCACCATCCAGTAGTAGGCGGGGTCCACCTTGCGGGTGGAGAAGGCGGAGACCTTCTTCTTGGCCGGTTTCTTGGCAGCGGTCTTGGTTGCGGTTGCGTGTGACATGATGTTCTCCTCTCCTACCGATCACTCGAAGGTCCTGGCTTGGACCTTGTCCCATTCGGTCTGCATCTGGTTCAGGAAGCGGTCAGTGTTGCCGGAGGTCACCATGGTCTGCAGGTAGCCGCCGATGTTGATGGACGAAGGAATGTAGTGGTCGCAGAAGTCGCCCAGTCGGTTTTCCTCGAAGAACGGGCGCACGGTTTCCAGCGCATCGTTGCCGAAGTAGGTGTCCTTCAGCGGCGTGATGGCGGACTGGGCGTCGGCGTAGGCGTCAAGCTGATCCTTCTGCATGAGGAACTCGACGAGCTTCATCGCTTCCTTGGGGTGCTTGGTGTTCGCACCGATGGTGAGCATCACGTCGTCGCCGGCGGTGAGGATCTGCTCGCTGGCGTCATCGGTGGCCGGCATCTGGGCGAAACCAAGTTCGATATCGGGGTTGATCAGCAGGATCTGCGGGATGGCGTAGGTGCCGAGCGGGATGATCGCGGCCTTGCCTTGGGCGAAGTTCTGCGTGCCCTGCTGGTAGGTGACGCCGGTGTCCGCAGTGGAGTAGGTGAAGAGCTCGGATTCCTTCTCGACTGCGGTCTTCCACAGTTCCTGGAACGTGGTCTTGCCTTGCTTGAGCTCGGTGTACTTCGATTCGGGAACCAGCGTGCCGGCCAGGGAGGCGAGCGGTGCCTGGGTGGTCCAGGCGTCGGCCACGGAACCCTGCAGCGGGTTGATGCCGGCGTCCTTGAAGGTGTTGAGCATATCGGTGAACTCGCTCCAGGTGGTCGGCGGATTCTCCGGGTCAAGGCCAACCTTGCGGAACAGAGCCTTGTTGTAGATGTAGCCGGAGGCGTTACCCGCGAAGGGCAGGCCATACAGGCGCTTCTTGGAGGAATCGGTGGTCTGCACCAGATTCTTGGCGATCTGCACCATGCCGGGGTTGAGAGTGTCCACAATGGGTTCATCGGTGAAGTCGTAGAACACACCGGAGGCGGCGAAGTTGCCGAAGCTGATGTCGCCGTTGAAGGTGATCACGTCCGGCACACGATTCTTGACGAAACGGGTGCGCAGATCGGTCTGGGCGTTGGCGGAGTTGTTGATGTTGACCTTGATGGTCGGGTTCTGCTTCTCAAAGTCGGCGACCATGGACTTGAACTGGTCGGCGGCCTCGGACTTGAACTGGAAGAAATCCAGCGTGACGGTGCCTGCGGTGCTGGAGCCGCAGCCTGCCAGGCCGAACCCGACGGCGATCGCGCACATCACGGCGGCGGTGCGCACGGCCAGACGCTTCAGTCTAGGCGTTGCATGTGGGGAATCGGACAGCATAATTGTTGACTCCTTTATCTTTCTTTTCCTCCGGCTTCGGTGCCGGCGGTTCTTCCACTTTCCAAGGTAACGGTTCGGCCATTTCATTCCCAGCGCCAGCGAGCCCACTTGCGCAAGCAACAAAAAGCGCGGTATTTTGTGATTAACGCAATAAATACAGCGAAGGGGCTTGCATGTCTGATGTCAACGCGATTCCACAGTGGTTTTCCGGATCCAAGCATACGCATCGCGTGGCGGCGGCAATTGCCCAATACGGGCCGATAGCCCGCACTACGTTGGCACAGATGCTGGGACTGAGCCAAGGGGCCTTGTCCCGCATCACCAGCGATCTGATCTACGCCGGGGTGATCGAGGAGCTTCCGGCCGAGGCCGGCCCGTCAGGCAAGCTGCCCGAGCGATTCACGCCAAGGGAAAGTTCGGATCGTCGCGGACGCCCGCAGACTTCGCTGGTGTTGTGTTCGAACGCACGCACCTTCATTGGTGTCAAGGTTCATGGGATGTCGATTGTGGCCGCTGCGGTGAACGCGCATGACGAGGTGGTGTCCGGCCGGCACGAGGTGCCGATCGGGGCGGATCAGTCGGCTGAGTATGTGGTGTCGGCCATCACGCGGCTGGTGCGCGAATGTTCCGCCGATATCGCCTCTTCCGGACTGCCCTCCCCCACTGCGGTGGGCGTTGCGCTAGGTGGGCATGTGGTCGACGATTCGATTGTGACGTTCGCGCCGTTCCTGCATTGGGACGGGGCCACGGACTTGGGGACGATGGTCACAGAGGCAACCGGCCTGCCGTGCGGGGTGTTCAATGATATCGATTCTCTGCTGATGGATGCCTCCTGGTTCGGGCCGGGTGTCGGCGTGGATATGTTCGCCGTGGTGACCATCGGCGTGGGTGTTGGTTATTCGCTGGCCGTGAACGGCAAGCCAGTGCAGTACCCGGATAAGAGCTATGGTCTGGTGGGCCACGTGCTTATCGATCCGGAGGGGCCGCGCTGCACCAGCGGACATATCGGCTGTTCACAATGCTTGACTGACGATTCGATCGCCGAACAGTACTCTGCGATTGTGGGTCGCGCGGTCAGTTTTGAGGACTTTACGCGCGATGCCAAGGGACGCGTGCCGCAGGCCACGCAGTTGGTGAACCGGACGTGTTTCCGGTTGGGTTCGCTGGTGGCTACGGTGGCGAACATCGCGATGCCCGGACATGTGATGATTGCCGGGGAGTCCGCGTTTTTGGCCAAGCTCGGCACCGATTCGCTGCGCGATGGCATTCGTTTCTACCGTCACAGCCAGACCCAGCCGGTCAAGTTCACGATTATGGACCACGACTGGCAGCTCTGGGCCAAAGCCGCCGCCAGTCGCGTAATCGTGAAGCATATTGGGTAGGCCGTTCTTGGCTCCCCTCAGAGAGGGAAGCCAAGAACGTTGCTTCGCCACAGTTACTCCGCCACGACCAGCAATTACGGACTTGCCTATCGGCAAGGCTCAATCCCACCTTCGCTCAGCTGTCGCTTCGCTCAGGCCGTGGCTACTGACAGCCTACTAGGCTGTCAGCTTAACGCCACAGCCTTGAGCAATACTGCCTGCTGGGGGTGGAGGGACGGGGGACGGATGCCGTAACGCTGCAGGGCTTCGCCGGTCAGGACTACGCCTTCCTCGTTCCACCAGCCGAGAGTGCTCTGGCCGTTGGTCAGACCGGTCAAATCCAAGCTCGGGTCGAGCGGGCTGACGCGGTAGGTGCGCTCGGGGTCAAGTCCGGGCAGGTGCACGGGCGCGGCCGGATAGGTCTGGCTGGTGGTCAGCTGGGTGAAGCGGTAGATGGCGGCGTCGCGGTTCGGCATCACCATGCCATCCAAGCGCACGGCCGGATCGTTGGAGTCGGCGTGCACGCAGGTGTCGATGGCGAACCAGTCGCGGTGCTTCTTGAATTCGGCCACCCACACGGCCAGCTTGGCGAGCGCCTCGTCCGGCTCCTTCAACAGGTTCCATTCGATGCCCATGTGGCCGAAGAACGCCATGGCCATGCGCAGTTCCTGGCTGGTGGCACGCTGGGTGGAGTGCGCGGGACTGGCACCCACGTGCTCGCCCATCATCGCCGGCGGCACCAGCAGCGAGGTGTAGCGCTGGATGTCCGCGCGCTCGACCGGGTCCACGCAGTCGGAGACCCAGATACGGTCAGCGTGCTCTAGGATGCCGAGGTCCACGCGGCCACCGCCGGAGGAGCAGCTTTCGATCTCAAGGCCCGGATGTGCGGTCTTGAGGCCCTTGAAGATGTTGTAGACGGCGAGGGTCTGCGCGTGCACGGCCGGGCGGCCGGAGCAACGGGAACCGGGCTCGGTGACGAGCTTGTTGTGGTCCCACTTGATGTAGTCGATACCAAGCTCGCCGACAAGCTGGTCCATGCAGCCGTAGATGTAGTCGAACGCATCCGGATTGGTCAGATCGAGCACCTGCTGAGTGCGGCCCTGCAGCGGCAGTCGTCCGGTGGTGGGCGAAAGAATCCAATCGGGGTGGTTGCGGGCCACGTCGGAATCGGGGTTGACCATTTCCGGCTCGAACCACAAGCCGAATTCCATACCTTTGGCGTGCACGTAGTCGGCGAGCGCCTTCAGGGACTTCGGACCATCGGGCCAGACGTCCTGCGCAATCTGCCAGTCACCGAGGCCGGAGGTGTCGTCGCGGCGGGAGCCGAACCAGCCGTCGTCCACCACGAATCGTTCCACGCCGGAGTCGGCGGCCTTGTCGGCGAGCGCCTTCAGCGTATCGAAGTTGTGGTCGAAGTACACGGCTTCCCATGTGTTGAGGATCACCGGACGGCCGTGCGAGAACAGGCGCGGGTGCAGGGAGCGCACGTAGGAGTGGAAGCGGGCGGCGATCTCGTTGAGACCATCGCCATAGGAGCCGAACAGCCACGGGGTGTCGTAGGAGTTCTGGCCTTCGCCAGGGCCAGCGAGCGTCACTTCGCCGCCGAACAGGAGTTCGCCGCCGCCGATCACGCCGGTTGTGTAGGGCAGACGTTCGGCGGACAGCACGGAGTTGCCGCTCCAGCCCACGTGCACCGAATAGGCGTCGCCATGCTCGAAGCTGAAACCGGGCACGCCGGCGGTCAGGAGCAGGGATGCGTCGAAGTCAGGGCGGCCGGCGAGCTGCGGCTTTTCGAAACGGCCGACGGTCAGCGGCTGGCGCTGCGGACTGCGTTCACGTAGATGGTGACCGGTGGCGGTGAGGATTTCGCCGGCGGATTCGGGCAGCGGGAAGCCGAGCTCGATCTTGCCGATCTCGAGCGGGGCTCCGGCGTCTGCACCGAACAGGTTGGTTACGGTGGCCTTCTGACGGACCAGGCCGCCGGGGAGCAGTTCGAGGTGCCACTCGACTTCCACGCCCTGCTCCTCATCGCGCGCGGTGACTATGACGCCGGGCACGCGGACCGGACCGGTGGCACGGGCATGGCCGGCCACATCAGTGTAGCTTTCGCCGGACACGGCATCGAGGGTGGCTTCCAGCACGCCGCCGGCCTCGATATTGGTCACAGTGAACTTGGGGAAGAGCTCGACGCCGGCGCGGCGCAGCACCACGCGCTGCTCGCCGATCCAGCTTTCGGCCTGGGTGGGCAGGATAGACGGCCAGGCGGTGTCGTCGAGCGCGCCGGACACGCGCTGCGGCTTCAGGGCGTCATAGGCGGCCAGCAGGGTGTCGGGCTTGGCCAGCGGGCGGCCCCAGTGGACGATGTGCGGCAGGTCGCTGCCGGCAAACACCAGACCGATCGCCACATTGGCGGCGGGCTGGGTCAGGTAGACGGCGGTGAGTGCGGTGCCGTCAGCGGCGGCACCGGTGAAAGTGGAGGTGTTCTCGGCCATATTGTCTCCTTCGACGTGTGTGGATTTGCATTGCACTACTGGTTTCGATGGTAGAAGAAATGGAATATGTTGCCTTGGTGCCGCGTGTTGGTTGCGTGAGGTAAGTAATGCGTCCGTGTCTATCGCCGCTGGGCGAAGAAATCAGTCAGGATGGACTGACACTCGCCTTCCAGCACGCCGCCGTGCACTTCAGGACTATGGCCGATATGCGGATCGCGCGGAATATCCCAAATCGAACCGCATGCACCGAGCTTGGGATCCCAGGCACCGAACGCGATGGTGCCGATATGGGTCTGGATGCAGGCACCCGCGCACATCGGGCACGGCTCAAGTGTGACGGCCAGCGTGCAATCGGCGAGATTCCAAGCGCCCAAGGCTTGGGCCGCCTGACGCATGGCGATGATTTCGGCGTGGGCAAGCGGGTCGCCATCAGCCTCACGCGTGTTGTATCCGCGCCCGACAATCTGGCCGGCCGCATCCAGCACCACCGCACCAACCGGTACGTCACCAGCGGCTGCGGCCTGACCGGCCAGTTCCAGTGCGCAGCGCATCGCCTCGTCATATTCCATACCAACGAGTGTATGCCCTTTTCTCATATCGTCTCATGATGTGCATAATCGGCCGCAATCTTAACGTTTTCTTCATGGTTCCCATATACTTTTGGTGGAGAAAAAATACGAGAAGGCGGCAACATGGCGGTATTTGAGCTCATCCTATGCATCATTGCGGCGGTGGTGGTGAGCTCGTTTGCCAGTCGCTTCGTACCGAAGGTTTCCACACCGCTGGTCCAGATTGTGCTGGGCGTGCTGGTTACGTATCTGCCGTTTTTCCCGGATGCAAAGCTCGACCCGGAACTGTTCATGGTGCTGTTTATCGCGCCGCTGCTGTATCTGGAAGCGCACGAAATCGATAAGTCGGCGTTGCTGAAAACGCTGGATCTGAGCCTATCGCTGGCTATCGGACTGGCTATCGTCACGATGGCGGCGGTCGGATTCACTTTGCATGCCGTCTGGCCGTCCATCACCTTAGCCTCAGCCTTAGCACTCGGCGCGGCACTCGGCCCGACCGATGCGGTGGCCGTCAGCTCCCTAGGTAAAGAAGCCTCGCTGACGCAGCGTCAGCGCAGCGTGCTGAAAGGCGAATCACTCTTCAATGACGCTTCCGGCATCGTCGGCTTCCAGTTCGCTCTGGCCGCCGCCTTCACTGGCGAATTCGCCGTGGGGCAGGCCGCCGGCGAATTCGTGATCTCCTTCTTTGGCGGCACCTTATTTGGCCTGGTGATAGCAGCAGCGGCCAACTGGCTATTCGAGACCGTGCGATCCCTCGGTTGGGAAACCACCACCACACGTATTCTGATGGAACTGTTCCTGCCCTTCCTGCTGTATTTGGGCGCGGAGGAATTCAATGTGTCCGGCATTCTGTCGGTGGTGGCCGCTGGCCTGTTCATCCGATTCGACCGTACCGGCGTGGGGCCGAATGTGGCACGTACGAATATCGTTTCCACTTCAGTATGGGGTGTGCTGAGTTTCTCGCTCAACGGTGCGGTGTTCATTCTTCTGGGCATGCAGCTGCCGCGCGCCATGAGGGCCAGCTGGTCTGACCCGTATATCAGCAATACCGTGCTGATCGGCATTATTCTGCTGGTCACTCTGGTGGTAATCGCGCTTCGATTCTTCTGGATTGCGGCCATGCTGCGCGTTGCGCGAGATACAATCACCGGACAGCGCCGCAAAATGACACCCGAACGCTGGCGCTCGGCCGCAGTGATGACCTTTGGCGGCCCCAAGGGAACCATCACGCTGTCATTGATGTTTACCATCCCGTATTACATTGCCGGCGGTGCGCCGTTCCCGATGCGTGACGAGCTGATTTTCATTGCGTCAGGCGTGATTATCGTGACCTTGCTGCTGGCCAACTTCCTGTTACCGCTATTGGCCCCGAACCGTGGCAAGGATCCCAGCGCGGAAATGATTCCGGTGACCATCGATGTGTTACGCGCCACGGTGGAGGAATTGACCGGACGCATCACGCCAGAGAATCGCCGTGCGATTCTGATGGTAATCGACCAATACACCAAGCGCATCGGACGATTGCAGCAGCGTATCGGCGATACCGATCCTCAGGGATTCGAGCAATTGCAGATCGAAGCGCTGCATTGGGAAAAGGAATTCGTGCGCGACCGACTTGCCGACACCAAGGCGCATCCGGCGGCGGATACGGCCACGCAAGAGCTGAACGTCGAAGCCTGCGAGCGCATGCTTGACCAGATTATGAATACGCTGCGTCACACTTCCACTGATCCGACTTCGGGGCATGCGGTATCGCAGATTCGCGGTCGCTTACGCATGTTCCAGCGGCAGATGAGCAATTACGCCAAACGCACGGTGTCCAAGATTCGCCATACCACACCATTGGTGAGCGAGGATCAGATTTTCGCGCGCACCCGCGAACTGCAGGTCGAGGCGATTCATCATGTTATCGGCCGGCTTATTGACGAGATGGGCCAGGATACGTACAACACCGAGCATTGTTCGGCGCTGTTGCTGGATTATCGTCGCGCTGAGGCTTCATTGCAGGCACGTCCGAATATGAGCGGCACTACGGAAACCATCACGCAGGTCGAGGACGTAAAGCGCGAGAGCTACGGTATCGAACTCGGTGTGATTCAGGACATGTACGAAGCCGGCGACATCAACCGAGCCCAAGCCCGCTCCCTGAGGCGCAACATCTACGTTATGCAGGTCGATGCCGATTCCGGCATCTAGTTTCCTTGGTTCCCTTCTCTGAGGGGAGCCAAGTTGGGGATTGCTATTTCCGTATGATTCTCTTCAGTATGTGCAGTAGTGCTTGCAGTGCTCACTTCGCTCATGGGAGAACAGTCTATGACCGCGCCGGCCACAAGCGCCCTCGATGTCCGATTGCTGTGACGGCCGCGCCAATTCCAGTGATGGCGGCTGACTACAGCACGCCAGAGGTAATGTCGTTGTCGAGCAGCCACTGGCGCAAATCGGCGAACTCCTCAAGACTCACATTGTGATCCAGACCGTGGTAGCTCTTGGTTTTCAGCCACGTATGCTCTTCCAACCAAGCGGCGGTGGCGAACAGTTCGTATTTCGGGATTACGCCATCGTTCTTGCCGTACGTATAGAACACGGGGATATCGTAATCGGCCAGGCGAGAGTCGGCGGGGGCCGTGCCGGGCACCTGACCGGGTGTGTTGAAGCCGGACAGGGAGACGACGGCCCGGTACCGCTCGGGGTTGATGCGCAACAAATGCACGGCGACCAGTCCACCTTGCGAAAACCCAAGCGGCACCACGTCACGGTCGGCGGGAATGTTGTCGGCCACCCATCGGTCGACTGCTGTGGCGGCGGCATACGCGTCGTAGTCACGATCATCGCCGATAGGCAGGGCATCGTGAAACCACGCGTAGTTGCCGGGGTCGGGACTGCCTTCACGGGCCGGCGCGAGTGTCAGCGGCCCGCGCAATGCCACGAAGTCGTTATATGGAGCGATGAGGCGCATGATGTCCGCCATGTCTTCTTCGCTGGATCCCCATCCATGCAGGCACAGGAACAGCGGATGCGTGGCATGCTGGTCGAAGCCGCCGCGCGAGGTGACGCTGTGTTCCACGGTGAGTGGCTCGCCAAAACGTCCAGGCACAGTGGTGGATTCGCGGCCGATCAGAGGCTGGCTGGCATTCGCTTCTTTGCTCATACCAATCCAATATAGAGGTCTTGCGCGCTGTGCGGAAAACGATGGACCATGATTTCAGTCACATTGGGTAATCCGCGCCGAATCGCCTTGGGACTTTCCAGGGGATACCGGCAATCTGTCAGGCATTACCGCTGTTTGCGGCTGCGGTGTCTGTGGCTGCGGTGATTGTCTCAAGTTCGCCGCCCCACTGCTGCTGCAGTGCGGTCATCTTGCTGCCCTCGCCGAACACCATCCAGCGTTTGCCGTTCAGCAATCGCCAATCACCTTTCGTTTGCTCATTATCAGCGTATTGGCTCAGCAGTTCGGAAATCTTGCTTTCGATAGGTGCCCGGCTGATGGCTGCGGACGATTCCGATTCAAAGGACACGAAGGCCACTCTCGGATCAGTGCACATCTGTACGGTGGTGATGCCTGGCAAACCGCCCGTATCAAGCCCCTGCCATCCTTCTTTGCACGCGCCGGCAGCTTGTTCTATGCCTTGCTCCATCTGTGCGGTATCTTCGACGGGTGCCTTGTCGTTCGACTGCTGAATCAGTCCTTCCGGGAACAATACGCCCACGGCCACGCCGATAACCAAGCAAACTATGGCGCACACCAGTGCGATGATGCCGCCCGCGCCCACTCCCCCGTGAGTCGCGTACCGAGGCATGGTGACTCGCGCAGCGATGACCAGAATCAGGGTGATGCTGATAAGCACCACCGCCGTCAACGCAATGTATCGTCCTGGCACTGCCGTCATAAAGGAAATGGCGTAAGGCGCGATTTCATGAACCGCCGAGGTGGCCGATACCACGACGGCTAGCAGTCCGCTGACAACGGCAAGTCTGCGGCACAACATCGACGTTGGGCTGCTGGCTTTTGTAGCGGCGAATCGCCGGCCGGCATTCCGCCTGGATGGGCGTCGATTCTGTGCACGACGTGAGCTGCGCGAATCGTCATACTGACCATCGCCGAAGAAATCGTAGTCCTCATCGTTGCGGGCCATCGGTGCCCCCTTCCTGCCGATTACACAGCCAGTGTACCGCTATGGCTTGGGAATGGCGGTCATTCGGGGGAATGATTCAGGGCAAAAAAGAACCCCGGCGGTTGCCCGCCGGGGAGAGAAAGGAGAGAGAAGAAGAAAGGAGGTTCAATTGTCGGGAACTGCTGCGGCTCCTGATCAGCTTTCCGCTGACATCATTTATATAACCACTGCTTTCTGGGTCTACCTCTAAGTTTCTCTGAGAAAAACCTGAGAATACTTGCGATTGATGGACCGCGGAAGCGTGAGGAGCCTCTCACGTTTCCGCCCAAGGCGCTAGACTTGAAGGCAGTATTTATTTGCCCAAGGAGTTTTTTCACATGCTGCTGTCCGACCGCGACATTCTCGCCGCACAGTCCGCAGGTCATATCTCACTTGATCCGTGGACCCCCGAAATGGTGCAGCCCGCTTCCATCGACGTGCGATTGGATCGGTACTTCCGTTTGTTCAATAACCACGCCTACACATATGTCGATCCGGCGGAAAACCAAGGCGCACTTACCGAACAGTTCGAGGTGGCTCCCGACGAACCGTGGATTTTGCACCCCGGCGAGTTCGCACTGGGTTCCACGTGGGAATACGTCAAGTTGGACCCGTCCATTGCCGCCCGCTTGGAAGGCAAGAGCTCACTGGGTCGATTGGGTATTCTGACCCATTCGACTGCGGGCTTCATTGACCCCGGTTTCGAGGGGCATATTACGCTTGAGCTGTCTAATGTGTCGACGCTGCCGGTCAAACTATGGCCTGGCATGAAAATCGGCCAGATGTGCTTCTTCCAGCTGAGCTCGCCCGCTGAGCACCCTTATGGCTCCAAGGGCACCGGCTCGCATTATCAGGGCCAACGGGGCCCGACGCCGAGCCGTTCCTACGAGAATTTCTACCGCGCGCACATCGACGACTGAGCGTTGCGACGTACCATTCGGCCGGCGGATGCCGGCCATTTGCTTAATCCCAAGGAGATGTCATGACCAACAGCGATGGTGGGTTCCAGTTCGACTTCCAGCAACACGAAAAGCCGGTCAGGCCAACGGTTCCTCCGATTCCCGGGCAAGAGACGGCAGCATATGGCGCGCAGCCAGCGGCACAAGCCACACCGGCTCTGCAGTTCCCACAGTCTGTGCAGTCTGTGCAGCCGACGCAGTTTGCACAGCCCACACAGCCCATCGATCCGGCCATGACGCAACCGTTCTCACCGCAATTCCCGGCTGCGGTTGCCGCACAAGCACCACAGCCGGCGGCAGCCACGCAGCCATTAGTATCCGAAACACCAATCGCCGCTGCGCCCGGCCAGCAGCAATACGTTTGGGATCAGACGACGCAAAGCTTCCGCCCGGTGGAACCGACAGCGCCGGTGACGCCAGCCGCACCAGCGGCACCGGCGACATCGCCTGTTTCGGCAGCTTCAAACGCCGCGACACAAGCGTTCCAGCCCAGTCAGGCCGAGCAGCCTGCGGTAGATGCCGAGGCAACACAAGCATTCCGGCCTGATCAGGTCATGGCAACACAGCTTTTCGAAGCTCAGGCCATGCCGAATGCCGAAACCGCGGCCACACAGGCATTCCAGCCTAATTCAGCTGCGGCCACACAGGCATACGGCGCATCATCCACCGTATCCGGTGAGACCGTTGCCATGCCGGCAACGCAAGTAGCGTCTGCCGATGATGCCGCAGCCACACAGGTGTTCCAACCGGCCGCCCTGGCTGCTTCGGCACAGGCTCAGCCTGCTGTGATGCCTCCCTCCATTCCGTTGAATCAGGTCTCCGATGAGGACGATTCCGATGGCGCCGAGCCTCGTCACGGCGGTAGCGGCAAAAAGAACACCCGCAAAATCGTCGGCATTGCCGTAGCAGTAGTCGCCGTGATAGCGCTGGTTGTCGCCGGCCTGCTCTGGTGGCATTCCAACAGCAGCAAGGCGAGCCAAGCCGTGGCATTGGCCGAGTGCAAGGTAGCGGCCAAGCAGTACACGAATGCTCAGAAGAAGCTCACCACCGCCATATCCAATGGCCAAACCAGCGCGCAAACATCCACCAGCGATGTGGCCGATGCCAATACGCTCACCACGCTGAATCAGGCGTTGCAAGACGCCGACAATCCGACCGACACCGCCAAGTGCGATTCCAGCCTCAACGCCACTGAGCTGAAGTCTCACACTAAAGAGTTGCAGAATGATGCCAGCGACATGGCTGACAAGACGGATGCCATCAACAATGCGATCAAGGCCGTTAATACTTCAAAGGCGACGGCCGATACCGACACACTGAAATCGAACCTGAGCTCGGCTATTTCGCAGGCGCAGGGCACACTGGATAATTCCGCGGGCGGTGTGGCCGATGAGAACACCCGCACCGCGCTGCAAAACGCCATCACCGAAGCCAATACGGTGATGAACGGGACCAGTCCGTCCGAATCCGACGTCAACAATGCGATTTCTAGACTGCAGAAGGCCGAGTCCGACGTCACCGCCTCGATGCAGGCCAAGCAGCAGGCAGATGCCGCCAAGCAAGCTCAGGAAGAGGCTCGGCAGAAGGCCGACCAAGAGGCACAGCAGAAGTCTCAAGACGAGTCCAACAATAGCGACAACAATAACGGCGGCGACAACTCCACCTCTACTGACGGCACCGACGGCGGCGACAACTGAGGTCTGCAGCGTTCTCCCGTTTCCCATGGGGCGGTAACTTCCCCATGGGGCGGTTAGCACATTTTCCTTTTTCGCGGAATAACGCCGTTTTCAGCGACCGCCCCATGAGGAACTCACCGCCCCATGGGATAGTTACCGCCCCATGAGGAGCCGTTTGGATATAGCAGTGGGCCGGGCCCTGAATACCAGAGCCCGGCCCACTGCTATATGCCCACAATCAGGGCTATTGCGATGGCTTAACGCTTGGCTATCGCGCGTAGCACAATCTTGCGTAGCTCGGAGGCAATCAGCACGATTGCGGCCAGGCAGATGCATTCCACCCAAGCCATCGGGCTCAATGCCACGGTGCCGAACGGACCGTTAAGGAACGGCACGTAAATCACCACGAGCTGCAGCGCCACGGACAAACCAATCGCACCCCATAGCCACTTGTTGGAGAACAGACCCACGAATGCGGACTGCAGATGCGAACGGGAGGCCAGCGCGTTGAACAGCTGGGCAAACACCAGAATCGTGAAGCCCATCGTACGGGCCTCGGTCATCTGCGCTTCATGGCCGATGGCATCCACCGAGCGGTCGGTGAACAAGCCGCCGGATAGGTGCATGTCCATACCAATCAGCGTGACGATGGCCATAATGACGCCGACGAAGATGATGTCGCCCCACATGGAGGCGTCAATCACGCGGTCCGTCACCTTACGCGGTTTACGACCCATCACATCGTCGGTCTGCGGGTCCACGCCCATAGCCAACGCCGGCGCGGCATCGGTCAGCAGGTTGATCCACAGCAGCTGTGTGGCGAGCAGCGGCACGGTGACGCCCACGGTTTCCGGCTGGCGGATGCCGAGGAAGCCAGCAAACACCACACCGAGGAACACGGTGAACACCTCACCCACATTGGAACTCAGCAGGTAGCGCAGGAACTTGCGGATGTTGTCGAAGATCACGCGACCCTCGCGTACGGCGGCCACAATGGTGGAGAAGTTGTCGTCCGCCAGAATCATCTTGGCGCTCTGCTTGGTCACTTCGGTGCCGGTGATGCCCATGGCCACGCCGATGTCCGCGGACTTGACTGCCGGGGCGTCGTTCACACCGTCGCCGGTCATGGCCACGATGTTGCCTTGACGCTGCAAGGATTCGACGATCTTGAGCTTGTGCTCGGGGGCCACGCGCGCGTACACGGACACTTCGGACGTGGCCTTGTCGAGTGCGGCCTCATCGGGCAGCTGGTCGAGCTGGTCGCCGGTCAGGGCCTTGCCGTCCTTGGCGATGATGCCAAGGTCGGAGGCGATGCGGGCGGCGGTCAGCGGGTGGTCGCCGGTGATCATCACCGTGCGGATGCCGGCACGATGGGCCTCGGTCACGGAGTCGCGCACCTCAGTACGCGGCGGATCGATAATGCCGACCATGCCATTCCAGATGAGATCGGTTTCGATGGCTTCGGCCTGATCGGCGATGTCGGACACCTGGCCTGCGGCGTTGACGCTTACACCGGGCACATCAGCCAAAGAACTGGTTTCCAGCGGACGGCAGGCCTCGCCAAGCGTACGGTAGGCCTCGGAGGAGAGACGTTCGACGGTGGCGAGAATCGACTGGCGATCGCCTTCGGTGAGCTTACGGACCTGACCACCCACGCAGATGCGCGTGCAGTAGCTCAACAGCACGTCGGGCGCGCCCTTGGCGAACACGGTGAGCTTGTCTGAATCGGTGCTGTCCTTGGCGATGATGGACATGCGCTTGCGTTCGGAGGTGAACGGAATCTCGCCAACGCGCGTGTAGCGCTTGATCTTGCGATCGGCCTTGACCTTGCGTGCGGCCACGATCAGCGAGACTTCGGTGGGGTCGCCCACAATCTCCCAACGGCCGTTCTCCTCGCGTAGTTCGCCGTCGTTCGCGAGCGTGCCGGCCACAAGCGTGGCGACGACTTCATCGGCCACAATCTGGGCCTGCTCGGATTCAGGACTGACGCCACCGGTCATAACCATGCGGCCTTCCGGCGCGTAACCGGTGCCGGTGATCTGCACTGCGCCGGACGGGGTGACCACGCGCTCCACGGTCATCTCGTTGCGGGTCAGCGTACCGGTCTTATCCGAGCAGATCACGGAAGCGGAGCCCAAGGTCTCCACCGAATGCAGTTTCTTGACGATGGCGTTGTGCGCGGCCATACGCTGCACACCAAGCGCCAGCACCACGGTCAGGATGGCGGCCAAGCCTTCCGGCACGGCGGCCACAGCCAGCGAGACGGCCAACAGCAAGGAATCAATCACGTCATGGACGTCGTCGAAGCCTTCCAGCACGGCGAGCGCCACCAGCACCACGACAGCGATGACGCACACCGCAATGCCGAGGATCTTGGAGACGTAATCCATCTCCTTTTGCAGCGGGGTTTTCTCATCTTCGGTGGCGGAGAGCATGTCGGCGATCTTGCCGACCTGCGTGTTCATACCGGTGCCGGTCACGATTGCGCGGCCGGTGCCTTGCGTCACGGAAGTGCCGTTGAAGATCATGTTGGCACGGTCGCCCAGCGCCTTGGCTTCGGTGAGTGTGTCCGGCTTCTTACCGACCGGCACGGATTCGCCGGTCAGGGAGGCCTCGGCGATGCGCAGGCTGGCCGCGTTGACCAGTCGGCCATCGGCGGAGACTGAGTCGCCTTCCGCAAGGACGATGATGTCGCCGGGGACCACGTCGGCGGTGTTGATGCGCATGACTTTGCCGCCGCGCAGCACCGAGGTCTGCGGGGCCGTCATTTGGGCGAGCGCCTCGACCGCGGCCTCCGCCTTGGCCTCCTGCATGTAGCCGAGCACGGCATTGACGATCAGAATCAAAATGATCACGATGGCGTCGAACGGCAGCACTTCACCGCCTTCCGCGCCGGGCTGCGCATTGGCCTTTTCGATGAACCATGCGATCACCGAGATGATGGTGGCCGCGATCAGCAGGTAGACCAGCGGGTCCTGGAACTGGGCCAGGAATTTCTTCCATTTCGGTACGGGCGGGGCGGTGGCGAGCTCATTCGGGCCGAATTTGGCCAGTCGACGCTTGGCTTCTTCCTCGCTCAGGCCCTGGGATGGGTCGACATTCAGGGCTTTGGCCACGTCGTCGGCACTGGTCAGACTTGGATCAGCTTCCCCCAATAGCGCTTCCTGCGCGCGCACTTCTTCCGATTCCACGACCTCGTTCGTTGCGGTCGCGGACACTGCGGATTGATCTTTGAGATCATCCATAATGTTCTCCTTGGTATTGCCGCGGAGTAGTCAGCCTCGCGCCGGCACCGGGTTGTCTCTCCCGGGCGGCGCAGGACTGCGCGGTTATGGACATCGACGCAATTGCAGCCGATGCGTACGATGCCATTATTCCATAACCCGGCGGCACACTGGTCAAGCCATGACGGGCGAGCTGGGCGCGGACATCGTCGAGCGGTACAACGATTCGCCCATCGCCGCAGCCGCGCTGCCCACCCTGACCTCGGTGCGTCCGCCGTACGCGCGTATCGTCACCGAGGTCTTGCGTCTCATCGAAATCGGGCCCGGGAATCCCACGCACATCTCGTTGCCGCCGGAACTCGTCGTGCGCGCCTCGAGCTCGAATCGGCTTATCTGACGGCGAGGGTGCCCACTTGCGCGCCGACGGCCACCGTACCGGAACCGGTAAGATCCAAAGCGGCGATGGTGGCCGGGTTGGTGAACACCACGATGACGTCGGTGGCTTTGCCCGCGGCCTTGACCGCATCGAGATCGACCTTTTCGATGGGATCGCCGGCTGAGACCGTCTGCCCGGCACTCACCAGCATCGTGAAAGGCGCGCCCTTGAGTTGCACGGTATCGACGCCGATATGCACCAACACCTCGACACCGCCCGGAGTGGTGATGCCCACGGCGTGTTTGGAGTCGGCCACGGTGGTCACCGTTCCGGAAACAGGGGCGACGACCAGCCCGGAGGACGGCACCACGCCGAACCCATCGCCCAGAATCTTGGCGGCGAACGTGTCGTCGGGCACTTTCTCGATGGACTCCCAGACACCATCGCATGGGGCGAGAACCGACATCGCTGCGGGGGCGGGCGCCACCTCATCGCTGTTGTGGAACAAACCGGAGAACAATCCCATAATGACTCCTTGAAAACCAATGATGGACGATAACGGACGACTGCGTGACGCCGATCATGTCGACGTCACGCAGCCCAGTCATCATGCCATGCGCCAGACTGCCAAGCGCTAGGCTTTATGCAGCTCTTCCATGGCATCGGCCACAGCCTGCACCTGCGTGCCGACCACAACCTGGACATTCCTGTCGTCGATGACCTTCACGCCGGGCACCAGCTTGCGGATGGCGTCCACATCCACCTTGGCGGTGTCCTTGACGCCCAGACGCAGACGGGTCACGCAGTTCTCAATGTCGACGATATTGGCCTTGCCACCAAGCAGCGCGTAGAGCTTCGCGGCCAGCGCGGCGTACTTGTCGCGGGAGACCGCGGCGGCCGGGGCGGCGCCGGTGTCGAGAATGCCCGCCACGGCGGCGGCGCCCTCATCGTCAACGCCATCGCCACGGCCCGGGGTCTTGAGGTCGAACTTCTTGATCATGAACGTGAACACGAAGTAGTAGATGACCGCGAAGACCAGGCCCTGCACGATAAGCATCCACGGCATATGCGCCTGCGGCACACGCAGCGAGAGGAACCAATCGATGAAGCCGGCGGAGAAGTTGAAGCCGGCGATCCACTGGAAGGATGCGGCGATGAACACCGACAGGGCGGTGAGCAGCGCGTGCACCACGTACAGCGGGAAGGCGGCGAACATGAAGGAGAACTCCAGGGGCTCGGTCACACCGGTGAGGAAGGCGGCCAGACCACCGGCGAGCATCAGGGAGCCGACGGTACGACGGTTCTCCGGCTTGGCGCAGCGGTAGATGGCAAACGCGCCCGCAGGCAAGCCGAACATCATGATCGGGAAGAAGCCGGCCTGGTACATGCCGGTGACGTACTCGCCCCACGGCTGGAATCCGCCGGTGGCCAGCACGGCCTTGGTGGTGCCGTTGAGACCGCCCACACCGTTCCAGAACTTGGTGATGTCGTCAATGCCGGCAAGGTTGAACCAGAACACGTTGTTGAGGGCGTGGTGCAGACCCGTGGGGATGAGCAGACGGTTGAAGAAGGCGTAGATGCCGGCGCCGACCGCGCCCATGCCCATCAGGGACTCGCCGAAGGCGACCAGACCGTTGTAGACCAGCGGCCACACGAACAGCAGCACTAGGGAAATGACCGACATCAGCGCGGCGGTCAGGATCGGCACGCAGCGACGGCCGGAGAAGAAGGCCAGGAAGTCGGGCAACTTGGTCTTGCTGAAACGGTTGTACAGCGCACCGGACACGCAGCCGACCATGATGCCGAAGAACACGTTCTTGTTGCCGATGGCGCCAGGAGCAAAGGCGGCCGGCGGGTTCTCGGCGTCGAAGCCCAGGAACATGGAGGCCGAGCCCATGATCGTGGTGATGGTCATGAAACCGACCAGACCGGACAGGGCCGAGGCGCCGTCCTTGTCACGGGCCATGCCGACGGCCACGCCAACGGCGAACAGCAAGCCCAGATTGTCGAGGATCGCCGAACCCGTCTTGCACAGATAGGCGGCGATGACGTTGCCGCCACCCCAACCGCTCGGATCGATCCAATAGCCGACGCCCAGGAAGAGCGCCGCGGCGGGCAGGCAGGCGACGGGCAGCATCAGCGCGCGGCCTAGTCGCTGAATATAGGCTTTCATTCTTTCTCCCTTCATGCGGGTTTTCCAGCGGTGGAGTACTTCTCTGTGCCCTGCTCCGCCGTCACGCGCCGACCCTCCATTGGACCGGCCGATATCCGGCGGGGCGAGTACCGCTTTCAACGGATAATAGTACGCCACAGACGTCATGCGCCGCAACTCAGCGCACTGAAATCAAGGCTCGGAGAACCGTGCGCGGATTTCGGAAACCTAATCGAACATGCAAAGCGTCTGAGCCGCGGAATGCCGCCATTCTCGGTCATGTTCGTTTGTGCGGAAACAGTTCGGATGGGTGCACGGTTCTTACTGAGAATCGTCCTCTGCACCCATCGCGGCGGCCATGGCGGCGTCTCGGGAACCCTTGGTGACCCGCAGGCCCACGGTGACGCCGACCAACACCACCGTGCAGGCGATCCACAGCATCCGCCCGCCGAAGCCGCCGATCACCCAGCCGCCGATCAGCGGCGCCAATGCGATCGACACCGACCACACCACGTTATAGACGCCCTGGTACGTGCCGCGGGCGGTGGCGGGCGCCATGGCGGCGACCGTGGTGGTGGCGATGGGGAACGTGCCCAGCTCGCCCAGCGTCCACAACACCACGGCGATGGCGAACCCGCCCCATGAATGGGCCACAGCCTGCACCGCATAGCCGATGGCGGTCACCGCAAGGCCCATCACGAGCACACGCGAATTGCCCATGCGCGCGAACAGTTTCATGGCGGGAATCTGCAGCAGACACAGCATGCCGCCGTTGATGGTCAGCAGCACCGAATAGTCGCCCAACCCCAGACCAAGGTCCGTCATGGCAATGGGCAGGCCGGAGGTGCTTTGGAAGTACACCAGGAAGTAGCCGAACATCAGCAGGGAGAAGCCGAGGAATGGAGTATCGGTGAGCACGCGCCGCCAATTGCGAGACATGGCGCCCTCGGGGCGGGCCGCCGGCGCCGAAGTCGTCAGATGCCTCACTTCGCGGAAGAACACGATCAGCAATATCGTGACGGCGATCATCACCGCCGCCTCGACGTAGAACATCAGCGAATAGGAGATCTTGATCAGCTGATTGGCCACGATCGGGCCAATCGCATACCCGAAATTGATGGCCCATGATTGCAGCACGTAGGCGCGCTGTTGACGCTTGGGAGGCACCACGTCGGCGATGTATGCGGCGATGGCCGGACTGGGCAGCGAGGCGAACGCACCGTATACGAACAGGGCCGCGCCCAACGCCACGGGATCGGCGAGGACGGAGACGACCAGAAGAGCGGCGGCCGCGCCGATTTCGCCGATGATAATCATGGATTGGCGGCCGAATCTGTCGGACAAGGTACCGCCGAACAGGCAGCCGATGATTGCGCCGAAGCCGTACATGGCCACGACTGTGCCCACCACACCCTCATCGAGGCGCAGCGCGGAAACCAAATATATCGACAAGAATGAGGTCACGAAGCGACCCATCCACAGAATCAGAATCGCCAACCATAATCCCCAATACAGCAGGGACAGTCCGAATATCATGCGCTGCTTCTTCACTCTCAATACCTTACCGGCTACCGACGGCGGAATAGCCGCGTTTTGGCGCGGGGTGCTGGGACAATAGCACCTATGGCTATCAAAAAAGGACCGACCAAGGGGTCGGGTGGCAAGCATCGCAACAAACTGAAGGGTTACGGCCCCACTCCCAAAGCCGAGGACCGCGTCTATCACAAGGCGTATAAGGCCAAGAAAGCGGCCGAACGTCGGCAGATGGCCGACCCGCGTCTGGCAGCCCGCCGTCGAGTGGACAAGTTCGCTTCGGCGGATACTTCGGATCTGGTGTACGGCCGCAATTCCGTGCTGGAAGCACTGCGCGTAGGCGTACCTTCTTCCACGCTGTACATCATGTCTCGTATTGAACATGACGATCGTACTCGCGAAATCGTGAAAATCGCTGGTATGAACGGCCTGCACATGCTGGAGGCCGATCGTCTGGAGATGGATCGTATCGCCCGCTCCGGCAACCATCAGGGCGTGATTCTGAAGGTCGATCCGTTCCAGTACTCCTCGCTGAACGAGCTGGCCGATCGTGCTGAGAAGAAGGCCAAGGCAATGGAGGCCGCGAATTCGGCGGCCGCCCGTATTGCTGCGCGACCGCTGTTCATTGCATTGGACGGCGTGACCGATCCGCAGAACCTGGGTGCCGTGATTCGTTCGGCGGCCGCATTCGGTGCCAATGGTGTGATTCTGCCGGAACGCCGTTCCGCTTCAGTGAACGCCGCCGCTTGGAAGGTGTCTGCCGGTGCGGCCGCGCATATGCCGGTGGCGCGCGTGGTGAACCTGACTAAGGCACTTGAGGGCTTGAAGGAGCGTGGATACTACGTTGTCGGCCTTGACGGTGGCGGCGATAAGCTCGTCGGCGAGACTGGCTTTGAATCCGATCCGCTCGTTGTAGTGCTCGGTTCGGAAGGCAGCGGTTTGGGCCGACTGGTGCGCGAAACCTGCGACGCGATTGCCGGCATCCCGATCAGCTCGTCTGTTGAGTCGCTGAACGCTTCAGTGGCGGCGGGTATCAGCCTGTACGCGGTGTCCAACGCACGGCGCAAGGCTGCGGCGGAGTGATTGCCGCTTGAGGCCGTAATAGGTTGTACACACAAAGAAGCCCCTCTATTTGAGGGGCTTCTTTGTGTGATGGGCTCACCTACAGACAGTCCACCGGATTGTCCGCTTAATGACTCCACACTGCCGCATCCGGATCGTCATCGGGGTTGTAGCCGTCGTCGTCCGGGTCGCTGTAGGTGGATTCGTCGTCAATGACGCCGGAATCGGCCTCTTCGTTAAGTTCGGCGAGTGCCTTGGAATCAAGGTTGTAGCTCGGCAGAACGTTGTCGATGTAGCTGGTCACGGCCTCGCCCATCGGCACGTCGTGGCCGGCCTTCTCCGCCAGGAACCAGCGATGGTCAAGCACCTCATGGAAGAACTGAGCAGGCTCGATCTGGGAGCGATATTCGCGCGGAATCATACGCACGGTCGGCTCGAACACCTCGCGCATCCAATCGGTGGCCACGATTTCCAGATCCTCGCCCTCACGCCACGTGGAGGCACGGTAGGCGTCAAGGTCGTTGAGCAGACGACGGGCCTGGTTCTCCTGCACGTCAAGGCCGGTGAGGCGCAGCAGCTTGCGGTTGGCGTAGCCGGCGTCCACCACGCGCGGGCGGACCAGCACACGCTTGCCGTCCTCGGCGGTCTTCATTTCCAGCTCGTCCACGTCGAAGCCCAGCTCGTTGAGCTTGTTGACGCGCTGCTCAATCTTCCACATTTCGTCCGGGTTGAACTTGTCGGTGTCGGTCAGAGCGCTCCACAGCGAGTGGTAGCGGTCGACTAGGCGGTTGCCCACCTCGATCTCATCCACGTCGCCGGGCAGTAGCTTGCCGGACGCCAAATCCATAAGTTCGCCGATGATGTTGGTGCGGGCCAAGTCGATATCGTATTCGCGCTGGCCGTCGGTGAGCTGGACTTGCAGGTCACCGGTCTCGGCGTCCACCAGGAAGGCGGAGAAAGCGTCGGCGTCGCGCAGGAACAGGACGTTCGACAGGGACACATCGCCCCAGTAGAAGCCGGCCAGGTGCAGGCGCACCAGCAGCACGGCGAGGGCGTCGATCAGTCGTTCGGCGGTGTCCGGGCGCAGGTTGCGGGCGAACAGCGCACGGTACGGCAGTGAGAACTTCAAGTGCCGGGTGACCAGAATCGCCTCCAGCGGCTCCCCTTCACGGGTGTGACGGCCGGTGACCACGGCGATCGGGGTCACAGTTGGCAGTTCGAGCTTCTGCAGTCGACGCAGGATCTCGTACTCTCGCTCGGCCACCTGGCGCGTGATCTCCTTCATGGCGTACACCTCGTCGCCCACGTGCACGAATCGCACGACGTGGCGGGAGATGCCTCGCGGCAGGTTGGCCAGCAGGTCCTCAGGCCAGGTGGCCAAGGGCTTGTGCCAGGGCAGCGTGAACATCTTTGGATTCGAGCTGGCGGCGGTGATTTTCAGTGCTTGCGGTTCCGCTGAATCGGCGTGTTCGTCTTCGGCTTTGACAGACGTGGCCTTCAGCGCACGCGGATCCATCTGGGGCAATTCGTTCAACTCCATGTGTTCGATTTTACGTGGTGCTTGGGAAGTGCGCTTCCCAGCCACATATTCGGCGCGTTATGTTTACGGGAAAACACCGTTTGGTCTCTCCCTCAGACCGTCTAGAAGGCAAAAGAAAAGCCCCGCAGCTATGCAGGGCTTTTCCAACGAGGTCATAAGAGAGGAAGAGAATAACCTCGTTTAATGGTTGACGAAGCGATTAGACCTCGCCAAGTATCTATTAGTTCAGACGCAGCTCAGTCGACGGAGCGAACAGGTGCATCTTGGCCGGGTCGATCTTGATCTTGACGGTCGCGCCAACCTTCGGCAGCGCACGCGGATTCACACGAATCGTGGTGAGCTTGTTCTGGTCGGACATGACCTGGGAAGCCTCAGCGGCGGAGCCATCGGTGATGATGTTGCCGTAGATGTAGCCATCGGAGCCCAGATCCTCGACGTTCACAACCTTCAGGGAGAAGGCGTTCGGGTCGTCAGCCGGGGCCAGGCCAGCGTCCTCAGGACGGAAGCCGACCACGATCTGGCCGTTGTCTTCGGCGGTGAGCTTGTTGACGGCCTCAGCCGGCAGGTCCACGGTGTCCTCACCGATCTTCGCCTTGCCGTTGACCACCGGGTGGGTGTTCAGGTTCATCGACGGGGAGCCGATGAAGCCGGCGACGAAGACGTTGGCCGGGCGATCGTACAGCTCGGTCGGGGCGCCGACCTGCTGCAGGATACCGAGCTTGATGACGGCGATGCGATCGCCCATCGTCAGGGCCTCGGTCTGATCGTGGGTCACGTACAGGGTGGTGACACCCAGCTGGCGCTGCAGAGCAGCGATCTGGGTACGGGTCTGGACACGGAGCTTGGCGTCGAGGTTGGACAGCGGCTCATCCATGAGGAAGACCTTCGGCTCACGGACGATTGCACGACCCATGGCCACACGCTGACGCTGACCACCGGACAGAGCCTTCGGCTTGCGGTCGAGGTACTCGGTCAGGTCGAGAATCTCAGCGGCCTTCTCGACGCGCTTGCGAATCTCGTCCTTCGGAGTGCCGGCGATCTTCAGGGCGAAGCCCATGTTGTCGGCAACGGTCATGTGCGGGTACAGAGCGTAGTTCTGGAACACCATTGCGATGTCGCGGTCCTTCGGCTGCATCGTGGTGACATCCTTGCCACCAATGAGGATGCGGCCCTTGTTGACCTCCTCCAGGCCGGCGAGCATACGAAGGGTCGTAGACTTACCACAGCCAGAAGGGCCAACGAGGACGAGGAACTCGCCATCCTTGATATCAAGATTCAGATCATCCACGGAGGGCTTATCGTTGCCCGGGTAGATACGAGTGACGTGGTCGAAAACGACTTCTGCCATAATTACTAATCCTTTCAGAGGCAGGTACGTGCCTCACGATCCGTTGTAAAGGGATTTGTTCTTTACTGCGCTTCCGCCCTCGTCACCGACGTACAACTTTGCTTTCGGAAACTGCAAGCTTCAGCGTTTACTTTTTTCCGGTTCAGTGAAGGTTCTCTTCGTTGAGCCGAGAACTACTATACACGGACCGTGGACCAAGGCAAGTGGCGTGTCTGAAAATGTAGTTAACTTTATGGGCGTTTCTGGGGGTGTTGTGTGGTTCGGCCCATGACACGCCTGTTTCTCGAACGTGCGAACCGGCACGCCCGGCGTAGAGCAGGCCTGCTCTTCCCGAACTGGCGGATTCCATCAGTCGCCGACTAATGCAACACAGACTCGAAGGTGACGCCGTTGCGGGCGGCTTTGCGCTCGACCTTGCGCTCCTCGGCGTTTTCGATGCGCTGGATGCGCAGCTGGCGCCAGTCCTCGCGCATGTCGCGGAAACGGTCGGCCAGCGTTACGTCATCGTTCTCGGCATCGCCATCAGTACCGCTGCCATCGGCCTTACCGAACGTGCCATCGGCCACCTTGGTGATGCCCAGCTTGAGCAGTCCGAGCAACTCACGCAACGTTTCCGGTACGGGCTCATCGCCCTCATCGGCGGACTTGGTCAGGCCCTCGATGCGACGACGAAGCGCGTCGGCGTCCTCGGGATCGATCTTGAGCCCGGCGATCAGCGACTGGCGCATGGTCTCGTAATCGAGGTTGGCAAAGAAATTCAGCTGTTGCAGCGTCATGAAGCCCTTGAGCTCGGGGAATCGGTGGACGATGTATTCCTCGCGGTCGTCGGCGGCGCGGGTCCAGTCGCGGGTGAGCTGCGGATCCCAGTTGGCGGTAATCGATCCCTCGCGCATGCGGTAGTGGTACAGCGCCTTGGGCAGACGGACCACGCGCGTGGCCTCGCCGATCACGTTGCAGATACGGGAGAGATCCTCGATTTTGCGCCCCACCGGGAAGGAGAATCCGGTGCCCTGATAGGTGGAGGCGGGTGCCAGGAAGGCCCAGAAATAGCCGTCGATCTCAGCCTTGACCTGCTTTTTGATGGCCTCGACCGGGGTCAGGATCTGCACCTCGGTGAAGTCGTTGTGGCGATAGTTGGACAGCAGCGGCTTGTTGTTCTCGGAGATGGTGTCGAACTGGAACATCACGAGGTCGGCGTCATACTCGCGCATGGCGTTCAGGCAGTCCTCCACCAACGTGGGGGCCACGGTGTCGTCGGAATCGGCGAAGTATATGTACGCACCGGTGGCCCCGGCGATGCCGGTGTTGCGGGCGTCGGACAGGCCGCCGTTGGGCTTGTGAATCACGCGTATGCGCGGGTCGCGGGCGGCCCAGGCGTCGCACATGGCCGGGCAATTGTCGGGCGAGCCGTCGTCGACCAGCAGAATCTCCAGATTGGCGTACGTCTGCGCAGCAACGGACGCCACGCATTCGTCGAGGAACTTCTCGACCTTATACACCGGAATAATGATGCTGACCAACGGATCCTGTTCCATATCTCCAGCGTAGCGCCGTCGTGCGAACGCGGCGGCGCTGCGGGTTCGCGGACCGCGAAACCCTTAGAAGTCCCAGTCGTCGTCATCGGTTTCTTCGGCTTTGCCCATCACGTAGGAGGAGCCGGAGCCGGAGAAGAAGTCGTGGTTTTCGTCGGCGTTCGGGCTCAGGGCGGCCAGGATCGCGGGGTTCACATCGCAAATCTCAGCCGGGAACAAAGCCGGGTAGCCGAGGTTCATCAGCGCCTTGTTACCGTTGTACCGCAGGAACTTCTCGACGTCATCGGTCAGGCCCACGCGGTCGTACAGCGACTGGGTGTACTCCACTTCGTTGTCGTACAGCTCGTTGAGCAGGTCGTACGTGTAGTCCTGCAGATCCAGACGCTCGGCATCGCTCAGCTGGGCGATGCCCTTCTGGTACTTGTAGCCGATGTAGTAGCCATGCACAGCCTCGTCACGGATGATGAGACGAATCACGTCGGCGGTGTTCGTCAGCTTGGCGTGCGCGGAGAAGTACATCGGCAGATAGAAGCCGGAGTAGAAGAGGAAGGATTCGAGCAGGGTGGAGGCCACCTTGCGCTTGTACGGGTTGTCGCCCTCGTAGTAGTCGAGCACGATTTCCGCCTTCTTCTGCAGAAACTCGTTGTTCTCGCTCCAGTCGAATGCGGCATCGATCTGTTCGGTGGAGCACAGGGTGGAGAAGATGGACGAGTAGCTTTTGGCGTGCACGGATTCCATGAAGGCGATGTTGGTGTACACGGCCTCCTCGTGCGGGGTGAGCGCGTCCGGAATCAGGCTCACGGCACCGACCGTGCCCTGGATGGTGTCAAGCAGGGTCAGGCCGGTGAAGACGCGCATGGTGAGCGTGTGCTCGTCCTCGGTCATCTTCTGCCAGCTGGGGATGTCGTTGGAGACGGGGACTTTTTCGGGCAGCCAGAAGTTGCCGGTCAGGCGGTCCCAGACCTCAAGGTCTTTCTCGTCTTCGAGGCGGTTCCAGTTGATTGCGGAGACGCGGTCGATGAGTTTCAACGGTTTGCGCGGAATGGAGATAGGTGCCATGAGTAGTGTTCCTTTTACTCGTTGTCGTTATCGTCGTTGGATTTGTTTTCGAACTCCTCCGGCGCGGTCAGCCGGAGCAGTGCTCTATAGATGGTTCGTGACATTGTTGGTTCCTTAGATGGTGGAGCCCCCTCAGTCCGCTTCGCGGCCAGCTCCCCTCTCTGAGGGGAGCTGTCGGCGTTAGCCGAGTGAGGGGAGTAACAACGGCTCTCTGGTTGTTCAATGCGTGCGGAGACCGCCGTCTGAGGCCGAAGGCGTACGAAGGTACGTCGAGTGCCGAAGAAAGGCGGTATACGCTCCCTCGAACGATCAGAGCATGCAGGAGACGCAGCCTTGGACTTCAGTGCCTTCCAGGGCTTGCTGGCGGATGCGGATGTAGTAGAGGGTTTTGATGCCCTTGCGCCAGGCGTAGATCTGGGCCTTATTGAGGTCGCGGGTGGTGGCGGTGTCCGGGAAGAACAGCGTCAGCGACAGTCCCTGATCCACGTGCTGGGTGGCCTCGGCGTACGTGTCGACGATGGCCTTCCAGCCGATCTCGTAGGCGTCCTTGTAGTACCCGAGGTTGTCGTTGGTCATGTAGGCGGCCGGGTAGTACACGCGCCCGATCTTGCCTTCCTTGCGAATCTCGATCTTGGAGGCGATCGGGTGAATCGAGCTCGTGGAATGGTTGATGTACGAGATCGAGCCGGTGGGCGGCACGGCCTGCAGGTTCTGGTTGTAGATGCCGTCCTTCAGAATCGCGTCGCGCAGGGCCTCCCAGTCGGCCGCAGTCGGGATCGCGATGCCGTACTGTTCGAACAGCGTACGGACCCGTTCGGTGCGCGGAGTGAGCGAACGACGACCATCGGTGTACTTGTCGAAGTAGTTGCCCTGGCCGGCCGGCTTGGCGTAGTCGCTCGTAGCGAAGCTGGCGAACGTGCGGCCATGCTCCACGGCGAGCGCGTGCGAGGCACGGTAGGCGTGGTAGGCCACGGTCATGAAGTACATGTCGGTGAAGTCGAGGCCCTCTTCAGAACCGTACTGGATGCCTTCGCGGGCCAGGAAGCCGTGCAGGTTCATCTGGCCGAGACCGATGGCGTGGCCCTCCTCATTGGCGCGGCGAATCGAAGGCACCGCGTTGATGCTGGTGTGCTCGGCCACCGAGGTGAGTGCGCGGATCGCCGTCTCCACCGTGTGGCCCAAGCCGCCATCCATCGCCTTAGCGATGTTGAGCGAACCCAGATTGCAGGAGATGTCGCGGCCGACATGCGCATACGTGAGGTCCTCGTTGTATGCGCTCGGCTCCTGAACCTGCAGGATTTCCGAGCACAGGTTGGACATGGTCACGCGACCTTCGATCGGGTTCGCGCGGTTGACCGTGTCCTCGAACACGATGTACGGGTAGCCGGATTCGAACTGCAGTTCGGCGATGGTGGTGAAGAACTTACGGGCGTCGATGTAGGTCTTCTTGATGCGGTCGTCGGCCACCATCTCGTCATAATGCTCGGTAACGGAGATGTCGGCGAACGGCTTGCCGTACACGCGCTCCACGTCGTACGGGCTGAACAGGGCCATCTGGGCCTTCTGTTTGGCCAGTTCGAACGTGATGTCCGGAATCACCACGCCAAGAGCCAGCGACTTGATGCGGATCTTCTCGTCCGCGTTCTCTCGCTTGGTATCCAGGAAGCGCAGGATATCAGGGTGGTGGGCGTTGAGGTACACCGCGCCCGCGCCCTGACGTGCGCCGAGCTGGTTGGCATAGGAGAAGGAGTCCTCCAGCAGCTTCATGACCGGAATCACGCCGCTGGACTGGTTCTCGATGTGCTTGATCGGGGCGCCGAGCTCGCGCAGGTTGCTCAGCAGCAGGGCCACGCCACCGCCGCGCTTGGAGAGCTGAAGGGCCGCGTTGATGCCGCGCGAAATCGACTCCATGTTGTCTTCGATGCGCACCAGGAAGCAGCTGACCGGTTCGCCACGCTGGGCCTTGCCGAGGTTCAGGAAGGTCGGGGTGGCGGGCTGGAAGCGGCCGGCAAGCATTTCGTCGGCGTATTCGATGGCCTGCTGCTCATTGCCGGCGGCGAGCTCCAGGGCCACAGCGGCGCAACGCTGCGGGAAGTCCTCAAGATAGAGGCGACCATCGAACGTCTTGAGCGCGTAGGACGTGTAGAACTTGAACGCACCAAGGAAAGTGCCGAACTCAAAGCCGGCGGATTCCACGTGCTCGTAGATGCGGTCGAGGAATTCAGCGGAGTACTGGTTGAAGACCGCAGGGTTGTAGTACTGGTTGCTGATCAGGTATTCGAGACGCTCGGCGGTGGAGGCGAACCGCTTGCTGTTGGTGGCCACGTGCCCTGTCACGTATTCGCGTTCGGCGGCCTTGTCTTTGTCGAACTGGATCTTGCCGTCGGCGTCATAGAGGTTGAGCATCGCGTTGAGCGCGTGGTAATCGTGCGCCGGGTCGTACTGTTCCGCTGCGGTGTCGGCAGTATTGTCGAGCGGCAGGCCGGTGGCGGTGAGGTCAGTCATTGGAAATCCTTGGAATATGGCAGAAGTGTGTTTACTCAGACAGTTGCTCCCCTCAGTCAACTTCGTTGACAGCTCCCCTCGGAGAGGGGAGCCAATACCTCGAGGGGGTCAAGATTTACTGTTCGGTGAAGAAGCGGACGAGGCCGTTTCGCACGGCGGCAGCGTCTTCCGGGGTGCCCATGAGTTCGTAACGGTAGAGGTAGGGCACCTTGCATTTGGCGGCGATGATGTCTCCGGCGGCACAGTAGGCCTCACCGAAATTGGTGTTGCCTGAGGCGATGACGCCGCGAATCCACTCGCGGTTGGCTGGATCGTTGAGGAAGCGTTTGACCTGAATCGGCACTGCTTTCTTGACCACGCCGCCGCCATAGGTGGGCACCATGATGACGTACGGTTCGCGGACGTTTAGCGCCGGGTCGGCGGCCCGCAACGGGATGCGGTAGACGTTGATGCCTTCGTCCTGCAAACGGCATCCGGCCACGAACCGTGCGGTGTTTTCGGAGGCCGACGAGAAGTAGACCAATGCGCCGATCGTCTTGCCTTCGGCCGCGAATTCGGGCTGGCTCAGACTCACGCGGACACCGTGGCGGCGGCGCGGTTGTCGGCGGCCACCTGCTGGGCGACTTCGCGAATCAGGTCGGGGCGGTAGCCGGTCCAGGAGTTGTCCGGCGTGATGACCACCGGAGCCTGCTGGAAACCGGCGGCCTGCAGCTGCTCAAGGGTGGAGGGGTTCTGCGTCAGGTCCACGGTTTCAAACGGCACACCCAGCTTGGTGAGCTGGCGCTTGGTGGCATCGCACTGCGGGCAATGCGGCTTGGTGAACACGGTGACGGTCATGGCGACTCCCCTTGATGTGGTTCTGATGAACAGTGAAGCGAAGGCCATATTACAGCGGTGTGATTTGAAATCAAGGCACTATATGTAGTGGCGCGTGTCACATAACAAACCTAGATATAGGGTTTTTCGTTGATATTCCGCCATTCCCATGCACCCCCGAAAATCGACGTGCAGCGACCCGCCCAATCACATGTGGCATTGTTCACATTTGCGTTTGAACCGCTCTTCGACTGATCCTCAACCGCCCTGCAACCGCCATCTTGAGTTTCGAGGGGCTGTTTTGACCCTTTCCGGAGATCTATCTCCGTTTCGAGGGGCTGGTACTCAAGTAAGCGCATCCCCAAAATGGCGGAATGACGGTGGGGCGAAGCCGTTTATACCCGTGTTCTAGCGGGCCACCAGCCCCTCGAAACGGGAGTAAACCTCTACGGAAGGCCAAATCAGCCCCTCGAAGCGGAGAACGGATACCTCGGCACCCCGTGTGGAGCCAGAAGGCCCGGCAGGATGTCCAAACGAGCATCCGGCCAGGCCTTAAAAGTAGTTGTTCAGTTATCAGAATCGATGCGGCGCGATACTACTCCGCGTCTTTACGGCTCCAACAGATCTTCGATGCGGCAGCCAAGCGTGCGGGCCAAAGCGAGCACGGTGGAGACGGCAGCTTTGCCAAGGTCTTTGCGGCGCTGCTCGTACATTTGGATGGAGCGCAGGGTAACGCCGGAGCGGCGGGCCAGCCCGGATTGGCTGAGTCCGGCGCGCACGCGGATCGTGTGCAGCCGGGAGTCGCCCTCGGTGCGATTATGGGCGGCCCGCTCGTCGTACACGTCGACGAATCGGCTTTCGTCGGCTTCGTGCAGAGTCGGGTACAGTCGCACGATATCGTCGAGCGACAGCACATCGAGAATGTCCGAGAACCGCACTCCCCTGGTCCATTGGCAGTATGCGAGTACCCATCCGGCCCAGTATTCGGGTGTTGAGCCGGCGCGCAGTGCGGCTGGCGGCATATCGAGAATGCGCGCCCAACCGGTTTGCCGCATGATTTCGGCCACCAGCTCCTCGCCGGACATGCCACACACGTATTTGGGCGTGCCTCGCCCGAAAAGCGCGGCCGCCTCGGAGGTGGCGAAGAAGTCCATGAATAGGCCGACCGGCAACCCGCAATCGTTCAGCGCATAATCGAAGGCGCCGGCCAAGTTGGCCATGGCGTCCGGCAAGTATGTCTCATCATAGGCGGGGATCATCGTTGGTCACTTTCTCGCGGATGATGTCGTGCATGAACAGGCCGTCGAGATCGGCTTCTGCACTTTTGCGGCGGTAGGCTTCGCGAGCTGTGCGGTCGCGCTCGTTACGCAATCCGTGGTAGGTCGAAGCGCGGGCGATTTCGCAGCCTTGGAACCGCAGTGCCGCGAATGCCTGAGGACTGGCGAGTACGATCTGCTTGCCGAGCTCGCCCAACCGCATCGCCTCAGCGAGTTGGTCGATGGAAATCGCGTTATTGACAAAAGCGCGGGCGAACGAGAAATACGAATCGTCGGCACGATATCCGACGATGACGTCAGCCTGACTGGCATCCGGCAGAAACACTTGTTTCAGATATTCGATGCCTTGCGCGGCGACGGCGGTGGTCGGCTGGAAACGACGGTTTTCGACCAGCATGGCCAGCCAGTTCAGGATGGTGTAGGGCGGCTGGGACAGGTCCAGGAAGAGGAGCCCGTCCGTGGTCAACGTGTACCGATTCGCGAAACCGTCATCCAGTCCCGCGCACGCCCATTCCTTGGCCAGCTCGACGCTGCGCGTGCAATGGAATCCGCGGCCATAATCGTTGTTCGGCTTGACCAGCCCGTATTCAGGATGCTTGATGACATGCGAAGAGCCATGCCACAGTTCGATCGATGCGGTCTCCATTGGCCGGCTCCTTCTCTCTCTCCTTACATATTCTTGATTATATCACTGTGGTGATAGTCATAAGGGAAATACGAGATGAAAAATACCGTTGTATACGTTCGTACACAACGTGAAATGTATACGAACGTATACAACACTGATGTCCGGAGTCATGCTCCGCAGTGGCGCAGCGGACGCGCCACTACAATCGGAAATATGGGACTGAAGACGTGGAAGAAGTGGACGGACTGGCCACTGATGGTGCTGTCCGTGGTGTTTCTGGTGGTGTATTCGTGGGAAATTCTCTCCCGCACGCATATCGCGCTGTGTGAAACCGTCATCAACGTGATCTGGGTGGTGTTCGTCGTCGATTATGTGGTCTCGCTGTGGTTGGCCGACGATCGCTGGCGGTGGTTCAAGCACAACCTGTTCACGCTGCTGACCATCGCGCTGCCGATGCTCCGGCCCTTGCGACTGTTGCGTTTGCTGACCGTGCTGCACGTGCTGAACCGCACCTCCGGCATGGCGGTGCGCGGGCGCATCACCGTATACGCGGTCGGCGCGGTGGGAATGCTCATGTACGTGGGCGCGCTGGCCGTGTATTCCGTGGAGCGCGGGGCGTCCGGATCCACGATCACCGACTTCGGCACGGCGTTGTGGTGGGCGTTCGTGACCGTGACCACCGTGGGATATGGCGACTTCTCGCCGGTCACCTTCCAAGGCAAGATCATTGCGGTGGTGCTGATGTTCACCGGCATCGCGTTGATCAGTATTGTGACGGCCACGCTGGCCTCGTGGATCGTGGATCAGGTCAATCTGGAGACGGATCGGCGCGAGGACGCTCGGGAGAAGGAAGTGGCCAAGGAAGCCGCGCAAGAGGCTATTGCAACATCAGCCAATCCCGAAATCGACCTATTGCGCGAGGAAGTGCGTGAGCTGACCGCTACGGTAGCCGGTCTGCGCACCGAACTTGAGCGACGTTGATTGGCGAAGCGGGACAAACAACGATTCTGCCAAGAAGGTCCGCGTCAGTTGTTGTCACCGCGGATTGCGGCAGAATCATTGTCGCCACGGCTGTTTTCTTCAGTCGGCTCAACCCAACTTTTGATAATTTTTATTTTTTGATATTTTTGATAATTTTTATTTTAGGTTGATTCAGCGAGGAGGCGGTCCACATGAAGGCAAAGGAAAACCCATTCAAGCCAACGGCAGGAGGGGAACCGCCCCTGCTCATCGGCCGAGGCAAAGTTATCCGCGATTTCGAGAAAGGTCTCGATAACGGAGTCGGTGCCCCAGGGCGCATTATGCTCGTCACCGGCGCTCGTGGAACCGGAAAAACCGTGATGCTCACTGTGTTCGGAGACCGGGCCAAAGCGCGCAGATGGGATGTCATCGAAGAAACGGCCTCTGCCGGACTATGCGAACGCCTTGTTGATGCCTTACGAACCGGGCGAGGGGCCCTTGACCACCTCACTATCCGACCATCGTTGACTTTTGCTGGAGCGGGCATCGGCCTCGGAGAAGCCGAACTATCCCCGAAGCGTATGCCCGAAACGTTGAGAAGTGCCATTGCCGAACGGTTGGATGCGCTTGAGAAGCGCCATGCTGGGTTGCTTATCACCATTGATGAGACTCAAGCGGCTGAGCGATCCGACATGATTGCCATCGCCACTGCCATACAGCATCAAATCAGGGAACGACGCAATATCGCCATCGTGTTCGCCGGTCTCCCACAGATGATTTCTGATTTGTTCAATGACGAAGTCATCACGTTCCTACGTCGCGCGAAAACGAACATACTCACAGATATTCCTCTTGATGAAGTGCGCGATGCTTTCGCCACAACATTCAGCGCCTCCGGCATGTCCATCACCGACGCTCAATTAAGCACTGCAGCCAATGTGACAGCCGGATACCCCTATATGATTCAACTGGTTGGCTACCATATCTGGGATGCCGCAGACATGCGGGACTCGGATACCATCATCGACGCTGATGTTACGGCAGGTATCGAGGAAGCACGTATTGACCTTGATAACGCCATGTGCATCCCGGAGTTGCAAGGCTTATCCAAAAACGACCGTGAGTATCTCGAAGCCATGGCAGCGTCAGATGGTCCCTCTCCCACCGTGAATGTTGCACAGCGCATGGGCAAAACGCCTAACTATGCCGCCACCTACCGCAAACGCCTCCTTGACGCCTTCGTTATCCGCGAAACAGAACGAGGCGAAGTCGATTTTGCCGTGCCCTTCCTGCGCGAATACTTGCGTCGGAATCAGTAATCGGCACAATGCACAGTATCGATATATTCCGTTCCATATAATGACTTTTCGCATTCAGATACACAATGGACGGCCTGTTGAGTAGCACTCAGCAGGCCGTCCATTCTATTTAGCTATTCAGTTATCGGAGACACACCTCAGGCCTTGACCGAGCGTCAGCGGGAGCCGATGCCGCCGCGGCCAGTTTGCGGCGCTTGAGGTACTTCATGATGGTCAGGACCATGCCGCGGAAGCCCCACTCGCCACGCAGGACAGTGTTGAGCAGTCCGGAGTGGGAACCGCCCCACTCCATACCGATGTAGTTGAAGGCGCTCATCACGGCACCCGCGCCGCCCTGCTTGACGCTCATCTCGAAGGGCTTCAGGTAGATCTCGCGAATCGACTGCTCGTTGGCCCAGGTGGCGAGCTCGCTCAGTCGGTTGGTCTCCTGGTCGTTCAGCGCGAAGTGCTTCATGAAGGCGTACACGCCCTTGGCCTGAGCGCCAGCGACCTGCTGGGAGGCCATCACGCCGAACAGGTAGCCGTCTTCGGAGAAGTATTCGAAGGTACGACCGGCGAAGTCGCGGCATTCGAATCTGATATCGTTATCGATTCGATCAGCGGCTCACGATACTGCCCTTGCATCGCTGTGCCACTGTTGAATGTGCCCGGCTGGCTCACCTTTGGGTCACCGCCGACACATCCTTGATGCCGATGGTTATAGAGTCGCAAATTCACGACTGGCGCACCTGCCCACGCACCTATCCTGTCATTTCGAGCGCATAATTTGCTACCACATCCGGTCAGGGCAATCGACTTTAATGGCGTAAACGGCACTTCTCAATACGTAAACGGCACTTATTCTTGGCTCCCCTCTCAGAGAGGGGAGCCAAGAAATATCAAGCTCGGCCTCCCAGGAGAGAGCCAGAATAATGCACCAGCAAGGCATTAGGATGGAGGGCATGAGCGATTTGAACGCGTTGAATCTTGAGCCCGGCGAAGTGGTTGGTGGGTATACGCTGATCTCCCGGCTCGGCTCAGGAGCTATGGGGTCGGTGTGGCGGGTGCGCGACGACGGCGGCACCACCTATGCCATGAAGATTCTGCGCGACTCCCTGACCGACGAGTCAGTGGCAGGCTCCGGCTCTGCGTCCACGGCCCTGCACGACCCCGACCTCAAGCCCGATGTCACGCCGCGCGAGCGCCTGCGGCGCGAGGCCATGGCCTTGAAGAAGGTCAATCATCCGGGTGTGTGCGGCATCGTGGATATGGAACTCGACGATACGTTGGCGTTCATCGTCACTGAACTCATCGAGGGCAAGAATCTTAAGGATGATGTGGCCGCCAATGGCCGGTATGTGGGCGACGATCTGGAACGCTTGGCCCGCAAGCTCATCGAAGCCACCAAAGCCGTACATGCGGCCGGCATCATCCATCGCGACATCAAACCCACCAATGTGATGGTGTCGGCCGCCGGACCGGTATTGGTCGATTTCGGTATCGCGATGGGCGAGGGCGAAAGTCACGTGACCCGCACCGGCCTAGTGATGGGTACACCCGGATTCATCGCACCCGAGATTATTGACGGTGCCGAATCCGACGACGCCACCGATTGGTGGTCGGTGGCGTCCGTGCTCGCTTTTGCCGCAACCGGCGCGCCTGTGTTCGGCACCAAGCCGATGATGGCGGTACTTGAGCGCGAGGCCTCGGGCAACGCGAATCTTTCCGGACTACCGGCCGGCACATTGGCTGCCTTCCGTTCTGCACTGGACCCGGATCGCAGGGATCGTTGCACGCCGGATCAATTGCTGAATGCCATCGCCTTGGATGCGTTGAATCCCAACGCTTGGCAGGGCGAGCAGGCGGGACCGTTCGCCGCGGGAGCCGTGGCTGGACAACCGGCTGCGATCGTTGCCGAAGCCGCGGAGGCGATGCCCCCTTTTGGCGCGGCCGGCGGCGTTGACCGCAATAATCCCCGAACCATCTGGCGCGCGGCCGAGGAAGCCGCTGAGGCTCCCACCATGGCCGTGTTCTCCGGCAATAAGGGCGATAACGGCGATGGCGAAACCGCCGTATTCTCGCCGGCTGGCGCCGCTACCGCCACGCTGCCCTTAGCCGATATGCCGCCACGTCCGCCGGCCGGTGCGGAGCAGGCCACGCAACTGTTGCCCGACGCTGCTGCCGATTTCACCGACGACGCCGGCACACAGGTACTCACCGGCGCGACCACACCGATGCCGGACCAAACCACACCAATGGCCGGCGCCACCACACCAATGACCAACACCGATTCGACTCCGGCCCCGACCACGCCGCTGGCCGAGCGCACCACCGTACTCCCCACGCCGCAGCCGTCATCATTCCCCCCGTCCGGCACCGCCCAGGGCAGCTGGGATCCCGCAAGCAACCAGCCCACAGCGGTGGACCCCGCCATTCGCCCGGCATTGCAGCGCATCATCGACCAAACCGCCCAAGCGGCCCCCACCGAAACCATGGTCCAAAATCCTCCCATGCCCAATCCGGTGGACGTGAAGCGAGGGGAATATCTGCAGCGCGGCACCCTGCCATTGATCCTGCTGGCGGCGCCGCTGGCGGCACTGGCGGCAAATGCTCCGCTCGTGGCCATCATCGCGGCCACTGCGTTGTTGTGGCTACTGCTCACCCTGGCCTATAACACCGAACCCCAGCTTGAGCGCGAGGGCAAACGCGGCGGCGAGCGCAAAAACTCCGATTCGTGGATTCGCGTGGCGACTTTTCCCTGGCATCTGGTCAAAGCCCTGCTGCTGGCCATTCCCCGCATACTGCTGCTAGTCATCATCTATATGGCGGGAACCGCCGTGGCCACCGCGGCTCTGGCACTGCCCGTTCACACCATCTCCTGGTATTTCACCGCGGATTGGGGTATTCCGGTGCCGTTGCTCAATGATGTGCCGTTCTCCGCTTCCGGGCTGGCGCTGGGCGGTTTCATGGCCATCGGCTGGCTGGTCACTGTGTTCGCCCCACAGTCGATGATGATTCGGCTGGGGGGCGGCGTACTGCGCGGGCTCAAACACAGTCGCCCGGCGGGCGCGCCATCCACCGAAGTGGGTGGGGCTCCACCTGCTCCAGTGGCGCCGGCGCCCAAGGGCGGCGGGCGCGGCACCGTGCTGTTCACCATATGGGCCATCATCACCGTGGCCTTGTGCGCGATGCCGATTCTGGGCATGCCGATCAACTGGATGCCGTTCGCCTAGAGCGGGGCGGAATCTCACACATCAGCCATCCGCACACATGGCCGTTGTGTATCCGATACGTTCGTTCCGTCACACTTTTACAGGGAATTCACCTCAGATCAGCTCTGGGCGCAGTCCTCCTCAGGCCCGGTCATTATGATGGGGCCCAAACATTGAAGCGATTGCAAGGGGATAGCTATGTCAGATCCGAAGCGTCAGGCCAAGCGTGCCACACGCGCTGAGCGCCGAGCGGCCGAGGAGGCCGCCCAGCAGGCACGGGCCGAGCAGGCGGCTAAGGAACGTAAGCAGCAGACCATCATCGGCTGCATTGTGGTGGCCATTATTGTGGTGCTGGTGGCCATCGCTGGATTCGCCGTATACAAGGCTATGCGGCCGTCCAACACCAGCAGCAGTAGCCAGCAAAGCAACATGACCGTGGACGAGGCCTATAGCAAGCTCAAGAAAGTCAGTACCCAGCCGGCCAACGCCGATGACAAGGCCGGCTTCGTGATCTCGAGCAAGGGGTACGGTCAGAAGGCCGAAGGGGCGCCCACCGTTTCCATCTACATGGAGCCGCTGTGCCCCGGCTGCGCCTCGGTGAACCGCCAGCTTGACCCGACGCTCGTCAAGCTGATGAACGCCGGCCAGCTCAACATCGATTTGCACTTCCTCAATTTCCAGGACAACAAGAGCTCCGACAACTACTCCAACCGCGCGTTCAACGGTGCCATCTACATTGCCGAGCATGATGACAATCCCGATCACCTCATGAGCTACCTCTCCAACATCTACGCTGAGGATTTCCAGCCGGGCGAATTGTCCAATTACGAGCCGGTAAGCAACGCCAAGCTGGAGAAGCAGGCCGTCAATGCCGGCGTGAGCGAGGATGTGGCCACCGCGGCATTCAGTGGTAAGAACGAATACGTCAAGTGGCTCACCGCCTCCAACAACTACACGATCCTACGCCCCGAACTGTTCAACAGCTCCGGCGCGTTCTCCTCCCCCACGCTCACCATCAATGGCGAATACTGGGATCTGAAGCAGCTCACGCTGGCGGACACCAGCATGGTGGACGGATTCCTCAAGTCCATCGGCTTGGACTCCGATCAGGTGGGCGTGGAAGGCCAGATGCCATCGATCGGCGCCAACAAGAAGCCGATTTCGCTGGCCGATTAATTACCGGCGCGGCTTGGCCCGAATTGACCACTCGAGAACTACCGGTATACTAGAGATTTGTTCAAAACGATTTACGCGTTAAGAACAATCGCCTCTTTAGCTCAGATGGCCAGAGCGGCCGCCTTGTAAGCGGCAGGTCGTCGGTTCGATCCCGACAAGAGGCTCGACGCGTAGAAAAGTGGCGTATTATATGATACGTAGACTTTTCTACGCATATAATTCTTACCTTGGGTAAGTACTCCAGGAGCCTTCCCCCCCCAACTATGGGCTTCCTGGAATGAGGGCGGAGCGTCCCCCAACCAGCTCCGCGCCTTCAGGGGGCGGGAACATCCCCTTCTCTCCCGCCCCCTTTTTCTTTTCTTTTTTTTTGAGCTCAGAACAATCTGACGAGCAGGAATGGTGACGGTGGCCGGTGAAACCGCAGTACGGGCCGGAACAACCGTTACGATGGGTGGCGTAATCGTTCATCCAGCAGGAAGAGTATGGCAATGGCACGGCGTTGGACCCCGCAGCGGTTTGTTACACTGCGTCGCATCCGCGTAATCGCCTGTATCGCGGCGACCAGTATCGCGCTGGCTGGATCATTCGCGTTCACCGCGCGTAAATCCGTAGCCCTGAACATCAACGGGCAAACCACCCAAGTCACCACATATGCGATGACGGCCACCCGTCTTCTGGAGGAACAAGGGGTGGATATCAAGACCCACGATATCGTCACTACCTCGTCCGGCGACCAACTCGCCAATCATGCCGTGGTCACCGTACAGTCCGCCTACCAGACCACTATCAACATCGACGGCACGTCCGTTCCCTTCTGGACCGTGGCCACCAGTGCCGACCAGTTGCTGGGATTTTTCGAGGAAAACCAGAACAACGCCACAAAAATCACCGTCGACATCGACAATGTGTACAACCAGCTCACCGGCGGACTGGTCATCAATCAGGATGGCCCGGTCACCGTCATTGCGGACGGCAAGACTTCCGTGGCCCCCAACGGCAAACTGCCTGCGGCCTCCATTCTTGACTCCAAAGGCATCGTGCTGAACAAAGAGGACCGTGTGAGCGTCGAAAAGGACGGCGATACCACTATCCTGCGCGTACGGCGCGTGACGCATGGCGAGGAAACGCGCACAGCCGTAGTGCCATACTCCACACAAACCATCATCGACTCCAATCTGCCTGAAGGCCAGTCGGAGATTCGCCAGCAAGGCGTCAATGGCGAGAAAACCCAGGTGTATAACGTCACGTATGTCGATGGCGTGGCCGAATCGGAGACGCTGAAATCCGAAACCGTCACCACGATGGCCATCGACCAGATCATCGCCGTAGGCGCCGCCAAGTCTGATACCGATAAAGGTTCCGACAAAAAAACCGACTCCGCCGATAACGGCAAGGCCGATTCCGGTTCCAACAATCAGCACGAGTCGTCCGGTAACAATGCCAACAACACAGGCGACAAGAACAACAGCAGCTCTGGCAACAACACGAACACCGATACCAACAACAATGCCGGCAACACCGGCGGTAACACCGGCAACACCGGTAACACCGGCGGTAACACCGGCAACACCGGCAACACCGGCGGCGGTACGAACAACAATTTCGGCTCTTCCGGCTCCGATTCAGGAACAACCACCACGCCCTCCGGCCGACTCTGGCACGCCACCGTAGCCCAGGCTCAGGCCTATGCCGCCGGTGCCGCCGCGCAGCGCGGGTGGACAGGCAACGAATGGGATTGCCTGGTCAAACTATGGAACCGCGAGTCCAGTTGGCTGTGGTATGCCGAAAACGCGAGCTCCGGTGCCTACGGCATTCCTCAGTCGCGACCAGCAGACAAAATGGCTGCGTTCGGCACCAATTACCGTGACGATGCCGCCGTACAGATCGATTGGGGTCTGTGGTACATCGCACAAGCCTACGGCAGCCCGTCCAAGGCATGGCAAAATTCCGAACAAATCGGTTGGTACTGATCGGTTACGAAGCCCACAAGGAACACACGCTTATGAACGACACCATTCCCGCCACCGGTCACCTGTTAGGCGCCGCCGATATCCGTCGTATCGCGGCCGATGCCGGCATCAGCCCCACCAAGAAATTCGGGCAGAACTTCGTCATCGACCCCGGCACGGTCCGTCGTATCGTACGAGAGGCGGGAGTGACCGCTGCCAATCATGTCATGGAAGTCGGCCCCGGCCTGGGATCGTTGACATTGGCGATTCTGGAAACCGGCGCCACCATGACCGCAGTTGAAATCGATTCGCCGTTGGCCGAACGACTGCCGGGCACAGTCGCCGAATTCATGCCCGAAGCCACGTCACGACTCACCGTCGTCAATCGGGATGCCTTAACCGTCACCCCGGAGAACGTGCCTGATTTCAGCGATGACGCATCGTTTACGCTGGTCGCCAATCTGCCGTACAACGTGGCCACGCCGATTCTGCTCACGCTGTTGGAGCGTTTCGACAACCTCGGCTCGTTCTTGGTGATGGTGCAAAAAGAGGTGGCCGACAGACTCGCCGCCAAGCCCGGTTCCAAGATCTACGGCACGCCGAGCGTGAAGCTCGCCTGGTATGGCACCGCCGAACGGGTGGGCACCATCGGCCGCAATGTGTTCTGGCCGGCTCCCAATGTGGATTCCGCGCTCGTCAGATTCACCCGGTATCAGGCCGATGACCCGGCCGCCCCGGGAGCCTCGAACAGCACGGCCGACGGCGGCGCACAACGGGAACTCGTATTTCGTCTGATCGATGCGGCGTTCGGTCAGCGTCGCAAGACCCTGCACGCGGCATTGAAGACCATTGCGCCCTCCGAGGCATTCTCCATCGCCGGCATCGATCCGACCCGTCGAGGAGAGACGCTCACCATCGCCGAATTCACCGCTCTGGCCAAGGCCATCGAATCGTGTGGAGATGGAGATGAGGCACAATGAGTCCGGTAATCTCACATCCACGCCCAGCCGCTGCCCGACATCAGTTCGATGAGCTCTCCCCCATCACCATTACGGTGGATTGCCCGGCGAAAACCAATCTCACCTTGGAAGTGGGACCTGCTCACGACGAATGGGGCGGACGCCACGAACTGGACACCACCTACTGTGCAATCGGCGTATACGACACCGTCACCGCAACCGCCAAGCAACCCGGAGCGGGATTCTCTCTGGAGCTCGAAGGCGCTTATTTGGGCGACTTGGCCTCCTCACGCAGCGACATGCGCCGCAACCATGCGGTACTGGCCCTCTTCGCCATGGCCCAGGCGGCCGAGCGCGAGCCGGATGTGGCGTTGACCATCACCAAGCGCATTCCCGTGGGTGCCGGACTAGGCGGCGGTTCAGCCGACGCCGCGGCGACCATGCTGGCGGTCAATCGTCTCTGGGAGCTGAACTGGCCTATAGAGCGTCTGCGCACCATTGCCGCCACGTTGGGCGCGGATATGCCGTTCTGCCTGACCGGTGGCCTTGCATACGGCACCGGTTTCGGCGAACGCATCACGGATATCGCCCCCGGCAGCCGCGATGAGCTGGCGCTGATAGAACAGGGATTCAGCGGCGAAGTATTGGTCGGCGCGTACCAGTCGCAACTCAGCACTCCTGAGGTCTACCACACCTTTGACCTCGTGGGAGCCGCAGAAGGCGACCGCAATCATCTGCAGGCTGCGGCAATCAGCCTGCATCCCCGCAGCGGGCAGGCCATCGACGCCGCCACGCAGGCGGGTGCCAGCCATGCATTCGTCTCCGGATCCGGCCCCTCAGTGGTCGCTTTCGCCGCCGACGAGGCAGCGGCACAACGCATTATCGATGTGTGGCGCGATACGGCTGTGGTCGATCGCATTATTCGAGCCAAATCTCCCGCACACCCCAATATCGGCGTCAGACAGTGACGCTAAGGTAGCAACCAGCCACCCGACCCATGAAAGAAGTCCACCGATGACGTATCAGGTTGATGAACGTGAAGCCCGCAAGGCGTACGTGCGCCACCGCCAGACCATCGTCTTTTCCATCAGCGGCACGGTATTGGCAGTAGTGCTGGTCATAGCCCTACTGTTCAATTTCCACGTTTTCGGCCTCGGCGAAGTGGAGACTCCGGCCCGCCAGCCGAATTACGGCAACGCGGCACCGTGCGCGGTCAAGGACAGCAGCGGCAAAGCGCAATACGTGTCCAACGCTTCGGTCGGCATCCGCGTGATGAACGGCACCTCTCACGGCCAATTCGCCAAGGCCGTGGGTGAGGCTTTGGCCAATCGTGGATTCAGCGTGCAGAAAATCGATAACTATTCCAGCACCGGCGTTGAACGCACCACCATCTACTTCGGCAAGAACGCCATTAATCAGGCGTATACGCTGATCGGCAATTTCACCGACGCCACCATGATCATGACGGCTCGCGAGGATCAACTCATCGATGTGGTCATCGGCGCCACGTTCAACGATCTGCAGGACACCAAATCCTCCCCACAATCCGGTAAGACCATCACCAATATCGAGGGTTGCAAGGCAGCCGATAGCATGACCAAGCTGCCCGCCGACACCAAACACGACGCATACACGGCGGAGTAAGGCGCATACAGCTTCATCTTCGCGAAAAACCGTACGCTGACACGTATTCAGCGTACGGTTTTTTGGTATCGGACCAGTATCGGACTACTGAATCTCGGCGTACCAGCGCTTGAGTTCTTCGACGGCCACATCGTGGTCCACCGGACCGTTATCCAAGCGGTATTCCAGCATGTGCTTGTAGGCGCGGCCGATCATCGGGCCGGGCTCCAGGCCCAGCAACTCCATAATTTCGTTGCCGTCCAGATCCGGGCGGATCGCGTCGAAGTCCTCTTTCTTCTTGAGTTCGCGGACGCGCTCCTCCATCTCATCCATGGCCTGGGAGAAGATCATCGCCTTGCGCTTGTTTTGTGTGGTGGCGTCCGCGCGCGTGAGCCTGTTCAGCCGCTCGTACAGGTGCCCGGCATCCTTGACATACCGGCGTACGGCCGAGTCGGTCCACGGCTCGTCCACATAGCCGTGGAAGCGCAGGTGCATATTCACCAGTTCCGAGACGTCCTCGACCAGATGGTGGTCAAAACGCAGCGCCTTCAAACGCTTGCGGGTCATTTTGGCACCCACCGCGTCATGGTGGTGGAAGCTCACTTTGCCGCCCGGCTCGAACCGGCGGGTCTTCGGCTTGCCGATATCGTGCATCACGGCGGCCAAGCGCAGCGTCAGGTCGGGGGCGGGCACCGGGCCGTCCGGGCCGGTTTCCAGGGCGATCGCGCGTTCGAGCACAATCATCGTGTGCTCGAAGACGTCCTTGTGGCGGTGGTGTTCGTCGATCTGCAATTGCAGGGCCGGAATCTCCGGGAAGACGATGTCCGCAAGACCGGATTCGACCAACGCCTCAAGGCCGGCGCGCGGACGGTCGGAGAGCAGCAGCTTGGTCAGTTCGTCGCGCACGCGCTCGGCGGATACGATGTCGATGCGGTCGCGCATCGAGGTAATCGCCTCGGCCGCGTCCGGCGCGATACGGAAGCCCAGCTGGGCCACGAATCGCACGGCGCGCATCATACGCAACGGATCGTCGTCAAAGGACTGTCGCGGGTCCACCGGCGTGCGCAACACACCCTTGGACAGATCACTGGCACCACCAAACGGGTCCACGAATTGCAGGTCGGGCACGCGCAGGGCCATCGCGTTGACGGTGAAGTCGCGGCGGGACAGGTCGCCCTCAAGCGTGTCGCCATAATTGACCTCGGGCTTACGCGAGTCCGGATCGTACATGTCGGAGCGATAGGTGGTGACCTCCACCTTGACCTCGGTGCCGTCCGGGCGGCGGCGCATGGCACCCAGCGTGCCGAACTTGCGCCCCATGTCCCAGAAGCCGTCATGCCCCCACCGGCGCAGTATCGGCTCGAACTGCTCAGGCCGTGCGGATGAGCAGAAGTCCAAATCGTGGCTCTTTCTATGGAGCAGCAAATCCCTGACCGGGCCGCCGACCAATGCCAGCTCGTAACCCTGTTCGGCGAACAGTCGACCAAGTTCGATGGCTTCGGGCCATACTTCGAAATTCAATGGGCACCTTCCCGCGTGCGACGTTTTTCTGCCCTACCAGCATACCGTTACCCCACCTGCACACGGGGTTGAGTAAGGTGGAGAATATGATTACGCCCGCCGACCTTGCCCGCATACTGGGGCAAACACCAGATTCGGCGGATAGCCATACCCAAGACCACCTGCTGTATACGTCCGAAACTCCGCATCATTCCGCCGATTCGGGCGATTCTCCCGATGCCGGCGGCACTGCGAGCCACTCCACCAATCAGGCCGTTCATCAAGACGAAGTAGACGCAGTACCGACTGCGCAACATTCCGGTGTACCCGGCACACCCGCAACGCCCGCCACACCCGCACCATCCGAATCCGAAATATCGGACGCCGCCAGCGACATGCCCACACCGAAGCCGATGATGCCCACACCGGCCACCGTCTTCGGCATGCATGCCACCGTCACCATCGCCACTACCAGCGGCACTATCGAGGGGCAGGCCGATGGTATCGCCGGCGAGGCCGGTGCCGAGACGATTGCCGAGGTCGAGCCGATTATCTCCACGGCACAATCGTCCGTAACCATCGTCACGAACGATTCCGCGGCGACCGCCCACGCGGCCGTAGATACTGCCGTTGCGGTCGCCAAGGCCGCCGCAGCGATACCGACTCCGCGCGACGTGCTGATGCCGCCTGCGGCACGTACCGCACCGGCCGCAACGCCGGTCACCATGCCGGTCTCAGCGCCGTCTGCAGCACCAGTGAGGCCCGCAACGTCAGCGCATCCCACGCCGGCCACGGTCTTCGGCCGGCATCCGTCCGCGGATGTTGCCTCGCCGGAACCGGCAGTGCCAGTAGAACCGGTGACGCCATCCAGCCCGACTCCGGCCATGATGCCGCAACGCCGTACGTCGGACGGTCCGACCACATTCGCTTCACTGGATGCCCAGGAACTGCCGGTCGTACGCGAATATTCGGCAGGCGGTCTGATTTTCGATGACCAGAATCGCGTGGCCATTATCGCCCGTCATTCCCGCTCCGGCCATCTCGAATGGTGCTTGCCGAAGGGGCATATCGAAAAAGGTGAGACCCCGCAGCAGACCGCTGTGCGCGAAGTGCATGAAGAGACCGGCATCCTGGGCGAGGTGATCGATTCCATCGCCACCATCGACTACTGGTTCACCGGCACCACGCAGCGCGTGCATAAGCTGGTCCATCACTTCGCGCTCAAACAGACCGGCGGCGAACTGACGGTGGAAGGAGACCCGGATCATGAGGCGGAAGACGCCATCTGGGTACGTTTTGAAGATTTGGATGACGTGTTGAGCTATCCCAACGAACGCAAAATCGCGTGGCTCTATGCCAGGAAGAAGAACAGGCAGGCAAACGAGTGAACCTACCCGGAGTCTTACGACATTGCACACGTCTGGCACACGCACTGGCGGCTGGCGTCGCCGTTGTGGCGATGCTGGCCGCTCCATTGACCGTTTACGCGAACGATACGACGGACACGACTGATTCATCCGATACGACGGACGCAACGGGCAATCAGACCGAGAATCAGCCCAAGCAGAGCATTGCCATCACGCAAAGCACCCCCATCGTCACCTCCAAATCGGGCTATCATGTCACCGCGGTCATCAGCAATACGGACAGCACGGCCACGTCAAGCGGCACACTGCACCTGACCACCAATACGCTGTTCACCTTTGTCTCGCGCACCGATATTCAGAATTGGGCCGAGAACAACGCCCCCATCCCCACCCCCAACGAGTTGGGTTCCGTTGACGTGCCATCGATTCCCGCCGGCGGCACTGCCACCGTCGCCATCGAGGTGAACGCCAATCAGCAGACCCTTGCCTCCATAGGGAGCTGGGGGCCGAAGCCGCTGATGCTGTCGTATATCGTCGGCAATCGGATACTCGCCGATTTGCCGAGTTTTCTGACCCGATCTTCGGATGGGCTCAACACCGCGACGACACCGGCCATGAACCTGACCGTGGCCATGCCCTACACCGCCAGCGGCTGGCAGGTCGATAACAAGGCCATCAGCAATCGCATTGCCGAAACCACCACTTCCTCGACATCAACATCGTCCAAGTCCAACAGCACGGACAAGGCCGACAAGTCCGATAACGCCGACGCCGGCAACGCGGCCAAAGCCACTGATACGCAAGCCATATCCTTATCCGAGCAGGATGCCGATACCGCGCGATCCCTTGGGCAGACATTCGCCAAGCACCGCTCGCTGCAAGTGATCGCGGATCCTCTGTATTGGCGTCAGTCCGCAGTGCAACCGTCCATTGCCGGCATCATGCAGCCCGCCGACTTTGACATCACCGCCTATACCGCGCTGGGTGATACCGCGGCCTACGAAAAGGCCGGCATCACCACTGAACAGTGGAACGCCAAGCAGGCGGCCGCATGGTATGCCGCCGGAAACGACTCCGAAACACCCTCCGCGTACGCATGGCAGGGCAACAACTGTTGGACGTTGGATGCGCTGACCGCGGCACGCGAGCAGGGCTATGACACGGTGATTGCCGATGCCTCTTTCGATGCCGACCAGACTGAAGCCGTACACACAGGCACCTACGTGGTGGATACGTCTGCCGGCGATGTCACCGTGCTGAAGGAGCAATCGACCTTGGGCACGCTGGCCAAGGGCCAAGCCACCAGCACGGACGCGCAGGCCGAGTCCAGCGATGCCGGTCGGTTGGCCCGACTGGTCGCTCAGAGCGCGTTCTACCAGATGGAACAGCCTTATACATCCCGATACCTGCTTATGACGTTCTCCCGCACCACGGAGGCCGGCTGGATCGATCAGGTGATGAGCGCCTTCGAGCAGGCGTCCTGGTTGAATCTGACGGACCTGAAGACCATGGCCGAGGCCGATCCGTACAATGTCAGCGATTCGGTCAATCCCGACAAGGCCGATGATGCCAACACCGCCAATACCCGGTCGGCGTTGAGACAGTTGGCTGACAGCCGGCATGACATCATGCGCATGGCCACCTCCATATTGAAGAACGAGATTGATTCCGACGAGGTCTCGTCGTTGGCCCCGCAGGCCCTGGCCCGGCAGGATGCCAATGACACCGTCTCGCACAGCAACGATCCGACGCAATGGATTGGCTCTTTGCTGGTGCTGCATGACGATATGGCGCTGCGATCCATGTCTGGCTCCCCCCAGCCGACAGCCACGCGAAAAGCCATGGTCAGAGCCGCGAAAACACTGGCCAGCGATCTTCTGAACGGCGTACGCATCAACCCATCGGAATCAATATCCGTGTTCAGCGAATCCGCGAAAATGCCAATCACCGTCAGCAATGACCTTCCTTATGCCGTCAGCGTGCAGGTCAACTCGCTGACTGACTCCATGCAGATCGTCACCTCGCGAACCACTGACATCGATATTCCCGCGCATAGCGACGCTCAGGTGACCTTCACCATCCGCGTTTCCACTTCCGGCTCATCGACGGCCCATGTGTCGCTGAGCGACCGGGAAGGCAACAGCTTCGGCAACACGCAGGATACCGCGATCACCAGTGTGATGCGCGTCAGTGATGCCAGCGGTTTCATTATCATCGGCGTCGCCGTGCTACTGTGCATTATCGGCCTGTGGCGGCAGTTCCATCGGAAGAAGGACCCCGACGAATGAGTTCAACCGTAGGTCGTAATTCCCTGATCATGGCCACGGGAACCGCTGCTTCCCGTGTGACCGGTCAGCTCCGCACGATTCTTCTCGCTGCGGCCATCGGCACCACTGGATTGGCGGCCAACGCCTATCAGGCCGGTTCCATGATTCCCCAATCCGTGTTCACGCTGGTGTCCGGCGGCATCTTCAACGCCGTGCTGGTGCCCCAGATCGTGCGCACGTTGAAAGAAAAAGACGCCCAAGAACGACTGAATCGCCTGATTACGTTGGCCATCGGCATCCTATTGGCCATGACCGTGGTGATGGCGGCGGCCAGCCCTCTGCTTGCCCGCCTGTACGTGGGTAGCGACGATCACCAGATGATAGCCCTGACCACCTCGTTCACCCTGTGGTGCATGCCTCAGGTGTTCTTCTACGGCCTGTATACGGTGTTGGGTCAGATTCTGGCCGCCAAAGACCATTTCCTCACGTATGCGTGGAGTTCCACCGGCGCGAACATCATCAGTTGCACTGGTTTCGTCGCTTTTATTCTGCTGTTCAGCAAGGCCAATGAACAGCCCCTCGAATTCTGGACCGCCGACAAAATCGCGCTTACCGCAGGCACCTGGACTTTGGGCGTGGCCTTCCAAGCGCTGATACTGTTCCTGCCGCTGGCCCGTATCGGATTCAAATACAAACCCAGCTTCGGGCTTGGCGGCTTTGGACTCAGGTCTATGGGTCCCGTGGCGTTAGGCTCTTTGGGCGTGGTGGTCACCAGTGAGATCTGCGGCATTATCCTTACCCGTATCGCCACATCCGCACCGCAGCGCGCCCACGAACTGACGGGTGCCAGCCTGTTCAGCGTGGCAGGCAACGCGACCTATCAGAATGCGTACACCCTGTTCATCCTGCCCTATTCGCTCATCGCCGTATCGGTATCCACGGCTATGTTCCCCAAGATCTCCCGTTCCATCGCAGCTGCGAATCTGGATGAGGCACGGCACGATCTGGTGAGCGCGCTGAACAACGTAGGGCTGCTGATCATATTCTTCGCCGCCGCCATGGTCGTGTTCCCCGAACCGATCATCCGCGCATTGCTTCCGTCCGTCTCGATGGACGAGACTATGTTGATCTCCTATGCGCTTATCGCCTTGTCTATGGGCATTCCATTGGGGTCGGCGTTCCTGTTGATCCAGCGCACGTTCTACGCCTTTGAGGACGGCCTTCACCCCTTCCTGTCCGCGGTGATGCAGTATGGATTCACCTCGGTATTCATGATGATTGGCATGATGGTACTTCCTCCTGAGCATTGGGTACTCGGCATCGCCTGCTCGGTGACACTCGGTGGATTACTGGCGTTGCCGCTGACATTGATGATGTTGCGCCGCAAGTTCGAAGGCAATCTTGGTGGTCGGGAGATCACGAGGACATATGCCAAGGCCATTGTGGCGGCGCTGGCTTCCGGAGTTGTGGTCTGGCTGATCAAACGACCGGTAGTCGCACTGTTCGGCGCGGATATTCGATCGGTAGGCGGGCACATGAGCTGGTGGTCTGCACTGGCCATCTGCGTGGTGCTCACCATCGTGCTGGCCGTAGTATATGTGGCTGTGTTGTGGGTGATACGCACCCCGGAACTCATCAGCGCCTATCACTCGATACTGGCCCGTCTACACAAGACTCCGGCCAGTGAGGACGTTGCTGTGACAGCCCAGCCGGAAAAAGTCGACGATACGCAAATCAATCCTGAGACGGAGCCCGTCAAGGACAGCCCCACACGTAGAATATCTAAGACCAGTCTCGAACACCAATCACACGGAGCCGAACGCACTATGAAACCGCAACTCGGAGACACGATTCTCAACCGATACACCTTGGTATCATCGTTGCGTGAGGAGCCTGGCATTCAGGCATGGAAAGCCAACGACCGTGTGTTGGCAAAGGATTGCCAGCTGTTCATCATTACCAATCGCAGCGCTTTCGCCGCAATCGATGAGCTTGCTGGTCGCATCGCCGCCACTCGCCCTGATCGTGTGATTCCCGTACTGAAATACCGTATGGAATCCGACGTACTTCTCATTGTCATGCCGGTGGACAGCGGCCAATGCCTGACTGACTACATGGTGGATACCGACAAGCCGCTCAGCTACAGCGCCATCCGGTCGATTATCGGAGAATGCGCCAACGTGCTGCGCGAGGTCATTGCGGATACTCCCAGCAGCATCGTCATCACAACCGACACCGTTCGAGTGACTACCTCCGGTGTGCAGATTGCCGATGCACCATGTGCCACGATGCTGGCCGACACGTCCGCTACCGATCTGCGTACGGACGGTCCTGAACGATATGCGATTCGCCAGCTTGCGGCATTGCTCTATGCCCTGCTGACACGCACGCCAAGCCAAGCGACACCCACATTCAATCTGCGCGCCTTGCCGCAAGACACCCCTGGTGAATTCCGCGTGATTTGCAAGCGTGGATTGGCCTTAAGCAAGCCCGACGAGCACACGTTGCCGATGGCTGCCCTTGTAGAACTCGACGCCTTGTTGGGTAATTGGAAGCCGCTCTCTGAACTGAGCGATGCTGATATCGCTTTGCCGAGCGTGGAAAGCGATTGCTCGATTACCAAGGCGATACTGAAGCCCGCCAACGAGACCGATATCGTGCCTATTCCCAGCACGTTGATTAACAGCAGCAGTCTTCCGGAATTGTCTATTACCCCTTCCCTGCCGGTTCAGCCGGCCGCCGTCCCCGCTCCGCACGCGATGTCACCGGCTCCTCTGCCTGATGGGTCCAGTACTGCTGACGGCAACCAGTCTCAATCTGACGCCCGCCGTCTGTTTGACTTCAACCTTTCTGACGCCTGGGAGCACGAGAATCTTTCCGGTGAAGACACCGGTGACTGGTACAGCGAAATGAATCCGGCCCCCATCGGCGGTCCGGGTGATAATACTCGGTTGACGGTGCCTATTGTTACCGGCGGTATTCCCGATGTCACCGTGGGAGAGACGACCAGTCGTATTCCCGTGTTCGATGTCAGCGGCCGTGCTGTGGCCCCCGGTGAGGAATCGCTGCGTGCCTTGGAAGAGGAGCAGGCCCGCATTGCCGAAGTAAGCGCCATTCCTCCGAGCTTCACACCGAAGGATGTGCCGGATGACGAGGATGACAGCAAGCTGCCCGATGAACATCTGTTCGGCAAACTGTCGACCAAGGTCGTTGCCATCATTGTGGCTCTGATATTGGTAGTGGCAGCGGCTGTTTGGGCAGTGCATGCGTTCCGATCCTCCGGAGACAATCCTGCCGATGCTTCCAGCAACTCCAGTGAAGGTGACTGGCCCGATATCAATGCTGACGCTGTGCCATTCGGTGGCAGCAAGAACGCGACGAACGGTGGCGCCACTGACGATTCCTCAAAGTCGAGTGATGCCACTCAGAGCGAATCCAGGGACTCGGCATCAGACAAGTCCAAGAAGTCCGAGACTGCTGATTCGTCGTCCAAGAAGACCAAGGCCAAGAAGTCCAGCGATAAGGATTCCAGCGCTGCTCCGCAACCGCGCCATGAGAACAACACGGCGTTTACGATTTCCAGCGCCAACTTCCTGTCGAATCCTGGCGGCCAATCCGGGTACGCATACTACATGCACCTTGACCAGCCGCAGGATGCGTACCGCATGGTTATCACCATCCGCACATCCGGTGGTAAGGGCTATATTCGCGCAAATACCACTGGAGACCCCACTCAGGGCGAGCAGGTGGCCGAATTCACCTTTGCTGAAGGTGGCACTACTGAGGTGAAGTTCACCAAAGCCGTCAATACGCAGGATCTGCTGCTGTGGGTGCCATCGGGTAGCCTGCCGCAGAACCAGCTGTACATCGAGAAGGTGGAGGTCTTCTAATCGGCGTCTATACCGATAACTGACCCAAGAAGGGCGGTACCGTTCGCATACATTCGACGGTGCCGCCCTTTCTTCGCGTCTGGCTGAATGACATGGAATATCGTATGGGGGTGTGACAATGTTTCACGTGAAACATAACGTCATCATTATCGGTTCTGGTCCCGCTGGCTACACGGCCGCCATCTATCTTGGCCGTGCAGGTCTTAATCCTGTTATGGTCACTGGTGCGTTGTCGCCAGGTGGACAGTTGGTCAACACCACTGAGGTGGAGAACTTCCCCGGATTCCCGGAAGGTATTCTTGGCCCGGATCTTATGGATCGCATGAAGGAACAGGCCAAGCGCTTCGGTACAACCTATATCATAGACGATGTCTCTTCCATTGAGGCGTGTGAGAGTGATTCGGTCAAGCCGACCTATCGTGTAACGCTCTCCGATGACTCCCAGTTGGAGGCATCAGCACTCATCATCGCCACAGGGTCGTCATTCCGTAAGCTTGGGGTGCCCGGCGAACAGGAGCTGTCCGGACATGGCGTCTCGTACTGCGCCACCTGCGATGGCTTCTTCTTCAGGAACAAGCCTATCGTGGTCGTAGGCGGTGGCGATTCGGCTTTTGAAGAGGCATTATTCCTGACCCGGTTCGGTTCTTCGGTCACCCTGATTCACCGACGCGATAGCTTCCGTGCCTCGCAGATCATGGTGGACCGAGCCAAAGCCAATCCGACCATCACCCTACTGACCAACACAGTGGTGACCTCCATTACCGGCACCTCCTCCCCCACACAGAACACCGGTGCACCTATTGCCATTCCTGGCTTGACAATCAAACGACCGGCTGTGGCACCGGCCAGTGTCAGCAGCATTGCCGTACGTAACGTGGTGACCGGAGAAGAAAACACGCTGGACACCAACGCCGTATTCGTGGCTATCGGCCATACGCCAGCCACTGATTTTGCAGCTGGTGTTGTGGACCGTGACAATGATGGGTATGTCGTGGTGCAGGGTGCCAGCACGGTGACCAGTGCGCCAGGCATCTTTGCTGCAGGCGATTGCGTGGATCGTACTTATCGTCAGGCAATCAGCGCAGCGGGCATGGGCTGCCGTGCAGCGCTGGATGCGCAGGCCTATCTTACGGACTGATTGCGGCGACCTGATGATGGCTTGCTGTTCTGACTGCTGCCTGTGACATAGGAGCAGCGCTAGGTCAGTGTTACAGCATGCCGCCCTTGGATAGTACGCACCGGTCAAAGGCATAGAAAGGCCCCTCAGGCGCGGAGAGGTTGGGGGCTGCATGACTATCTCCAAGAAAATGTCCGCAGCCCCCAACCTTATCCGCAGCACGGAACAACGAAAAACCTCTCACCAGAATCATGCGAGGCTGCACCTTTTAAGATTTGCCGTTAAGTTAGTAGCTAAGTAAATTAGATGGCCCTGCACCAGCCAGTGTTCTCCAGTTCACATTTGACGGACATCGACTTCCCCATTAAGAGACGCCACTCTGGGAGATAGACACGCCCCTGACATTGACTTCATGTCCACACTCAACCAGGGTAAGGTCGAGCGTGAACATGAAGTCAGCTTGAGTCGATTAGAGCTGAATCACGACTCCCTCCCAACGAGCAAGCTCGCCGCGAGCGATCGACTTCACGCCATGTACGGCATCATAGGTGCTGAGCAGCACCTGCGACTCGCTCACGCCATTCCCGAGCAATCGCGCGACCTCCGCCGGCACCCGCGCCGTCCTACCGGTGAGATTGACCATGACGAGAATCGTATCGTCGCCGCCAGTACGGGTGAACGAATACACCTGCTCGCTGTCTGCCGCGACCAGATTCCACTCGCCCGTCGCGACGGTCGCGTTGCCGTGGCGCATGGCGATGAGCTTCTTGTAGAAGCCGTACACGGAATCAGGATCGTCGAACTCCTCGGCCGCGTTGATCTCCACATGGTTCGGATTCACGCCGATCCACGGTTCCGTCGCCGCGTCGGCCGCGGTGAAGCCGGCGTACCTGGAAGCGTCCCACTGCATCGGCGTGCGCGAATTGTCCCGTCCGATGAGCGCGAGGGCCGCCATCATCGATTCCGGCGACTGGCACCTGGCCTCCTCCACGCGCTGGCGGTAGGCGTTGATGGCCTCCAGATCGCGGTACTGGTCGAGCTTGGTGAAATGGGCGTTGGTCATGCCCAGCTCCTCGCCCTCATAAATGTAGGGGGTGCCACGGTGCATGTGCAGCAGCATGCCGAACGCCTTGGCGCTCAACTCGCGCGACTCGCGGTCAGAGTCGTCGCCCCAACGGGACACGACACGCGGCTGGTCGTGGTTGCAGAAGAACAGGCTGGCCCAGCCGGCGTTCCTCACGGCCTCCTGCTGGTCGGCAAGACGAGCACGCAGATTCCTGACTTCGAACGGCACGGTGTTCCACTTGGAACCTTCCTGGTCGACGCCCACGTGGTCGAACAGGAACAGCATGTCGAGTTCCTTGTGGGCCGGATCGGTAATGAACTCGTTGCGTTCCGGAGTGATGCCCGGTGCCTCGCCGACGTTCATGTAGCCCTCACGGCCCTCGAACACCTCACGGCGCATTTCGGCGAGGAATTCGTCGAGCCGCGGACCGTCGGAACAGAACGGGCCTGCGTCCGTGTATCCCTCTTCGCCTATCTTCCCCTCGGACAATTCCGAGCCGACCTCTCCGGGCAGCCGTCCGTGGCCATCGAGATGTTTCGAGATCAAGGTGATCACGTCCATGCGGAAGCCGTCGATGCCGCGATCCATCCACCAGTTCATCATCCTGTACACGGCCTTGCGCACCTCCGGATTCTCCCAATTCAAATCCGGCTGCTTCCTGGAGAACTGGTGGAGGTAGTATTCGCCGCGCTTCGGATCGTACTGCCACGCGGAACCGCCGAAATAGGAACCCCACCGGTTCGGCTCGGCGCCCGGAGTGCCCGGCTCATGACCCGGCCTGGCCGGACGCCACCAATACCAGTCGGCATGCGGGTCGTCCTTGTCGCGAGAAGCCTGGAACCAGGCATGCTCGTCGGACGTGTGGTTGACCACCAGATCCATCACGATCTTCAAACCGCGCCTGTGCGCCTCGGCGAGCAGCTCATCCATGTCCTCCAACGTGCCGAACAGCGGGTCGATGTCCTGATAGTCGGAGATGTCGTAGCCGTTGTCGTCCTGCGGGGACCTGTAGACCGGGGACAGCCACAGCACGTCCACGCCAAGATCGGCCAAATAATCAAGACGGCTGGTGATGCCCTTCAGGTCGCCGATGCCGTCGCCGTTCGTGTCCTGGAAGGAACGCGGGTAGATCTGGTAGACCACCGCGTTGGCCCACCATGGGTTCGGGGTCGCGCCGTTGGAACGCACGGCGACGGGAAGGACGGAACGATTGAAATCAGTCATATCTTGTTTCCTTATTAAATCAAGTTCTTCATCAACGCGATGCTATGGATCCACGTTGCCTATACACGGGATGAATCAATGTTGCTTTTTCCTTTCCCTTTAGAGTTCCATCCATGAGCCGAACAAGCATGCTCATGCCCAGTTGACACAACTCTGCTGGCATTAAGGGAAATTCATCTATCCTCAGACGCTTGCCTATGGAATCTGTATATGTTCCCGCTGAAATCAGCGAAAGATCTTGAGGAATCTTCATTCCACGCTGCCGCGTCGCAGCAACAAGATTATTAAGGAACAATGGGCCGCCCTGAGTCACAATTGCTGTGTTCTCACTCGAGATGAACCTCTCAAGTAGGTTTTCGGCAGCATCGAAATCATCCTCGTCGGTAAACTCTTCATCTATATGAATCTTGTATCGCGCAGCAGCATCATGCATTGATGCCCTGAGCCGAATGAGGTAATTTGCACCTCCATTTCGTTCGTAATCAATTTCCTTCCCCCCTGCAAACAGAATTCTGCTGTGCCCATTACGACAAAGCGTTTGCGCGATCATTTCACCCATTTCAATAAAATCGGTATCAATGCATGGCACATTTATTTCATTCATAGGATGTCCAATAGAAATGAGCGGAATACTTGAAAGCTGAGCCAATTCAATCCGGGGATCATTCATAGTCACATCCATAAGAGCGACACCATCCACCATCCCAGTATCGATGATAGAGCGAAGCTGCTCATCTCCTGTTTCCTCAGTCAACAGCAACGTTTCATAGCCAAGTCGCCTGGCCGCTTTGAGAAAATTTAGAAAATAAGCACAATAATTGGTATAGCTGGTGGAATCATGGACAGGCGAACTCAGCGCGACGAAATGAGTCTCACCACTCAACGGAGCTGGACCACCGTTTTTCGCCAAGTAACCAAGTTCCCGCGCAGCTTGCAATACCCTCCGACGGGTATTTGCCCCTATGGGACGTTTCCCTGTCATCACATAGGAAACCGTGCTTATGGAAACTCCTGCGAGAGCCGCCACGTCCTTGATTCCAGCCATTGTTATCCTTATTCGTTCACAGTAAAGCCTTGGCTCTTTCCTTGCTCAACGAGCTTGTCCTGCCAAGCCTTCACACCTTCCTTCATTGTGGTCTGTCCCGTGTAAGCAGCCCCGACAGTGTCGGTGAAAACGCTTTGCGCATAAACGTCATAGGGCAGAAAATCGAACTTAGATGTGACACGCTTCGCAGCCTCGGCGAATTCAGCATTGAACTTCTCACCACCAAAATAATCCACCGTGTCTCCATCGGAGTTCACCATAGTAGTCTGGCTAAGGAATTTATCGTTAGACATGGTCTTCAAATCAGCAGGAAAACCACCTTGGTCCACACGGGACATGATGGCATCAGAATTAGTGCTGGCAAATTCCATAAACTTGTACGCAGCATCCGCATTCTTGGATGACGACATCAAGGCAAGGGAGGAGCCGCCGTACTCAGAACTTACCTTCTCGCCGACGTTCCACGTTGGCATTTGAGCAATTCGCCACTTTCCAGCACCCTCCGAAGCATTGTTTAAAAACATGCCGGGAGCCCATGCAGCAGATATCACGCTCGCAAATTCTCCGGAACCAACTGAACGATACCAATCATCAGAACTAAATTTTGTCTTCGTTTCGATTAGTCCTTCATCAATCATCTTTTGCCAGAAGTCACAGAATTTCTGCACTCCTTTATCAGTAGTGAGTTTGACGGTAACCTTGGTGCCGTCTTTAGATGTGGAATATGGGTGTCCACCTGCTTGCCAGACCATTGCATTGAAGAATCCGGCGTTCCCTGGATCATTAGTAATATATGAACCAATCTGCTTAATCTTCTTTGCATCTTGATAGAACTCATCCCAAGTACTTGGCGGCTCAGAAATGCCAGCTTTGTCAAATACCTCTTTGTCATAGTAAAAAGCCATTGGTCCAGAGTCGACTGGCATACCATACATACCGCCATTGAAATTCACTGCATTCCAAGTACCTGGGGTGTAGAAATCCTTATATTTGGCAGTCCCATAGTCATTCAGATTTTTAAGAGAGCCCTTAATTACATACTCAGGAATCGCATAATATTCAATCATGGCTATATCCGGAATTCCACTGCCAGCTTCCAAAGCATTATTCAGAGCTTTGTATTCATCTTTACCACTACCGGCATTGGTAAATTTGATGACAATGTTAGGGTTTTTCTTCATGAAAACCTTAGCATTAGCTTTAAGATTGTTATCCCAAGCCCAAACATTAACAACCGTCTTACCGCTCCCATCGGGAGTTTCCGACTGAGTTGTTCCACACGCTGCCAATGGAACAACCATCGCCGCAGCACCGCAGAGAGCAATTATTTTTCCTAACGAGAACCTCATTGTTTCCCTTTCTTTCTATTGAGCAGCAGTGGCATGATCCTTGCTTTTGGCGCCCTTGCTTGTAGTCTGCATCTTAAAACCGAAGGATTATGACTGACAAATAATTTCGATGATTTCGACGATTTCAATAATCAAGGCACTCACCATAACAGACACGCGCGGCTGCATCACGCAACGGCCAACACAATTGATGATCCATTGTCTAAAGAACGAGAAAGTCACATTAGCGAATATAGTGCTGTCCCAAGGAATGTGCCGCGTCTAAAAGCACATACATCGTCATGTGATCGGACACTTCAACGCTTTACTAAGAAGTCAACACAGACCGGAAAAACCTATGACGTAAATCAACAGCGATGTCGCCAATAACAGCTCTGCTATATATTTCCATCAACAAATTGCCTGGAATATGTGCCAAATTGCAACCCGGCGGTTCAGCTATCATGCGCTGAACCATCAACTTCGTAGGCCCTCACACGATACAGTCGCGCGTGTCTGTTATGGTGAGTGCCTTGATTATTGAAATCGTCGAAATCATCGAAATTATTTGTCAGTCATAATCCTTCGGTTTTAAGATGCAGACTACAAGCAAGGGCGCCAAAAGCAAGGATCATGCCACTGCCGTTCAATAGAAAGAAAGGAAAAAGAATACCATCAGGTGTCCTCGAAGGCATGAACCGTACCGCCCGATCATCGAAATCTGAATTTCTTCAGTCCAACGATCAGGGTGCGATTCATCAAGGCTCCACCGTGGAGTGAAAGTACAGGCGCGAAAGGGATGCTTTCCCATCCACACCTGTTTCACACTCGGAAATCTTTGCGCGGCAATCAAAAACAATCAAAAAATGTCTCGAAGGAGAGAATGATGTCAGCAACGGAAGTTGTTGCCAATATGCCACTGCATTCGGCAACCGTGCGTGTCAATAAACACAAGGCGGATTGGCGTGGTTGGAAGTTTATGTGGCCGTTCGCGTTGGTGTTCGTGTTCGTGTTCGTGATCCCGATCCTGTACGCGGTCTACATCAGCTTCTTCCAGAAGCAGATGATCGGCGGCACGAAGTTCGTGGGAATCAACAATTACATTCGTCTGTTCCATGATCCGCAGTTCTGGAGTTCGGTATGGCGCGTGGCCCTGTTCACTATGGTGCAGGTTCCCATCATGCTGTTCCTGTCGGCGGCGATGGCTTTGGCTTTGGATTCCATGAAGCTGCACGGTGCGAAGTTCTTCCGCATCACCACGTTCCTGCCGTACGCGGTGCCGGCCGTGGTGTCGACCTTGGTGTGGGGCTTCATGTACGGCGCGAAATACGGTCTGGTCGGCTCCCTGAACGACTGGCTGGGCACGAACCTCGACGTGCTGAGCCCGAACGTGCTGCTCGCCGCGATCGGCAACATCGTGACCTGGGAGTTCACCGGCTACAACATGTTGATCTTCTACAGCTCGCTGTCCACGATCCCGCACTCGCTGTACGAGGCCGCCAGCATTGACGGCGCGAGCGAATGGCAGATCATCAAGTCCATCAAGCTGCCCGAATTGAAGGGATCGCTCGCGATCACGGTGATCTTCTCGATCATCGGCTCGTTCCAGCTGTTCAACGAGCCGAGCATTCTGCAGAACATGGTGCCGGGCAACTCGATCACCACGTATTACACGCCGAACATGTACGCGTACAACCTGTCCTTCGCGGGCAACCAGTCGAACTACGCCGCTGCCTTGGCGATCACGATGGCCGTGATCACGATGGCGATCGCGTACGCGGTGCAGCTCAACAGCATGAAGGAGCAGATGAAGTAACGCCTTGGGGCGTACGTCATCTGCATAGGACATGGATTTTTCAAGGAGCATAACAATCATGAGCGATACCGCGATGTCGACGGGGGATATGACTCCCCAAGAGCTTAAAGAGCAGGAACGAGCCGCAAAGAAGGCCGAGAGGGCACGTCTAAAGCGCGTGGAAATGGATGAGAAGGCGGAGCGCAAACGCGCGGCGAAGTCCGGTTTCGCGAACGTGTCGAACCCGAGGCGCAGCAAGCTGCTGACCTTGGTATGCGCGATCTTCGCGGTGTACTGCCTGTTCCCGTTCGTATATCTTGCGATCAACGCCACGAAGACGCAGGCCGACTTCACTTCGACGTTCGGGCTGGGTTTCGGCCACACGTTCGCCCTGTGGGACAACATCGTGACCGTGTTCACATACCAGGACGGCATCTTCGGGCGCTGGCTGCTCAACACACTCCTGTACGTGGTCGTGGGCGCCGGCGGCGCGACACTGCTGGCCATCATGGGCGGCTACGCGCTGGCGAAGTTTCGTTTCCCGGGCCGCAAGGCCGTGTTCGCGGTCATCATCGGCGCGATCAGCGTGCCGGGCATCGCGTTGGCGGTCCCGCAGTTCCTGCTGTTCGCCAAGCTCAGCCTGACGAACACGCCGTGGGCCATGATCATTCCATCGTTGATCAGCCCGTTTGGTTTGTATCTGATGTGGATCTTCTCCGAGCAGGCGGTTCCGACGGAATTGCTTGAAGCCGCACGAGTTGATGGAGCTTCGGAGTTCCGCACGTTCTTCCAGGTGTCCCTGCCGCTGTTGGCTCCGGGCATCGTTACGACGGCCCTGTTCACGATCGTGGCGACGTGGAACAACTACTTCCTGCCGTTGATCATGCTGAAGGATTCGAACTGGTATCCGCTCACGATCGGTTTGAACCAGTGGAAGGACCAGGCGAGCACCGCTGGCGGCCAGGCGATCCAGAACCTGGTGATCACGGGCTCGTTGATCACGATCATCCCGCTGGTCATCGCGTTCCTATGCCTGCAGAAGTACTGGCAGTCCGGCCTCTCCGCGGGCGCGGTCAAGGAATAATCAATTTCTACACCACAGCCATGGAACGAAAAGTATGGCCCGTGCTACAAGTACGGGCCATACGCATATACATGATCTGGCGGACCTTCCTCACAAATCACGATAGTTGTTCCCCATTGTGAGACGCACTTCGGCTGCAAAGCTGAAGTAATTCAGATCCATATGGCCGAAGGTACGGTCTGGTTGGGGGCTGCGGACATTTTCTTGGAGATAGTCATGCAGCCATTCCTTGGCTTTGACGATATTGTACCGGA
>ENA-OXNV01000076-OXNV01000076.1-human-gut-metagenome-genome-assembly--contig:-NODE-76-length-49200-cov-16.5835_pt1 | contig 49200 bp, 41 predicted proteins | sample MGYA00249745_ERZ652499 | MGnify/ENA primary metagenome ERZ652499 (study PRJEB26925, sample SAMN05826946) | human gut metagenome | biome: ENVO:2100002; feature: ENVO:00000062; material: ENVO:00002003...
ACTGGTTTTCTAGGCAATTTCCAATCTAACGGGTGTTGCACTTTCATTTAGACAACGGGGGGGTACTTAAGACTCGCCACGAGGAGTACAGTTGTCTGTAACGCACAATGTGGCGCGTAAGACGAGGGGCGCATCTCGCAAGTGGGGTGCGATGCAGTTGAAGGAGTGCATGTCATGACTGATCCGAATGTCAATCCGAACGGCCAGGTGCCGGGGCAGCAAGCTGACGCCAATCCGACTGAGCCGTTAAATGCGATGACGGGGGAAGCAGGAACCGCCGCCAACAATGCTCCAACCCAAGCACTCGCAGCGGGCGAACAGCCCACTCAGGCGTTCACTCCTGTTGAGCAGCCTACGCAGGCGTTTACACCTGCCGAGCAGTCCACCCAGCCTCTTGCGCCGGTCAATCAGCCGGTACCGCCTACGCAGGCTTTGCCACCAGTGACTCCTGCCGCTGCGCCTGCGCCCGCACCGACAGCACCCAATTCGCCCTATCCGGGGACGGCTCCGGCAGGCGGATCGGTTCCTCCGGTCTATGGCAGCGGTAGTGCTCCGGTATATCCGGGCGGCGGGGCCGTGCCTCCGCAAACGCCCTATAACCCGTATATGCAAGGCGGCCAACCGAACGGCCAGCCGGGATGGTCTGGTTCTTACGGCAGTGTGCCGCCTGAAGCGAACCAGAAGTACAACGGCCTGGCTATTGCCGGTTTTATCTGCTCGTTCCTTGTCTCACTCCCCGGTCTGATCCTGAGCATCGTGGGCCTCAACCAGATTAAGAAACAGGGCGGCAAGGGCAAGGGCTTGGCCATCGCCGGCATCATCATCAGTGCGGCGGGCATGGTGATACAGGTAATACTGGTCATCGCGCTGATCGTCGGCGGTGTCTCGTACACCAGCAAGGCTATAGATGAGGCGAAAACCGATTCCTTCTATAGTCAGTCCTCTTCGGGCAACGGTGATAGCAGCGATAAGAGCAAAGCTCAAGATAATCTTGACGATGCGCTGGACGACACGTTGGGCGAAACCCATGACGATCTAACCGACGGCGGTTATGGGCTGTACGATTCGATTCAGGATTTCGTCGACTCTTCGGAATTCAAGGACTCCATTGAATCCAAAGCGGATACGTTTGCAGATACCGGCATCACCTTCAACTACCGTGTCGACGGTGACACCTTGGTGTACGAGTACGTGCTCGACGACAGCTATGCCTCGCTAGGCGATACTGTCGCTTCCTCACTGGATGCTATGGACAGCACCTATCAATCCACCGCGAATCTGCTGGGCTCGATGTGCAAGACCTCCAGCGGCAAGGCATCGTTGCGCGTCATCATGCACACGCAAAGCGGCCAGTCGCTGTACGACAAAACCTGGACCGAAAAGTAGCAATCCCAGTGAACGTGCGTTTTGGTCGATTGAAGGCCGGTCTGCTTGCTCCTTGGGCGGATGCTTCTGCGGAAGGAACTGCCAAGGAGTAGGCTTACAGGCATGAGACTCGCACGTTTTTCTTTGAATGATTCGCCGCGCTACGCCTTCGTGCAGAAGGACGAAACGGACGGCAAGGACTACCTCATCGAACTGGACGGCCACCCGCTGGCCGGCGACCAGGTCAAGCCCACCGGCACTCGTTACCCGGTCGACGGCGACGGCATCCGCCTGCTCTCCCCGGTCATCCCCTCCAAGGTTTACGGTCTGGCCAAGAACTACGAGGCCCACGCCCGGTTCATGCACGAGGCCGGCCACTCCGAAATCGCCCACGCGCCGGAAGACATGGTGATCTTCACCAAGCCGTCCACCTCGGTGATTGGCCCCGACGATCCGATCGTGTACCCCGCCTGCTCCAAGGACATGAACTTCGAGCCGGAAGTGGCCGTGGTGATGGGCCGTATCGCCAAGAACGTGTCCGTTGAAAACGCGATGGATTACGTGCTCGGCTTCACCTGCGTGAACGACGTGACGTTGCGCGACCTGCAGGGCATCGACCCCACGTGGACGCGCGCCAAGGGCTTCGATACTTCCTGCCCGCTTGGCCCGTGGATTGTGATGCGTGACGACCTCGACTGGAAGGACGCCAAGATTTCCTTCACGCTGAACGGCGAGGATGTGCCGATGGCGTCTGGCACCACCGCGAACCTGATTCACGGCATCCCCGAGCAGATTGCCGCGATTTCGTCGTTCTCCACGCTGCTGCCTGGTGACGTCATCATGACCGGCACCCCGAACGCCTCCGGCCACCTCGACCCAGGCGACGAGACCATCGTGCACGTCGAGGGCATCGGCGATCTGCGCAACGTAATCGTTCGGGCGTGACTCGTTCTGGATCCCCTCTCTGAGGGGAGCCGTCCAGGCGGAGAAGCTGACTGAGGGGAACCAAGAACGCGCCTTACGCTCCCGGCAGAAGTGCGTGCAGGGCGGTCATCACCACCAAGCTGATGATGGCCGTCACTGTCAGCGAGAAGCCGGCGAGCTTGGCGTTGCCGGTTAGCGAATCGGTGAACTTGGTTGAGAAGATCGTGATAGGGGCGAACGAGCCCAACACGATGATCTCGCGAATCCTCATGTCGAATGGCAGTAGGAACCAGGCGGCCACGGCGATAATCGCGCCGAATACCATGCGCCAGACAATCACCTTGTCCTTGCGATTGTTCGGAATCTCCATCATCAGTCCGATCATGGCCATCGCGCAGAAGGCGTTCGCATTGGCGAACGGGGTGATGAGCGTAACGATGGGCTGTGGGACCGTGATGTGCAGGAACATGAACACCAGCATCAGCATGTAGATGTCGAAGGAAATCGAGCTTAGGAAGTCCCTGGCAATATTGCGCAGACGCAGGATGAGCGGTAGCGACTTGAAATTGTCATCCATATGCAGCAGCGTGCGTGTGATGGTCAGTGACCCGGCCGTGGCCACGGTGGCGTTGCCGATATCGAGCATGATGATCGGCAGACCGGCGGACGGGCCCATGAACGTCTGAACCACAGGCAGGCAGAACGCGCCCAGGTTCAGGCCCGAGGCGTTGAGCATCTGGAAGGCGCGGTAGTTCTTCTCGTCGCCGCGAGAACCGAAATACACGATGAACAGCGGAATCGCGCAGGCGAAGAAGCCGAACAACACGATCCACAGCATGCGCATGTCGTGCTTGTTCGTGGCGAACGACAGGATAATCGCACAAGGAAGCGTCAGATTGAATACCAGACCCTGCACGATTTTGTAATCACGCTCGCCGAAAATGTGGACATGTTTGAGTATGTAGACACCGATGATAACGAGCAGCAGCGAACCGGCCTGAAAAATCATGTTCTTCTCTTATCCCACAAGCGCCCGCCGCAGCACCGGCGGCGGTCAGGCGCATAACAAACCAGCCGTGAGTATAGGAGCGTTCGCGCGGCGCTGGCGCGGGGCGGTGCATATTGTGGACAGTCCCGTAACGTTGATATGCCATGCTGGCGAGATGAATATATCCAATACCAAGTGGAGCTCAGCACGATAGAGAGGTAGGAAAACATGGCAGAGCAGACGGTCACCGTAGGCGTTGGGGCATTGAGCATCGAGGACGTTATCGCCGTAGCGCGCGGCGGTGCCAAAGTGGCGATTTCGGACGAATCGAAGCATGAGATGGCGCTAAGTCGCGCGGTTATCGATCATTTGGCCGACGACACCGTGCCGCATTACGGTATCTCCACCGGATTCGGCGCGCTCGCTTCCACTTCCATCCCCAAGGAACAGCGCGCGCAGCTGCAGAAAAGTCTGATCCGCTCGCATGCCGCCGGTGCCGGACCGGAAGTGGAGCGTGAGGTGGTGCGCGGCCTGCTGGTGCTGCGCCTGAGCACCCTGTGCACCGGACGCACCGGTGTGCGCCCGGAAACCGCGCAGGTCTACGCCGATATGCTGAACGCCGGCATCACCCCGGTGGTCTACGAATACGGTTCGCTCGGATGCTCCGGTGATTTGGCGCCGCTCGCCGCCTGCGCTTTGGTGGCGATGGGCGAAGGCGAGGCCCGCAACGCTGACGGCCGCAAGATCGGCGGCGGCGAAGCGCTGCGTGCGGCCGGCATCACGCCCGTCGATTTGAAAGAGAAGGAAGGCTTGGCGCTGGTCAACGGCACCGACGGCATGCTCGGCATGTTGTGTATGGCCATCACCGATCTGCGCCTGCTACTCAAGACGGCGGACATCGCCGCCGCGATGAGCGTGGAAGGCATGCTCGGCAACGACCGCGTGTTCGCCGCCGACTTGCAGGAGCTGCGTCCGCATCGCGGCCAAGGCGATTCCGCCGCGAACATCGTCCGCATGCTCAAGGGCTCCGGTCTGATCGAGGCCGGCCGCCCGGGCTCCACCGTGCGTGTGCAGGACGCCTACTCGCTGCGCTGCACCCCGCAGGTGCACGGCGCCGCCCGCGACACCGTGGAATACGCGGCCTCCGTGGCGGGCGTGGAACTCGCCTCCGCCATCGACAACCCGTGCGTCACGCTGGACGGCCGTGTGGAGTCCAACGGCAACTTCCATGGCGCGCCGCTGGCCTATGTGCTCGATTTCCTGGCGATTCCGACTGCCGACGTAGCCTCTATCTCCGAGCGTCGTACCGACCGCTTCCTTGACGTGGCGCGCAACCGCGGCCTGCCGGCGTTCCTGGCTGGTGACCCGGGCGTGGACTCCGGTTTCATGATCGCCCAGTACACCGCCGCCGGCATCGTCTCCGAAATGAAGCGCAACGCCGTGCCCGCCTCGGTCGATTCGATTCCGAGCTCCGCCATGCAGGAAGATCACGTGTCGATGGGCTGGGCCGCCGCCCGCAAGCTGCGCCGGTCGATTCCGGCCTTTGCGCGCGTGCTGGCCGTGGAACTGCTGTGCTCCTGCCGCTCCTTCGACTTCCGCAAGCCGTACCGTCCGGGTGCGGCGGGCGCCGCCGTATACCGCGTGGTGCGCCAGTACGCCAACGAAATCGGCCCCGACGTACGCGATACCTGGACCACCCCGCAAATCGAAGGCGTAGCCAACGCCATCCTCTCCGGCGAAATCCTATCCGCCGCCGAAGCTGCCGTCGGCCTCCTGAAATAGATGTGAGCTCCCTCATCAGAGGGGGCTACTGTTCACCCTCCCCACCAAAATCCAAAACTTGAGTCACCTGCACTCAAGTTTTGGGAATAGAATGGGTTCCAGGTCGGTTGACCATATCAGACAACGACAAGTTGCGGTCTGCGGTGGCGCTTGCGGGGCTTTCGAAGCCCGCGAGCCGCTCCGCGCGGGCCGCATGATATGGAGGAATACGATATGGAACAGAAGTTCACCACTATGGCCCAGGAGGCCGTCGGCGACGCCATCCAGAGTGCGTCCGCCGCGGGAAACGCGCAGGTCGAAACCCTGCACGTCATGGATGCGCTGCTGCGCCAGGAGAACGGCGTGGTGCGTTCGCTGATCGAAGCCGCGGGCGGAGACCCGCAGACCATCGGCGCGGCGGTGCGTAACGCTTTGGTCGCACTGCCGAGCGCATCCGGCTCCAGCACTTCGCAGCCGCAAGCCAGCCGCCAGCTGACCGCCGCCATCGCCCAGGCCGAGAAGGAAATGCAGCAGATGGGCGACGAATACGTCTCCACCGAGCACCTGCTTATCGGCATCGCGGCCAGCAAGCCGAACCAGTCGGCCGAAATCCTGGAGAAGAACGGCGTCACCGCAGCCTCCCTGCGCAAGGCCGTACCCGGCGTGCGTGGCGGCGCGAAGGTCACCAGCCCGGACGCGGAAGGCTCGTACAAGGCCCTGGAGAAGTACTCCACCGACCTGACGGCCGCCGCCAAGGAAGGCAAGCTCGATCCGGTGATCGGCCGTGATCAGGAAATCCGCCGCGTGATTCAGATCCTCTCCCGTCGTACCAAGAACAACCCGGTGCTGATCGGCGAGCCCGGCGTCGGCAAGACCGCCGTCGTGGAAGGCCTGGCCCAGCGTATCGTGGCGGGCGACGTGCCCACCACCCTGCAAGGCAAGAAGCTCATCTCCCTTGACCTAGGCTCCATGGTGGCCGGCTCGAAGTACCGTGGCGAGTTCGAGGAGCGCCTGAAGAGCGTCCTGAACGAAATCAAGAACGCGGACGGCCAGATCATCACCTTCATCGACGAGATTCACACCATCGTCGGCGCGGGTGCGGCCGAAGGCTCGATGGACGCCGGCAATATGCTGAAGCCTATGCTGGCCCGTGGCGAGCTGCGCCTGATCGGCGCGACCACGCTGGACGAGTACCGCGAGAACATCGAAAAGGATCCGGCATTGGAACGCCGTTTCCAACAGGTGTTCGTGGGCGAGCCGAGCGTGGAAGACACCATCGCCATCCTGCGTGGCCTGAAGCAGCGTTACGAGGCGCACCACAAGGTGACAATCGGCGATGACGCGCTGGTTGCCGCCGCGACCCTCTCGAACCGTTATATTCCGGGCCGTCAGCTGCCGGACAAGGCCATCGACCTGGTCGATGAGGCGGCTGCCCACCTGCGTATGGAGCTCGACTCCTCGCCTGAGGAGATCGATGAACTGCAGCGCAAGGTGACCCGTCTTGAAATGGAGGAAATGCAGCTCAAGAAGGCTGAGGATCCTGCATCCAAGGAGCGTCTGGGCAAGCTGCAAGCCGAACTCGCGGACACCCGTGAGAAGCTCAGCGGCCTCAAGGCGCGTTGGGATGCGGAGCAGGCCGGCCACAACAAGGTCGGTGACCTGCGTGCCAAGCTCGATGACCTGCGTGTGCAGGCGGACAAGTTCACCCGTGAGGGAAATCTGGCTGAGGCCTCGAAGATTCTGTACGGAGAGATTCCGGCTATTCAGAAGGAACTCGCCGCCGCGGAAAGCGCGGATGCCGAATCTGCCGATGCCGGCGCGGCCAACCCGGCCGATGAGCCGATGGTCCCGGACCGTGTGGACGCCGACTCGGTGGCCGAGATCGTCTCCGACTGGACCGGCATTCCCGTTGGCCGCCTGATGCAGGGCGAGAACGAGAAGCTGCTGCATATGGAGGACTACCTGGGCAAGCGTGTGATCGGCCAGAAGGAAGCCATCGCCGCCGTGTCCGACGCGGTGCGCCGTTCGCGTGCCGGCATCTCCGACCCGAACCGTCCGACCGGATCGTTCCTGTTCCTCGGTCCCACCGGTGTGGGCAAGACCGAACTGGCCAAGGCGCTCGCCGACTTCCTGTTCGACGACGAGAAGGCCATGGTCCGCATCGACATGTCCGAATACATGGAGAAGGCTTCAGTCTCGCGCCTGATCGGTGCGGCTCCGGGCTACGTGGGCTACGAGCAGGGCGGCCAGCTGACCGAGGCCGTGCGCCGCCGCCCGTATTCCGTGGTGCTGTTCGACGAGGTCGAGAAGGCCAATCCGGAGATCTTCGACGTGCTGCTGCAGGTGCTCGACGATGGCCGCCTGACCGATGGCCAGGGCAGGACCGTGGACTTCAAGAACACGATCCTGATCATGACCTCCAACCTCGGCTCGCAGTTCCTCGTGAACGAGGACATGGACGCCGACGCCAAGAAGAAGGCCGTGATGGACGCCGTCCACATGAACTTCAAGCCGGAGTTCCTGAACCGTCTGGACGACATCGTCATGTTCCACCCGCTCACGCGTGAGGAGCTTGGCGGCATCGTGGATATCCAGGTGGCTGGCGTGGCCCAGCGTCTGACCGATCGCCGCATCACGCTGGACGTCACCGACTCGGCTCGCGAATGGCTGGCCAACACCGGTTACGACCCGGCTTATGGCGCTCGTCCGCTGCGCCGCCTGGTACAGACCGAAGTGGGCGACCAGCTGGCCCGTATGCTGCTGGCCGGCAAGGTCCACGATGGCGACACCGTGCTGGTCGACCAGACCGGTGGTGAGCATCTTGAGCTTTCCGCCTGGGCCAGCGACCAGATCGTCTCCGACGACCCGGATGTGAGCGTGGACAACGTCACCGAAGATAAGTGACAATCACTGGCTCCCCTCTCTGAGCGAAGCTGACTGAGGGGAGTCCGGGCCGGCGAGCTTCACTGTATCGGCTCTCCTCTGAGGAGAAGAGCCTTTTCGTTACCATGGTGCTGAGTTTTCGCAGAAGGAGAGACGCTGGTGACCGGACGATTGGCGCCGACGCCGTCGGGGCGCATGCATATCGGCAACGTGTACGCCATGTTGGGTGCATGGCTTTCGGCCCGTTCGCGTGGCGACCGCATGCTGATGCGTATCGAAGACGTGGACAAGCCGCGCGTGGTTGCCGGTGCGGACCAGCTCATGATGGACGACCTGCATTGGCTCGGCCTCGACTGGGATGGCGAACCGATGTTCCAATCCCAGCACACTGAACGATATGAATACGCTCTCGAATGCCTGCGTTCGCAAGGTGTGCTGTACCCCTGTTTCTGCTCGCGTGCCGACATTCGCGCCGCCTCGGCCCCCAACGAGGGCGACGGCTTCATGGTGTACCCCGGCACGTGCCGCCGCCTGCTGCACGACCATCCCGACGAGGTCCGTGCCCGTCTGTCTCGCGGCGACCAGCATTCCATCCGTATCGCCATGCCGAAACCGGCAGCGGGAGAAAAGCAACGTACAATGCCTGACGATTCCGCTGCGCTGTCGGGAGCCGTGCCGCCGGAACAGCAGGGCGATGCCGGAATCGTTGATGGTGTCGCATGCTTTAACGACCGTGTCTATAGTCCACAGCACTACGATTTGGCCCGCGAGGTAGGCGATTCCGTGATTCGCCGAGCCGATGGACTGTTCGGCTATCAACTGGTCGTGGTCGTGGATGACCTCGATATGGATGTTGATGATATCGTGCGCGGCCGTGATCTGCTGCGCTCCACCGCGCTGCAAATGTGGATTCGCCAGTGTCTGTTGGCTGGCGGCTTTGAGCCGGAATGCGGCAACACGGAAAAGCCTCTCGCCGAGCACCCCGAGTATGCGCACCTGCCGCTCATCGACAATGCGGCCGGTCGGCGTTTAGCCAAGCGCGAACGTTCGCTGGATATGGGAGCCTTGCGCGCCCGCAACGTAACCCCCGAGCAAATCATCGGATACTGCGCCTGGTTGCTGCGTCTGCAACCCACTCCAATCCCTTGCAAACCCGCCGATCTGCTGGCAGATTTCAGCTGGGAGCCGCTGCGTGCCAACCACCTGGACCGCGCGCTGAAACCGGACGATCCAACCACTCCACAATGGCTGGCAGAAGCGTTAGGCTAGAGGCAGCCCAACAGGAAGGATTCCAATGTCGTCGAAGCTCTGGAGAAACGTGGCGCTGGCAGGCGTGGCCGCCGCCGGTGCTGCCGTGTGGGCCGTGGCCCCGCGCACGTTCAATGACAAGCGTCGTAATTTCGTGCCCTCCATTCCGAAGGTATGGTATGCCCATCGTGGCTTGCACGATGCGGGTTCTGGTTTGGTCGGCTATACCGATATCGCTGATTATGGTGGGGATAATTCGGTCAGCGCCCAAGCCGATACCACTGAGCGATCCATCGCCGAAAACGATGATTATGTGTCGCTTGCCCGTCGCATGGCTGTCAAGGCCGGCTACGGCAGTGCGGATATGACCGGTCCGATCGCTCCTGAAAACTCGCTGGCCGCATTCGCCGCCGCCTGCGAGGCTGGCTATGGCATCGAACTCGACGTGCAGCTTACGCTCGACGGTCAAGTGGTCGTGGTCCATGACGCCGATTTGCTGCGCGTGGCCGGCGATCCGCGCCGCATCGAAGATCTGACGTACGACGAACTGACCCGTATTCCGCTGTTCCCGAACGGCAAGTCCGGTGACTTGAAGGCCGAACCGTTGCCGGGTACCGACGCGAACCCGCCGCTGGTGGTCACGCCGTCCGCCGCGCCGAAGGGGTACTACCAGCATGTGCCGCTGTTCTCCGATGTGCTGGACGTGGTGGCCGGCCAGGCTCCGCTGATTGTGGAATACAAGTTCAGCGACAACAAGGCTTGGGATGAGCGTAGCGAAGAGCTCATGGAAAAGGGCCACGCCTTGCTTGAGGCGTATGACGGCCCGTACGTGATCGAATCCTTCCATCCGGGCGCGGTGAATTGGTACAAGGAGCATCACCCTGAGGTGTGCCGCGGTCAGCTGAGCTGGCCGGCGAAGCTGAGCAAGAATGGTGCGGCTGAATGGGCCGCCGGCTTACTGGCGTTCGACTGGCTGTCTCGTCCTGATTTCGTGGCCTATGACTGGACCGGTGGCGCTTCACCGCAAGTCAGGCTCGCTCGTTCGATGGGTGCGATGCCGGTTTCATGGACCGTGCGCAGCAGCGATGAACTCGCCCAGTGCGCGCCCTACTTCGACCGCCACATCTTCGAAGCGTTCGTCCCCGACGCAGTGTGAGGTTGAGGGCGTTATTGATGTGCCCATGGGGCGGTAACTTGCCCATGGGGCGGTTTGAAGAATATGTGAAACCGCGGAATTAAGCCATTTTGGCATACCGCCCCATGAGGGTTTTACCGCCCCATGGGGCAATTACCGCCCCATGGGGGATTTCCCGCCCCATGAGGTATGGCGTTTTACTTGTGATATGGCTCGCCAGCGTTGATCTTATAAGCGCGATAAATCTGCTCCAGCAGAATCACGCGCATGAGCTGATGCGGGAACGTCATCTTCGAGAAACTCAGCAGAAAATCAGCACGACGCAGAATCGCGTCGTCAAGGCCGATTGAGCCGCCGATGACCAGCTGAATATGGCTGGTGCCACGCAATCCAAGGTCGTTGATTTTGGCGGCCAATTCTTCGCTGGACAGCTGCTTGCCATTGATGGCAAGGGCAATAACAAACGCGCCGTCCTTCAGATGCTTGGCGATGCGTTCGCCTTCTTTGGCCTTGATCTGTCGGTCAACGCCTTCGGAGGCGTGGTCAGGCGTTTTCTCATCTGCCACTTCAATGATGTTGAGCCTGCAGTAGCGCGAAAGTCGCTTGGAATACTCGTCGATGGCGTCGCGAAGATATCGTTCCTTCACGCGTCCCGGCGCAATAATGTCGATTTGCATAAAAAGCCCATCACATTGGCTCCCCTCTCTGAGGGGAGCCAGGAAAATCAGTCAATTACGCCATAGAGACGGTCGCCGGCATCGCCCAACCCCGGCACGATGTAGCACTTGTCGTTGAGCTTCTCGTCGACCGCGCACACTACGACCTTGAAGTCGATGGACGGATCGATGTGCTCTTCCACGAACTTGATGCCTTCAGGCGCCGCGATGATGTTGATCGCGGTCACGTCCTTGGCACCGCGCTCGGCCAGATAGTGCGTGGCAGCAACCAGCGTGCCACCGGTGGCGAGCATCGGGTCGATCAGGAAGCACTGACGACCGGACAGGTCCTCCGGTAGACGGTTCGCATAGGTGACCTGCTGAGTGGGGTGTTCCTCGTCGCGCTTCATACCAAGGAAGCCGACTTCGGCGGTCGGCATAAGACGGGTCATGCCATCGAGCATACCCAGACCTGCACGCAGCACCGGCACAATGATCGGACGCGGTTTGGCCAGCTTCTTACCGGTCATCGGAGCGACCGGTGTTTCGATTGGTGCGGCAACTACGGACAGGTTGCGGGTGGCCTCATAGGCCTCGAGCATCACAAGCTCCGAGACGAGCTCGCGGAAAGTGGAGGAAGGAGTGTTCTTGTCGCGCAGCACGGTGAGCTTGTGCTCGACCAGCGGATGATTCAAAACGTGAAGTTCCATACTCCCCAGCCTACCCGTAGTTCGCGGGGAAGTCACTTGGGCGGCAGTCGCGCGCGTATCGCACACCAATGTAAACAGCGTTCGACGGCGGGCCGCGTAACACCGTTGATTTTGTAACGTGAGCGTTATGTATGAGACACATATGAAATATTCAGGCAACGGAAATTCACGCAGGCACTGCCATCGTATAGTGCAGTCGGCCGGAAGCCAGCCGTCGATATACGGCAAGTGGTTCAGCACGATATCAGGCATCAGGGCACGGTACGGCAATCAGCGTAGACATTCCGCGGGCGGGCAACGTTCGCGGAATGTAGTCGTATGTGGGGAGGAAGAGCCATATGACTCGATTGCAAAGACTGAAGATGGGTGCTGCGGTGTGCATTGTTGCCGCAGTGCTTGCCACCAGCGGTTGTGGCTGGGGTCGCACCGTGGCCGAGAAAGAGGCCCAAGAGAACAACGCGACTGCGGCAAGCGACACCTCATCATGTGTGGACACCTCAGGCAACACCATCAAAATCGGTTTCGTGAATTCGCTGTCTGGCACGATGGCCATTTCCGAACAGACGGTGAGTGATTCGCTGCACATGGCCGTTGATGAGATTAACGCAAAGGGCGGCGTGCTGGGCAAGCAGCTCAAGGTAGTGCAGCAGGACGGCAAGTCCGAGCCGGCTGTGTTCGCCGAAAAAGCCAAGACCCTCATCGAAAAGGAATGCGTGGCCGCGGTGTTCGGCGGCTGGACGTCCTCTTCGCGTAAGGCCATGCTGCCTGTGTTCGAGGCGGATAACGCGCTGCTGTTCTACCCGCTGCAATACGAGGGCATGGAAGCCAGCCCGAACATCTTCTACTCGGGTGCTGCACCGAACCAGCAGATTGTGCCTGCGCTTGATTACCTTAAGGAGCAAGGCTACAAGAAGCTGTTCTTGGTTGGCTCCGATTATGTGTTCCCGCAGACCGCAAATCGCGTGGTCAAGGCGTACGCCGAGGGCAATGGCATGGAAGTGGTCGGCGAGGAATATACCCCAATGGGCTCCACCGACTTCACCACCATCGTCAACAAGCTCAAGTTCTCCGGCGCGGATGCGGTGGTGAACACGCTGAACGGTGATTCCAACGTCGCATTCTTCAAGGAATACAAGGCTTCCGGCCTGAAAGCCGCCACCACGCCGGTGATTTCCATGTCTATCGCCGAGGAAGAGGTTTCCGCTATCGGCGTTGACAACGTCAAGGACCAGCTCACTGCTTGGAACTACTACCAGACGCTGAACAATGCGCAAAACAAGACGTTCGTGAAGAACTTCAAGGCGCGCTACGGAGCCAATCGCCCCACCTCCGACCCGATGGAATCGGCGTACACATCTGTGTACCTGTGGAAGGGCATGGTCGAGAAGGCCAAGTCGTTCGATGTGGACAAGGTCAAGGCTGCAGCAGACGGTGTCACCTTCAATGCACCGGAAGGCAAGGTCAAGGTGGACGGCGAAAACCACCACATCTACAAGACCTCATACATCGGCAAGATCGGCTCAGACAAGCTCATCCACACCGTCTGGAAGTCGGACGGTCCCATCAAGCCGGACCCGTACCTGAAGACCTACAGCTGGGCCAAGAGCCTGAGCGCCAGCGTCGAGAGCAACTGAGAGAAGAGGACACAACAACATGGGTATGTTATTTCCACAAATTGTGGCAGGTCTGTCCAACGGATCGATTCTGCTGCTCGCAGCCCTCGGGTTGTCGTTGACCTTCGGCCAGATGGGCGTTATCAACAACGCCCACGGCGAATTCATGATGGCCGGCGCATACACCGCATACGTCATGAGCATGGTCATCGGCAATAAAACAGTGTCCCTGGCCGTGGCGCTGGTGGTCGGTTTCGTAGTAGCCGGTTTGCTTGGTTTACTGCTGGACGTGTTGCTGCTGGAGCGTATGCGCAATCGTCCGCTTGATACGCTGCTGGTTACCTTCGGTGTATCGCTGGTATTGCAGCAGCTCGCACGCGATATTTTCGGTGCCACTCCGGTCTACGCTTCGGCTCCTGAAGCGCTGACCAATCCGGTGACCATCTTTGGCTACAGCTTCTCTGCAGGCCGACTGTTCATCTTTATTCTGTCGATTATCTGCGTGGCTGCGCTGTACGCGATCCTGAAGCTCACGCCGCTGGGTCGCCAGATTCGCGCCACTTCCGAGAACCGCGACCTCGCTGAGGTTTCCGGCATCTCCACCAAGATGGTCGACCATGTGACGTTCTTCCTGGGCTCCGGCATCGCCGGTATCGCTGGCGTGGCGCTGAGCCTGCTGAACTCGATTAGCTTCAACTTCGGTACGACCTTCATCGTGCAGGCCTTCCTGGTTGTTGTGGCCGGCGGCGTTGGCCAGCTCAAGGGCGCGGTTATCGCCTCGTTCGTGCTGGGCTTGTGCCAGTCGTCCATCGAACTGCCGACCTCTGCCTCGATTGGTCAGGTTGCCGTGTTCCTGATTGTGGTGGTGTTCCTGCAGTTCAGGCCGCAGGGCTTGGTCTCCATCCGCTCCAGGAACCTCGCGTGAGTGCTTCAGAAGGGTAAGGAAACGACAATGAAGATGACTTTGAGCGAATACGCCACGAAATATAAGGCCTTGATCGGTGTGGTCATTGCCGTGGCGCTGATCTTCCTTTCTCCGACTGTGCTGAGCGTGTACAACCTCGGCCTGCTGTCCAAATACCTGTGCTACGCGATGGTCGCGGTCGGCATCGGCCTGGCTTGGGGCCAAGGCGGTATGCTGACGCTGGGCCAAGGCCTGTTCTTTGGTCTCGGCGCGTACGTGATGGCTATCCACATGAAGCTTGAGGACATTGGCGTGGGCCAAGTGCCGGACTTCATGTCCCAGTACGGCATCACCAAGGTTCCTGGATTCTGGGAACTCTTCCGCAATCCGGTCATCGCCGTGATTGGCGTGGCTGCGGTACCGGGCATTATCGCCGCAATCCTCGGTCTGGCTGTGTTCGGCCGTGGCGTGCGTGGTGCCTACTTCGCAATTCTTTCGCAGGCGCTGGTTGCCGCGTTCGCCGTGCTGCTTATCGGCCAGTCGAAAACCACCGGTGGCACCAACGGTCTCAACGATTTCAAGGGATTCTTTGGTTACGACTTGACTGATAGCGCCAACAAGCAGATGATCTTCTACATCTGCGCGTTCCTGACGCTGGCCATGGTGCTTATCGTCTACTGGATTCGCAAATCGTTTATGGGCGACCTGATTATCGGCGTGCGCGACCAAGAGAACCGCATGAAGTTCTTGGGCTATAACCCCGCCTCCATCAAGGTGTTCGCCTTCTCGGTGGCTGCAATGTTCGCCGGCATTGGTGGCGCAATGTTCGTGCCAGTGGTCGGCATCATTTCGCCGTCCGATATCGGCGTGACGCCGTCCATCCTGATGCTCGCCGGCGTGGTGATCGGCGGACGTGCCACTTTGCTCGGCCCGGTGGTCGGCACGCTGCTGGTGCGCTTTGCGGAAACGCAGCTGTCTGAGGCGTATCCGTCCGCGTGGACGTACATCGAAGGCCTGATCTTCATTCTGGTGATTGCCTTTGTGCCGAAGGGCTTGGGACAGTTCAAGGGCGTATGGCCTTGGATTAAGGAGAAGATCGGGCTCGGAAAGAGTTCGGTTGGAGCTTCGGCTGGTGCTGGTGCTGGTGCTGGTGCCGTTGCCGGTACCGGTACTGCTACTGCAAAGGCGGTGAACGCATGAGTGAGGAGAAGAACATGAGCTCGAATCCATCGGCTCCCGCACCTGCATCGCAGGCCGATTTGGAGCAGTTGCGCGCCGAAATGATTGAGATGCGCGACGAAGCCAAGCGTATGCGCGACGAAGCGGCCCAGATGAAGGCCGAAATCGTTGAAGAGCGTACGAAGCTGCACGATCAGCTTGCGGTGCTGGATGATCGCGGCGGCCAGTGGAGCGATTATCTGGAAGTTCGTGGACTGCACGTTGAGTTCGATGGATTCGTGGCCGTCAAGAATCTTGATTTGACTGTGCAGCACGGCGATTTGCGATTCCTGATCGGCCCGAACGGTGCTGGTAAAACGACCATCATCGACGCGATTACCGGACTGGTGCCGGCCACTGGTTCCGCGGAATTCCGTGGCGAGCAGCTGTTGGGCCGCAAGCCGAACGACATCGTCAAGCTGGGCGTCGGGCGTACCTTCCAGACCGCATCGGTGGTTGAAGAGCTGTCCGTGTTGGAGAATCTGCAGCTGGCCGAGGGCTTCCGCAAGAAGGGTCGTGAGCTGTTCCAGCCGATGGGCGGCGTTTCGCAGAACATCGAATACATGATGGACGTGTGCAATCTGACTGTGGATGCAAACAAGCCCGCAGGCATCCTGCCGCACGGCAAGAAACAGTGGCTGGAAATCGGTATGCTGCTCGTGCAGGACGCGCACCTGCTGCTGCTCGACGAGCCGGTGGCCGGCATGACTCCGGCCGAGCGTGTGCAGACCGGTGAGCTGCTCAAGCGATGCAGCAAGAACCGCACGGTCATCATCGTGGAACACGACATGGATTTCATGCGTCAGTTCGCCGATTCGGTCACGGTGCTCAACCAGGGCGAAATCCTTGCCGAGGGTTCGGTCGAAGACATCCAAAACAACGAAGAAGTAGTCCGCATCTACCTGGGCGGCGGAGAAAACTAACTCCCTGTCTCCCCTCCCTGAGGCCGAGGCGTTAAGCAAACAGCCCAGTGGGCTGTTTGTAGCCGAAGGCGAGACGATAGTCGAACCAGCAGGTTGCAGGCAAGGCCCGTCCTTAATTGCGGACGAGCTGTCACCGAAGGTGACTGAGGGGAGTAGGTAAGAGGAAGAAGCGCAATATGGACCGCACTGACAACAACCATCGCATCCCGGAATGCGCTTTTTCAGTGCATATTGAGGGTGATACAACGCGCCTCAACATCAATATGCACGACGCCGTAGAAAGTGAATAATCATGGCAATGCTTGAAGTAAAGGATTTGAACACCGGTTACGGCAAAGTGACCGTCGTCAACGACATCAGTTTCGACGTGGCCGCCGGCGAATGGGTGAGCATCGTCGGCAACAACGGTGCCGGTAAGACCACGCTGTTGAAGGCGATTCTGGGCTTGCTGCCCGTTTCGTCCGGTTCGATTAGTTTCGAGGGCAAGGACATTACCAAGGCTGCACCGAACCAACGCATCCGCAAGGGCATGGCGTTCGTGCCGCAGGGCCAGCAGTCCTTTGGCACCATGACCGTGGACGAAAACCTGCACGTGGTCGCCGACCGCTACGGTTCAGAGGCCAAGGCCCGTTACGACGAAGCCGTGGAAATGTTCCCGGTCTTGAAGGAATTTGCTGGCCGACGTGCCGGTCTGCTGTCCGGTGGCCAGCGTCAGCAGCTTTCGATTGCCCGCGCGCTGATCACCCGCCCCAAGCTCATGATTCTCGATGAGCCGACCGAAGGCATCCAGCCCAATATCGTCGCCGAAATCCAGAAGGCCATTCGCATGATGGCCGAAGACAAGGGTATCGGTGTGGTCTTGGTTGAGCAGAAGGTCCAATTCGCCGTCGAGCGCGCCGACCGCTACTACGTCCTGGCCTCCGGCCGTTTCATCGCCACCGGCGAAGGCGGCCCCGACCAAGTAGAAGCCGCCAAGGAATCCATGAGAGTGTGATTAATTCGACCCCCGTTTATGGCCATAGAGCGTTATGAGAAACGTCCCGTTCTTATAACGCTCTTATTATTGGGCGATGTTAGGGCTCACATTGGTGTGCCTGAAAAACTCCAGTCAACAACAGAGGATGTTATGAGACTTACACCACGAGAGACTGACAAGTTGATGCTGTACTTGGCGGGGCAGCTTGCCAAAGACCGCAAAGCCAGAGGCGTGAAGCTCAACTATGTGGAGGCGATTGCGTTGATTTCCGCCGAATGCGTTGAGCGGGCGCGTGAGGGAAGCACTGTGGCGGAGCTCATGGCATACGGTCGCACGCTGCTCAAGCCTGAAGATGTGATGGATGGCGTGGCCGAGATGCTGGAAGTGGTGGAGGTCGAGGCCACGTTCCCGGACGGCACCAAGCTCGTCTCTATTCATAACCCCATCGAATCCACCGAGAAGTTGGTGCCGGGGGAATATCTGCTGGCTGACGATGATTTGGAACTCAATGAAGGTTCCGAAGACATCGAGCTGGACGTGGTGAACACTGCGGATCGACCGATTCAGATTGGTTCGCACTTCCACTTCTTTGAAGTTAATAAGTACCTGAAGTTCGACCGTAAGGCGGCGTATGGCAAGCGGTTGGATATCGCGGCTGGTACGGCTGTGAGGTTCGAGCCGGGTGAAACGCATCGAGTGCGGTTGATTGATATTGGTGGCACGCGTGAGATTCACGGCTTCAGCGCACTGGTTGAGGGGAAGTTGGATGACCCTGAGGTGCGGGAGGTCGCGTTTAAGAAGGCGCATGAGCTTGGATTCTCGGGAATCTGAGCTAAGGGCCACCCTCAGTCAGCTTCGCTGACAGCTCCCGCCAGCGGGGAGCGGACTACCTCTCAGTCTCGCTTCGCGAGCCAGCTCCCCTGACAAGGGGAGCTGAAAAACAGCAAGGACTTTTGACATGAAGATTATTACGCGCAAGGATTATGCGGGAATGTTCGGGCCGACCACGGGAGACCGCGTGCGACTCGGTGACACGAACCTCATCATCGAGGTGGAAAAGGACTACACGCACTACGGTGATGAACTGAAGTTCGGTGGAGGCAAATCATTCCGCGACGGCATGGGCCAAAGCTCCGTGCAGCTCGACGTTGAATCGCCGGATACCATCATCACCAACGCCCTCATCGTGGACTACACCGGCATCTACAAGGCGGACATCGGCATCAAAGACGGCAAAATCAGCGCCATCGGCAAGGCCGGCAGCCCGCAGACCATGAGCGGTATCACCCCCGGTCTCGAAGCGGGCTCCGGCACTGAAGCTCTCGCCGGCGAAGGCCTCATCGTCACCGCAGGCGGACTCGACACCCACATCCACTTCATCTCCCCGCAGCAGATTCGCACTGCCCTCGCCGGTGGCGTGACCACGATGGTCGGCGGCGGCACCGGTCCGGCCGACGGCACCAACGCCACCACCTGCAACCCGGGAGCCTTCCACCTGACCCGCATGATCGAGGCCGCCGAAGCGCTGCCCATCAACATCGCCTACCTTGGCAAGGGCAACGACTCCAGCCCCGAACCGTTGCGTGAGCAGATTCGCGCCGGTGCCGCAGGCCTGAAGATCCACGAGGACTGGGGTGCCACCCCGGCCGTCATCGACACTGCACTCGGCGTGGCCGACGAAACCGACACGCAGGTGGCTATCCACACCGATACTCTGAACGAAGGCGGTTGTGTGGAAGACACCATCGCCGCGTTCAAGGGCCGCACCATCCACACCTACCACACCGAAGGCGCTGGAGGCGGCCACGCTCCGGACATCATTCGTGCCGCTGGCTTCCCAAACGTGCTGCCGAGTTCCACGAACCCGACCATGCCGTTCACGCGCAACACCATCGACGAGCATCTCGACATGATGATGGTCTGCCACCACCTCGACCGCAATGTGCCCGAAGACATCTCTTTCGCCGACTCGCGCATCCGCCCCGAGACCATCGGTGCCGAAGACGTGCTACACGACATGGGCATCATCTCCATGATGAGCTCCGACTCGCAGGCCATGGGCCGCGTGGGCGAGGTCATCACCCGCACCATCCAGACCGCCGACAAAATGAAGAAGCAGCGCGGTCCGCTCCCCGAAGACGAACACGACAACAACCGCAACGACAACTTCCGTGTCAAGCGCTACGTCTCCAAGTTCACCATCAACCCGGCCATCACCCACGGCATTTCCGAATACGTGGGCTCCATCGAAGTCGGTAAGATGGCGGATCTCGTGCTTTGGCAGCCGTCCATGTTCGGCGCGAAGCCGGAAATGGTCATCAAGGGTGGCTCCATCGCCTACTCTCGTATGGGTGACGCGAATGCTTCTATCCCGACCCCGGAACCTGTCTACTACCGCGATATGTTCGGCGCGCTCGGCCGTGCGCTTGGCAAGTCCTGCGCCACGTTTGTTTCGCAGGCCGCCGTGGATGACGATATCAAGGGCAAGCTGGAGCTGCAGCGCCAGGTGTTACCAGTGCATGGCTGCCGCACGGTAGGCAAGAAGGATCTGAAGTTCAACGACGTGCTCGCCGACATTCAGGTCAATCCCGAAACCTTCCAAGTGACGGTGGACGGCGAACTGGTCCACTCTGACCCGGCGTACGAGTTGCCGCTTACCCAGCGGTACTTCCTGTTCTGAGAGAACTGGTGGCTCTCCTCAAAGGGGAGGGCCACTTGGTTTTAGCCTTCGGCCACGAAATCGGTCACGAAATCGGCCACATCTCGAATGAGGTCGAAGGCGTCGTCGCCTCGGGTGGTCAGTACACGCAAGCAGATGCCATTGATTACGCGGCTCACGCCGAGCTCGCCGGTGAAGCCGATGGCGTCTGCGTGTTCATGGATGCGAGTGATGAGCGCGTCTTCGGCGGCGATGCGGGCAGTCTCGATGCGCTCGCGGATGGCGGCGGAGGATGCTTCTTTAGTTGCGGCATCTTGTACAGCGTCGCTAGGGTCGAGTTCGGGCAGGTGAGCGTAGAGAACGCCGCAGTGGGTGAATTCGCGCCACATGCCGAGTTCGGTGTAGTTAAAAGCATCAGGTTCCAACAGCATGCGGTCAGCAAAGGCCAGATGTTCGCACGGTTGGGCAGCGGCGGCTTCCGCCTTGGAAGGCCGGCCTCGGCGATGTGCGTGCTGTTGCGCCAATTCGGCTGCGGCGGCCTTGGTCACGGCTTCGGGTTCGGCCACATATACGCGCATACGATTCGTAAAACGTTTCATGGCCCAACGCTCATCCATCCCAACGCGGCCACATGTCGCCACATCCGCATACACGAATGCTGACTCGGCGGAAATATGCGCGGTGGTCAGGTTCATGAATGAGCTGTTCTTGAACGGAATCACTGGGAACGGCAGGAACACGGCTTTGGCATTGCCACGCGCCCTGAGTTCGATGGTGCGTTCGGCCGAGCCGTCCGCGGTGTCGAACACCTTCTCGTAGCTTTGCGTTTTGATGGTCGAATCGGTGCCTGGGCCGAAGTCGATATCGATATGGGCTTCATCGCCCCTCAGGAAGCCAGGGGAGGCGAGCATCACGACGAAATCCGAATGACGTCCGTTGGTGAACGGGGTCATCAGTTTGAACGGCGCCTCGAAATAAATATCGTCGATTTTGGTACGTCCGTGGCGGAATGCAGTGGATAGACGAAAAGTGCTACTGCCCATGGATGAATCGCTGCCTTCTTATGATTGGTGCCTGACGATGACATGGGCAATTATGCCGCACTTGGTGCGACGGTATGTTTCGGCCCGTCCGTTTTTGGATACGGGCGGGCCAAACATCACATGTCCTCGAACAGCACGCTCTTCTTGATCCATGCGATGACGTCGTCCACTCCGGCACCGCCCATCAGGTCGGTGAAGATGAACGGGCGGTCGCCGCGCATCTTCTTGGAGTCGCGGGCCATCACGTCTAGATCGGCGTGAACCAACGGGGCCAGGTCGGCCTTGTTGATCACCAGCAGGTCGGAGCGGGTGACGCCGGGGCCGCCCTTGCGTGGGATCTTGTCGCCCTCATCGGTGGCGATGACGTAGATTGTGGCGTCGGCCAGGTCCGGGCTGAACGTGGCGGACAGATTGTCGCCGCCGGACTCCACGAACATGATCTGCACGTCCGGGTGGGTGCGGGCCATTTCCTCACAGGCCTCGAGGTTCATCGAGCAGTCCTCGCGGATGGCGGTGTGGGGGCAGCCACCGGTCTCCACGCCGACGATACGGTCCGGCGCGAGGCGTGAGTGCTCGATAAGGAACTCGGCGTCTTCCTTGGTGTAGATATCGTTGGTGACCACGCAGATGCTGTATTCGTCAGCCATCTTGCGGGTCAGGCGTTCGATAAGCGCGGTTTTGCCGGAACCGACCGGTCCGGCGACGCCGATGCGTACGTATGACATGGGGTTTCTCCTTTATGTGGGAATTAGTTAGGTATGTGGTTTGCGGGTGAGGTTATCCTGGCTCCCCTCCTTGAGGGGAGCCAGGATAATTAGCTCATGTAGAGCCTCGAGTACAAGATTTCATGCTGCATGGCGGCGATGTCGAGGTAAGCTCCGGAGATGCCGAGATCCTCGGGCTTCAACGTCATCGCGATATTCACCGCGCGCACGAGGCGCGGGAACGAATCATGCAGGGCGACTTGGCCAGCGTACTGGCTGAGCGGAATCGCCTTCGCGGCGCACATGGTAAGCGCGCTCAACAGCGAATATCCATACATGATGGCCGCGTCGCGCACGTCGTTCGCATGGTCAGCCGCGTACAGGCCCATCGCGATCGAATGCAGGCCACGGCAGCGGCGCTCGCGAATCAGCCCGGCATACAGGTCGAGCGACGGCGAGCCGTACAGGCCGTCGGCGGCATCGTGCAGCTGGTGGCGTTCGGTGTGATGCTCGTGCACGGCGATGATGCTGTTTTCGCGCGAATCCGCAGCGGATGCGGTGGCATTGTCGGCAGGACTTGGCTTGGCGAACCCACGATGCCCATCCGAGGTCTGCGCCTGGCCGGCATCCATCTGCTCGGCCAGCTTGACCAGGCGGGTACACATGCGCTCGCTGCCTTCACGGATTTCACGTGCGGATTGCAGGGCCGAGGCCAGCTCGTCAAGTTCGATGAGTCGCTCGGCCAGCCCTTTGCGGGAGACTCGCGAATCGGTGGCGTACTTGCCGGCCAGCACCATCTGCCCGATTTCCTTGTACGGTGCGACTTCGAGGTAGTTCTTCATATACTCCTCGAAATCGGCGCCACGGCGCAAGAAGTCGCGCTGTACGAAGGTCTCCATGCCGTTGGACAGCGCGAACGCGCCCACGGGGAAGACGCTGTCGCACACCTGCAGCATGGCCAGACGTCGCGATTCGGTTTCGTTGATGTTCATGGGGCTATCAGTGGGTGTGCCAGGTGCGGCCGCCGTCGTGGCTGTGGGAGCCGTCCGGGCGGTGCAGCACGCCGTTCATCTCATATTCGCCGGGCTTGAGCACGTAGGGATGGTCGGCATCGACCGACTCGTCGACCACGTGTTCGTGGTGATGATGTTCGTGTGAGTGTTCGCCGTGTTCATGGTCGTGTTCGTGGTCATGGCAATGGCGATGCTTGCCTTCGGCGGGCTCACCCTCACCTGCGTCGTGTGTATGCACATCCAGATGGCCGGCGGCCTCCTCGGCCGGGAATTCCTTGTCGGCCTCGGCTTCCTGCTCCTCCTCGGCCACGTCGCCCGTGGTCTTGTTGGTGCCCGGAATCAGTGTGCCGGTGCCGGCGTGGGCCTTGACGATCAGGAAGCCGTCAAACCCACCCTCGATGATATGCGGTTCATAACCGATCTTCTTCGTGTATTCCATGGTCGGATGGTCGTACGGCACCAGCACGCGGTCGTTCTCGACCTTGAGACTCAGGTGGCGGTTGCCCAGTTCGAAGCACAGGCGTCCCATTTCCTTCATCGAGTTAACCGGAATCTCAATCAGCTGTGCGGTTTTAATGCGTGCGAAATAGCGCTTGTCTTCGGTTTCGGCGAGCACATCGCCATCCTTGATGGTCTTGCCAACCATGATGCCGAACTCGGTGCCGTCCTCGGCCACCTTGCGCATGCGCTTCTTATCGGTTTCGAACCAGTCGAAGGCAATCGACACATTAAGTTTGCCGTCGCTGTACTGCTGACTGATGATGTTGCCGGTGATTTCTTTGGCGATCATCCGTTCTCCTTGGAGAAAATTGCTTGTGGCGTGAGAATCCCCACGTCCTTCATGCCACAGTGTAGAGAGCCTGTTGCGTCACTTTGTAACGAATGATCGAAATATGCAAAAAATATAGCGGAAAAATATCCGAAAACACGGAAACCGGATATATGGTACACGGTGTGTCGCTAGTAATTGCAAGCTATTTTGCATGGTTGTGCATTAGACGAATCACAGTTGTGGTATTACATATCACGTTCTTGGAGCGGGAGGTTGTGGTCGAGCTCCGAAATCAACAAAAAGAGGGAAGTCGGATATGATCGAAGTACCTGACACCGTCACATTGGCGATGCACATTCCGGATAATTTCATTTCGCCGTCCACCGGGGCGTTGTTCTACGTCATCATGATTCCGGTGTGGGTGCTGTGCCTACGCTACGTGATCCGCAACAGCACGCCGGAGAAGATGGCCTACCTGGGCGCCGGCGCGGCGTTCTCGTTCCTCATCATGATGTTCAACGTGCCCACGCCCGGCGGCACCACCGCGCACGGTGTCGGCGGCGCGCTGATCGCTCTGCTGCTCGGTCCCCAGTACGCGACGGTCGCCGTGTCGGTGGCCCTGCTGCTGCAGGCGCTGCTCTTCGGCGACGGCGGCCTGATCACGCTCGGCGCCAACTGCTTCAACATGGCGTTCGTGCTGCCGTTTGTGGCTTACGGACTGTACGTGTTGCTACGCAAGGTGCTGCCCGACGGCTGGAAGGAACGCGTGGCCGAATTCGTGTCCGGCTATATCGGCATCACGCTCGCCGCATTCTGCGTGGCGCTGGAACTCGGCGTGCAGCCGCTGCTGTTCAAAGCCGCTGACGGCCAGGCGCTCTACTTCCCGTTCACCTTTAACGTGACGATTCCCGCCATGCTGATCCCGCACCTGGCCGTAGCCAGCGTGGTCGAGGGTCTGGTGACCGTGGTGGTTGTCGAATTCGTGCGCCGTACCGCACCGGAGATTATCGAAGACAATGCCCGTGTGAACTTCGCCGAGACCGCCGGTGCTGACGGCAAACAGGTCGCGCACGCCGGACTGCGCAAGTCTGCGTGGATTGCGCTGGCCGTGGTGGCGGTGCTTTCCCCGATCGGCCTGCTCGCCACCGGCGACGCCTGGGGCGAGTGGGGCGCCGAGGACTTCATGAGTGCCACGGGGCTCAACTACGTGCCGCAGTACATCGCCCATGGCTTCTCGTGGGATGCGCTGTTGCCTGACTACTCGCTGCAGGGTCTGCCGGACATCGCCGGCTACATTCTCTCCGCAGTGATTGGCATCGCCGTGCTCACTATCGTGTTCCGTCTGCTGGCGCTCGCGGTGAGCGGCAACGGCAAGACATCCGCGCGTTGACGATACCTGCATGGATGCGTGAGTCGGAGGATTACGATCCTCCGGCTGACAAGTCATCCTTCATCGAACACAACCTGGGGCATTTCGGCAGCGTACTCGAGCAGGTTGGTCATGCGTTGCCGATTGAGTCGAGCCCGGTCGACAAGGTGCTGGGCTCGGTCAATCCGGGCGTGCGGCTGCTGGGCATACTGGCCGCGATTGTCTGCGTCAACGTCACATGCAACATGCTGTTCTCGTACATCATGCTGGCGGTGGTGCTGCTGATGATGGCGACCCGGCCGGCGCGCCTGATGAGGGCGTTGCTCGGCCCGGTGCTGGCCGTATGCATCCTGAGCCTGGTCGTGGCGGTGCCGAGCCTGCTGATTGGGCAGTACAGTGCGCCGGTCCGGCTGGTGGTGCGTGCGTTCGTGGCGGTGTCGCTGGTGATCGCACTGGCGCGTACGGTGCCGTGGAATCGCCTGATTGCCGGACTGCGCGCAGTTGGCTACCCTGATTCGGTGATTTATATCTGCGACGTGACGATTCAGTTCATCGATATTCTCGGTCGTTCGATGGTGGAGTTGCTGGATGCGCTGCGGTTGCGCAGCGTGGGCCGCGACCGGACCAAGCTGACGTCCGCCGGCCAGTTGATGGGCGCGCTGTTTCTGCGTGCGAATACGCAGGCGCGGCAAATGGCTGAATCGATGGTGTGCCGGGGGTTTGACGGTACGTATCATATCCACCACGAGCGTCTGCTGACGTGGCGCAACGGGGTGTATGCCGTGTGCATTGCTGCAATGATTGCGCTGGCGGTGTATTCGGGATGAGGGTGGTTCGAATGAATGGAGCCCAATAATGTTCGGATTAAAGCGTAATCATAAACAAACTGCAGCCATGCAGCCAGATAACTCATGGTTCCGCGGCGACCCGCTGGTCGAACTGAATCACATCGACTTTTCCTATAAAGATTACGGCGACGCCGACGATGAAACCTCGTCGCACGCCGTGCTACGTGATTTTTCGCTGACCGTCGAACGCGGTGAGCGCGTGGCGCTGCTCGGGCCGAACGGCAGCGGCAAGACCACGCTGATGCGCATCATCAATGCGCTGGAATTTCCGGACTCAGGCGAGTATCGGTTTGGCGGTACTCCGGTGGTTCGCGAGGAAGTCGAGGCGAAGAACAGCCTGTTCGCCAAAGCGCTGCATCAGCGCATCGGATTCGTGTTCCAAAGCTCCGACACCCAGCTGTTCTGCCCGTCGGTGGAAGAGGAGATTGCGTTCGGTCCGTTGCAGATGGGGTTGCCGGATGCCGAAGTACAGCGCAGAGTCGATGACATGGTGACGTTGTTCGGCTTGGATCGGATGCGGGAGCGGGCGCCATACCGTCTGTCTGGCGGTGAAAAAAAGCGTGTGGCGATTGCCTGCTGCATGTCGATGAATCCGGACCTGCTTGTTCTGGACGAACCGACCGACGGCTTGGACGAGCGCAATACTGACGTAGTGGTTGAGGTATTGCGCGCCTTCACTGATGCCGGCAAGACTGTACTGTTCTCCACGCATCACCACGACATCGTGGAGCGGCTCGACGCTCGCATCGTGCGCGTGCATCCGTCACTATGGCAATGACATTCACGTGGCGTCTATTGGATATCTTCATCGAAAAAAGCAGAAAGGCATCGGCGAGGATCGCGAGTCCGGCGAGAACTGCGATAGTCGCTTTGGTGATGGTTGCCTTCATGAGAGTTTCCCCAAGGTGTTGACGTTGATTTCATGAGATTCGAAAAAGAGCGTATCTAGGCCGAACCGGACAGTAAGTCAACGGTTTCTGGAAACCAGCTGAAAAAGCTACGGTATTGTGAAATATGTCTCATCGGAATGGGTCAAGTTTGGCCTAGCGCTCGCAGTCGTGCGCGAAGATTCGTTGGATTGATTCTCGGTGGATTAAGTCATAGGAAGAAACTAGACACCTTGCGGTGTAAAACCGGGAATCGGAATGGTGTAAAACCGGGAATGGAAATAGTGTAAAATCGGGAATGAGAAAGGTGTAAAATCTATATTGAGGTGATTGGGTAGCTGAGAAAGGCCGGAAAATGAACGATTTGAACAATCGTAGTGATACCTTGACTCAACCTGATTATCGTGCTCGCGTGGTCGATGGCAGGTTAGGTAAGTTACTTAAAGCATTCGGCGCGGTGGAAATCGTCGGGCCAAAATGGTGTGGAAAGACATGGACGGCGCTTTCCCGCTCGCGAAGTATGGATCGTCTGGATGATGCCGCTACCTTTGCGGCCGCACAGACTGATCCGGCATTGGTACTCATGGGTAATGAACCGCATTTGGTGGATGAGTGGCAAGATGTGCCGCAAATTTGGGATGCCGCTCGTCGTCATGTGGATGACAATGCGAATCGCAAGGGGCAGCTGATTCTTACGGGCTCGGCCATTCCGAAGGACCGAGAAACAATTCACCACAGTGGCACAGGTCGAATTTCTCGCTTGCGTATGTGGCCTATGAGTCTGTGCGAGTCAGGGCAATCTACCGGTGTAGTGAGCTTGTCTGGTTTGTTTGATGGACAATTCGAGCCTGCCGAATGTGCAACCAACATTGAAGATATTGCCAGATGGTGCTGTCGAGGTGGGTGGCCCGCAAATCTTGATTTGGATGACGAGTTTGCTCTGGAAATTCCGAGTGAATATATCAAGAGTGTGCTTGATATCAGCGTGCCCAAGATGAACAAGAACCCTGAAACCGCGCGTGCACTCATGCGTGCGCTCGCCGTGAACGTATCGCAGGCACCAAAATATGCGACGCTGGCTGCGGATATGGCCTATGGCGATGAGCGCCGTGAACCGGATACGCAGACAGTAAAGAGCTATTTGGGAATGCTCAAGGACTTGTACCTTCTGACGGATTTGGAGGGTTGGGAGCCGCCACTCCGCGCAAAGAGTCGTGTGCGAACCAAGCCCAAGCGATATTTCGTGGATCCTTCGTTGCCTGCTGCGGTTTTAGGTGCCGCGCCGAATACTCTGATGCGCGATACACAGACGCTCGGCGATCTGTTTGAAACGCTGTGCATTCGTGATTTGAATGTATATCTGTCGGCCATGCCGGGCGCGAACAATCGCATCGCCTACTACCGCGATGACAAGGGGCTTGAAGTTGATGTCATTATCGAGTTGTCTGACGGCAGGTGGGGTGCTATCGAAATAAAACTCAGTGACCTTAAGGTGAACGATGACAATGCGGATAAGCTCAAATCCTTCCGCGACAAAATCTGTGGCAACCCCATGGCCCAAGTTCGCGAACCAGAGTTCATGATGTTCCTTACCGGCCGAGGTGGGAAGGCCTATCGCCGCAATGACGGCATACTGGTCGTGCCCATCGCAACGTTCGGGGCGTGAATCGGGTAAAAGAAAAGAAGCGCCGAACCGCGAAAGCGCCTGTCGGCGCAAGGGCCGCTCGCGGCGGCAAAAAATGGAGCCCGGGGCTTAAGCACGGTCCGACGCGGATACTTAGTATAGCTTGCGATGGGGCTCGCCGCGCCGGGGGAGGTGTGGTGTTGGCTGGTAGCTGATTGTTGGGGTGCGGTTGGTGGGTCTCTCCCTCAGTCACGGGCATCGCCCGTGACAGCTCCCTCATCAGAGGGAGCCTGGAGCAGGGCTACTCCAACCGTCCGCGACGCCAGAGGTTGGCACCATGCTGGAAATCCTTGGCGGTGGCCATGAGGCTGCCGGCGGTGTGCATAAGGCGGGCGGCTTTGGTGCGCACCGCCTTCTCATCGGCATCCGAGGAGAAGGCGCCGTTGGCCTCGGCCCGGGTCACCATGCGCCGCGCCTCCACGCGCAAGCCCAACGCCACCACATCGGTAAACGCCGCCGCACGCTCAAGCGCCACGGCAAAATCGCCCACAAAAGCACCGGAGAGAATCGAATCGGCCAATCGCACGATGTCATCTTCACTGGGAGCCTGATCCACGCCGGCGATGGCGGAGGCGGTAGTGGCCACCGGCTCACCCAAGCGCCACAGATGCGCGATCGAGTCGCGATTCGATCGCATCCACGTACGCAACATATACAGTCGCCACAGCACACCAGGCAGCGAATCCGGCTCGGCATCGCTCCATAGTTCGGCGATTTCATCCACGCCGACCGTCTCCACCAACGTGAGCACCCGCTCAACAACCGCCGGGTCTTCGCTATGGCGCACACGATCCAGCAATGCGGCAGCAGACAGATGACTCATCTCGCTCAACGCCTGCGGGTCCATGCCACCGGCCAATCCATCGGCCACAGCCGGGTCGAGCTGAGCCGGGCGCGAGGGGCGTGAAGAACCCATGCGAGCAGGTCCGAATGCCGCTCCGGCCGCACGCAACGAGCCGAAGCCCGGGCCCAGACTGCCGGCGGCACTATTGTGCGCGGCATGAGCTGCAGCGGCAGCGGCCGAGGAGTTGGATGAATCAGGAAATGCGGGTCTAGTAGACAAGCGGTTGAACCTTCTGAATATCGATGATTTTGGGACCATGAGGCGTCGGAGTGACGAACAGCGCCACCGCCGTGCCGGTCGGCATGAACGGTGTCTTGGCGATCAGGCGTTTGCTCAGAGACGGCGCAACGCACATGCTGCGCAGGTGTCCGAACATACCACCAATCACCGGCCGGTGCATGCATATCGCTATGGGCTGACGGCGCTCAAGTGCGAACTCGATTTCGCTGAGTAGACACTCCCATGCGGTGTCCGGCGCAGCGGCGTATGCATCTTCGGTGAGCGGATCGAGATGAACCATGTCTCGTCCGGTCTGCCACGCGAACATCTCCAACGTCTCCTGGCAGCGCACCCAAGGCGACGTGGCCAGTCGGGTCGGATTGAAACACGCCAGCTCGCGGTTCAGCGCGTATGCCGCAGCCGCGCCGCGCGGCGTGATCGGACGGTTCGCGTCCGAACCCTTCCACAGCTTGCGCGCTTCCGCTTTGCCGTGGCGCACGATAATCACCGGCACCGCGTCCAGTGCACCTTCTTCGACCCGATCAACGAATAGTGCGAGGATGTCCTTATCGGTGGAATGGCTGAGCTTCTTGCGGGCCTCGGCCGGCGTCAGCCACAAAACTTCGTCGATTTCGCCGATGTCCGCCCGATGCACCGGGCCAAACGCATGGGTGCGCCGCAGATTGTCGATGGCGCTGATTGGCGTGGCCATCCAGAACTGGATGTGCTTGGTGTCCGCCGACCGATCCTTGGTATGGCGCTGTTTGCTGCCTTCTTCGGACAGCGGGTACTCGATGTCACCCAGATAGGGGCCAAGCTCCACGGACAGGCCCGATTCCTCGCCGATCTCGCGCACGGCGGCATGCCGGTGTGATTCGTTCGGGTCGACCTTGCCTTTCGGCCAGCTCCAGTCGTCGTATTTCGGGCGATGCACGACGCACAGTTCGATGCGGTTGAGTACGTTGTCCGCCGTGGCTGGGCTGTCGGCCTGTGCCGGGTCCGGGGTGGGAGCCGCGTCCGATGCGCCGGGTGCTGCCGTGGTCTCGCCGTCAGAATCCGTGGTGTTCGCGATGATGGTGCCATCGGTGGCAATATTGGATTTCACTGATGGAGATGATGCCTGCGTCGGCTCGGCATCATCCTTCCACCGGTACAGAATACCGCCGGCGGCTTCCACGATTCGTCTCATACTGTTCGTACCCATCTCTTGTATTGTAGGTCACGTTGGACCGCTGCTACGTAGTTTTGCGCATGGAACGACGATGCCCGGCATCCTCTCGAAAGAGGAGCCGGGCATCGTGACCACCCTCAGTCAGCTTGCGTTGACAGGGAGCATCGAGTGAAATCAGTTGTGCGAATTGGGGCGGCGCTGGTGCTTGCGAATCAGGTATTCCTGACTATCGACTAGCGGGCGGCCCTTGTCGTCCTTGGTGTGCAGCACATATGTGCCGTCGGGCTGCATGTGCCAGCTCATGGTGGAGTCGGCCATCTGCAGGTCCACGTACTTGATGAGCCCGTCAATCTGCTCCGGGGCGGTGACACGCACCAGAGCCTCCACACGGCGGTCAAGGTTACGGTGCATGAGGTCAGCCGAACCGATGTAGACCTCCGGGCCGGAAGCCGGACCCTCGCCGATCTGCGGGCCGTCCGCGTTGCAGAAGGCGTAGATGCGGGAGTGCTCCAGGAAGCGGCCGAGAATCGAACGTACGCGGATGTTCTCGGACAGACCGGGAATGCCGGGCTTCAGAGCGCAGATGCCGCGTTCGACGATGTCGATCTTCACGCCGGCCTGAGAGGCACGGTACAGGGCGTCGATGGTCTTCTCGTCCACGATGGAGTTGACCTTGATCTTGATCCAGGCCTCCTTGCCGGCGCGGGCGGCGTCCTCCTCGCGGCGGATGCGCTGGATTAGACCGGTGCGCACGGTGCGAGGGGCCACCAGCAAACGGTGGAAGCTGGACTTCGGCGCGTAACCGGAGAGCTGGTTGAACAGACGAGTCAGATCCTGGCCGACCACCGGGTCGCAGGTCAGCAGACCCAGATCGGTGTACAGTCGCGCGGTCTTCGGGTTGTAGTTACCGGTGCCTACGTGGCAGTAGCGGCGTAGACCGTCCGCTTCCTGACGCACGACTTCGATGAGCTTGCAGTGGGTCTTCAAGCCCACGATGCCGTACACCACGTGCACGCCGGCGCGTTCGAGCTTGCGGGCCCACGCGATGTTGGCGTCCTCGTCGAAACGAGCCTTGATTTCCACCAAAGCCAGCACCTGCTTGCCGGCATGAGCGGCGTCGATCAGGGCGTCGATGATCGGCGAGTTGGAGCTGGTGCGGTACAGGGTCTGCTTGATGGCCAGCACCTTCGGGTCCGCGGCGGCCTGCGCAAGGAAGGCCTGCACGGAAGTGGAGAAGGAGTCATAGGGGTGATGCAGCAGGATGTCGCGCTCGCGGATGGCGGCGAAAATATCCTGCGCGCGGGAGGACTCGACCTCGGCGATCTGACGGTTCGTGGTCGGCACGAACGGACGGTTCTTCAGGTCCGGGCGGTCCACGCTGCCGAGCTCAAAGAGCACGGTCAGGTCCAGCGGGCTGGGCAGACGGTATACCTCGTCCTGGCTTACGCCGAGCTGGTCGGCGAGCAGCTGGGAGAGGAACGGGCTCGTGGTGTCCGTGATCTCCAGGCGGATCGGCGGTCCGAAGCGGCGGCGCAGCAGCTCCTTCTCCATGGCGTTGAGCAGGTTCTCGGCGTCATCCTCTTCCACGTCGATGTCCTCGTTACGAGTCACGCGGAAGGAGCGGGCCTCCTTGATGATCATGCCCGGGAACAAGGATTCCAGATGCGCGGCGATGAGCTTTTCCATGGCGATGAAGCCGTAACGCTCGTCCTTGGACTCCTCGTCGGTCATGTCGTCCACCGGCACCAGGCGCGGCAGGTTGCCCGGGATCTTGACGCGGGCGAAGTGCGACTTGCCGGAGGCCGGGTTCTCCACAATCACGGCCAGGTTGATGGAACCGCCGGAAATGTAGGGGAACGGGTGGGCCGGATCCACGGCGAGCGGTGTCAGGACCGGGAACACCTGCTGGCGGTAGTAGCGCGAGAGGCGCTCCTGCTCGGAGGAGGTGAGCTTGTCCCACGTCAGCAGGACGATGCGCTCCTTCTCCAATTCCGGCAGAATGGTGTCGATCGCGTAATGTGCGTGCTCGTCTTGCAGACGGTGTGCGGTCTCGCTGATCGCGCGCAGCTGCTGACGCGGGCTCAGGCCGGCGGCAGACGGCACGGCGATGCCCGAGTCGATACGGCGCTTCAGACCGGCGACGCGGACCATGAAGAACTCGTCAAGGTTCGAGGCGAAGATCGCGGCGAAGTTGGCGCGCTCGAGCAGGGGCATGTCTTCGTTCTCCGCACATTCGAGCACGCGCTGGTTGAACTTGAGCCAGCTGAGCTCGCGGTCGAAGAAACGGTCCTTGGGCAGCGGTGCCTCGCCTTCCTGATCGACGCGGCGGTCGTTGTTGTCGTTTTCGGCAATATGCTCTGCGATTTGGCTGCGCAGAATTGCCTTCGAGGGTGCGTCAAATATCTGTGCCATAGCCTATATCGTAAGCTCTGGCGTGGCCGGAAAACGACTGAACGCGCCAGAATTCAACGGGTGTTCATGTTAGTTCGGTGTTGGTTGGTTTTGAGTGTGCTAGCGTGCTCGCGACACGCCGTGAGCGGCGGTGAAACGAACGAAACTGAACATCAGACGGGTTCGATGTGAACAGTTCAGCTCGTTTTCCGATAGTCAGAAAGTGCGATTGAACAGTTGTGATAAAAAACGCACAACGACTCTCTGCAGGTTGCGAGAAACGGGAGTGATGAATAGATTATGAGGTACAAGAACAACTGAACAGAGCAGAGCCCACAAATAGTGTATGGTCACGAGGACTGTTACGTTGGACGGGCATTGGAAAGACTTACCGTTACAACGATGATGTTGTGCAGAGATTCTGCTCCAGTAGTTGAACTTGTAGAAAAGGCCCGCTCCGGCGGGCCTTTTCGTTTGTGTGTACAGTGGAGGGCATGACGGAAACACAGCGTACGCCAGAGGGGATGTCGTCGAAACCCCGTATCAAGCCGGCCGATGCCGAAGACGGCCGCCCGGTCTCTATCTCTGCGCGTCTCGGACGACTGCAATTCCATTATTCCGGCAAGTTCCGCGTGCTGCAGATTGCCGACATTCAGGATGGGCCGAAAGTCTCCAAAGACACCATCGCCCTGATTGAGGCCAGCCTTGATGCCACACGGCCTGATCTGGTGATTTTCTCCGGCAACCAGATCGCCGGCTACGATCCGGCCTTTGCCAAGAGCTTCCGCAAACGCCGTTGGTGCGAAGAGGCGATTCCTGAATCTGCGTTGAACCATACGCGTGAATTGGTGCGCAAGGCCATCGGTCAATTTACCTCTCCTTTGGCGTCACGGGGCATACCGTGGGTGGTGACCTACGGCAACCACGATTTCCAGTGCGGTTTGAGCAATGCCGAACTCGACGGAATCTACCGCGAGTTTCTCGGTTGCATCAATCCGCCGAGCGATGCGCTGGCCAAGCAGACCGTATATATGTGTCATAAGGACGGCTCGCCTGCGGCAACCAATGGTGAAGAAACCGATGCGCCGATTTCCGCGTCCACCATTCCCGGCACTTTTGCATTGCCGGTGATGGATGTGGATTGCACGCGCAACGTACTGGGACTGGTACTGGTGAATTCCGGTGACTATGCGCATGGAGGCGGTTTCGGCACGCCTTCGCCCGAGACATTGGCCTTCCTCAAGGCTTTGCCCGAACATATCGGAGCCAAATCAATGGTGTTCCAGCACATGCCGCTGCCGGAGTATTACCAGGTACTCAAACCGGTGGCCGCCAATGCGGCTTTCGCCATGCAGGGCTACCGCAAGCATGCGGATACCTATTATGTGCTGGACGAGGATCGCACTCAAGCCGGCGGGTATCTGGGGGAAGGCATTTCCTGCCCGGATGAGTCGGACGAGTTTGAGGCGCTGCGCGAGGGGTATTTCGGCGTCGTAGCTGGTCATGATCATCGCAACGGTTTCGTCGGCGAACATGAGGGTCTGTTGCTTATCGCTACGCCAACCTGCGGATTCAATACGTACGGACCGGCTCCGGCCAAACGCGCCACGCGATTGATCGAATTTGATATCCGTCACCCTTACGAGCCGCGTACGCAATTGCTGGAGTTTGGCGAACTGGTGGGCAAGCCCAGTTCCAAACGCGCCTATACCTATGCGGTGAACCAGACCGCGCCTGGCGAGGGCGAGGGTGATGATTTGCTGCGCAAGCCGTCGCTATGGAGTCAACTGTCCGGTTTATTCAGGTAACCCGGTTTATTCAGGTAACTGTTCCTGATAGAGGCGGAAAGCGGCGCGAAGTATTCGAGGTTTCGGTGGCCTTCCGCTGTGTTGGACGATTAGTGGCAGAAATCCCGCGTCTCTTTCGTTGTGACGCGGGATTTCTGCCGGTTGGGCTATCGGTTGGATTGACTGGTATGTTTCAGCGAACGGCTTTGACCAGTGCCTCGGTGAGGTACTTGCCGGCGGCCATCACCAGCGGCGCATAGCGGCGTCCGGGGGCGGCACCCATGCGGCCGGTCGGGCCGGAAATCGAGATGGCGGCGATGACCTGGCCGGAGGCGTTGCGGATCGGGGCGGAAATCGAGCACACGCCCTCTTCGCGTTCGTTCACGGACTCGGACCAGCCGCGCTTGCGTACGGCGGCCAGCTTGGTGGCGGTGAACTTGGCGTGGCGCAATCCCTGGTGCAGACGGTCGGAATCCTCCCAAGCCAGAAGAATCTGGGCGGCGGAACCGGCTTCCATCGACAGCATGGCACCCACCGGAATGGAATCACGTAGGCCGGAGGTGCGTTCCACAGCGGCGATGCACACGCGCTGATCGCCTTGGCGGCGGTAAATCTGCGCAGACTCGCCAGTGCGATCGAGCAGGGTCTGCAGGATCGGGCCGGCGGCGGTCAGCAGACGATCCTCGCCTGCTGCGGCGGCAAGTTCGGCGAAACGGGAGCCGAGTACGAATCGGCCATGCTGGTCGCGCAGTACGAAACGGTGGCGTTCCAGTGCAATAGCCAAACGATGTGCGGTCGGTCGAGCGAGACCGGTGGCGGCCACAAGCTGGCCCAGCGTAGACGGGCCGGATTCCAGTGCGTCAAGAATCTTTACGGTTTTATCAAGGACGCCAACGCCGGAATGGATTTCCCCATCGTCCTTGGCGGTGGTGTCTTCAACCGGCTCGGGCTCGGTCAAGCTGTTGTTCAATGGTTCTTCCCGGGAATCAGTCATAATAAGGGCGATTATGCCATCTCACATAGTGAAATGGCAAATTGGGGAAGTGTCTCACAGGGTGGCCATGAAGTTGAAAGGGCGTTCGTGGATGCCGAAGAGACATGTCTGGAGCGGAACCGAGTCATGACTAGGTCATGTTCGAGTCGGGTCCGAGTCATATTGAGGCCATCATTTGACCGTATCTCAATATCCGGCATGCTCATGGCCGGGCCCATCGCAAACACATAGGCTAATACCACGAACAAGGCGCGAACACAATACCTCGCGCGGAATTTTTTGGAGGAATCACTATGGGAACGACACTGGCCGAGAAGGTCTGGGCCGATCATCTGGTGCGCAAGGGCAGCGACGGAGCTCCTGATTTGCTGTACATCGATCTGATGCTCATGCATGAGGTCACCAGCCCGCAGGCGTTTGAGGGCCTGCGCTTGGCCGGCCGCAAGCCGCGTCACGTGGATCAGCTCATTGCCACCGAGGATCACAACACGCCGACCGTTGATATCGATCGCCCGAACCCGGATGAGACGAGCGCGTTGCAGTTGACGACTTTGGAGAAGAACTGCAAGGAGTTCGGCGTGCGCCTGCACCCGCTGGGCGACGCCGATCAGGGCATCGTCCACGCTTTCGCCCCGATTCTGGGCCTGACCCAGCCGGGCATGACCATCGTGTGCGGTGATTCGCATACGTCGACGCACGGCGCGTTCGGCGCGCTGGCGTTCGGCATCGGCACTTCCGAAGTCGAACACGTGATGGCCACACAGACGCTGTCTCTGAAGCCGTTCAAGACCATGGCCGTCAACGTCAACGGCAAGCTGCCCGCGGACGCGACGGCCAAGGACATCATTCTGGCGATCATCGCCAAGATCGGCACCGGCGGCGGCCAGGGTTACGTGATCGAATACCGTGGTGAGGCGATTCGCAACCTCACCATGGACGAACGTATGACCGTGTGCAACATGTCCATCGAGGCCGGTGCGCGTGCCGGCATGATCGCGCCGGACGAGACCACGTTCGAGTACCTGAAGGGCCGTCCGCACGCGCCGGAAGGCGAGCTGTGGGATCAGGCCGTGGCGTACTGGAAGACGCTGAAGACCGATGACGATGCCGTATTCGACAAGGTGGTGGATATTGACGCCACCAAGCTCGGTCCATATGTGACGTGGGGCACCAACCCCGGCCAAGGTCTGCCGATCACCGCCTCCGTGCCGGAGCCGGGCAAGATCGCCGACGCCACCGAGCGCGCCGCCGCCGAACGTGCGATTACATACATGGGTTTGAAGCCAGGCATGCCGATCAAGGACATCGCCGTGGACACCGTGTTCATTGGTTCGTGCACCAACGGTCGTATCGACGATTTGCGCCAGGCCGCCGCGATTATGAAGGGCCACCGCAAGGCCGAGAACATCCACCGCGTGCTGGTGGTGCCGGCCTCCTCCCGCGTGCGTTTGCAGGCGGAGAAGGAAGGCCTCGATAAGGTGTTCAAGGACTTTGGCGCCGAATGGCGTAACGCCGGCTGCTCGATGTGCCTGGGCATGAACCCGGACAAGCTGGTGCCGAACGAGCGCTCGATTTCCACTTCGAACCGTAACTTCGAGGGCCGCCAAGGCAAGGGCTCGCGCACGCATCTGGCGTCGCCGGCCGTAGCCGCCGCCACCGCCATCCGCGGCACAATCTCGTCTCCCGCCGATCTCTGAGTCAATACACGTGAGCCCCTTCTGACGAGGGGCTGTCAGTCGAAGACTGACTGGGGGAGAGATCCCCGAAAGGAAAATTGTTATGGAAAAACTCACCACACTGACCGGCGTGGGCGTGCCGCTGCGCCGCTCCAACGTCGATACCGACCAGATCATTCCCGCTGTGTTCTTGAAGCGCGTGACCAAGTCCGGCTTCGATGACGCCCTGTTCTACGCATGGCGCCGAGACCCGAACTTCGTGCTCAACAAGCCGGAATACGCCGGTAAGGGCCAGATTCTGGTCGCCGGCCCCGAATTCGGCATCGGCTCCTCCCGCGAGCACGCCGTGTGGGCGCTGCACGATTACGGTTTCCGCGTGGTCATCGCGCCGAGCTTCGCCGACATCTTCTACGGCAACACCGCCAAGAACGGCGTGCTGGCCGCGATTATGCCGCAGGAGTCCGTCGAACTCCTGTGGAAGCTACTGGAGGAAGAGCCTGGTCGTGAGATGACTGTCTCGCTGGAGACCCGCACTGTCACTTGCGGCGACGTGACCCTGCCGTTCGAGGTCAACGATTACGTGCGTTGGCGTCTGATGAACGGCTACGACGATATCGATCTGACGCTGCAGCACGAGGACGACATCGCCGCCTACGAAAAGATGCGCGCCGAAAAGTTCCCCTTCAAGCCCAAGACCATCCCCGCCAAACACTGGGCCGAAGAAAGAATCGAGTCCGCCCGCGAGCCTGAGGACGCAGACTGGACAGGGCCGTTGGCCGATCGCGGCATTATTTAGCCGCGATCGGCCTGCTGAAAGCCCGGTGGGCTTTCAGCAGGCCCTGTGCCGAGCTGCGACAGCAGCGAGGCCAGCATTGAGCCTCGCCGAAAGGCGAGTCCATAATTGCAGGCCCAGGGCCGTTGGCTCTGTGTCTGATTGAGATTATTGGGGCGCTCGCATCGCATCAAACAAAGGTCTCACTGGTGCCCGCGCCCCACATCCATTGCGCGGCGGGCAGGAGTTGCGGCAATATTCCCTTCAGTGCCAACAACGCCATACGGTCGTTATCCACCGCAGCCACCAACACCGGCGTGGCGGCGCTTTCCTCAACACTCATGAACTCCGTCCTAGCGTTCGAAATACTGTGCCTGAATTCGTACACATTTGTGGACATAATCACGATTCATCCAGTAATGACGGTTAGGTTGAGCATCATGACCATGAATGACATGAATCCGTCGAACGATTCCGATACGGCTCCGGCGCAATCGCTGTCAGCGCAACCGTTGCCACCTCGACCGGCACCGCAGTCTGCGGCACAGTCACAGACGCCGATGCCACAGACGCCACAGTATGTTCAGCCTGGGCCGAGCATGCAGCCGCAATATGCGGGTCAGCCGGAGGCATGGGCACAACCGCTACCTCCACAAGATGTTTCACGGGGTGTTCCACGGATTGTTTCACAAGGTGTTTCACAACCTGTGCCGCAAGCCGCAATACCTGCTGTGCAGCCTGCACAATACGCCGCGCAGCTCGTATACCCGACATATCCCGTCCAACCTACGTATCCTGCCCAGCCGATGTATCCCACGCAGCCGACGTATCCGGCGCAATCCGCCTATTCCCCATACCCGGCGCAACAGTCGGCTCCACAGCCCCTCGCTCATCCGTACTACGCTCAACCAGTGGGCTACGCGCCACAACCCTATTCCGCTGCGCCGCAACCATTCGTGCAAACGGCTCCGGCAATGCCAGTCACAATGCCCAACGCAATGCCTGCCACGATGCCCGCAGCAATGCCCGTGGTCATGCCGATCGATCCTCGCCGTGTATGGCGCACGTGGCGTCGCAAGGCATGCTGACCTCCGCGTCCGAGAGCATCACCCGCGCCGAGGCCGGCGCGGACGGATTGCGGTACGAGTGGAACATCTACAACAACCTGACCGGCCTCGCGGGCGAGGTGAGAACCGTCATCAAGCTGCCGAGCAACGACGACTCGAAGCTCGCCAACGGTGGCAAGGGGCCGGACGGCACTTGGAACGGCTACGACCGTGGCGGCTCCAAGTTCACCGACTACGTGCTCGCGGGGGAGCCGCGGCTTGACGACGCCGACACCATCACCTCGCAGGGCGAGCAGGCCGCCGCTTGGCTGGGCGGCGGGGACTGGGACACCGGCGACCGGCTCGCCAAGGCGTTCGACGCCCGTTTCGCGGCCACGTTCGCCAACGGCGGCGGCGACCAGAGCAAGGTGGGTCTGGCCGACCTCGTTCCGCTGAGCCGCGAGATCGCCTCCCGTGGCGAGGACGCCTCGCTGGCGATGATGGTCCGCAACATCGCGGTGCATGTCAAAGCGGGCGAGGACGTGTCCGGCGACGTCGCCGTGCTGTCCTATTGGATACCGGAGCTGCCCGGCATGAAACCGGACGACATGCTGGAGGACTGGCGCGGGCACGCCGACGAGACCCGCGAGTACATCAGGTTCCTTCAGGACCTCGGGTTGCAGGCCGAGGGCAGCGTCGAGACGCTTGACGCCGCCGACATGGACTGACCTCTTCCACAAAAGAAAAACCACCGTTTTGCAACGGTGGTTTTTGTCGCTCAGCTCGCCTTGGCGAAGCCGCTCGTCGACGCGGCGATGACGCTGATGGCGCTGGACGCGTGGCATTCGCGCATGGCGGGCATCGAGCCGGATTCGCCGGTGATGTCGTTCTTCAACACGTATTTCAACGATGATTTCATGGCGGAACGTTTCCAGACGATGTCTCTGGATCCAGGCAAGGCCGGCCGCCTGTGACGCCTGGGACGGCCGCGGTGGGTGTTAGGAAACCGTTAACAATCCGTCCGTGGGCGTATGGGTTCCGTTAGATTCGGAGCATGACTTCGTTCAGGGCTATATCATCAAGATGCTTATTGGAAATAGGTCCGGCCGCGCCCGCGAACGCGGCGGCGGCCGGACCGTGCATCTGATGATTGGAGAAGAGCAACATGCCTTGGTGGGTTGATGCCGCCTATGTCGTGGGCGTAGTGGCGCTGTTCATCGCCTTCGACCTGATCGCGAAGGCGGTGGATCGTCTATGATGGCTGTTTTCTGCGCCATCGGCGTCGTATTGGGAATCGCCGGTGTGGTGTATATGGGGGTCGCCCTGTGCCGCCCGGAGCGGTTCTGAGGGCCGGGGAAGAGTCTTAAGGTTCCGAAATGGTATATCTCTATGCTTTTATGGCGTTCGGTTTGATCGCCTTGATCCTGGCGGCCATATACCGGCCGTTGGGCGATTACATGTATCGCGTGTACACGACCGATAAGGATCTGTTCTTCGAAAAGTGGATCTATCGCATCATCGGCGTGGATTCCTCGAAAGGACAGTCCTGGAAGGCGTATTTCCGCGGAGTGCTTGGCTTCTCCGTGATGAGCCTGCTGGTCCTGTACCTGCTGCAGCGCGTGCAGTCCTGGCTGCCGTTCTCGCTGGGCTTCGACAACGTGCCGGCTCCGCTGGCGTTCAACACGGCCGCATCCTTCGTGACGAACACGAACTGGCAGTCCTATTCGCCTGACCAGACGTTGGGCTATTCCGTCCAGATCGCAGGCCTGTGCGTGCAGAACTTCGTTTCCGCCGCGGTCGGCATCGCCGTATCCATCGCCCTGGTGCGCGGCTTCATGCTGCGCCGCTCCGATACGATCGGCAATTTCTGGGTGGACCTCATCCGCGGCACGTTCCGCATCCTCATGCCCCTGGCCATCGTGATGGGCACCATCCTCATCGCGTTGGGCGTCGCACAGAATTTCTCGGGCTTCACCACCGTCGCCACCGTGGCTGGCGGCGAACAGACCATCATGGGCGGCCCGGTGGCCTCCCAGGAGGCCATCAAGGAATTGGGCACCAACGGCGGCGGCTTCTTCAACGCCAATTCGTCCCATCCGTACGAGAACCCGAACATGTGGACCAACCTCATCGAGATCCTGCTGATGTTGGCCATCCCCGTCGCGCTGACCCGCACGTTCGGCCGCATGATCGGCAACATCCGTCAGGGCTATGCGCTGCTCGGCGCCATGGTCGTCCTGTTCGGCATCTCCTTCTTCGCCGTCGTGAGCTTCGAATCCTTCGTGGACGATCCGCTCACCTCCCTCACCGGAGGCTCCATGGAAGGCAAGGAGGACCGCTTCGGCATCGTCTGGTCCGCGCTGTTCGGCACCACGTCCACAAGCACGTCCACCGGCGCGGTCAACTCCATGCATGATTCCTACACCGCGCTCGGCGGTATGATGTACATGTTCAACATGATGCTGGGCGAAGTCTCCCCGGGCGGCGTCGGCGCAGGCCTGTATGGCATCCTCGTCATGGCCGTCGTGGCCGTGTTCATCGCAGGCCTCATGGTCGGCCGCACGCCGGAATACCTCGGCAAGAAGATCGGCCCGCGCGAGATGAAGATGGCCTCGCTGTACTTCCTCGTCATGCCGGTCACCGTGGTGCTGTTCGTGGCTCTGAGCTTCGCCATCCCGGGCATCCGCGAAGACACGTTCGCGGCCCTGAACAACAGCGGAAACCATGGTCTGTCCGAAGTGGTCTACGCGTTCGTGTCCGGCGCCAACAACAACGGCTCCGCATTCGCGGGCCTGTCCGCCGACACCCCGTGGCTCGACACGATGATCGGCCTGGCCATGCTCATCGGACGGTTCCTGCCGATCATGCTGGTGCTAAGCTTGGCCGGCTCGCTGGCCAAGCAGGATGTCGTGCCGGAGACCGCCGGCACGATGAAGACCGACAACAAGCTGTTTGTTGGCCTGCTCGTTTTCGTCATTTTCATTATTTCCGCGCTGACGTTCTTCCCGACGCTTGCTCTGGGACCGTTGGCAGAAGGTTTGGTGGCATAACATGTCTTCCGCGACCGCAAACGACGTCATCAACGACGTGCGTACCAGCAACAACGCATCGTTGCCGGCGATGCTGGGCAAGAGTCTGCCGGCGGCGTTCAGGAAATTCAGTCCCGCCAAGATGCGGCACAACCCCGTCATGTTCGTGGTATGGGTGGGCGCCGCATTCCTGACGCTCCTCGGAGTGTTCCAGCTGTTCATTCCGGAACTGTGCGCGGGCGAGCCGGTGTATTTCACCTGGATCATCGCCGTGTGCCTGTGGGCCACGGTGCTGTTCGCGAACCTCGCCGAAGCCGTCGCCGAAGGGCGCGGCAAGGCCCAGGCCGACGCGCTGCGCAAGACCCGCACCACCACGCCGGCCCACCTGGTCCGCGGATACGATGAAAAAGGCGATCCCGACGCACGCTCGTTGTCCGTCGCCATCATCGAAGTCCCGTCCTCCGACCTCAAACTCGGCGACGTGGTCGTCGTCGAAGCCGGACAGCTCATCCCCGGCGACGGCGACATCATCTCCGGCATCGCCTCCGTGGATGAATCCGCCATCACCGGCGAATCCGCCCCGGTCATCCGCGAATCCGGCGGCGACCGCTCCGCGGTGACCGGCGGCACCCGCGTGCTGTCCGACCGCATCGTCGTGCGCATCACCCAGAAGCCGGGCGAATCCTTCGTCGACAAGATGATCGCGCTGGTCGAAGGCGCGAACCGTCAGAAGACCCCGAACGAAATCGCCCTCGACGTGCTGCTGAGCTCGCTGACCATCATCTTCCTGATCGTCGTGATGTGCCTCAACCCGCAGGCCGGCGCGGTCGGCACCTCCGTCAGCCTCACCGTGCTGGTGGCGCTGCTCGTCTGCCTGATCCCGACGACCATCGGCGCGCTGCTGAGCGCCATCGGCATCGCCGGCATGGACCGTCTGGTCCAGCGCAACGTGCTCGCCACGTCGGGCCGTGCCATCGAAGCGGCCGGCGACGTGACCGCGCTGCTGCTCGACAAGACCGGCACCATCACGTACGGCAACCGTCAGGCATCCGAATTCCACGCGCTGCCGGGCATCGACCATGACGACATGGTCCGCGCCGCGGCGCTGAGCTCCCTGGCCGACTCTACGCCGGAAGGCCAGTCGATCATCGCCTTGGCCGAACGCGAAGGCCATCACTTCGACATGATGCCGGGGGCGGAAGCGGTGGAATTCACCGCCGAGACCCGCATGTCCGGCCTGGACCTGCCCAACGGCGACCGCATCCGCAAGGGCGCCACCTCCGCGGTGGAAGCCTGGATCGAACGCGAAGGCGGCGTCATGAGCATCGAAGTGCGCGACGCTCTGCACGACCGTGTCGACACCATCTCCGCGCAAGGCGGCACCCCGCTGGTCGTGGCCGAACAGCTGTCCACCGGCGAAGTCAAGGTGCTGGGCGTCGTCCAGCTCAAGGATGTCGTCAAGGAAGGCCTGCGCGAACGCTTCGCCGACCTGCGCAAGATGGGCATCCGCACCGTCATGGTCACCGGCGACAACCCGCTGACCGCGAAGGCCATCGCAGAAGAGGCCGGCGTCGACGATTTCATCGCCGAAGCCAAGCCGGAAGACAAGCTCGCCTACATCAAGGCCGAACAGGCCAAGGGACAGCTGGTCGCCATGACCGGCGACGGCACGAACGACGCCCCCGCCCTGGCCCAGTCCGATGTCGGCGTCGCCATGAACTCCGGTACCGCCGCGGCGAAGGAAGCCGGCAACATGGTCGACCTCGACTCCGACCCGACCAAGCTGATCGACATCGTCCGCATCGGCAAGCAGCTGCTCATCACCCGCGGCGCGCTGACCACCTTCTCCATCGCCAACGACATCGCGAAGTACTTCGCGATCATCCCGGCCATGTTCATGGACAAGTTCCCCGGTCTTGCCACGCTGAACATCATGGGACTGCACAGTCCGTTGTCCGCGGTGCTGTCCGCCATCATCTTCAACGCCATCATCATCGTGATCCTGATCCCGCTGGCCCTCAAGGGCGTGCGGTACCGCGCCGAGTCCAGCGACAAGATCCTGTCCAGGAACCTGTCCGTGTACGGTCTGGGCGGCGTGGTCGCCCCGTTCGTCGGCATCTGGATCATCGACCTGTTCGTGCGTCTGATTCCGGGATTCTAAGGAAATTAGGTAAGGGAAACGATTATGAAATCCGCATTGTCGTTGAATCTGCGCAGCTACTGGGCCGGCCTGAAGGCCGTGCTGGTCTGCACGCTCGCCGTGATCGTATACACGGCGTTGATGACCGGCATCGGCGCTCTGGGATTCCCCGAGCAGGCCAACGGCTCGATGATCACGAACTCCGAAGGTCAGATCGTCGGATCGTCCCTGATCGGACAGTCCTTCTCCGATGCCGACGGCGAAGCCATCGACAAGTATTTCCAGCCCCGTCCGTCCGCAGCCGGCGACGGATACGACGCGGCGGCGTCCAGCGGTGCCAACAAGGGACATTCCGATGAGGAATATCTCAAGACCATCGAAGAGCGCCGCGACGCCATCGCCGAACGCGAAGGCGTGGACGTGAAGCAGGTCCCCGCCGACGCGGCGACCGCCTCCTCCTCCGGACTGGACCCGCACATCAGTCCCGAATATGCGGCCATCCAGGTCGAGCGTGTGGCCGAAGCCCGTGGCATGGACGTCGAAGATGTCGAACGGCTCGTCAAGGAGCACACCACCGGCCGTGGTCTGGGCTTCATCGGAGAGCCTGTGGTCAACGTCGTCACCCTGAACCTGGCGTTGGACGACATGGAGTGAATCCGACTCTGAGGCGCATCGGATACGGTGCGCCTCAGATGTCATCAGGCCAAAAAACTGGGATAATCCGTAGATGAAGGACATCCCGGACGGATGCGGCACCGTCGTGCGCGGCGGTGCCGCATCCGTCCGGGATGAGGCCACGGAACGTATGGCATGCGGCGGAACTTCGAAATGGAGGGAATATGGCGGTGACGAAGCGGGGTACGCTGAGGGTTCTGCTCGGTGCGGCGCCCGGCGTGGGCAAAACATATGCGATGCTGTCCGAAGGCAGACGGCTGGTCGAGGAAGGCAAGGACGTCGTCATCGCCCTGTTGGAGACCCATGGCCGCAAAGCCACGCAGAACGCCGCCAAAGGCCTGGAGACGGTGCCTCGGCGCTGTATGAAATACCGTGGCATGTGGTTCAATGAAATGGATCTGTTCGCCGTCATCGCGCGCCGCCCGCAGGTCGCCCTCGTCGACGAGCTGGCCCATACGAACATTCCCGGATGCACGCACGAAAAACGCTGGCAGGACGTGGTCGACCTGCTGGACGCCGGCATCGACGTCATCACCACCATCAACGTGCAGCATATCGAATCGCTGAACGACGTCGTGCGGTCCATCACGAACAGCGAACAGCGTGAAACCGTTCCCGACAAGATGCTGCGTTCCGCCGACAGCATCGAACTGATCGATCTGCCCCCGAAGAACCTGCGCGAACGTCTTTCCGCCGGCCTCGTCTATTCGGCGGACCGCGTGGACGCCGCATTGAGCAACTATTTCCGTGTGGGAAACCTGACCGCATTGCGCGAGCTGGCGTTGCTCTGGCTGGCGGGCAACGTCGACGAAGCGTTGCAGGAATACCGCAACGAACACCACATCAACGCGAAATGGGAGACCCGCGAACGCGTCGTCGTCGCGCTGTCGGGCGGTCCTGAAGGCGAACAGCTCCTGCGGCGCGGCGCAAGGGTCGCCAGGGCGTCCGGCGGCGGCGATCTGATCGCGGTGCACGTCACGGCCGAGGACGGGCTGCACGGATCCAGCCCGGGGCTGCTGGTGCAGCAGCGCGAACTCGTCGAAAAACTGGGCGGCACATACCATCAGATCGTCGGCGAAGACATCTCCGACGCACTGATCTCCTTCGCCCGCGCCAACAACGCGACGCAGATCATCGTGGGCGTCTCTCGACGCCCGCCCCTCGCCCGGTGGCTGGGCCGGCCGTCGTCGGCGAATGGCATCATCGCGAATTCGGGCGACATCGACGTGCACGTCGTCACCCACACGTTCGCGGCGAAAGGCATGCGCCTGCCGCGCATGAAACGCACCATGACGATGCGCCGGCGCATCGCAGGCTGCATATTCTCATTGCTGTCGGTGCCGCTTCTGGGCTGGCTGCTCATGCAATACAGCGGCGTGGATGCATTGTCCCGCGATTCCCTGTTCTTCCAGCTGCTCGTCGTCATCGCCGCGCTGATCGGCGGCGTCTCGTCGGCCACTTTGTGCGCGTTGCTGAGCGGTCTGGTGCTCGACTACGTCTACTTCCAGCCGGTGGGCTCACTGCATATGCTCAGGGCGCAGGACGTGATGACCATCGTGCTGTACATCCTCATAGGCATCATCGTGTCCTTCGTCGTCGACCGGGCCGACGAGAAGGCTCGGCAGGCCCAACGTGCGACCGCGGAATCGGAAGTGCTCGCCAGCGTGTCCGACGCTGTGCTGCGCAGCTCCAATCCGTTGCAGGCGATTCTCGACCGCACCCGCGAGGCGTTCGGCTTCACCTGCGTGCGCCTCACCCATGACGGCGTCGATGTCGCGGTCAGCGGCGTATGCCCCACCGGGGAGGAGCCGGACGTCATCGACCTTGACGCGGTCATCACGCCGCCGTCCGACGGCGCCGATCAGAACGGCGAATCCCATGACGGGCAGACCTCCGCCTCACGTGATGCCGCATCCTCCGGAACGCCGCGGAAAACAGAGCCGATTCGCCTTGAACTGTACGGCAGTGAAATCGACGCGGCCGACCAGCGGTTGCTGCAGGCCATCGTCTCCCAGGTGCAGACCGTGCTGGAACACGACGTGCTGCAGCGCAAGGCCGACGAAGTCAAGCCGCTGGCCGCCGCGGAGAAGCTGCGCACGGCCCTGCTCAACGCGGTCAGCCATGACCTGCGCCGTCCGCTGGCCTCCGCCACGGCTGCGGTGTCCGGCCTGAAACAGGTCGGCGACGCCCTTGGCCCCGAAGGCCGGCGCGAACTGCTCGACGTCGCCGACGTCGGCCTGCGCGATCTGACACGACTGGTCACCGATCTGCTCGACGTGTCCCGTCTGCACGAACGTGCGATGCCGATATCGCTGGTGGCGGCCGACGTCGCGGAAGCCGTGATGCAGACGCTGGACGAGCTGCATGCCGGTCCGAATGCCATCAACCTCGACCTGCCCGTGGACCTGCCGCTGGCGGTCGCCGACCCGCCGCTGCTGCGTCGTGCGATACACAATGTGCTCGCCAACGCGCAACGCTACAATCCGCCGGACCATCGCATCCGCATCGCGGTCTCCACATTCCGTTCCGTCGTGCAGATCCGCGTCGTGGACTACGGCCCGGGCGTGCCCGACGACCGCAAGGACGAGCTGTTCGCGCCGTTCCACCGTCTGGGCGACACGGACAACACCACGGGCCTTGGCTTGGGAATGGCGCTGTCGAAAGGCTTCATCGAATCGATGGGCGGCGCCATCGACGCGGAGGACACTCCGGGCGGCGGCCTGACCATGGTGATCACGCTGCGCGCGGCGGACGAGCGCTATGCGATCGGGGAACCGTTGTCCGAAGAGGACGCGCGCGCCTGCGCCACCGCATTGGACTCGGACATGTGGGACGTGACCGCCGCCGTCAGCGGCGTGATGCTGCCCCTGAGCGTGGACGAATCACGTGACGGCGAATTGGGGCGTTTCGCCGACGCCGAGTCCGATACCGCGGTCGCCGGTGACATGGCCGCTGCGGACGAGCATACCGACGTTGCCGATGTGACGGCTGCTGAGAAGGGAGAATAGACGCATGAAAATCCTGATTGCCGATGATGACCCGCAGTTCCTGAAGGCGTTGCGCATCACGCTGCGCTCGCAGGGCTACGAGATCGTGACCGCATCGGATGGCGTGCAGTGCATTTCGGCGGCGGTGGAGCATCATCCCGATCTGATGGTGTTGGATCTGGGCATGCCGAAAATGGACGGCATGGGCGTGATCCAGGGCGTGCGCGGCTGGACGGACGCGCCCATCCTGGTGGTGTCGGGGCGTACCGATGCACGCGAGAAGGTCGCGGTCTTGGATGCCGGCGCCGACGATTATGTGACCAAGCCGGTGTCGATCGACGAGCTGCTGGCGCGTATCCGTGCGCTGGCCCGCCGTATCCCGCAGAAGACGGAGACGCCGATGGTTTCGTTCGGGAACGTGACCGTTGACCTGTCCGCGCATGCCGTGTTCCGCGTGTACCACGGGCGGAAGGTGCGTGTGCGCCTGACGCCGACGGAGTGGAAGGTTCTGGAGATCCTGGTGCGCAACGCCGGACGGCTCGTGACCCGTAAGGATCTGCTGGCCGGCATTTGGGGCGCGGAGCATGTGAACGACTCCGGCTATCTGCGGTTGTATGTCTCGCAGCTGCGCAAGAAGATAGAGGACGACCCGTCGCGTCCGAAGTATCTGAAGACGGAGCAGGGCATGGGATACCGCCTGGACCTGCCGTCTGCGGGCGGCGGCGAATAGAGGCCGGGGACGGGTGAAGGCGGGCGGAGGCTGGGCGGGCGGCGTCTGTCCGCCCAGCCTCGCGTTATGCGTCGTATGGGAGGAATCATCGAGGGGCTGGGCGGCCGGTTTGCCCGCTTTGTTTGCCGGTCCCGCCCGCTTCAATCGGGGAGACCGCTGGGCACGATGCGTCGAAATGGCTTTCAGGCTGCGAGATTCTGCGCGAGCTGACGGATCTTGTTCGGCTGGTGGCCGCTCCATGATGCGTTCGGGGAGATGACGACAGGAATCTGCTTGAATCCCGCGTCCTTGATCTGTTCGAAGGTGGACGGGTTCTGCGTCAGGTCGACGGCGACATATCGCACACCCAAACGGGTGAGCTCCTGTTCGGTGGCTTCACACTGTGGATTGCTGGGATTCGTGAAGACCGTGACCGTCATCGGGCATCCTCCTTAAAGCGCGTAGTCGATATGCGGT
>ENA-OXNV01000081-OXNV01000081.1-human-gut-metagenome-genome-assembly--contig:-NODE-81-length-48440-cov-16.9242_pt1 | contig 48440 bp, 37 predicted proteins | sample MGYA00249745_ERZ652499 | MGnify/ENA primary metagenome ERZ652499 (study PRJEB26925, sample SAMN05826946) | human gut metagenome | biome: ENVO:2100002; feature: ENVO:00000062; material: ENVO:00002003...
AACTGTTAGAATTACAGGACCAACAAGGGTGTTGCACTTCTAAATAGACATCGGGGGCATGCGGACGTAGGAAGCTGCTTGCAGAACGGACCGGGGCAAGGCCAATTGGGGAGATTATTGGCCTTTCCAGCCAATACACGTTCCGCAGTCAGCCCAATAGTGTTGAATACTCTTGTGAGAAAACTGATTGAACAGCTGATGAAGTTCGGCATTGTGGGCGTTATCGCCTTTGTTATCGACTGGGGTATCCTCAACCTATTGGTTGGCATATTCCACATGCACAACGTGCTGGCTGCCACCATCTCTTTCATCATCTCGCTGATTTTCAACTATCTGGCGAGCATGAAATTCGTATTCAAGCATCGTGATGACATGGCACGCTGGATGGAGATCCTTATCTTCGTGGCGGGCGCTGTAGTCGGTCTGTTCATGAATGACGCGATTATCTGGATTTCCACCTATGGTATGAACCATGATGCCTATGTATCGCAGCATGCCGATTATCTGTTGCGCACCAATATCGGCAAGTTGGTGGCCACTGCCGTGGTAATGATCTGGAACTTCTTGATTCGCAAGTGGCTGCTCGACGATACGCACACCAATGCGATGAACCGTCTGAAGTCCGCTGAAAATCGACTGAATGCCGAGGAGCTTGAAGCCAAGTGGCAGAACAGCTTCTCCCACAAGCTCGGCATCTGGTCCTTGGAGCACACGCCCAAAGGCTGGCCGAAGTAGCGTTTTGACGTATGCTAAGCCCCCTCGTCAGAGGGGGCTTAGCATACGTCACACACTCACTTCAGTCAGGGTCGGCTGCTCGGTGGAGCCCTTGATCTGCTTGAAGCCGATCAGTGCAATCACCAGCGAGGCCAGTGCCAAGGTGGTCACCACCATGAAGCCTCCGTGCGAGCCCATGCGGTCGATGAACTGGCCGGCAATCGCCGAACCGGCGGAGGAGCCGATAGAATTCATCGCACCCATCCACGCCATGCCCTCGGTCAAGCGAGAGGGCGGCACCAGATGCAACATGAGCTGGTTGCCGTTGATCCACGTCGGGGCCTGGCATACGCCAATAATCAAGTAGATGATCATGATCACCCACAGATGCTTGGCGAACAGGAACGTACTGATGCCGATGTTCACCACGGCCAGACAGAAGTAGAAGCGCTTCCACAGGGCAATCGACCAGTTCTTCGCGCCATACACCAATGCGCCCATCAGCGAGCTGAAGGAGAAGCAGGCAAACACAAAGCCCGTGTACTGCTTCATATTCGCTTCGGTGGCAAACGCGATGATGGAGATGCCCGTAGCCGACTGGAACGCGCCCAAACCGAACCAGGTGACGCACACCGCAATCAGACCCGGACCCCAAATGGACGCCTTCTTGCCCGAACGCGCATCGGCGACCGCCTGCTTAATGGCTGCGTTAATCGTGGCCTCATCGGTCACGCCTTCACGCTCAAGACGGCGGCGGGTCTCCTCGGCGGCGGTTTCCACCTTCAGCGCCTCAGCCTTGGCGGCCTCGCGCTCACGGTATTCCTTGCGGGAGATGCCCTCGGCACGCGCCAGCGCGGTCTGCGACGGTGGCTCAGTGGTCATCTCGGTCAGGAACATCAGCGCACCGACCACCACGCACATGCCGGTGAACGAGAACGCCAGCAAACCGGAGATCACGGCCAGCGTGGAGGCCAGCGGATTACCGATCACCCACATGCATTCGTCGAGCACGCCGCACAGCGACAGCGCGCGGTTCGTGCGCTCCCGGTCACCCTTAAGAATCTTGGTCCAGCGCGCGCGGCTCATCGCGCCCCACGGCGGAATGGCGGCCAGGAACGGCGTCAGACAGTACAGCACCCATTCCGGCGCGCGGTTGGTAATCGCCGTCACCAGCGCGATGGCGGCCACAATCCAAACGATAATCGTCGGAATCGAGACCTGCCTCTGGCCGAACTTGTCGGTCAGCTTGCCCAGCAGCGGCGTGGCCACGGCCAGCGCAATCGCCTGAATGGCGGTGAGCATGCCGGCCAGCGAATAGTTGCCGTAATAATGCTGTACGGAAATGGTGATGGTCATGCCGACCATCGGGAATGGCATGCAGGCGATGACCGAGCCGATGGAATAACGGGCGGTATGCGGAATGCGCAGTAGTTCCGCATACCCACCAAAGACTTTGTGGCCTACTTCCTTGATGCCGGTCAGAATGGTGCTCGAGTTCGAGTTGGACGAGTTATTGGACATAACAGCACTACGCTCCTTTCCGCTCCCGATTGGATGTCCCCCGCTGGCGTGGCGTTGCCGGCGAAGCCCTCATCGAATGATGTGTTGTCCATGGTCGCGCAAAGTTTGCGTCGGATTTTCCCATCCGCATATTTGCGTCACGGATACTCTACGAGTGTCCACTCCGCGACACGCGGTAGATTGGAGATATTAAGACAACGTTCTCATGCCCTTTAGGGCGGGAAGCAGAAAGGCGGCTCATGAGCGCTACCACCATCCATTTCGTCCGGCATGGCAAGGTATATAACCCCGACCATCTGCTCTATGAGCGACTGCCCGACTTCCATCTTTCCGACCTTGGCCGTCGCATGGCCCAAGCCACCGCCGCATACTTGGCCAAGAATCCCCAAACCAATACGATTGCAGCCGTCTACTCCTCGCCGCTCGACCGTACGCGCGAGACCGCCGGCGCGATTCTCGATGCGCTGAACCCCGTGCGCGAGGCTCGTGGCGAGGCTTCGCTCACGCTCACCACTGATGAACGGGTGATTGAGGCCGGCAACGAGTTCCGTGGCAAGCGCATCGGCCATGGCGAGGGCGCGCTGTGGAAGAACGGCAACTGGAAGCTCGTCACCAACCTGTACAAGCCGAGCTGGGGTGAGTCCTATCAGCACATCGCGGCGCGTATGGACGACTTCGCCCGCGAGAAGGTGGCCCAGCACCCCGGCGAGCAGATTGTGGTGGTCAGCCACGAATCGCCGATTTTCAGTTATCGCCATTATCTGGAGACCGGCCACCCCGAGCACTGGATGTTCCTGCGGCACACGGCGCTCGCCTCCGTGACCTCGGTGACGTACGACAACGAAACCGGCCGTGTGATGTCAATCACGTATGTCGACCCAGCAGCCAACGTCAAGTAACGGCACACTGGTGTTAGGACATTGGCTCCCCTCAGAGAGGGGAGCCAAGACGCACTGCAATCGAGTGGTGGACGCAAAGGAGCATAGATGACCATTGAACTCAATCGTGAGGCAATCGCACAGGTCGCGGCATTGCCGGCGGTAACTGAGGCCGCCGAAGCCGGCTCGGCGCTGATCAGCCTGTGGCCGCTGACCGAAGCCATGCAGATGGACAATGACGCAAAGTACGCGGAGAACCTGCAGGTGCGCGTCACCCGTGCATTCGCCCGCATCCTGACCGGCGAGGACGTCACCGTGCCGGACGCCGAGTTCGTCTACGAAGGTGCCGATGAGATTCCCGGTCGCCCGCAGAGCATCGTGGACGCCCTGCTCGCCGCCAATGACGCCTACGACACGATGGCCGACTGCGCCGAGTCCGGTGATGCCAGGCTGATCGTTGAGGCGGCCGACGTGTTGGGAATCGACTGGGATTCCGCGACGGCGGAATCGGTGAGGGAGGCGGTCGCGGCCATGGAAGCCCAGGTCGAGGCCGACGCTGAAGCCGATGGTCGTCTGGCCACGTCTGCCAAGCCCGCCGATGTGGCTGTTCGGTTCGCCACCGCGCTCGCCGTGTGCGATGCGTTATTGGGTGAGGTGTCCGGTGATGCTGTGGCCGATGGTTCAGCGGACAGTGTCGCCAATGCTGCCGCCAAGATTCTGCCGATTCTGCTCTACGTCAACGAACTGCGCGAGCAGTGCTCGGTGCCGCGCATCTGCCTGACCGACGAGCAGATCCTCGGGTTGCTTAATGCCCGTGCCAAAGCCGCCGACGCAGACACCCTGACCGCCACCGCCGAATACATCGCTCCTCTGGCCGTTGCCGAATGGAATAAGCACCGTGAGGATGTGCTCTGGAACCCGGACGAGGCTAAGCGTCAGGCCAAGGAAGAAGACGAAAAGCGCAATAAGGAGGCTCTGGCCGCCAAGTTCTCGCATGTCAAGGATGATCCCGGCAAAGAGACCGTGGAGTTGTAAAGAGTAAGGGCGTTGCTCTGGCCGATGCTTCGCTCGTAACGGTTAGAGGCCTGGTGCCTCTCCCTCCGTCATCGCTTTGCGATGCCACCTCCCTCGTCAGAGGGAGGTGGGGTTACTGCTTATCGATTACCGAGCCGCGATCGGTCAGCGTCGGGTCCACGTAGATGTGGCGGGTTGTAGAATCCGGGTTTTGGATGCGGTTGATCAGCAGGTTGATGGCCGCCTCGGCCAGATCCTTATCGGACGAGCGCAGTACGGTCAGCGGGCGGGAGCTGGGCGTGGCAAAGCCGTTGACGGAGACCATCGAGATATCGTCCGGTACGCGCTTGCCGCGGCGCTCCAGGGTCTGCGCGATGGCGATCGCCAGATAATCGGAGTGCACCAGCATGGCCGTCACGCCCGAATCCAGAATGGTGTCCACGATTTGGTTGACGTCCCTGGTGTTGTACGGCTGAATGCCGGTGATGGTGAACGGGCATTCGATGGCGTCGCTTTCCGTCACGATTTGCTTCCAGCCATCCTGAATCAGCTCCGAAGTCGGTGTATCGGTGAACGCCGCGCCCACACGGGTGTGACCGTGTTGCAGGAAGCGCACCGCCGCCTTACGCACGCCATAGGGATGGTTGGTGCGCACTGAATCGACGTAGCGGGAACCCAGCAGCGGCAGATCACGTTCGATGATCACTGTCGGCGTCTTCGTCTGCTCAATCCAATTCCACGTGTATTTGCCGCATTCCGGATGGGCATTGGGGGCCACGATCAGGCCGCACAAGGCCGGGTCCTGGGTCAGTTCGTCCAGAATCTCATCCTCGCGCACGTCCGCCTCCTCCCTGATCTGGGGCTCCATGAACGCCGAGCAGCGTCACGCCTTCCTGGACGACACCTTTAACCCGGCTCCGACCCACCTGCTCGGCGATGTTGCTCCGGGCAAGGTCCGCGTCTGGGGCCACGACGAGTGATCTCACCGATTACTCAATACACAAACTTGAGGGGAGGGCTCCCGGACCGGTGAAGGAGGCACTGATGAACACCGAACGATTCGACCTTGAGGATGAGTCTCAGGACTGGTCGGCGCTCTTCGCCGGTTTGACGGCCTGAGGCACTTCCCTCCGCCTGAGTGTTTGCGCAAAGGGCGATTCCTATACGGGGATCGCCCTTTTTCTGCAATTGGCTAATTTTGGCATATTTTGCCCCGCCGGCGACGGCGTATTGTGTGGCGAAAAGAGTTTCGTAGTTCGTAGTAAAACGGAACATCCTCATGGATATTCTGGTTGGTGGATTCGGCAAACTGCATCATGTGGCTTGCCCCGGCATCGAACAATTGGTATTGGATGCCGGCGGCGATAACAGTGGCGACGCCAAGGTGCTACGCCGCGAACGGCTGCTGTCGGACGCGCCGTCGCCCACTGGGTGCAGCCAGTGCCGGACGGCCGCGTGCTGACCAGCGATTTGGGTGCGGATCGCGTTTATGTGCACCATTGGGAGCACGGCGAACTGGTGCGCGAGGGGGAAGTCGTGCTTGAGCCGGGCACTGGCCCGCGTGACCAGCATCTATTGCCAGTCGCATCCGATGATCTTGCGCACGATTGGCGCGTGGCGGTCGTCGGCGAATGGGGTGGCACGGCCTTTGTGCATCCTGCGGCCATACTTTGCGATTCTTTTTTGTTAAGGAAGTATCCTATTTAGTGAAAAGTATCGTTCGCACAATGGGAATGGGAAACTTATGGGCAATGGTGTCGATTTGCGTATGCTCGCCAACAATGGCGGCAGCGTGGTAATCAGCGATTACGGAGCGCATCTGTTGCGCTGGGCCCCGGCCGGGCAGGCGGATGTGGTGTGGACGCCGAGTACGTGGCATATCGAGGCCGGTAAGTCGCTCGGCGGGGGAGTGCCGATCTGCTTCCCGTGGTTCGGCCCGGGTTTTGCGCATGGCAAGCAGCTGGCACTCAATCCATCCCACGGTTTTGCACGTCTGCGTCGGTGGGCGTTGGACGAGGGTTCATTCGACGACAGCCACATACGGTATGTGTTGGATTCGCAGCAGCTGAACGACAATGAAGTGCCTTGGTTCGATGACGAGCCGGGTGCTCAGTTTCATGCCGTGTATGACGTGCAAACGGGCAATGCGCTGACCATGAGCCTGACCGTGACCAACACCGGCACGGTGCCTATGTCGTACGAGGCCGCGTTGCATTCCTATCTGCATGTCGGCGATGTGTCCGGTGCTCAGCTGGTCGGATTGCAGGGAGCGACGTATCTGGATGCCACCGAAGAAGGGTTTCCGCCGAAAACACAGGACGCGCAAGTGGTGACGTTTGGCGAGCAGCCGGTGAATCGTGTGTATTACTCGGATGCGCGTCTGGAACTGCGCGATGACATGTTGGGGCGTGCGATTCATATCAGCCGTACCGGGTCGCCGCAAACCGTGGTGTGGAATCCGGGAGCGGACGGCGACAATATGAGCTACACCAAGCCGGGCGAATGGCGCGGTTTCGTGGCGGTTGAAGCGGCGGTATGCCGCGACCGCATCGTGACGCTGGGCCCGGGAGAATCCCATGTGATCTCCCAAACGCTCTCCGTAGGCAGCTTGTAGGAGTAGCTCGGCGCAGCGTCCATCCTCCACCGTAACGCATTCCGGGGAATGTTGCGCGAAGAGAGGGGCCGCAATAACGCACAATGCCCTGTGTGCTGGAATGATCCAGTACACAGGGCATTGGCTTACTGAACGGCGGGGAATACTACCGCCGCTTGATGAGTGGGGCCTCATTGTTGGGCTTCATGAGTGATGAGGCGAACTTCTTAAGCGAACTTCGCCGGCGTCAGTCACTGGCCTTGCCAGGGTTTCTGTGCGTTGTCATCGGTGGGAGCCGTGTGCGGAGACAGCACGGTGGACCCATCATCAACGTTTTCGGGAATCGGCGGAACCTGGCCGTACTGTGGGGCCTGAGCGTCGGGCTGGCCGTACTGCGGGGCCGGGGTCTCCGGCTGGCCGTACTGCGGAACCGGTACCTGACCGTAATCGGGCGTAGGCACAGCGGGCTGGCCGTAGTCAGGAGCCGGTGCGGTCGGCTGACCATAGGCCGGGGCTGGCTGGTTGAAGTCAGGAGCGGGTGCGTTCGGAGCGGTGCCCGGAGCGGCGAAGTTCGGAGCGGCCTGGTTGAAGTCCGGGGTTGCGGGAGCGCCGTACGGTGCGCCGTAAGCACCCTGAGGCATCGGGGCAGCTACTGCGTCATCGTCGAAACGTGCGCCTTCCGGCTTGCTGGGCATAGCCATGAACACGATGTAGACGATTGAACCAGCGAGCGTAATCAGTCCGCCAATGGCTATGGCGCCGAGGCCGCCGGTTGCCATGGCTCCATAGCTGGAGTCGCTAAGGCTGCCGAAGGCGCCATACAGTGCTGCGCCACCGCCGGCAACCATGATGATCATGCCGAGGGCCATCGCGCCATAGAAGATGGCGACCCACCAGCCGGGCTTGTCCGTGTCATGCAGACGGCGAACGGCGAGCGCCAGACCGGGAATCAGGATGGCCAGACTCCAAATGCTGGAAAGGAACCCGAGCTTGCCGTCCGCGGCACTGCTGAGGAGGCTCAGCAGGACGCTGATGCCGACAGAGGCCAACGTCCACCACCAGAACTCGCTGCGGGAGGCACGTCCCTTGAAGACCACATACTTCTTCCAGAAACGGAGGAATGCCTCGGGGAAGGGGCAGTCGTAATACGGCTTGTTCAACGGCACGGCTGCTGTGGCAGTGGGAGCGGCGTACTGGTTGTATGCGGGTGGCACCTGACCGTAAGCGTTGGCGTCCGGTCCGGGCTGGCCGTAGGTAGGAGCCGCGCCGGGAGCGGGGGATTGCGGAGCCGCATTCGCCGCGTACGGGTCGGCGGCGGGCTGACCATAGGCGGGAGTTGCACCGGGCGCTGCGCCGGGTGCGGAAGAATCGGGAGCGGGCTGCCCGTATGCGGGCTGGCCGTAGGCCGGCTGTGCGGGGGCCGGAGCGTTGAATTGCCCATAATCTGGCTGTGCGGGGGCCGGAGCAGGTGCGCCGTATTGCGGCGTGCTGGGATTCTGCTGGGCCGGGGTACCGTTGGGCGCGGGCATCTGCGGCAACGGCACGTTGTTGGGATCGGTCATTGATTCCCCTTTCATAAGACGATTGCGTCGACTCCTATTCTTCCATCGTTTGGGTAAAAAACTCAACAATTGCGCCAAATGGTGTCGAAGCCTTGCGTGCGGGCGTGTGGATGGCGCCAAAGTAGGTGTCAAAACAGGTGTGAAGACAGGCATCAAGATATCGGGCACTACCAAAGACAGGCAAAAGAGATTTCGTTGGAAAATGGCCGTTTTGGGATGGTGTTGGCCCGAAATGTCAATAACGAAGCAAAAGAGCGAGGAGCGCTGCTCTCCGCGTCCGGCGCGCGCGGCACAATAGGGGATTATGACTGATGCTGCAAACACCAAACCCGAACTCCCCGCGAACGTCCGCGTCCGCTTCTGCCCGTCGCCGACCGGAACCCCGCATGTCGGCATGATTCGTACCGCCCTGTTCAACTGGGCGGAAGCTCGCGCCACCGGCGGCACGCTGATCTTCCGTATCGAAGACACCGACGCCGTGCGCGACTCCGAAGAAAGCTACAACCAGATCCTCGAATCCCTGCGTTGGCTGGGTATCGACTGGGACGAGGGCGTCGATGTGGGTGGCCCTCACGGCCCGTATCGCCAGTCCGAGCGTACCGCCATCTACAAGGATGTTGCCGCCAAGCTGCTCGAAGCCGGCTACGCCTACGAGTCCTTCTCCACTCCTGAGGAAATCAAGGAGCGCAACCTTGCCGCCGGCCGTCCGGCCGAGTTCGGCTACGATGGCTACGACCGCAACCTGACCGATGAGCAGAAGGCCGCCTTCCGCGCCGAGGGCCGCAAGCCTGCGCTACGTATCAAGATGCCTGATGAAGACATCGCCTTCGACGATCTGATTCGTGGCGCCATCGAGTTCAAGGCCGGCTCCGTGCCGGACTACGTGATCGTGCGCCCGAACGGCGACCCGTTGTACACGCTGACCAACCCGGTCGACGACGCGATGATGGAAGTCAACGTCGTGCTGCGTGGCGAGGACCTCCTGAGCTCCACCCCGCGCCAGATCGTGCTCTACCGTTATCTCATGGAGCTGGGCATCGCCAAGGAGATGCCGTTGTTCGGCCACATGCCGTACGTGATGGGACAGGGCAACAAGAAGCTGTCCAAGCGCGATCCGGAATCCAACCTGTTCAACCACCGCGACAACGGCTTCATCCGCGAGGGCCTGCTCAACTACCTGGCCCTGCTCGGCTGGTCGATCGCGCCGGATCGCGACGTGTTCTCCATGGACGAGATGGTCGAGAAGTTCGATGTGCGTGACGTCAAGGCCAACCCGGCCCGTTTCGACATCGACAAGGCCATCTCCATCAACGCCGAGCACATCCGTATGCTCGAGCCCGAGGACTTCCTGCGCCGCTCGGTGCCGTACCTGCACCGCGATGGTGTGGTTTCCGCCGACAACTGGGATGCCCTGACCGACCGTGAGCGTGAGGTGCTGACCGCCGCCGCTCCGCTGGTTCAGCCGCGCGTGCGCCTGCTGGGCGAGGTCGCCGGCATGGTCGGCTCCCTGCTGTCCACCGAGGAGTATCTGGAGCCTGCGGACGACGCCAAGAAGCAGCTGAAGGATTCTGCCGGCGAGGTGCTGGACAAGGCCATCGCCGCACTCGAGGCTGTGGATGAAGCTGACTGGAAGACCGACAACCTGCATGAGACCCTGAACAAGGCTCTGGTTGAAGACGGCGGCTACAAGCCGCGCCTCGCCTTCGGCCCGGTCCGTGTGGCCATGTCCGGCCGCCGCGTCTCCCCGCCGCTGTTCGAGTCCATGGAGATCGTCGGCAAGCCGGTTTCCCTCGCTCGCCTGAAGGGCTTGCGCGAGCACCTGTGAGCTAAGGTTCCTTCCGTGCTCGGCTGAGCTGTAAGGACACTCAAGGTGGGCGTCTGCATGTGCGGATGCCCACCTTTTCTTGTACTCAGTTTTAGAGGTGGGCAAGGTCAGCGAGGTAATGGAATCGGTGCGTTTGCCGGATTGACGTCGACGCAATTCGAGATAGACTGCGGTTTCCAATCGTTTGCCTGCATCCTGTTGATTGGCGCGTAAAACGGCGTAGACCAGTCCCGGATCTTCCGCATAGACTTTTTGGTACGGCAGTGGTGTCAGGTTTCAATGAAGTGGTGTATTCGTTGAGTTCGTAACATAGGAATGCCTGTTCGCTGGAAAGTTTGGAAGAGGAGACAGTGACAACCAAGGTAACGCGTTCGTGCTCGGCAAGGCGTTGGCAAAATCCTTGCCGATGTTCTGCCTCTTGTACTTCATCGAGAAATAGATAGGCGCCTTGTGTACGACTGGAGGGGTTTGCCTCCAGAATTCCGTAATGACTTGGTCGAGCACGTCTTCGGGTATAGGCCATTCGGGTGCTGGCGAGAGCTGTGGCGTGAAATCGTTGAAATTCCGCGCGACACGCCGTAAGTTGCGCAAGGGTGAATACTTGCGTATATTTATCACTCGTTGCGCGGTTCGCCTCGCAGCCGGTTGAAAAACTGAATATGCCCCCATCGTCTAGCGGTCTAGGACTACGCCCTCTCACGGCGCCAACACCGGTTCAAATCCGGTTGGGGGTACGACGGACAACTTTTCGGAGTTGCTACGCCAAGCCAAATTGGGGTGTGGTGTAATTGGCAACACAGCTGATTCTGGTTCAGCCATTCTTGGTTCGAGTCCAGGCACCCCAGCCAATAACCCTCGCGGATTTGCGAGGGTTTTTTGTTTTCAGGGAAGTAGCCGCTTGAAAAGCGACTTCCTTGCACATGAGAGCACATGAGAGCGCTAAGAGCGCATACGTGTGTATGAAAGTACGAGAACGAAGGAGATCGAAGTATGTCCGCTGAGCAGCAGACTGTGCCGGCAAACAACGCCAACAATGCAAGCAATGAAGGCGCTCGGAAGAAGCACATGTCTAAGGCGGCCCTCGCCATTATCGCCGTGGTGGTCGTGGCCATTATCGTTGTGGCCGGTGTTTTCGGCTTCCGCGCCTACTCCGATGCTCAGTACAACAATGCGGTCGCCGCTTGCGCCACCGCTTCCGAAAATGTGCGCAACGCCACCAACGACTACAACGGCTTGGTCAATGGCGATGCCGCTGATGCCGCCGCCCTTACCGAGAAAGATGTGAAGGATTCCTCCACCCTGGATGCCCTCAACAAGGAGCTGAGCGTGGAACTGCCAGTCTACGAAGGCTGCGTGGCCGATGATACCGCCGGCTTCAAGTCCGCCACCGATAAGCTCAACGAGCAGACCGACTGGTACAAGGCCCACACCACTTCCTTGCAGAAGGCAGTGGACGCCGTCAACGCCTCCAAGAAGTGAGCTGCTGACACGGTAGCCGTGGAATGAGGCCTATGGAATAGGAAATAAGGCCTGCTGATTATTGAAGCGCTGTCTTGCGGAATCCGTAAGGCAGCGCTTTTCTTCTGTATTGCTGTATTGCTGTATTGCTGCATGCAGCGCGTGATGCGCAGCGTCCGACATGCGCATAGTTTTTGGGTTGATTTTTATGCAGGCGCGTGTCGCGATGATGCGGACACCGATGTGTACGTTAACAACGCAGCCGCTTATTGGGTTTTACGGTTTTACTAACTTCGTTGTTCGGCGTCAAATATACGGCGATTCTGCGTATTATCTGAGATTGCACTTAAGAGAAGCTTCTTGTAAAGTATCTTCACGTAATTACAAATGCCGCGTTCTTCAATGAAGAGGGCATTTGTTCCAACTCGAGGAAGAGATTAAGGAAAATATAGTTAATGAAAAAGAAGAAAACTATATCCGCTGCGCTGGCAACAGCGTTGGCGCTGACCTGCATGGGCAGCGGTGGGGGGACTGCGTTCGCGGTGCCTCTGTCTGATGCTGAATTGCAGACTCTGGCAAGCCAGATTCAGCAAATCAACAACACTTCGGATTCCGCAACCGCTTCCGAAACTCCTGCCGCACAAGCTGATGCGACTGAAGGTTGGACGATTGATTCCAACATCGCCAAGGGCGGCGAGATTCTGGAGACCGTAGACGGTTGGCTGCACTTCAAATCCACTGAAGCCCACGGCAATGCGGCGTCCAACCCCAGCTCCAGCTCCAGCAATGATTGGCCTGCAGTAGCCGTTTGGGGTAAGGATTACGACTTCTCCAAGGCCGGATCCTTCCACGCCACCATCAAGTCCCCTCAGGAAGGCAAGGCAAACCGTTTCGGCTTCTACCTAGGCTACAACGATCCGGGCAGCGGCCTGTTCATCGGTTATGATTCAGGCGGCTGGTTCTGGCAGACCTATACCGGTGGTGGCAACGGCGGTTGGTACGGCGGCAATCGCATCGCCGCTCCAAGCGCCAACGATGAGCATGACATCCAGGTTTCCTGGACCGACGCCAAGGTCGCCACACTGACCGTGGATGGCCAGAAGGCATTCGATGTTGATTACTCCGCAATGACGAACCTCTCCAACAAGCTTGCCATCAAGGCTGGCTCCTGGAAGTCGCTGAACCAGGTCACCGACGTGTACATCAAGGACTTCCCGGAGGTCGTCGAAGCCGCCAAGCACGCGGTTTCCGGCAAGGTTGTGGACGCTGAAGGCGCTGCCATTGAAGGCGCAACAGTGCGTTTGGATAAGACCAAGGTGAAGACCGGTGCAGATGGCACCTTCTCCTTCGCCGACATTGAAGAAGGCGAACACACGCTTTCGATTGCCAAGGAAGGCTATGAGGACGTCTCCCAGCAGGTGACGGTCTCCGGCGCGGACCTTGCCATCGATCCCATCACCCTGAACAAAACCGTTCAGGTCGCCTCCGAAACGCTGAAGACCGAGAAGATGGAAGTTCAGATTAAGAAGAACTTCCCCTCTGTGCTGCAGTACACGATGACCGACGGCAAGGTGATGTACGGCCAGTCCAAGGATGTGCGCACCGTTGGAATCAACGGCACCAACATCGAACTGGGCGATGACGACGTGACCTTCAAGAAGGTTTCCGGCACCGAGGCCACCTACACGCTGAAGGTCAAGGATGAGGCCAAGATTGACGCGGTGATCACCGTTCAGATCACGGTCAAGGCCAACCAGCTGCACTTCAACGTCACCGACATCAAGAACAACCTGTCTGACGGCATTCCCGAGGGCAACGGTGCGGAGAAGAATGCAATCCAGACCCTGTCCTTCCCGAACCAGAGCCTCATCTCCGTGCGCTCCAGCCAGGATGGCGCCCAGTTCACCGGCACTACGATGTCTTCCAACACGCAGAAGCCTGGTGACGAGAATTTCGCAGTGACCGAAGACACCAACTACACCGACCGCGACTACACGTACGGTTTCATTTCCGGTGCTGGCCTGAGTGCAGGTCTTTGGAGTAACTCCGAGCATGATGGTCGTGCGGCATACGCCGGTGTTCGCGGCGGCAGCCAGAACACGCGCGTGTACGCCACCACTCAGCAGACTGGTGACGCCACCTCCCTCGGTCTGGCCAGCGCTCCGTGGTACTACCACCGCACGGTCACCGATTCCAAGGGCAAGAAGTACACAGTAGCCGAAACCGCCATGCCGCAGATGGCCGTGGCCATTGCCGGCGACGAGAACGAAGACGGTGCCGTGAACTGGCAGGATGGCGCGATCGCATACCGCGACATCATGAACAACCCGTACAAGTCCGAGGAAGTGCCCGAACTGGTGGCATGGCGTATCGCCATGAACTTCGGCTCCCAGGCCCAGAACCCGTTCCTCACCACGCTTGACAACGTCAAGAAGGTGGCCTTGAACACCGATGGCCTCGGCCAGTCCGTGCTGCTCAAGGGCTACGGCAATGAAGGCCACGACTCCGGTCACCCGGATTACGGCGACATCGGCCAGCGTCTCGGCGGTGCCGACGACATGAACACGCTGATGGAAGAGGGCTCCGAGTATGGCGCTCGCTTCGGTGTGCATGTCAACGCCTCCGAAATGTATCCGGAAGCCAAGGCCTTCAGCGAGGACATGGTTCGTCGCAACTCCGCAGGCGGTCTGAGTTATGGCTGGAACTGGCTTGATCAGGGCGTCGGCATCGACGGCATCTACGATCTGGCATCCGGCTCCCGTGTAAGCCGTTTCGCTGACCTCAGCAAGGAAGTCGGCGACAACATGGACTTCATCTACCTCGATGTGTGGGGCAACCTGACTTCTTCCGGTTCGGAAGATTCCTGGGAAACCCGCAAGATGAGCAAGATGATCAACGACAACGGCTGGCGCATGACCACCGAATGGGGTTCCGGCAACGAATATGACTCCACCTTCCAGCACTGGGCGGCCGATTTGACCTACGGCGGCTCCGCTCTGAAGGGCGAGAACTCCGAAGTGATGCGCTTCCTGCGCAATCACCAGAAGGACAGCTGGGTTGGCGACTACCCGGCCTACGGCGGCGCTGCCAACGCTCCGCTGCTCGGTGGCTACAACATGAAGGACTTCGAGGGCTGGCAGGGCCGCAACGACTATGCCGCCTACATCGAGAACCTGTTCACCCATGATGTGTCCACCAAGTTCATCCAGCACTTCAAGGTGACCCGCTGGGTCAACAACCCGCTGCTGACCGAAGCCAATGGTAACGGCAACGCCGTGATCGACCCGACCGCGAACAACGGCAACGAGCAGATTACCCTGAAAGATGGCAACGGCAACGTTGTGGTGCTCTCCCGTGGCTCCAACGACTCCTCCAGCGCGGCCTACCGCCAGCGCACCATCACCCTCAACGGCGTGACGGTCGCATCCGGTGTGGTCTCCGCAGGCGATGGCAGCGCCACTGGCGACGAGTCCTACCTGCTGCCGTGGATGTGGGATTCCTCCACCGGCAAGCTGGTCAAGGATTCCGAGCAGAAGCTCTACCACTGGAACACCAAGGGCGGCACCACCGCCTGGACGCTGCCGGACAGCTGGAAGAACCTCTCCAGCGTAAAGGTGTACCAGCTCACCGATCAGGGCAAGACCAACGAGCAGACCGTTGCCGTCTCCGGCGGCAAGGTGACGCTTACCGCTGATGCCGAAACCCCGTACGTGGTGTACAAGGGCGAAGCCAAGCAGATCCAGGTCAACTGGAGCGAAGGCATGCATGTGGTAGACGCCGGCTTCAACGGCGGCTCCAACACCCTCACCGACAACTGGACCGTCGCCGGAACCGGCAAGGCCGAAGTTGAAGGCGACAACAACGCCATGCTGCGCCTGACCGGCAAGGTCGATGTCTCCCAGCGTCTGACCGATCTCAAGGCTGGCCAGAAGTACGCGCTGTATGTTGGCGTCGACAACCGCTCCACCGGCGATGCATCCGTCACCGTGACCAGCGGCGGCAAGGTACTGGCCACCAACTCCACCGGCAAGTCCATCGCCAAGAACTACATCAAGGCATACGGTCACAACACGAACAGCAATACGGAAAATGGCTCCAGCTACTTCCAGAACATGTACGTGTTCTTCACCGCGCCTGAGAACGGCGATGCCACGGTAACCCTGTCTCACAAGAGCACCGACGAAGCCCACACCTACTTCGACGATGTGCGCATTGTCGAAAACAAGTACTCCGGCATCACTCTTGACGAGAACGGCGAGTTCAAGTCCCTCACCAACGGATTCGAAAACAACGCCCAGGGCATCTGGCCGTTCGTGGTTTCCGGCTCCGAAGGCGTGGAAGACAACCGCATCCACCTCTCCGAACTGCATGCCCCGTACACGCAGGCCGGTTGGGATGTCAAGAAGATGGACGATGTGCTTGACGGCACTTGGTCGGTGAAGGTCAACGGCCTGACTCAGAAGGGCACTCTGGTCTACCAGACCATCCCGCAGAACGTGAAGTTCGAGCCGGGCGCCAAGTACAAGGTGAGCTTCGACTACCAGTCCGGCTCCGACGACACCTATGCCATCGCTGTGGGCCAGGGCGAATATTCTGCCGGCAGTGTGAAGCTGACCAACCTGAAGAAGGCTCTGGGCGAGACCGGTACGGCCGAATTCGAGCTGACCGGTGGCGTCAACGGCGATTCCTGGTTCGGTATCTACTCGACCGCAACCGCACCTGACCTGCAGGGATCTACCGGCAAGGCACAGGACTTCGGTGGCTACAAGGACTTCGTGCTCGATAATCTGAAGATCGAGCGCGTCGACTCCCAGAACCGCACCAAGGCCGAGGCTCAGGCCAAGCTCAAGGAAATCCGCGGTGAGTATGATTCCAAGCGCTCCGAATTCAGCGAAGACGCATGGAACACCTACCAGGCGAACCTGGTCAAGGCTCGCGTACTGATCGACAAGGATGGCGCGACCGCTGAGGATTACACCAAGGCGTACGACATTCTCGTTGCTCTCGACGAGTACATGAAGTCCGCACCCGGCAACGAAGGCAGCGATGCCTACGATGTGGAGCTGGGCGGCTACACCGTGGAAGTCGGTAGCGAGGAGCCTTCCGCAGGCCTGCCGAACGAAGGCCCGGCCAATCTGGCTCAGGACAGCAACGGCAGCACGCACTGGCACACCAGCTGGAGCGCCAATGCAGTCAGCGACGGCACCGCATGGTATCAGTTCAACCTCAACAAACCGACCACCATCAACGGTCTGCGCTACCTGCCTCGTTCCGGTGGCATGAACGCCAACGGCAAGATCAAGGGCTACCAGATCACGCTCACCCTGGCGGACGGCACCACCGAGGATGTCGTCACCGATGCTGAATTCTCCACCTCCACCATGTGGCAGAAGGCCAGCTTCGACGCCGTCAAGAACGTGACCGCCGTGCGCCTGACCGTCCTGTCTTCCGCAGGCCAGAGCGATTCCCAGGCCAACAAGTTCGCCTCCGCTGCCGAACTGCGCCTGACCACGAACCGCGAAGTTGAGGAAGAGACTGTCGCCCCCGACAAGACCGATCTCAACGACGCCATCGCTCAGGCGAATGGTCTGAAGGAATCCGATTACACGGCTGAAAGCTGGGCTGCACTGGTCAAGGCGCGTGAAGCCGCGCAGACCGTGGCGGATGACGAAAAGGCTTCCGCTTACGATGTGGCTCTGGCTCTGGCGAACCTCGAATCCGCCATCGCTGGTCTTGAGCAGGCCGGTGAGGAGCCTGGCCCTGGCCCGGTTGAGGTGAACAAGACCGATCTGCAGGCCGCAGTGAACAAGGCAGACAAGCTCGAGAAGGCCGATTACACGGCTGGATCGTGGGATGTCTTCGCCAAGGCGCTGAAGGATGCCAAGCAGGTGCTCGGCAATGAGAACGCCACCCAGCAGCAGGTGGATGACGCGCTGAAGACGCTTCAGGACGCCATCTCCAAGCTGGAGGCTGCAACCAAGCCGAAGCCGGAACCGGGCGTGGTTGACAAGGCTGCTTTGAACGCGACCATCAACAAGGCCGCCGCGATCAACCTAGGTCTCTACACCGATGATTCCGCCAATGCACTGCGTGCAGCACTGAAGAAGGCCCGTGAGGTCTCCGCAGACAACGATGCAACGCAGAAGCAGGTCGACGCGGCTCGTGAAGCCCTGGAGAAGGCAATTGCCGCTCTGGTGAAGCGTCCCGCTGCCAAGGGTGATGGCAACGTTGTTTCCAACACGGGCTCCAATGTCGCCACGATCGCTCTGGCTGGACTGCTGCTGGCAGGTGCTGGCGCCGCTATCGCCTACCGTCGCAATCGCGAGCAACTGTGAAAGCGAGGTTATAGCCTAAGCAGTAATAAATAAGGAATAATCCTTATCCTCTCGGCCGGCGCCGGGCAGCAATGCCTAGCGCCGGCCGCTTTCGTATGTATCAGTGTTCTCCAGTCACCCGGCAGACATCGGAATACGCACGCGATGTCGCTGCTAGGCGATGAATCGCAAATATGTGCGGTCATCGAATGATTCGTAATTCGCAGTGAATCCTTTGGCGGATTGGTACTCGCTGACGAGTTCCGGATCGTCGCGCTTGAGTCGCTGCAGTTCAGCCTCACTGGCCGCAAGCATAGGGCGCAACAGTTCGCCATGAATTCACCCTCGGTTCGTTGGGTGAGCATGCCCCGGTTACATGCTGACGTTATATCTGACTGTAATGAACTGCGCCCCGATTGTTGGACGTGGTTTATTAAGGGTACCTGATTAGGCTGTGAGGGACATGTTCCGGAATTCCTCCGGGGTGTGTCCCTCCAGTCGTATCTGGCGGCGTTTGGTGTTCCAGTGGATGATGTACGCGTCCAGTTCGTTCTTGAACTGTTCGTATGAGGCGAACTCGCGTCCGGCGTAGAACTCGTCCTTGAGGTGGCCGAACACCTGCTCGGTCGCGGCGTTGTCGATGCAGTTGCCCTTCCTGCTCATGGACTGGCGGATGTTCAGTCCCGCGAGCCGGTCGCGCCACCACCGGTGCCGGTACTGCCAGCCCATGTCGGAGTGCAGGATCGGGTTGGCGTCTTCGGGCAGCTTCTCCTCGAGCATGGCGAGCAGGCGCCACTGCTGGGCCATGTCGGGATGCCGGCTGACGTCCCAGGCCACGATCTCCTTGGATCCCATATCGTATACGGGAGCCAGATACGCCTTGCCGTCGGCGACCCTGAACTCGGTGACGTCCGTGCCCAGCTTCACCCACGGCCGGTCGGCCGTGAAGTCGCGGTTCAGCAGGTTCTCCACCCTCGCGTCCGTCTCGCCCCGGTACGAGCTGTATTTCCGGTACGGGTTCGGCCTGCGTGTCCGGCATTCCAGGCCCATGCGCCTCATGACCTTCAGCACGCTCTTGTGGCTCGCCCGCACCCCGAACTCGTGCACGAGGCACATGCGTATCTGCCGGTGGCCGCACCCGTTGGGCGTGCGCGCGAATATCTCGGCGACCATCGGCTCGATGTCCGGCCGGGTCACGGCGGCCGGATGCGACAGAAGATGGTAATACGTGCTTTTCGCCAGTCCGGCCGCCCTGAGCAGGTGCCGGAGCTGATGTCCCAGCCCCGCCAGCATGGAGACGATCACCGTTCTGTCCCGGTTGCCGATCTCCACGCCAGCAGGGCGTCGACTTTTTCCAGGTACGCGACCCTCGCCTTGAGGTACGCGTTCTCCTCCTCAAGGAGCTGTTCCCTTGTGGGAGCCGGCCTCGGCTTGGATTTCGCGCCCTTGGGCCTGCCCTTCGGTTTCGGACGCAGCGCGTCCGGGCCGCCGGACCGGTACTCGCGGCACCAACGCTCCAACGGGGTGAGACTCGCGATCCTGTACTTCTCCATGACTTCGGCCTTCGTCAGCCCATGCTCCACATGGTCGCGCACCGCCGCGAGCTTCGTCTCGTAGTCGTATCTCCTGTTGCCTTCGCGTTCTCCCATGAGCGCCGCCTCCCCGCCAAACCGGTATGACAACACCCATTTTCCCGCGGTACTGACGGGCACGCCAAGCCGGCGGGCGAGAGAACGCCTCCCAGCCCCGCCCCGGATCAGGTCGGCGACGACCCGCATGAAACCGTTATCGTAATGACGCCTGCGATCCCTACACATGAGAAACCGCACCTCCGATCATCGAATCTGAATTACTTCAGTCCAACAATCGGGGTGCGGTTCAATTGGACTCATGACCTCTTCCTTACCAAGGAAGTGCTCTACCACTGAGCTATCGGGGCATGCTGCGTTATGGCAACCATGAACATCATGGCATGGCTTTGCGTATCGCGCAAGTATGTGGGGCGAAACGTAACTCATCGTTGTGCGCCGTTTCGAGGTGACGGCACAGACTCCTTGTTGTCTCGATTGATGTCGGCGATGACGGAGCGGAGTTCGGTAAGAAATGCGTCGGCTGCCGGAGTTGGCGGCTGGCTCTTCTTCCAAGCGATGGCCAGATGGGTTTGCATGGGCGGGTCGAGCGGCTGGAACACAAGCCCCGACTCCCACGACGTATCCACGAGACCTTGCGGGCAGATCGCACAACCGTAGCCTTCCTGCACGAAGCAGCTGGCGTTATACAACAGGTTCATCGTGCCGACAATATTGAGTTCTTTGTTGCCTGATTTGTACCAGCCGGAAAGATCACGGCGATTGAGCACGCCTTGGGGGACGATGACCGGCACATCCGCGAGATCCTTGGGATGAATGGATTCGCGCGTGGCGAGCGGGTGGTCGTACCTCATGAGCAGGCCCATCGGATCTCCTGTTGGCAGTGGCAGGAAATCATAACGGCTCATGTCGGTGGGTTGCACAAGCACACCGAAGTCGGCCAGGCCATTGTCAAGCCGTTCAATGATATTCTGCCCATAGTCGTCGTGCAGCCGCACGCGGACTTGCGGATGCTTGTGCCGCAGTCGTGTCATGGCTCGTGCCACGATGCGCATCGCTGCGCTTTGTGCCGCCGCGATATGTACATCGCCGGCGATGTCTTCGTCGGCGGTCATCTCTTTTTGCGTGCGATCGGCGAGCTCGACGATCTCCTGCGCTCGGCGGTACATCAAGCGGCCCTTCTCAGTAAGTTCGAGCGAGCGGGACCGGTTACCGCGAACGAACAATGTTGCGCCGACCTCGTCTTCCAAATCTTTGATTTGCCGGGAGAGCGCTGGCTGACTGATGCGCAGCGCATCTGCCGCAGCGCTCACGCCTTCCTCCTCGACCACGGCAATGAAGTTACGTAGGATTCGTAGTTCCATGTGTGCCTCCCCGCTTATTTTATATCCGATTATTGCATGTATTCATGTTCTACTTTTGCATCTGTAATACTGTTTGGCTGACTTTACTGTTGAGGCAACAGATGCGGGCGCGATAGCGGGTGAAGAATCACAGCGTGACTTTCGCCCGCTGTTATCCAGTGATTTCAGCGAAAGAACAACGATAATGCTCAGCAATAACGCGGTAGTGGTGTACTTCTCTCGTACTGGAGAGAATTACTCAGTCGGTGAGATCGAAGTCGGTAATACAGCCAAAGTCGCGCAGAACGACGCTGACGCCACTGCGCAGGCCGTCGAGAACTGGCTCGGATAGCGATGGCGAGGTTTGTTGTCAATCCGGTGATGCATTCAAGCGTCATTGCGGTCTTAGTAGTGGGACGCAACTGCGATATGGCATGATTTGTATTTGCGTCCCACGTTGTTGCGTCCCGCAAGCGCAAAATCGCCCTTTTTTGCAGTTGCGGGACAGTGTGGATTGTTGGAATTCCGCCATTCTTGTGATGAGGTGCTGGGAGGGCTGTGGGATGCAACTGCGAATTGGCCCATATTGCAGTTGCGTCCCACTCTTATGCGGGGTTCTCGATTGCGTTTAACCGCATTGGGCGGCGTGTCAGGCGGCGAGCTTGGCCTTGTAGTCTTCGCCCCAGTTCCATAGAGCGTCGATGACGGTTTTGAGGCTGTGGCCGGTGTCGGTCAGAGAGTATTCGACGCGCGGCGGCACTTCGGGGTAAACCTTGCGATGCACAAGTCCGTCGGCTTCCATCTGTCGCAGGTTCGAGGTGAGCACCTTCTGCGAGATGTGCCCGATTGAGCGACGCAGTTCGCTGAAGCGCTTGGTGCCGGTCAGCAGGTCGCGCACGATGAGGATTTTCCATTTGTCGGAAATCAGTGTGAGCGTCGTCTCCACGGGACACGCCGGGAGCGTGTCGACATCGATCATAGCATCACCTCGTGTAATCGTTGGAATCATGCAATGGTTCCTTTTAGGTGACTATAGCACTTTAAAGTGCCTTCTTCCCAAGAAGTAAGTACTTCAATATCGTACTGTTTCAACGGCGGAAGCACCAGGTTCCGCCGTTGAAATCAATTGGGCACAGCGTGTGACAGGCGCAATGGATTACCACATAGGAGCCCATCATGACCCAGAACATCGCAGTTATCGCGGCCAACGGCAAGTCCGGCCAGCTCATCGTCAGGGAGGCCGTTGGTCGCGGACTTGACGTGACCGCTGTTGTGCGCGGGGAGAACAAAACCGTCGCCCGGCACGCCATCATCAAGGATCTGTTCGACCTGACCGCAGCAGATCTCGCCGGATTCGATGTGGTCGTCGACGCGCGACTGATCGTGGTTGGAGGTGCCGGTAGCCTGTACGTCAACCCGGAGCATACCGTGCAGCTGAGCCAAACCGATGGCTTCCCGGAGGCGTTCCTCCCGCTCGCCACCGCGATGGGGCTTCGCATCATTGCCTGGGGCGGGCTGCGCTCAAGCCGTTTGCTTCGACGCTGTCGTCGTAGTGCGGCTTTCGCTGAATGTTTCACTGAATACACTGAATTCAGTTATTAGACATTGAATTCAGTGTAAAATTCAGTGTATCAAGAAGAATGCGTTGGGTTGGATCCCTTTATGGCACATGAATATGGCAAGGAAACGTTGTCGCTCGAGTTCAAAAGCGATTTGAAGCGTCTGCCAGATGACGATCTACTTGATGCCGTCGTGGCGTTGGCGAACTCGGATGGCGGTACGGTGTATCTGGGCGTCGAGGATGACGGCACGCCGACCGGCATCGACAAAGTGCATCAGGATGCGGTCGGTTTGTCGGCGATAATTGCCAACCGTACGGTTCCTCCGGTTTCCGCTCGTGCGCAGATCGTCGGGACGGAGAAGACGCTGGTGATGCAGATCGATGTGCCGAAATCCCGCAGCGTGGTCTCGACCAAGTCGGGCAAGGTGTTGCGACGCCGTATGAAGGTGGATGGTACGCCGGAGAGCGTGCCGATGTACCCGTACGAGATCGCCACGCGCCTGTCCGATTTGGGACGTTTGGACTTTTCCGCGCAGCCGGTGCCGGATGCGATCCGTGATGATTTCGATCCCCTTGAACGCGACTGTCTGCGCCGGATTATCGGCACCTACCAATCCAGTGACCGTAATTTGTTGGAACTGACCGATGAGGAGCTGGAGAAATCCCTGCAATTGACGGTGACCGTCGATGGCAAGACCATGCCGACGCTGACCGGTTTGCTGCTGCTGGGCAAGGGGGAGTCTCTGAAACGCTTCGTTCCGACTCATCGGGCGTCTTTCTAAGTCATGTCTGGTACGGATATCAAAGTCAACCAAGACTATGCCGGACCGTTGCTGAAGACCATCGAGCAAATCAACGACATGTTCTCTCCTTGGAATCCAAGCGCCGAGCTATCCGTCGGTCTGTTCTCAATGATGGTGCCGGAATTCGACCATCGGGCGTTCCGAGAGGCGCTGGTGAACGCCTTCGGCCATCGTGACTACACCCTGCTGGGACGTGTGCGCGTGCAGTTGGATGATGCGGGGCTTACCATCGCCAATCCCGGCGGGTTCGTGGAGGGCATCAACATCCATAATCTGCTTACCGCCGAACCGTATGGTCGCAATCCCTGCCTGATGGATGCTCTGAAACGAACCGGATTGGCCGAGCGTACGGGACGCGGCATCGACCGTATATTCGAGGGTGCTTTGAACTATGGTCGTCCTCTGCCTGATTATTCGAGGTCCAACAGGCGTGGAGTGTCGGTGCTGTTGCCTCGTAGTGTGCCCGACAAGGCGTTTGTGGAACTGCTGGCCGAGGAACGTGAACGCAGCGGCAAGTCCATGTTTCTCGATGGTCTGCTTATTTTGGACAAGCTCAAGAGTGAACGTCGTTGTGGCTTTGATGTGTTGTCGGGCTCCCTGGACATGAGTGACCAGCGTCTGCGCACCGTATTGGGGCAGCTGACGGAGGCGGGGCTTGTTGAAAGCGCTGGCGTTGGAGCTCGCCGCACGTATATGTTGGGTGCGAAAGTGTATCGGCGCAGCGGTAGGGCGATGGATTACGTTCGCCAATCAGACATCGATAGGGTACGGTATCCCGAACTGATCATCAAGTTAATGCATGAACAGAAATCAGTGAGCAAAAACGATGTGATGGAATTGCTGCATCTTGAGGGGAATCAGGCGTACTACCAGTTGCGAAAACTAGTCCTTGAAGGACGCGCTAAGAAGGTCGGCAGTGGACGCAACGTGCGGTATGCGGCAGTACGTTGAATGAGATACGCAGATCATTCTTGAACGGTTTTCTCTGAATCCCGAGATTTATCTCTGAATTCAGAGAAAGAATCTCGGAATTCAGAGAAAACCAGTGTGCGATGTGGCTATTCCGCTTCAGGAATTATGTACGACTTGAACGCGGCCTGCACCTGCGATGCCGTCAGCCGCTTTATCGGTACGCTTCCTATGTGGGGCTTGATGTGGTTCCCGTAGCTGTTCCCATAGCGCGTCCTTGTGCTGTCGGCGATGTTCCAGATAGTTCACGTCATGCTCCTTTGCGTGATGATTCACATGATTCGCGTCTTCATGGTAGCGTCTCCCGCCGGCGCATGAGTGACCGGTCACGATGTCAGTGGAAACTCCCCGACGGATATCCCGCCTATGCGGGATATCCACGCCGGCGTACGGAGATTCGCATGTTCGGGCGTACGATGGACCCGGTTTTTTGCAGGATGCGGCCAACGCCTTGGATGGGCATGGGCCTGCAACCATCGTGAGCCGCCACGGGCGTTCGGCGATCGCCGGGCGGCGGATCGAGAAGGATCGGGCGATCGGGACCGCCCACCATCCGAAACCATCGTCGGCGTCGCTTCAGCGGGGCATGCCGACGGTTCGCGTTTTCCGGCAAAGGGTCGGCCGGCGCTTTCCTCATTGAAGTTCGACGGGTCACGGTCCCGCCGTGAGGGTTGGACCGGTAATCGGGTGATGCCGAACGTCCCGATGGGACGGCGGCCGTGTCATCAAAGCGACCGCACGAACTCTCCGCCCGGAAGCGGACGGCGCTGATTTTGGAGGACCCATCGGCCGTGGCATTCCCGGGCCCGGAACATGCCATGGGGTTTGCGGACACCGGGCGACGCCGCATGGCCTTCCCGTTCCCGCGCCACGGGCGGCGCATGGTTCATGGAGCCGACGGTGGGTCCGTCCGCACGCGGAGCACTTCCATGCCTCGCTGACGGATGGTGGCGATCCCCCCACGGAGAGGAGTATTGTTTCATTTGTAGATAACATTGTTACACGGTAGGGGAACATTGATATGCAATCTGAACGTTCGTTGATTCCCACCCCCCATGCCGGTCCGGAGACACGCACGGTCCGGAAACAGGGGCTGGCTCTCACCGCCCTGTGTCTGGCGGTGCTGCTGGTCGTGATGGACAACACCATCGTCAACGTCGCGATTCCCACGATGAGCGACGCGTTGAACGCCTCGTCCACGGACCTGCAATGGGTGGTGGACGCCTACACGCTGTCCTTTGCGGCGCTGCTCCTGCCCGCCGGCAAACTCAGCGACCGATGGGGAAGAAGACGGATGCTGCTCGTCGGATTGGCGGGATTCGCCGTGGTCTCCGCAGCCACGGCCTTCTCCTGGGCCCTGTGGCAGCTGGTGACGCTGCGCGTGGTGTTGGGGGTCTGCGCCGCGCTGATCTATCCGGCGACGCTGTCGTCAATCATCGTCATCTTCGAAGGCTCCAGGTACCGTAGCCTGGCCGTTGGCCTGTGGGCGGCGACATCAGGGGTCGGCATCGCCCTGGGCCCGATCATCGGCGGCGTCCTGCTGGAGCACTATGCGTGGAATTCCATTTTCTGGGTGTGCTCCGTCATTGGCGTGGTGGCGCTGGCCTGCATCGCGGTGGCGGTGCCCGAGGTACGAGCGTACCGTTCCGAGAGGTTCGATTTCCCCGGCACCGTGTTATCGGTGGCCGGCGTGGGCCTGCTGGTGTGGGCGATCATCGAACGCCCGACTTACGGCTGGCTCTCCTGGCAGGTCATAGGCGGCATCTGCGCGGCCCTGATCATACTTGCGGTGTTCGCGGCGGTCGAGGGGCATACGCACGCCCCGCTCATCGATGTCGGCCTGTTCCGAAGGGCCACGTTCACGAGCAGCACCTGCGCGATCTGCGTCGCGTTCTTCTGCCTGTTCGGCTTCATCTTCATCACCACCCAATGGTTCCAGGCATTGCGTGGATACACCGCATTGCAGACGGCGGTCGCGACGCTGCCCTTCGCGGTGGTCATGGCGGCGGTCGCCCCGCTCGCCACGCAATTGGCGAAACGTTTCGGATACCGGTCGGTCGTCTCGACGGGACTGCTGTTCCTGTCGGCGAGCATGTTCGTGGTCACGCGTGTCGACGCCCATTGCAGCTACTGGTTCGTGGTCGTACCCACCATGGCCCTGATGGCGGCCGGCATCGCCCTGATCCAAGGGCCCGCCACGGACGCCCTGATGAGCACCGTTCCGGAAAGCTCGACCGGCGCCGCATCGGCCGTCAACGACACGATCCGTGAGATCGGCGGCACGCTGGGCGTCGCCGTCATGGGGTCCGCGATCTCCTCCGTCTACCCCGACGAGCTCTCGGACTCGTTGTCCGGACTGCAGATTCCGTCTTCCATCGCGAAAGCCGCGGAGGATTCGGTGATGGCCGCGAAATCGATCCTTCCGCACCTGCCGGCAGGCATCCGACAGACCGTGGAGCAGTCCGTCTCGACCAGTTTCATGAGCGCCACGCATGCGGCATGCTGGATCGCCTGCGCCCTCGCATTGGCGTTCGCGCTGCTCTGCTGGATCACACTTCCCAAACACGATTCAGGCAATCTCCCCCAATAGAAAGGAACATCCATCATGAAAGACGACGGACGGATCCCACGGATCAAGGACACGGATATGACGGACCGTCTCCTGACGGCCGGCGCGATAGCGGAGGACACACGCAACCCCATCGGTGACATCGCGGTATGCTTCCCCGGTCACGGCAGCCAAAGCGTCGGCATGTTCCACGGCTGCCTGTCCGGCTTCCCCGAAGCCCGGCAGGTCATCGCCCGGGCCGACGACCTGTACAAGGAACGGTACGGCGAACGCCTTTCCACGACGGTCGGTTCCGGCAGGGACGACCGTCTGACCATGCCGACGGTCATGCAGCCCGCCATCGTAACGGCCTCTCTGGCGATGTTCGCCGTTCTCGAAGCCGCAGGAATACCCGTCTCGATGCTCATGGGGCACAGTCTGGGCGAATACAGCGCGCTGATCGCCTCGCGGGCGGTATCGTTCGAGGACGGGTTCGCGGCGGTCATGGACCGTGCGGAGACCATCGAATCCATCCCCTACGCCATGCGTGGCGCAATGGCGGTCGCATTGCCGCGCAGCCTCCATGACATGCATAGGGTCAGGGCCGTCGTGGCCGAACTGTCCTGCCGGGGACCGTTATCCATCGCAATCGTCAACTCCGACGAGCAGCTCGTCGTTTCTGGCTCCAGAGCCTTGGTCGCGGACGTGACGGAACGTTTGGCGGCGGAGTCGATCGAAAGCTTCGCGCTTCCCATCCCCGTGGGCTTCCACAGTCCGGTGCTCTCACCCGTCGTGACGGAATTCGAGCATAGGCTGGAACGGTACCATTGGAACAGGCCAGACATCCCCGTCATCTCGACGATCACCCAGGGAACCCTGCAACCCGGTGACGTGGAGCATCTGCCGCAACTGCTCGCCGGACAGCTGGTCACGCCCTTCGATTTCCGCGACTGCATCGCGTCCTGCCGGTCCGCCGGCGCGAGGGTGTTCGTCGACATGGGACCCAAACACATCATCGGCACCCTAATCGAGCATCAGCTGCACGACGGCGGGGCGACGGTGCTCAAGCTCGACTGCGGGCCGGACGGCGGAGCCAGGACCGCCGAACGGATTCAGTCCCTGCAGTGGCTCTGCGGCACGCAGGGGAACGGACGGAAGGCCGAGTCCGAACCAACGAAGCCCGCCGCCACGGCACCGCGGCCAACGGCGAATGACGTACGCACGGCGCTTCTGGACGCATTGTGCGAGGCCACCGGCTATCCCGCGGAGGTCATCGACCCGGACATGGACCTCGAGGCCGATCTCGGCATCGATTCGGTCAAGCAGATGCAGGCCCTGGGAACGGTGGCCGAAACCAGGCATATCGACGGCCGGCGGGTCGACCTGTCCCAGGCCCGCACGTTGAACGACCTGTCCCGGGCACTCTCGCTCCTGCAGTCGGATGAGGGATTCCGCCGTGACGAACGGGCTGCACGGACCGGGACCATCGGCCATGCCGCCCCGGAAAACGAAACCGGCACAGGCGAGGACGGCACAGGCCTCGACGATCTTCTGCTGCGGAGCCTGTGCGAGGCCACCGGCTATCCCGCGGAGGTCATCGACCCGGACATGGACCTCGAGGCCGATCTCGGCATCGATTCGGTCAAGCAGATGCAGGCCCTGGGAACGGTGGCCGAACGGGTCGGCATACAGCCCGAATCCCTCGACCTGTCCCAGGCCCGGACCCTACGCCAGATCGTCGAATGCCTCGAACACGCCGAGCCGACCGCCCCACGACGGCAGGACGGACGGCTGGCCGACGAAGGTCCCCATGCCGCCGAAGACGCCTCCGGCGTGAAACGATTCGTCCCGCAGATCATCTACAAACCGCTTGCCGACGATCCCGGCCTGACCGACTGGTCCGATGCCGCCTGCCTGTTCATCCGATCCGGCGACCACGAGCTGGACGAGTCCATCCGGCAGACGCTCCAACCGCTTTTCCGCGAGGTGCATGCCACCACCGCGGACGAGATCATCGACTCGGGAACCCATCCCACCGTGGAGTCCGGAACGCCCGTCAGGATGATCCTGGACTGCCACTCATTCCATGACGGCATCCCGTCGTTCGGACAGCGGAGCGAAGCGTGGATGCGCATCGTCCGCGAACGATACGCGCGAACATTCCGATTGTCCCAAATCCTGTATCCGCTGATCGAACACGCGGAGGACGGCATGGCATGGCTGTCGGTCACCGGGACGGGAGGCGTCTCGGGAGCGGGAAGCAAAGGGAAGGGCGATCCGCTGGACGCGTTGGACACGGGATTCTACAAGAGCCTCGGCAAGGAACTGCGCAACCTGCAGGTCAAGACCATGGACGTGGATTCCCCCGACGACGTGCCCGGCGCCATCCTGGACGAAGTGCGCCACTACCGGCAGGACCAGGACTGCGAGATGGGATACCTGCATGGGCGACGTCACGTGGTTCGCGTGATTCCCATGCAGATGAGACAGGAGCATGCGATCCGCAGGCAGCTGCCGGAAGGAACCGTGGCCTTCTTCTCCGGAGGATCGCGCGGCATCGCGTTGGAATGCGCCAAAGCCCTTGCCGACGACCAGCCGCGGATCAACGTCGTGGTCACGGGACGATCCGATGTCGACGACCCCCGGGCGCAACGCTGGCTTCGCCTGAGCGACGAGGAATGGGCGCAGGCGAAGCCCGACTTCATCCGCGAAGTCAAGCGGAAGGATCCCTCGCTCGGGGCGATTGCGCTGTCGGAGGAATACGATCGGATCGGCCATATCCGCATCCTCGCACGGAACCTCAGGACCGCCGTATCCGCACGACGCAACCTGCACTACATTCCCTGCGACATAGCGGACGCGCAATCCACGGAGGACGCGGTCCATAAGGCCCGCAGGCAATGGGGGGACCTTTCGCTCGTGGTCCACGCCGCCGGACTGGAATCATTCGGCAGACTGCCCGGCAAGACCCTGGACCGTACCATGAGAAGCATCGCGGTCAAACTCGGCGGGTTCATCAACCTGTATCACGCCACCAAGGACGAACCGTCACTGACCGCCTTCGTCTCCTTCGGATCGGTCTCCGGACGTTTCGGCATGGACGGGCAAGTCGACTACACTGCCGCCGCCGCCACGCTTTCCGCACTCTCTCACACGATCCCGATGAACATGCCCGCCGACCGGAGGATCCCGTTCGTGACGATGGAATGGTCGGCATGGGGGCAGGTCGGCATGGCCGTCCATCCGCAGGTGATCGCCGTGCAGGAGCAGGACCGCGGAATGGAATACATTCCCGTCAGGACCGGCACGGAATTCTTCCTCGACGAGCTCGCGCTCGGCACGGCGGACCCCGAGGTGCTGATCATGGGCTCATTGGGTTCCAACAGGCCGCAGGGACAATTGGATTCCCTGGACGACGGGCTGGAACTGATCTCACCCATCGAGGAAACCACGGGCACCGTCGTGGACAAGCCCCACTATCCGATGCTCGACAGCGTCGACAGGCAGGATGCGGACACCATCCTCGCCCATCGGATGCTCCGATACGACCGTGACCTGTACCTGCCCGACCACCGGGTGAAGGGCGTCACGACCTTCCCCGGGGTGCTTCACCTGGAAACGCAGATCGAAGCCGCCTCATGCCTGTCCAACGTGAAACGGTTCGGCGTCGAACTCGAGGAACTCGAACTGAACACGTTCCTCAAATGCCGCGACAACGACGAGGTCCCGATCACGGTCAACGCCCATCGCACGGACCGTACGGACGGCCAGGTCATCGCGACGGAACTGTACTCGACATTCAAAACGCCTGACGGCAGGACCCTCATCCCCCACCGCACCCATTCGACGGCCGTCATCAGACTGCTGAACAAAGCCCCCGAACCATGTCGGGCGGATTGGCGGCCGGAACGCCTGCTCGAACAGGGAACGCCCATCGACATCGGCCGATATCATGCCGAAACCGAACATTTCATCAGTTTCGGACCGACCTTCCGGTACATGCGCAGGGCACGGCTGATCGGCCATGACTGCGCGGCGGGCGAATTCATGGTGCCATCCGTGCCGGGGCTTTTCAGCGACGTACGCAACCCGCAGTTCCTCTGCTGTCCGCTGCTGATCGATAACGTCGGCAGGATGGCGCTGATGCGTGAATTCCAGCTCAGGGGACGGCATGTGGTGCCGATCCGGATCCACGGGGCCCGCCAGTTCCGCAGCCCCGCGGCGGGGGAACTGTGTTACGGGAAGATGGATTTCCTCACCGAGGACGAGCAGGGCGTCGACGTTCATATCGAGATCATCGACGCCAACGGATACCTGCTCTGCCAGGCGGATGACGTGCGGCTCACCATCCTGGGTCCGGCGGAACAGGAACACGACATCATGGCATCCCCCGACGCCGTCGAACCCGCAAAGGAGCAATGAGGATGATGGATTTCGAACCAATCGCTATCATCGGACGCGGCTGCATCCTTCCCCCGCATTCGTGCTCTCCCGAAGAACTCTGGGACGCCATAGTCGAGGGCCGAAGCGGCATCCATCCCCCGATGCCCGAGCGTTGGGGCACACGCGTCGACTATGTCGACCCCGACCGCAACGCCGTCGACAGGACCTATTGCGGCATCGGAGGATTCGTCACCGATTACGATCAGGACGAGCGGGCGGCCTCCTCGGAACGGATGCGGTTGAACCGTACGCAGCGGATGATCGTCGACAGCGCATCCCAGGCGATCGGCGAAGCCGGCATCGCCCGGTCCGAGCGGGCACGGTGCCGGCTGTTCGTGGGCAATATGCTGGCGGACGAGGCCTTCGGAGACCAATCATTGTCGGAAATCAGCGGTGATGTTCTCGACGAGTGCGTGAACGAGTTCGGCGCGGATGCGCGGGATGCCGCACGTCGAGCCATCGATGACGTCATCCTGTCACGCAACGACGCGTCGGAAACGGCGAACGCACCGTCCGACCTGGCGCGAATCCCCGCGGAGGTGTTGGGCATGCCCGACGATCCCATCGTCATCGACGGGGCGTGCGCCTCGGGATTGCTCATCGTGGACCTCGCGGCCCGATACCTGCACACCCGTGCGAAACCGTTGGGCATGGCCGTCGGGGCGATGGCGAACATGTCCATCACGGGAAACGTGAGCTTCGCCAAGATCGGCGGCCTGAGCGACAAGCCCGCCAGGCCTCTCGACGCGAACGCGAACGGTCTGGTGCCCGCGGAAGGCGCGGCGGCGGTCCTGCTGTGCACGCTTTCATATGCGAGGCTGCACGGCTACCCCATCAGCGGGGTCATCATAGGCTCGTATACGACGAGCGACGGGCATGGCAAGGCGATCTACGCCCCCAATCCCGAAGGCCAGCGGTGTGCGATGCGCGGCGCCCTGGCACAGGCGGGAATCGATCCGGACGGCATCGACTACATCGAGACCCATGCGACGGGAACGCCGGCCGGAGACAATTCCGAGTTGACGGCGATCATCGGCATGCTGTCCGAACGCCGCAACGGGCCCGTATCCATCGGATCCATCAAGAACCTCATCGGCAATGGCTTCCCGACGGCCGGCACGTCGAACCTGCTGTCCGTATTGGAATCATTCAGGCATGAACGGTACCTGCCGACCCACGGCGTGACGACGCCCCACCCGCTGATCGCGAAGCATCCGGAGCTCCTGCAACTGCACGATGCCCCCGACCCATGGCCCGAACCCGGGAACCGTCCGCGCAGGGCGCTGATTAACGCCTTCGGGTTCGGAGGCATCAACTCGTCGGTCATCGTCGAACAGTATGATGACGGCCGGCCGGACGGGCCTGCGCATGCGGACGCCGAACCCCGGGACGCCACGTACCTGGCGGTGCAATGCGTCGCCCAGGCGAACTGCGAGGTCCCGCGTACGCTGCTCGAGGATCCGATGACGGCCGACTGGCGGGTCTTCCATACTCCCCCGGTGCTGCTGCCGCACATGGACATCGCCCAACGTCTGGCGGTCCTGGCGGCGGGGAATCTGCAACCCATGATGGCGGAACCCGACCGGAAGGAAACCATCGGCGCCTTCCTCGGACAGCCATCGGGATTGGCGGTGGGAGCCCGTAGGGAACTGCGCATACGGCTTCCCGAGATCCTCGACGCCATCACGCACGCCGAGATTCCGGATGAACGGCGCCGTGAGCTGCGACGCTGGTTCGCCGACCGTGTCACGACGTCGATAGGCGCGACCGTCGAAGCCGCACTGCCCGGCTATATGGACAACATAGTCTCGGGGAGGATAGCCAACATGTTCGACTACCGGGGGCCCAACTGCGTCATCGACGGCGGCCGCTTCTCCTTCGCCCGGTCCATTGAGATGGCCTCCCTCGTACTGGCCGAGCACGAAGCGGATGGCATGATCGTCGGATCATCGTTCGCCAACCCGAGTCACCTCGTGGACCAGGAGGCAGCCAGGCTGGCGACCGCGACCCTGATCATGCTGCGTCCATTGGATTGGGCGGAAGCCCATCGGGAACAGGTCCGGGCCGTCATCAGAATCAGCCACGCCGACCGGCCGGGAACGGAGCCCCAGACTCTTCTGGATGCGGCCCGACTGGCCCAGGCCGTGACCGGGCACGCTTCCCGCATGCCCCGACTGCAGGCGGGAGGCATGCTGGTCGAGGTGATAGACCCTGACGCCATGCCATCCGAACGCATCGGGCACCGACCGGACGGGCTTCGGGCGGATCCCGGAACGGATGCGGGCCACGGGCCGTCCGATGGCGTCACGGTACATGACACTTGGATCGGTGTACGGGGCGCCACCATTCCCGACTGCTTGGACACGCTGCTCGACGGGACGGAGCCCGTCCAACCGGACGGGCAGGCCACGCCCATCCGCATCATCATCCCCTTCGACTCCCCTGCGGAGAAGGAGAATACGATGCGGGAGCTCCGCATTCTGAAGGACGCCCTGCGGCACCACCGGTAGCCGACGGGCATGCCTGACGTGCGTGTGGGACGATGCCACGGTGCCGCCGTCCCACACGCCGACGGCATCATATGCGCGATGCCCCGGCATGGCACACGGCGGGAGGACGGCACGCCCGCGCCGGCCGGCGTTCCCCGACATGTCTTGGCTCGGTGGCAATCTCAATGCGGTGGGGCCAGCCATCACACCCATCGAGGCGCGGTCCAAGAGCGTGGCTGGACCTTCGACCCCACCCATCATGGGACGGTGCAGGGACCTACGGGCCGGATGGCGTTTTTCATCCGTAACGGCGGGATGATGCGGAGAAGCATATGAGGACTATTCGGAAAACGACAAAAAGCCAGCGGACGCCCACCACCGAGATCAGGGGCCTCATACTCGACGCCTCGAAACGAATCATCGAAGAGGACGGCTATGACGCCTTCACCATCCGGCTTCTCTCGGAAAAGGCGGATGTGTCCCCCGCGAGCATCTACCGGCATATCGGCGACAAGCAGGCCGTCATCAACGCTCTCATCGACGACAGTTTCCAGACGTTACGGGAGAAGCTCCTGCGCGTCACCACCGAGGATCCCCTGCAAAGACTCTACGATGCGGGAGTCGTATACCGCGGGCACGCCAAGGCGTCGCCCGGCATCTACGCCCTGTTGTGGCGATGGCATGCGGGCGAGGCTTCGGAGGCATGCCTCGCCGCCATGACCGAGCTGGTGCGCTACGGGCAGGCCGCGGGAAAGATCCGGAGGGATGACCCGCACCTCATCGCATGGTCCATATGGTCCGCCGTGCACGGATTCGTCCAATTCGAGACACGACCCGAACATGATACGCCCGTCGACGATGACGATGCGGCCTATTCCTTTCTGCTCCGGCTGCTCATTCGAGGGGTCCGCGCCCCTCAGACGGTCTCCGAGGGAACGGCGACCATCGCGGATACCAGCCGATCGTAGAATCGCCATTGGCCGCGCAACGCCACATCCCGTCTCACAGCGGCGAACGTTCCATCCGCCTTCAGGCTCACGGATACCTTACGGAAGTCCCCCGTCCCGTCCAATGCGGACAACGCCTTCGAGGCGGCCTCCTTCGCGCAGAAGGCCGCCCTACGTTCCACCGAGGAGGCCATACGCAATGATGCGAGCTCTTCGGAAGAGAACACGAACCGCATGATCCCGTCGGACAATCCGTCCGAATCGTCCACGTCCACTCCCACGGCACGGATTCTTTCCGCCGACGCCACGGCGGCGACGCACAGCGACGGACAATGCGACAGCGATCCCACGATGCCGGATGGCCAGAGCGGTTCACCATCCGAACCTTTGAGTATGGGCCCGTCATGGCCGATACGTCGTAAGGCCTCGTGGGCCAAAAGACGCGTCTCCGTGAATTCCCTTCTTCGTTTGGCCGTGGCGTTCCCGACCAAGGCCCGCTCACCGTCGAACAATCGCACGCGGCGCGTCCCCTCCCCCGAGATCAGCACCTCGCAGCCGGAGGCGAGCAGCGGCCCGAACAGGCGAGCCCGCCGCATCATGAGGTCTGCGCACATCATGGAGACTCTATCTACCGAAACCCACAAACCCAGCAACAGCAAGGCTTTCTACCAATTCCCAGAATGAGTGTACCACTCTGTTCGCCGCTCAAAGCCCGCCAGAAGGAAATTTGCGCTTTCCCATACCTTCACGCCGACAAGAGGTGTCACGATTACCTATATCTCCCATACTTTCTATGTTTTCTTAAAAACAATCTATACATCTAGCAGAACCGGGGAGACCGTAGTCCCATGGTCCGCTGCTTACATCTATGAGGAAGTCATACGGCCGGAAGGCTACCGTCTCCGACGGCATATGCACCTTCATAAGCGGCCGCCGCGCAAAAAAGTGGCGCCGATTCCCAGCGTCATCGAAGACTGAGTGTTTCAATATCCGGTGCGGACTTGTGTGCATCAGACGTCTGTGCGATTGAAGCAAACCGACATCGAATCCATAGGCCATACGGCCCGGATCATTTGAATCACGATTCAGAGTCAACAGATCGTCGACATGAAATGTGCGTGCGGCAACGAAACGAGTGAATGACCGACCGCAAAAGCCGGATTGCGGGTGGACACCTTACAAGGAAAGCTCGCGATAGACCAGGTCGTCTCGGATTGCAAAGCCCTGCTGCTCCCAGAAGTCGTTGCCGGCCTTGTTGTCCGCATATACGCCGACGGCAACCTTCGGCAACCCGAGTGCGCGAAGCGCCTCGACCGCATGCCCGGCCAAAAGTGAGCCAACACCCATGCCGCGCGCTTCAGGATGGACCGCAGTGCGATAGATGCGTGACCGTCTGCCGTCATGGCCGGCGAGGATGGCCCCGATGATGTTCCCGCCGTCGCCCTCGTCTTGCTCACCACGATTCTGGGCGGTTCCCAGTCGCCGAGTCTTATATGCCGTTCAACGTCAGCGAGCCAGGCCGCCGCCATTGCGGTGTAGTCGGCGTCGAATCGTCTCGAATAATGCTTCGGCAAATCGGGTCATTTGGCATAGGCCCATACCGGCGGCTGGTAGCGTGCCTCCACATACCTGCGTTTTCCGTCCCTAGAGGTTCTGGACACGACCGAACCGAATCTACGGCGCCCGCTCATCGCATTCCTCCGGATCCCTGAATCCCAAAGATTCCAAGGATTCCAACGCATTCTGAGGATCCCTTGCGCAATAGACCCGCGAAAAGAGCAAAAGTGTAAAGGAAAATGGTCTTCAATCCCAATGATTCCAATACTTCCAACACTTTTCGACCTGAAGGAAAAGTGTAAGGATGTGTAGGAAAATGTAAAAGTGTAAACACCGTCGGAATCGACGGAGACGTTCTCATATGACACGCCGATCGATCATCGAATGTCATGAGTGACTCCCTTCAGACATAGAGTGGTGCACCGATTTGGCCTACCGGATGCACCACGTAACGTGCCACCGATATCGTCGGGCCGAACACCCTCTGAAGACACTACAAGGAAACTATTCCGACAGTCCAAGCCGTTCGGAATCGTTGAGAGGAAGCTGTTTTCGGCAAAAGAAAAGGGCTTTCGAATTTCTTCGAAAGCCCTGCTAGCGGAGGATACGAGATTCTGGCGGTGACCTGCTGTTTTCGGCTTAATTTCAACGTTTCTGGGCTGCCGCTTAAGTACGTGGCCGCTTAATTCGCCGCCTCTCCGGCGTGTCGTGACGGGTTGAAACGGACGGTTATGAACAGGTGTTTTTTGGGTTGCGTGAAACAGGGGAGACTATTGAGGGTGCTTTTTCCATGAAGAGCGTGTAGTTCAACCAGTATATAGAACGGCCTCCCTTTGCCAGCAGTAGTGATGTGTTAAAGATTACGATTCCGAAAGAGGTAATGCGATTTGTCTCCCATAGGCAAAGTGAAAATAAAGGTAAAATGGCCGTCGTTAAAGTCCAGATGATAATACTTAGCCAGTTTCTTGCTAATTCTTCGGGGAATCTCTTTCGTGCTTCTACCATAAAATGTGAATTTGACTGGTATAGCATCGTGCATATAAATGTTGCTGTAGCCATGACTAATCCGGAGAGAGTCGATAGTCCGATGAATAAATCATTGGGACTGCCATCTCCAGGTAGTTGAGGTACTGGATTGCCGAGATGCCACCAAGTAGCGGTTATTATGATTGCGCCTAGGGTATCAGTGGTGGGATGTGCCATGATCCCATTTATTAATGTTAAGTGTGGCATTAATTACTCTTTGAAATATCGTATAAATAAGTCTCTTTGTTGGCTGAAACAGAAATTAAATGATTGATTAGGCCAGTGAATAATCGGGGTTCGTCGTTGGATATTGTAATCTCGCTTTGTTCTACTACAGGATGGGATACTAAATTTAATTCCAACAGTTTGTCTGCGAAATCAGGGCCACTTACTTGAACTTTTTTGTTCTGATTCACTGCAGATATGATGAAGTCTTGCATTATGTCTTTAAAAACGCGACGAGCCTTTCCATACATTGTATCGTCTGTCAGGCTAATCTTAATGTCGATATCAAGATCGGCTCCCACTTTTTGTGCAATTTCTTGATAAAATCACCCCGCGTTACCGCTTATTTCATAAGTTTTATCGAGAAAAGTTTTTGTTGTGAATGATGCTGTGAGAGAATCTATTCCGCGAAGTTCTTTTTTGAAACGCTCGATGCTATCTGCTGTGATGACGGGAATAACATCCCATTCATAATCTTCTTCAGGCCAGTAATAATTAAGTGCTTTTTTGAGGGGGTCTACGCTTTTACCGGCATTGCCACTTACTCTGCTGACAAGAGAATATTTTGGGAAGAAGGCAAACGCTGATGATTTTGCTAGATTGTTTGTGTTGCTATGTGCCTCGCTGTCTATGAAATCAGTGACTCTCTTGTGTTCCTGATCAATGAGCTGCATAAAATTTGGCTGGAATTGTTCAAAAACTGTAAGTACTGGATAATGCTTGTCTGTTACAGAATCAAAAATAATATTATCGAGTATTTTATTTTCCCAAGGGAATTCACGAAATTCACTGAGGCGCTTCGTCCAATTGATATGTCCCGTGGTTCCATTGCTGATACCATCACGAGACCTCAGCCGGAGCCAGTAGAACTGCACTGTTCTTTGAATCACGCTTGTCAAGTCGTTCACCTGCTTAGTAGGTCATATCTACCTAATGTTAATCATTGTACTTCATTTTTCTGGTGCGACGATTGGGATGAAGGACTCTACGGCCCTTCCTAAAGAAAGTGTTTGTGGCAGCCGCCGTAGTTGTATTGAGCGCATGCTTTATGTGTGGAAAATAACGGGGAGAAATCTGCCCAATACTCCGGGGTAGCGTGGAGCAGGCCGGGGAGGAGTATCCTCCCTGGTGTTGTTAAGCGGCGTCGGCGAGGAAGATGTGCTTGTGGTGGTATTCGATGAATTCGTGTGAAGGTTGGCTGATTGTCGGTAATGAGATTTCGCGTCCTTCGAAGTTGTAGAGCCATTTGTCGTTGATGTCAGAGTGCCGAACCTTGTCATGATTGACCATGATGCGATAGTCATCATCGATGGAGATAAGGCCCTGATCGAAGGCACGGTCGTGGAAGGCGTTGAGCAGCAGCCCGTTGGATGCGGCGGTTTTCTCAACGGCTGACGATGCCTTCCACGGTTTGATGTGGCTGGCGATCAGCAGCTTAGGAATCTGCATACCGGTTATACAGCAGGTGCTGTGGTAGTTCTGCAATAGTGAGTTGCGGAAATAGGATTGGTTGACTCGCTGAAGTGTTGTTATTGGTCGTTCCTCTCCGGTGGGCGTGTGTTCGGCAACGAGTAGGGTCGTTGCGGTTTCGAGAGGGGAATAACGGTCGGAGGCCAGCGGTGCTGGGTTGAAGTTGTTCGCGTCCGCTTGCAGGAGCGCGTGCCGAAGTAGATTCAGACATTGCTCCATGAACGTATCGGGGTCTTCGGCATACCACTGCCAGACTTGGGAGTCGAGTTTGCTGCCGTGCTTCATGCCTACGCGCCCACGGGCCTTGCGGTTGGCATCATAAGCTGCGATGTTCCAGATCTTCAACACCACTGAGCTGGGAGTGCGGTGCAAGAACGATGCGAGACGTTGCACGTCAAGTCCTTTGTCATCGCATTCGCGTGGTTTAAGCACGATGTACAAGGCGAATGCCATCATTGTTTCCTCGCGTGACCAATTACGGCGATGTGTTGATGTACTGACGTCTGATGCCATGAATCCAGGATAGTGCGGAATGGTTCGTGTCTGTGCTTTGTATGCGGTATGTCTTGTGAGTCTTAGCTTGTACTCGCTGCTTCGTGTCTGAAATCTAGTGGGAAGCAGTGGTAAGCGGACTGATTTTCTTGAAGCTGCCGTAAGGACTATGCTTTCAATGATTTTGGGGTTTGCTTTGCGTGCTGGTCGTGCGTTCTACAGCGATAAGAGCGACAAGAGCGACAAGAGGGAATCTAGTGAGAAGTGCGAGGTTGAGGGAGTCAAGCATGCTAGGAATCCTAATGTTTTCAAGGGTTATTAACCCATTGGAAGAGTTCGATCGGCTTTGAATCTTCGGCATATAGAGCGATTACAGAGAATCTAGTGGGAACTAGAGCGAATCTAGTGAGTCTACATGGAAATCAAGTGCTAGTCGGAGAGACGCGTCGAAATCCCAATAATTTCAACGATTTCAGGGGAATCAGACAATGCTGTCTTACGACAGCATTGCGGCTAGATGGAAATCTAGAGTGCGTACATGGAAATCCGGTAGGGCTGCATGGAAATCAATTCATGTTAACCAATGGGTGCGCGAAGTATGCGTACAGTCCTTGGGTGCATTGAGACCAGTATGAAGAGCAGTTGGCATTGATATGAACTGATTTTTGTTCCGTATTTCCTCTAACTCGATGGGAGATGATGGAACCATGGCAAAGGGCACTCGATATACGCCGGAGTTCAAGGCGAAGGCGGTCAGGCTGCTGGCGGAATCGCGTTCCTCGTATTCGTCGGAGACGAACGCGATCTCCGCGGTGGCGAAGGATCCGGGGATAGCGCCGGAATCGCTGCGGCGTTGGCGCAACCAGTCGGACGCGACGGTCGCGGAGGAGACGAGGCAGTCGGCCGAGGATGCGATGGCGGAGCTGAGGAGGCTGCGGGCCGAGAACGCGGAATTGCGTCGGGCGAACGAGATTTTGACGACGGCGTCGGCTTTTTTCGCGGCCGGGCTCGACCCGACACGGTGTTGATGGCCGCGTACGTCGACGAGCATGAAAGCCGTTTCAGGGTCGGGCCGATCTGCGGGGTCCTTTCCGAATCGTTGGACTGCGGGTTTCTCACGCCGCGCGGCTACCGCATGTTCGAAACGCGTCCCGTCAGCCGCATGCGGGCGGGGCATGAGGCGCTGGCCCGCGACATCCTCCAGATCCACTCGGATTTCTTCATGGCCGTGTACGGTTACGGGAAGATGCACGCGCAGCTGGTCGCCCAGGGCTGGGATCCGGCCGAGGTCGGCCGCGGCCAGGTGATGAACATCATGCGCGAGCTTGGCATCCGGGGCGTGCGCCGCGGCGGAACCCCGGTGACGACGGAACCCGCCAAGGGCACGGGCGGCAGGCCGGATCCGGTGGACGGGAGGTTCGAGGCTTGTGCGCCGGACCGCCTGCACGTGGCCGACATCACCTACGTGCGCATGGCCAACGGCTCGTTCGGCTACACGGCGTTCGCCGCCGACGTGTACGCCCGTCGGATCGTGGGATGGGCGTGCGCCATGGCCATGAACACGCAGGAGCTGCCGTTGCGGGCGTTGGAGCAGGCGGTCTCATGGGCCGCGTCCCATGGTGGCACGGATGGTCTTATCCACCACAGCGACCATGGCACGCAGTGCACCGGCACGGTGTACACCACCAGGGTTATGGAATATGGGATGCTGCCGTCGACCGGCACCGTCGGCGACTCGTGTGACAACGCCATGGCCGAAAGCGCCGACGGCGCGTACAAGACCGAGCTGGTATGGCGGCGCAGATCCTTCGCGGATCTGAAGGGCCTGGAATTGGCGACGTTCCGGTGGGTCTCGTGGCGGGGACTCGAAGCGCCTGCACCGGTCCCTGGGCTACAGGACACCCGAAGCGGTGGAAACCGAGTATTGTCAACATCAAGCGGTACAAGCCGCCCCACTATAAGGGAGGAACAAAAATCAGGCCACTTCACATTGACCTGGTTACGGGATGCTGGGCGGATTAAAACAAATCAGCCGTTGTATTCGATGTGTAGGCTGGGGTCGCTTTCATGTTCGTCAATGATTTGGTTGTAAGCCTTGACCAGACGCGAAAGGGTTTCGTGACGTGCTGCGTTGGTGAAGTGGCCATGCTCGTGCACATTGCTGGAAAGAAACGATTGCAAGTCCCAGACTTCAAGGCGGTTTTCGAAGCTCATGTCGGAGGCTAAGTCCCATGCGGTTTTGACGCGGTCGCGCACAGTGATGATGATTGGATGCAGTCCAGCCTTGATGTTGCGCTGGCATTTATCCATGAGCAGGGATGCTGGGGCAGTGGTGCAGTGTATGGCTGTGTCGCCGACGTTGAAATCGCCTCCGCGCCCGGTCGGGTCGTCAGCAACGGACGCGCCGTTGATTTCCACTTCTGGGGCAACGATGGTGAGCTTCGCTGCGACAAGATGTTGCAGAACGGTACCGACGTACATAGTGCCCGGATTTTCCTTTTGTCGCTGCGCTGCCTGTTGCAGCAGATGTTCTACAGCCGCATCGACGGAAAGAGAGTTGTCGGATTCCAGTTTGAATGGTTTGCTGGTGAAGAATGCCTGAATTCGTTTGACCCAGTATTGCTCGATCTCGTTGAATTGCTCCGCTGTTGGGCGTAATTCGTTAATGAGCTCGGCGTAGTCGTGCATCAATGCCATGGTGCCACGGCTGGTTCGTCCGCCCTCTGCTGCGAGGAGTCGTGTGATGCCATATTCGGCAAGGATTTTCTGGCAGTTATCTTTGCTGATTCCCTTGACTTGACCTTCCTTGTTCGTGTGATAGTCGCTGGCGTCAATGGGAAGCGTGTCTGCGGAAAAGAAGCGATTGAGCTGGATGGCAGCAGCCAAAGCGCCCTTGGTGTTTACCTGATGGGACTTCCGGAAATCATTGATGGGAGTCAGATCCATTGTTTGCCTCGCTTATGCAGTGTGATTTGAGAGCAGAGTTTGCTCCACGTATAGGTCTTTGCCTAGGGTGCCGTTCAGTGCAGGCATGAAGTAGTGCTTGCCAAGCCATTCCACGACGGGGACGGAGACGGCGTCGCCGAATCCGAACATCACTTGATTGGGGCGTAGACCCGTAATGTTGTAGTGGGCTGCGCCCATAAGAGCAGCGTATTCGCGTGGTGTCATCCAACGGACAGCGGTTTTGCCATTGCCCATGCGAATGATCGCTTGGCGAGAGGAGCCGCCTCGTGCGGTGCGTAGGCAGCCGGAGATGTCGTCTGCGCGGACTTCCCACACGGCTTTGCCGTTGCGGGTGCGGCGATAAGCAGTCCGGTAGGAATCGGTTGCCCCATTGCGCAACGTTTCTACACGAGTTGCCTGAACCGGCGACAGCGAATCAAGGAATTTGGCAGTTCTCTCAGCGTTCCACCAGCGTTCGTCGTCGTTAGCCATGCTCTCGACGTACATATTGAGGCCAGACATCAGGGGGGACGGCGGTTCGGGCAGTGGTGCGCGATGCGTGCGGAGAGAGGTGTCCGCAAAGACCTGCTGCAGCCAGTCAGGGCGCAGGGAAGAATCAAACTGTTCGGCGGCCGGCGGATTCTGCAGGCCCACTAAAAAGAGTCGCGGTCGGGACTGAGGGATAAATCGACGAGTGTCGATGGACAATACGTCTACGGAGTAGCCCAGTTCATTGAAGGCATGCACTGCTGCGGCAAGGTCTTCCCCAGAGTGAGAAGTGGCCAATCCGTTCACATTCTCGAGAACGGCAATCGGCGGCCGGGTGTTCCCAAGTTCTTCGAGCAGTCGCACGTATTGCCAGAAAGCGCCGGATTGCTTGCCGTTCAGGCCCGTACGAGTGCCTGCAAGGGAGAGGTCCGTGCAAGGGGAGGATCCCCAAGCGATGGAGGCATCGTGGGGCAGATCGTCGCCGGAGAGCTCACTCATATCCCCCTCGACAAGGGTGTGGCCCGGCGTATCCGTGAAGTTATTGCGATACATTTCGCACTTGGCGGCGTCGATGTCGTTCGACCATTCGACCTGGAAGCCGGCTTCTTCGAGTCCAAGGCGTGCTAGGCCTATTCCTGCAAAGAATTCGAGGGCTTGCGGGCGTGCTGTGTTGGTAGCCGCGTGCGTGCGATTATCGTCCATGTCCCCACCTTACCTCGTCTTGTATGCGTATTAGTCCATGATAGTTCTAGGTGTAGAACATTTGTTCGACTTGCAGCCGTGTCCTGGAGCCTATTGAAGATCACCTAGATTTGGGAACTGGATATTGTTTGTTTTACTTGCTAGGCCTGCGAAATCGGGGTAGATGAAGGACTCGCGGTATCCAAACGCGCCTTCTAGGTAACTTCGTATCTCTTTCTTAGCTTTCTTGGCAATGACGAATGAATACGTTGGTGCTAGATTGCGTTGATTCGGACGTGCGTTGTGATTTGGCGAGAAGGGCTTTGCATAAATTGAGGAAGCTGCGAGTATATCTGGCCTCTTCCAATATTCTTTGCCCGTAGGCTTGCGAAAATATTGAAGGATTCGACTATTTGTAATTGGAATTCCATCGAGGATAAATACTGCATTTTGAGCAGCGATACGTGATTCGTATTCTGGTGGACGCCATACGATACGGCGTGATCCGGTTCCCCAGTTGGCTGCTGCGCGTTGCTCGTAATCGTGCAGGTTGAACCAGAAAGGGTCGCGACTTAGCAGTTCTTCGGAGTAGTCTGGTTGCTCATTATTGCCTGATGCGTATCCAGCTAAAGCGAATAGGCGCGCGTCATGATCTTCGTGCTCGTGCGTTGGGTCATAGACGGCGAACCAAGCAGCTATATATGGGTTGCAGGATGCGTCGAGTAGGCGTGTGGGGCCGCCAAAGTGCTGAATGCGTGCGAATATCTCTAAAACAGACATGTTTCCATATCGCCAGTCTTGACGAGCAAGATTAAGAATCTGCTTCTCAGCTTGAATCATCTGGTCTTCGGTCGGATAGGGCTGTTTGGTTTTGGGCTTCTGTTGAGGGGAAACAACTCCATTTTGCGTCATTAGTAGGCGAAATAATTTGCTATGTAGTCCCCAAGAGGCATTATTTTGTCCTCGCCAGTATAACGGTATATTTGATACATGCTTTTGCAGTAGAAGGATTGCATTATTTAAATCTTCTATACTCTCGATGCGTCCACTTTTGGGGTCAAAAAAATCTGAAGGACTGGTCATCTCAGGAGAATAGTAATGAGGTGACTCGTTAGAGCTATGGAAATAACTAGGGGTTATGGATCGATAATACTTTTGCAGGTTTGATTGTGTCTCTTCATATTGTTTTAATACTTGCGAAATCCCGGAATATACGTTCAGATATTTTTCGTCGTAATGAGCAAAATCAAATTTTGCTAGTGCGTCACGAAGGCTGTCCTGAATAGGTTTTATGGAAGACAGGATTGTGCTTGAAGATAAGTTAGAGATTGTTTTGAGGGCTTTCTCTTGCTGCTCTAGGAAAGTTTGAATTGCTGAAGTGCTTGTTTCGAGGGGAGTGGATATAAGTCGCAGGTTGTTGCTGATTTCTGGGGTTTTTTGAATGGTATCTAGCAGCTGATGCGTCATGTTGGGGCTTATTGCCATTAGATTCGGCGTTGCTTGCGTTATTTTCGCTATAGACGGCAACGCGCTTACATGTTCATGGTGTTCTTCATCCTTAAGCATGGCTTGATAGTATATCGAGTTGTTGCCATTGGATTGTGCTGATCGGTTCTTCATTCTTAAGAAGAAAGGCCGCTATTGTTTTTAATAGCGGCCAGATGTTTGAGTCGTCTTCTGCGATGGATACACTGGGCATCTTTCATCTCAGAAAGTTGGCTATCTGTAATTGCGGTGCCGCATCTCCTGTTTGGCTTTGCTGGTCCAGAGACCTCCTTTGTCGATGAGTTCATTCAATTGCGTGGCATTGAGCTGATGGTAGCGCCGGTTTGTTGCGTAGGGAGGTAGGTGCGTCTTCCAGCTGTCAATGTCTGTGACGGAATCGTCGGCTTTACCTGTTGCAAGATGATAGGTGGTGTTCTCGCTGGTGCCATCTTGCCGTCTTGCCAGTTCAGATGTCGGTTCGCCTGCCGTAAGTCCTTGCAGATCTTGCGTTTTCTCTGGTAATGCCCACGGATCGGCGTCGTCGGACAAGGTGGGAAACGCCGTCTTGTCTGGTTCGTGCAGAACGTTGCAATAGCTTGGTTTTGACGAAGGCGGCAAGATGGCAGTAGCTCTTGTGACAGCGACCGGATCCGGCACAGTTGCTTCTGGAGTCTCAGTTTGTTCACCGCTGAGGGTGTCCGTGGCTTCCGCATTCAAATCTTCAGAGCTCTCCTGATTCGGATGATCCGCATAATCCGGCGACAGCCACCACCACATGTTGCCGTACTTCTTGCTTGCCAGCAGTGGCTTTGGGCGTCGTCTGCCGTCCAGAACTTGCTGCTTGCTGAACTCGCCTTTCGCTTCGTTGATTACTCTGTACGACGGCACACCCCAATACAAGCCATCCGGTGTGAGCTCCTTGTTGTGGTCGAAGTAGTCTTGGATGATGGCCCGGCCACAACCACAACGGTCGCTCCGGTTCCACATCAGCTAAACGGGTCAGCGAATAGGCGCGGGGCGTCAGTTCAGTCTTAAGCTCAGACTCAGGCTGGCTGCTTTCGCTTGGCAAAATCTCAAACTCCAAGCCGCTCATCGCCGCGTCGGAAGCGTCGTGAGCCTCACCAGCCGCCTGGATAAACGTCAACGACCGCACGAACGGTGTCAGCGTCTGCGCCACTTGCTCCTTCCAGCGAGCGCCAGTGTCGTCCTTATCCACAATGGCAACCACATCAGCCCCACTAAGGGCTAAGCGAGCCGAATCGAGATCCAGCTTCGTGGCGAAGTTGCCGCCACCTCCCGCTGCGGTTACAGCGGCATAGCCGAGCGCTCGCAATGTGCCGGCATCTTTTTCTCCCTCCGTCAGATACACTGGCTTGCCCAATGCCACGGCACGTTTCGCGTCGGCGGCCATCCACAATGGGTGCTTGTCGGCGGTGTTGCCGCTTTGTGAGATTCGCTTGGCCGGTGAGCGGCGGACAATCAGACCGTCCGCATATTCGTATGCTGTGCCGCGCTCGCTGTCGTAGATCATTGCTTCATAGCCATTGGAACGAGCCAGCGTAGCGGGAGCGTTCAGTGCGTTGAGTACATCGTCGGCTTGGCAAGTGCTGCACCGGAGCAATGTGGCGCTTTCCAGCGGGGAATACAGCGCAGTGAGCGAGTCGGCTGTGCCGCAGTTTGGGCAAGTGCCGTGCAACAGGCCGATATTTGGCTGAACTGCAATAGCTGCGCAGATGGCGGCGAACATAGGGGATCGGCCTAGGGCCAATGGTTCCAAGTATGGTTCGGGCATCTCGTACTGCTGTCTGATTTTCGCAGAGTTTTCCGTGTGTGCAGGTGTAATCGTCGTTGTCTCATTTCTGCTGAGAAACGGAGCGTTCGTGACATTCGCATGCCGTATGGCCGCCAAATCGGCGGCAGTGAGCCGGCTATCGCAGCTGTAACTGTTGTAGCCGCTGTAATCGGCATGGCCTTGAGGTCCGCTTTGTTGATCGAACAGGTCGATGATTTTCAATCCAAGTGCACCGGCAATGGAAGCGGCATCGCAGTGTTCCGCTCCGAAGCAGTGCAGCATGGTTTTGCCGTTGGACTGGTCGTAGGTGATGTGCAGCGAAGTGCCGCCGTCTCCGTCATGGGCGGGGCAGCTGCACTGAGCGTGTTGTCTTCCGGAGGTGTCGCGCGGAAGCTCTTGGAGCCTGGGATCTCGAGAATAGCGTCTCGCGGCTTCGAGCACTCGCTCGTATGAGGTTGCCATGCTCACTCCTCACCTGCGAATTCGCGCACGCTGGGGAGAATCACCAGAAACGTGTTGCCTACCTTGCGAGCGCGTATCTTTCCGGTTCTGATCAATCCGTAAACGCTTTTCACGTCCTTGTAGCCCAGCATCTCCGCCACTTGCGCTGGCTTGGCGGTGAGGCGCGGGTAGTCATTCTTCGTTGGAATTGCAGCCATATGTTTCCTTGCTCTCGTGCGGAACAGAGCCTGAGGAGCGAAGTGCTTCCGTCGAATTCGGACGCACTTCGCCCTAGATGGTTCTGTTGTGGTTGTTGGCTGCACCGGTGCATGTTCCCCAGGTTTTTGCCGGCCCCTGGGAAGCTGGAATTCAGAATATGACGTTATTCCAAGGAGCGCAAAGGTTGAAAACGGCTGAAGCTTGAACTAGATGTGTGGTCGTGAAATCGTTGGAATTTCAACGAAAACAAGTGATTCTGCGGTGAAATAAGGCGTTCAGAATAAGACGAATAGGCTTTGTTGGTTGCAATGAGATTGGCTTATGGCATGTTGTCTTTGATGAGCCCGTTTGTCTTGGTTGAGTCCAGTGGCCTTGGAGTTTGTTGGCTTCTGGCAGAAATTGGTTGAATTTGTTAAGTGGATTTCTCCGTATCCGCGCTTGTGATCTCAAGCATTCCTTCATACTCGTCGAGGTTGGTTACGCGGGTGTCCTTCAGCAGTTCCCGCAGGGACGGGATACCCGTCTGCGGGGTTCGTGCCTCCGTGTTTTTGATGGCCCGCAGCTTGCGGAAGAATGATTCGACGATGCTGATGTATTCCTTGGCCGTCCGTATGCGCGACACCGTTTTGCCGGCGGCCCACGCCGCCGCCGTCAATTCGTTCCGGATGTCGTGCGCCTCCTTCTTGGTGGGCGGCCCGATGATGCGCGACCTGTCCGGGGCCTTTTCCGGGTCGGTTAGGGAATCGTATATCTTGGCGAGTGTTTTCCCGCCTTTGCGGCGGATGGGTTCTGGGCGCATGCCTTCTCCTTGGCGGTCATGGCGGTGCCGGTGCCGTTCGCTGGCGAATACCCGGGGGAGGTTGCCGTCGGGGTTTGCCGGTTTCTCCTTCGGATCCATCCGACCGACGGACGTTCCTCGGCTTCCTGTCTATGCATCAAGGAGTTGATCGACGGTTCGAATGGACCTTCATGGCACCCGTATGCGTTCGTGTGGCGTTCATCGGAGGGGGTCAGGGGGGGGACCTTCGCGCTGGGCCGGACCGCAT